>Ga0222663_1000136_pt1 | contig 50249 bp, 43 predicted proteins | sample AntAcemetagen602_FD_179852 | JGI IMG/M metagenome (GOLD analysis project Ga0222663, IMG submission 179852) | Saline water microbial communities from Ace Lake, Antarctica - #602 | ecosystem: Environmental > Aquatic > Non-marine Saline and Alkaline > Saline | place: Antarctica: Ace Lake... | reverse complement strand
CCCGAGAAAACTGTTATCATCAAAAGAAAAAACTCCCTTGGATTGTAACAATATCCCAAGATTGAAAACATCCGATTTGAGCATATCTGTCAGGCGATCAGCAAGGGGTTCCTCATCCTGGGCCTGCATTGCAGGAGTCATGATTAATAGAGCGAGACTGAGCAGCAGATATTTTTTCATTGTGTAAAAAATTTGAGTTTACATCTATTTGGCAGTCAAGGGTGTAATTCAATTAACGACCGGATTAGATTTAATCTCCGCGTTCCCGTACTTTTAAAAGGTCGCACAAACAATTCAATTACAGTATCTTTAAATATGTTAGTGTAATAATAACATTCAGTGGCAAAACATTCATGAGTTTAATAAAATTCGGGACAGATGGCTGGCGAGCCGTAATCGCAGATGGGTACACATTTGAAAATCTTAACAAGGTATCTCAGGCTACAGCCCGGTGGATTCTGGATGAGAAGATCACTAAAAACGGGGTAGTGATAGGGTACGATACACGCTTTTTAAGCCGGGAGTTTGCTTGGCACGCTGCTGAGGTGTTTTCAGTGATGGGCGTTCCGGTTCGAATCTCCAACTCATTTGTCCCAACCCCGGCCATCAGCTGGGCAGCCAAACATTTTGATGCGCTGGGCATTGTCATCACAGCCAGCCATAACCCACCGGAGTATAACGGATTTAAAATCAAAGCCCCTTTCGGTGGATCAGCATCTCCGGAACAGATAGCGGGAGTGGAGAAAAAACTCTCCGATATCCATGACCCTATTCAGGGGATGCCATTTGAAAAATGCCTAAAAACCGGAGTGATTCGTGAGATGGATATTCGTTCGGGTTATCTGGATCTGATCACTAAAAATATCGACATCAAACAGATTCAAGAAAGTGGGATCAAAATGGCTCATGATCCAATGTATGGATCGGGAATGGGAACGATTAAAGAGTTACTGGGAGATCAGGTAGTGGAGTGCCATAATTATCGGGACCCGCTTTTTGGGGGACGTCCGCCGGAACCGATCGAAAAGAACCTGGAACAGTTTCCGAAATTTGTTCTTGATCATGATTGTGCCATCGGGATTGCCAATGATGGCGATGCCGATCGAATTGCAATGGTGGATGAAAAGGGGCATTTTGTGGATTCTCACAAAATGCTCAGCCTGCTGGCCAAATATCTTCACAAAAAGAAAAAAATGACCGGGGCAATCGTAAAAACATTTTCTACAACCAATATGCTCAATAAACAGGCAGCTGATTATGGCCTTCCACTCATTGAGACACCCATCGGTTTCAAATATATTGCCGATATTATGATTCAAGAGGATATCCTGGTAGGAGGGGAGGAGTCGGGTGGACTCGCCGCTAAAGGCCATCTGCCCGAACGCGACGGTGTCTATATTGGCCTACTCATCGCGGAAATGATTGTAGAGTCTGGAAAATCGCTCAGCGAGTTGGTTCAGGAACTGATTGATGAATATGGCCCGCACTACTACCATCGTGTCGATATGCAAACGGAAGAGAAGAAAAAATTGGCAATGTCTGCATACTGCAAAGAAAAAAAACTGACCTCAATTGCAGGGAACAATGTTGTATCCTGGGATTTTAAAGATGGAGTGAAACATATTTTGGAAGATGGATCGTGGCTCCTGGTACGACAATCGGGGACCGAACCGGTACTTCGTATCTATGCTGAAGCCGATACAAAAAAGAAGGCCATCGCATTGGTGGAGGATACTTGCAGCTGGGTGGAAAAACCTCAAATTTTAATGTGAATAGAAATTCAGATTTTATTAACATCAAAGAGGAGCGACTTCACTACGCTGTCGCTGCGTGGGATAAAAAAGGAGCATTCCGACCAAAATCGGTCGAAACTGCGCTTGTATTGAGCTTGTCGAAAGGCTCAAACTGACGATGTTTAAGATATTTATATCAAACTGACGTTAATTTAAACTTTAGATATACATTTATGCGAATGGATTGGATCGATTTTGAAAAGACCTTTGAAAAACGAACATCTTTGTGGTTGCGGTACTATAACCACCTACTCACTTCTAAGTTCTGGATCCCCCTGATTATAGGAGTGTTACTATCTCTCAATACCGTTCAGGCGCAAGATCAGGAGAAGCAGCGATATCAATCACTTCAGCACGCTCTCTTTTCGGGTGGACAATTGAGCGGCGAACAGGGACCTCAAAACATAACCTGGATCGATGGCGGTGACCGCTTTTCATACATGGAGTACTCTAATGAACGCGAAACCAACGAGATCCTGGCTGTCGATCCTGACTCCGGCGAAGAGGAACTGATTTTCAGGAATAGCGATCATACCTACCCGAACAGTGACGATCCGTTTCAATTCAGATCGTTTCAATGGTCAAATGATTTCAACTATTTGATCTTCCAAACTGATTTTACCCCCATCTATCGCTATTCCGGTAACGCCAATTACTACACCTACTCACTCGAAGATGAGACGTTTGAATTGATCGCTGAAGATGCATTTACGACTCAACTCTCACCGGATGGACAAAAAGTGGCCTATCACCGCCAAGGCGAAATGTACGTTTTTGATCTCAACAACAGAGTGGAAACTCAACTTACTTTCGACTCTTCGGAAAACCTCTATAACGGGCGTTTTGGATGGGTCTATGAGGAGGAATTTGGCCTTGTACAGGCTTGGAAATGGTCACACAACAGCCGTCATATCGCCTACTGGCAGAGTGATGAAGATCATATTGCACGTTTTGTATCAACTGATTACGAAGGTCAATATCCCGAGTATACCGATATCCCTTATCCAAAAGTGGGCAGCGAAAACCCAACGATTAAAATGGGAGTTGTCAATGTTGAAACCGGAGAAAATCGATGGCTGGATCTGGATGTTGGAGATGGGCTAATCCCCAGAATCTACTGGACATCTGATCCTGAAACGCTGGCAGTTGTTGAGATGAATCGTCAACAAAATGATCTTAAGCTTCATTTTTTTGATGTAAAAACCGGGGAAGGTCGAGTGGTTCTGGAAGAGAAATCGGATGAAGGCTGGATCGATGTATTTGATTTTTTTGCAGGTATCGATGATTACTTCTTTTTTCCCGAAAATCGTGAGGAGTTTCTCTGGATTTCCGAGAGAGATGGGTTCAAACATCTCCATAGATTCGATTATGATGGGAATCTGATGAATCAGGTCACAACCGGAGACTGGCAGGTTACCAATGTGTTCGCCGTAAACTCTGAAGAGAATCGCATCTATTACGAATCAACGGAGGCTAGTCCGCTCGAACGACATCTTTACTCTATCCGTTTTGATGGATCTGATCCGATTCAATACACAACCGAAGCGGGTCGCCACTCATTTTCCATGGGACCCAATGGCCGATATTTCATCGATCGTTGGTCTAACGTGGAGACACCTCGCCAGGTAGAACTCTGGACTACAGACAATGGCGGATCCATGCTTCAAAAGATGGTCGATAATGCAGAAGTCACGGAATACATCCGTCAATATGTCTATGCACCCAGAGAACTCTTCTCGTTTACCACTTCAAAGGAGGTCGAATTGGATGGTTACCTGATAAAACCGGTCGATTTTGATCCGGAGAAGAGCTACCCACTTATACTAATGATCTACGGCGGACCCGGCGCACAAGGGGTTTATAACCAGTTCGAAACCAACCCTTGGGTACAATATCTTGCTCAGGAAGGGTATATGGTTGCCAATATTAATAACCGAGGCAGTGGCGGTTATGGTCGTGATTTTGAGAAATCGGTCTATTTGAGTCTGGGCATCAAAGAGTCGGCTGATTATGCGGAAACAGCCAGATATCTTGCAGAATATGACTGGGTAGATGGTAACAATATGGCCATTCGCGGTCACAGTTATGGCGGTTATATGGCCGCTATGACAATGGTTCTGCATCCGGGTGTTTTTAAAGCCGGAATTGTTGGAGCGCCGGTTACCGATTGGAGGTTATACGATACCATTTATACGGAGAGATATATGGGTTTACTCGAAGAGAACGAGGAGAACTACATCAACAGCTCCGTGATGGCACATGCGGCTCGACTACAAGGTAACTTGCTTGTAGCCCACTCTTCAATGGATGAAAATGTTCACATTCAGAATACGATGCAGATGATCACCGCTTTCACCAATGCAGGAAAGGATGTTGACTTGCGAATCTATCCACCCGGTGAGCATGGTGTGGCTTATAATCAGCAGAGTTATTTACTTTTGCATCAAGCGTATACGAATTTTCTAAATCGGCATTTAAAGTAATTCCGGAATATCGATTCGATATGTAAGTGTGATCATTTTTATAAATCAACAATTTCTGTTGTTAGTTGAATTGAATACATTTAAGTAAAATTTTTTCACAAATTAAGAATGCTTTGAAAATACTTATTGCAGGTGCCGGTGAAGTTGGATATGAACTGGGAAGAGTGCTATCAGAGGAAAAACATGATGTCACTATACTTGATGAGAGACAATCATGTTTGGATAGAGTATCGCAGAGATTGGATGTGCTAACGGTCAAAGGAAATGCATCATCACCAAAAGCACTTGTAAAAGCAGGAGCCGGCCATGCAGATCTGATGGTTGCGGTAACCAGCAGTGATGAGGTCAATATTATTGCTTCCATGATGGCCAAAAGGCTTGGGGTAAATAAAGCCATAGCAAGAGTTAGAAATGATGAGCTAACCCAATCCGATTCACCGATTTCACCTACTGAACTCGGAATTGATCTGATCATTCATCCTGAAGAGGCCGCAGCTACAGATATTTTCCAATTGGTAAAACGTGCATCAGCCAGTGATGTGGTACCTCTTGCTGACGGTCAGTTACAACTGATTGGGTTGCGAATTGAAAGAGAATCTGAAGTTGCCGGTAAAACTCTTGAGGAATTTGCACTTAGCAGCATTGATATTCCATTTCGAGTCGTTGCAATATTGAGAAGGGGCACAACCATTATTCCGAGAGGACATAATCAGTTGTTACCAATGGATCATATATTTATCATATCCAAAACAGAAAACCTGAAAAATTTTATTAAACTGACAGGGCACAGTGATCAACCTATTAAAAAAATTCTGATAGCGGGTGGAAATGAGGTCGGGCGATTACTTGCTGATAAATTGTCTAAAGATTCAGTAAAATGGCAAATAAAATTGATTGAGCCTCATTTAGAGACAGCCAATTATATTGCAAATGAAAACCGGAATCTGCTTGTATTGAATGGTGATCCAACTGATCCGAATCTACTCGTTACGGAAGGTATTCGGGAAATGGATGCTTTTGTATCGGTTACCAATGATGAAGAGTCAAATATTATTTCATGTTTGATGGCAAAACATCTCGAAGTAAAAAAAACCGTTGCATTGGTTTCAAAAAGTCAATATGTGCCTCTAAGTCAGACGATAGGGATCGATGCCATCGTCAATGTGAAATCATCTGCATCTGATGAGATTCACCGCCAAATAAGACGGGTAATGATGCTAACCGTTAAAGCATTACATGGCATTAAAGCTGAAATTATTGAGGTGATTGCCGGTAAAAACTGTAAAATGTTAAATAACCCAATCCACAGACTCAATTTACCGGATGGTATTGTAATAGGGGCTGTCGTGAGAGGGAATGAGTCGATCATTGCAACAGGTGATACCATCATTCAAATAGATGACCGTGTAATTATCTTAGCTCTGCCAAACGCAATTAAAAAAGTTGAACAACTCTTCTGATGATTGATTTATTCCTTCAGGAAAACAGTCGGCCCAGGATTGATTTTTTCATGATTACCAAGATTCTGGGAGGACTTATTTTCTGTTTGGGTCTTTTTCTCTTACTGCCTCTGATCATTGCACTTATCTATCAAGAGCCTTCCTGGAGTGCTTTTTTATGGACTGCTATCGGTTCAATGGTCGTTGGCGGGATATTATTTGTACTATTTCAGTCGGTTTATGAGCTACGCATGAGGGAGGCCTTTCTGATTGTAACTCTTACCTGGTTTATAGGCTCTCTAATTGGGGCTTTTCCATTTATTCTATCAGGAACTCTGGAATCGTTTACGGATGCCGTTTTTGAGTCAATGAGTGGATTCAGTACTACCGGAGCAACTATTTTTGGAGGAGTAACGAGTGACGGTATTCAGAACCCGGCAATAGAAGAGCTTGATAAAAGCATCCTCTTTTGGAGATCATTATCACACTGGTTAGGTGGAATGGGTATCATTGTATTGACACTTGCTTTGTTACCGCTACTGGGTATTGGGGGAATGCAATTGTTTGAGGCAGAATACTCCGGGTCAACATCCGATAAATTGACTCCCCGAATTCAGCAGACCGCATTTTTACTATGGACTGTTTATATGGGTATGACCATCGTACAATTTTTACTGTTGTGGGTTCATCCATCAATGGATTGGTTTGAAGCAATAAATCACGCTTTCTCAACCATGGCGACCGGGGGGTTCTCTACAAAAAACATATCTGTCGGAGCATTTAACTCTGTCTATATCGATACTATCATTACTATTTTTATGTTTATGGCAGGTATAAATTTTGCAATGCATTTCCGGCTGTTTTCAGGTCAAACGCAAAGTTTTTTTGAAAACAGAGAAATTCGTTTCTATTCACTGATGACAGCACTATTTATAATTGCAGTTACCGGAAGCTTGTGGGTATTTGATCAATATTCATTTGCTGAAGCGCTTCAATACGGTTCGTTTCAGGTTGTGTCGATTTTAACAACCACCGGTTTCGGAACGGATGATTATGCACTTTGGATGCCTTTTAGCGGGTTTCTGCTATTTATTCTTTTCTTTACAGGGGGTTGTGCCGGGTCAACAGGCGGTGGTATAAAAATGATCCGCTTGATGATTATTGCGAAAAATATGGCACGTGAGTTTAAGCAAATCATTCATCCTCAGGCGGTCATTCCGGTCAGGATTGGTAATCGTGTCATAGAAGCATCCATATTAAAAACGATACTGAGCTTTTTTGTGACCTATTTTTTGATCTTTATATTTGGAGCTTTAATTATGAGTTTTATGGGGTACGATTTCCAATCTGCAATGGGAGTAAGTATTGCCAATCTCGGTAATATTGGACCGGCCTGGGGAGAATTCGGCCCGTTGGCTGATTATGCTAAAGTGCCATATGCCGGAAAGTGGGTACTACTGATCTTAATGATGATCGGCCGACTTGAACTGTTTACAGTACTGGTGCTCTTCACACCCTGGTTTTGGAAGAATTAATATATTTCTGATTATTTCGTTCCATTTTCATAAATACGTGTAAAAGAGTTTTCGCCCTCTGATGAGCCAATCATGATAATCTCTTGGTCCATTTTGAGTACTCTTTGCGGTTCAGGGCTTACAACCATCCCTTCATCTTTGCACTTGATAGCAACAACAGTACATCCTGTTTTATTTCGGATGTTAGATTCGATTAGGCTCTTTCCATTCAATCTTTCATTAACTTTGTGGTTAAAGATATTCAGCCCTTCTGCCAATACAAGGACATCCTGACCTTCCAGGATATTGAAGATGGAATTAGCACCCATGGATGCATATGTCATCACAAAATCAGCACCTGCACGATGCATGGTACTTATATTTTTCTCATACGTAGTACGGCTGATGATCTGCATGTTTGGTATCAGTTGCCTGCAATAGATTGTAAGATAGATATTAACATCATCACTGTGAGTAGTAATGAGAACAGTGTGAGCTTCATCCAGCCCGGCTTTTTTCAAAACTGCATGGTCAGCAGCATCACCTAGTATATATTTTTCATTATCAAGCATTCTGTTAGGATCTTTATCGATGATGCGATAATCGATATGTCTCTCCTGTAGCGATTTGGCTGCTGCACGACCCACACGACCGGCGCCGATAATGATAACCGGCTTATCTGAAACGTGATAGATACTTACAAGCTCATCATAATTTCTGAGCTGCTCTACGGATCCAACCAAAACCAGGACTGATCGGTTAGTGATCACCGAATCAGGGGAGGGTTGTTTAAATTTACCCCGTTCCCAGATTCCCACTACTGTAACACCTGTCATTTCGCGAAGCCGGCTCTCCTGGATCGATTTGCCGATCAGGGGTGTTTCCTGAGCAGTTGCTTCTCCGATCACCAACTGATCAATATGGCCGATCACATGTACACGAGCATTTCCGCCCAGTGTTCGGCGAGCCAGTGCCCTCCCCAAAATTTCACCTAATTGAACAACATGATCTGCACCCGCAAGCTGCAAGATATCGGTTGAATCATTATGAGCAGCCGTTGCCACCACTTTCACATTGGGATTAAACTCTTTGACGGTAAACGTAACATTCGTGTTCACTGTATCAGGTCCGGCTGCCACTACCATTTTGGCATTGTGGAGACATATCTTACCATATGTTTCATAATCAGTGGGATCCAGATTCACTACTTTATAGTCCTGTTCTGAAAGGTCGATAGCTTTCTGAAGATCCGGTTCCAATATGGCATAGTCAATTTTATAGGCGATGAGTTTCTTGATAAGGGCATCCGTTACGGGGTTTAATTCCGTAATTATCACATGATCCTTTACATCTTCAGGTAACTTTTTAGGTGCCTTTGCCTGGTTCATCGCTTTGATCCAGGGCGCATAAAAGAACTCAATAAACGTAAAAGGCAACATGACTAATAAGAAGAGGACACCCGAAAATAAAACCAGCATCGTAAAAGCTTTTCCAACATCACTTACAAAGACAATATCACCAAAACCTAGTGTCGACATCGTAACCAGTGTCCAGTAAAACCCGGTTAACCAGGAGTAACTTTGTCCTTCTGATTCAGCTATGAAGTGGAACAAAACACTGTAAAAAATATACATGAAGACCAATATTGCCAAAAATTTTACTAATTTTCGGATATTCGTCTGAGTACGCCTATTCGCAAAAAAATAGGAGAGTTGTGAACTTATAAATTTCACTGTGTTTCAATAGTTGAGTTAAAATTCAATCCCATAAACGTGATTATAAATATAAAGGAGGTTTTTAAGCTGAATGGCATCCATCTATTCATAATGAGGTGTTCATTTTGATTACCCTAAGATTTATAGCCGTGTCAATTTAACAATTAAAACTGAATATTATCAGACTTCGATCGATGCATCATGTATTAAGAAAAGGGTACCTGTTTCATTGGATATTCACTATGTTAAATGATTACTTTTCGGTTCTGAAATGTTAATCACTTTATTTCCGGATTATTCGCCGTGTTTCGACTAACCCTCTTCATTTTTGCCGTTTCTATATTTTTTTGTGAAACCCTTTTGGCTCAAGGGAATTCACGACTACAGCCGATCCCCAATGTCTATCTGGACTGTAATTCCTGTGATGTAACCTATATCCGCTCCAATATTACATTTGTCAATTATGTCAGGGATCAGGATGACGCTTCTATCTACCTTTTAATCAATGATGAACGTACAGCCGGCGGTGGCAGAGAGTTTAATTTGATTTTTTCTGACATAGGGATTCAAGGAGGCAGGTCAGATACACTTCGTTATGTATCATCCAGTACCGATACCTCGGATGAGCGCAGAATCGGCTTAAATCGATATATCAAAATCGGGCTGATCCCATTTGTCTCCAATACCATTGCCATTCAATCTATGGATATTTTTTATGAACAGCCGGTTGTGCCTGTTGATGAGAATGCAGTAATAGATGATCCATGGGATAGCTGGGTATTTGATGTCAATCTGAGATCCAATATATCGGGCCAGGCACGCGAATTTAATTTCGGATTATACAGCGGTGTTGAAGCAGAGCGTACAACAGAAACATGGAAGATACGAGGACGAGCAAGGGGGGAAGTCAGGCGAAGAAATGTAGAACTAACCGATCGAACGTTAAATGTGAATCGTGATTGGGGAGATTACTGGAGTATGGTTGCTTACTCCGTTACTGATCACCTCTCTTTTGGAACATTTACAGGTGCCAGTTTTAACAGATCAAATAACATCGCATTACGCGCCTACATAGCACCCGCAGTTGAATATAATTTTTTCCCCTATTCTGAATTTCAGCAGCGACGATTTGTTATACAATATCAAATCTCACCGCAATACAGAAAGTATTACAACACGACGATTTTTCTAAAAGACTCTGAGTTGATTATGGAACAAGAAATCAGCAGCCGGCTCAGATATGATCAACGCTGGGGAAGAATAGATATCCGGGTTTCCGGTTCACACTACTTTCATGATACAGCAATCAACCGAATTACCATCAATCCTTCTTTTGACATTCGGGTAACCCGGGGATTATCGGTCAGTATTTCAGGTAGTTATCGAGTGATCAATGATCAACTCTCTCTGGAGTTCAGGGGTGATCCCAACGATCCGATCAGTATCATTGAAGGGGTTCAACGCCCCACATCATACGATTACTATTTCTCATTCGGACTCTCCTATACATTTGGATCGATCTATAACAATATCGTAAATCCAAGGTTTTAACCGACTCAAGTCGACTTCTGTCTTATGAGTGATGAGATCATTATCTTTAACAATGATCGAAAAAGAGAACGAAATAACCATAAAACCGGATTTAAAAACCTTTTCAAAAGAACAACTCTCCAAGTACTTGGAAGAGCTTGGTTTGGTGGACTATCGTTCGGATCAGGTATTTCAGTGGCTTTATCAGAAAGGGGTATCATCGTTCGACGAGATGACCAACCTCTCCAAAGATCTCAGAGCCAAACTGCGTGAGATTGCCTCCATCAAAAAAGCGAATGAATTTAGCCGTCAGGAATCTAAAGATGGAACAATTAAGTTTCTATTTGAACTTGAAGGGTCCGAAAAGCATAAAGTGGAAGCTGTTCTGATTCCCGATTTTTATGATGATGGGGTTGCGAAACGAATAACGGTATGTGTAAGCTCGCAAGTAGGCTGTATGTTCGGTTGCTCATTCTGTGCGACCGGTAAAATGGGGTATTTCAGGAATCTGACTCACGGTGAAATTGTGGATCAGGTTCAGGCTATCAATGAGCTCTCGGAAGAACGGTTTGGAAAAAAGATCACCAATATTGTCTATATGGGAATGGGAGAACCCCTGCACAATTATAAGGCAGTGGTTGAATCCATTCGAATCATTTCAGATCCTCTTGGCATCGACCTTTCGCCGCGCAGAATTACGGTATCCACCGTTGGCCTGACCAAGCAGATCAAACAGCTGGCAGCTGAAAATCTGGGCATGAACCTGGCGATTTCCCTTCATGCGTCCGATGATGAGAAACGGAATAAAATTATGCCGATTAACGAGTCACTAAATCTCGAAAAACTGGAAGAAGCTGTAAAATTTTACTTCTTTCAAACGGAGAACCCGGTCACCTATGAGTACCTGCTGTTTGATGAATTTAATGACAGCGAAGAGGATGCCCGTAATTTGGTTAAAATTGCTCAGTGGGTGCCTTCCAAGGTAAATATCATTATGTATAACAATGTAGCCGGAGTAGAGCTGAAGAGGGTGAGAGAGGATCGATTGAACCGCTTTATGAAAACGTTGGTGAAGCATAAAGTGACGGCAACGGTACGCAGAAGCAGGGGGGATGATATTGATGCGGGTTGTGGGCAGTTGGCTATCCGGGAGGGACAAGAGAGAGGAAAAAGTTTAGCTTGAGCTCTGCCAGTCTAACTGAGCCGGCCAGGCAAGTTTATATTACAGTAGAGAATGCCCATCTTTAAGAGACTGTTTGATCACAATCCCGGAAGTGAAACTGTAATTAGGGTTGATGGGTTAGCCGGTCTGACCGGTTTGACGAAACACTCAGTATCCTCGTTTTCTGTCAACTTCATTTAGCAGGGATAATCCGGAGAGTGTGCGTTTATAGTTTTCGACAAGCAGGATGGCCACTTCATCCGGTTTTGTGACGGATGCAATGTGTGGAGTAATGGTGATCTTATCCCGGCCCCAAAAGGAATGTGACTCCGGGAGGGGTTCTGTACTAAATACATCCAGTACAGCATGTGTAACGATCTCTCTATCTAATGCATATATGAGATCTTCTTCTACCAGATGCTCTCCTCGTGCAACATTAATAACAAAAGCCGGTTTTTTCAGCTCTTTAAACAGGTCCAAATCTAATATACCATCTGTCTGGGGAGTGAGGGGCAACAGATTCACCAGAATATTGGTGTGATTCAAAAAATCACCTAAATATCCGCCCGTATAGGTCGTAATTCCATCCAGCTTTTTTTCTGTTCGGGCCCAGCCATTCACGTTAAATCCATTGAGCCGAAGACGTTCTGCAGTTTCACTGCCCAATTCACCCAAACCCATGATTCCAATGACCAACTCTTCCTTCAAAAAGGCCCGTTGCATCTTCCATACAGACTCTTTTTGCTGTTTCTGATAGAGTTCACTCTTTCTGATGATAGTTAACACAGCAGTCAATACATAATCACACATTTGATCCGCAAGGGATGGGACCACTACACGTGTAAGCCGAATATGATCGGGAATAGAAGGGTCCTTTAAAAGATGATCAACACCGGCGCCAAGTGACGAGATCACTTTTAAGTTTGGATAGGCTTCCCAAACTTGTTGAGGGTGATTCCATGCAACAGCAAATTGCACCCGGCCCGGGTTATCGGTTTGAGGCCAGATTTCGACATCAATATTTGAGTCTTCACTCAGAATGGCTTCTCTGAATGGCTGCATATCCCGGCGTTGTGCGACCAGTAGCATTGACATAAGTTGAACATTTTAATAGAGGATTCAATTCTCCATTTTCAAGTTATAGATATAGAGCGAGACTATTATTTAATTATTGTAAACAATAAAATCTAAACGGCACTCACTTTTTTATTTTAAGCAGTGTTTGTTCGGCCTGCCATAGATGCCTGCTTTGATGGGCCTCCAGCAATAGGATATACTCAATCAAACTCATTTTAATGAAGAATATTTCATGTCTGTATTTGATTTGGTTTAAATCTATTTGTTTAAGCTCAAACTCGTTAATAAGAGTCAGTAGTTCACTGTTTGTATTCAATAATTGGGCAAATTGTTGATGATACTCATCACTGTCGATATCAATGGGGGACATTGGAGCGATGGTTTTGATCTTTACTTTATAAGGAGGTTTGATGAATTTGATTAACGGACTGATATGTATTCGGGGAGAGAACGGTTCATTTGTTAATTTGGGAAGATCATCCGATGAAACAGCACTGCGAATCATTTTGAGATAGATTTCATTGAACATTACAATATGCTCAAAGATCTCACCCACACACCAGGAAGTGGGATCGGGTTTTGTCGTAATGGATCTATCAGACAGTGAGGAATAGTTTTCAGTTTTTGAAATTAAACTCCGGATAAGAGTAGCCAAATCCCGGTAGGAGTAACATTTTTTCATGTTTTTTACTTCTTTATTGAATCGATCTCTTTTCTAATGTACCGTTTACAGGAATATAAATCACTTTCATAGAAACTTACCTTCCATAGTCATCTTGCAAGCGAACTATATCTTCTTCATCTGATGGATTTTCAGGATCAGTATGTTGCCATATTTCAGCCACAACCGCCCACTGATCCAGTCCAACCAATCGATGTCTCTCACCTTGCCCCAACTGGATTAAATCACCTTTTGTAAGTACCCTGAGTTCGCCGGGTTTATCCGTTTCACTCGTAATAACCCCCACTTCACCCTCTGAAACCGTCCAAATTTCAGATCTTCTGTGGTGATATTGCCATGAAAGTCGTTGGTGGGGTTTTACCATCAGGATTTTTGGACTTAGAGGCAGATTTATATCCAATTGACTCTTCGAAGCATCTGCAAAAAAATGTTCAATAAATGAATCCAAATAATCAGGATTAATAACAAAATATCCACCCCATGGCCTGTTTTCATCTTTGGATAGAATTTTGATATTCTTCGTTTCTAATAATTGTTCAATCTGATGAAAAACAATCCGCCTTTTATCCATCTCTTTTTTGGAATCTGTCATAGTATTCAGTTCTCTTTTATCCCTAAGTATAAGATAGGCTGTTTCTATGGGAAAATGAGATAATTTTTAAAAAGAAGGAAATAATTTAGACTGCTAATCGCATATTAACAGAATCAAGTGTATCTGAAAGTGTTATGAAATTCAGTGGTTTAATCAGATACGCTTCATGGGGTGTCTCTTTAGCTAATTCTCTGTGATACTGATCTGAATTGGCTGTTGTGTAAACAACTGATAACAGACGATTTTTCTGCGCAATTCGAACAACATCTATTCCAGAGAGGTCATCATCTAAATTGATATCTACGAATAATAACTCAGGCTCAAACTCATCAATCATCTCTAAAGCCTGTTTAGGACTGTATGCCTTTTCAATCTCAGAGTAACCCAATTTTTTGAGCATTATCTCTAAAGTTAAAGACAGTACGGCGTTATCTTCTATGACTAATACTCTCATGAACATGTTTTCTACTTAATAAATAATGAGAAAAGGATTTTTTTACTCTTAATTAAATTGCTCGAGATAAATTAACAACAATTCGAGCACTTAGTCACGTTAGAATTTCTTAATCAAGTCAACTGTTTTTACCACTTTCCTTCACGAATAGGGTAACTTCCCAATACCTTCAGATATTGAGATTTTTTCTTCAGTTTTAACAGTGTGTCTGCAATCTTGGGCTCATCTCGGTTACCCTCAATATCCAGATAAAAAAGTGATTGCCATGGATGGCCAATGCGAGGCCTCGATTCCAATTTTGTCATATTAATTCCATTATTGCCTAATAGATTTAGGCAATTTAAGAGAGCACCTTTTTCGTCAACCGTGGCAAAGATCAGCGATGTTTTGCAATTTAATTGCAGATCACATTTGATACTTTCTTTACCGACCACAACAAATCGGGTATAATTTTCGTCCTGGTTGGCAAGATGACTTTTTAATATTTGTAACCCATAGATTTCAGCTGCATAAGAACTGGCAATAGCAGCTTGCGACAGATCCGCATCATCGCGTACTTTTCTTGCAGCCATGGCCGTGTCAAAGTAGGTCTCAACATGGCACCTGGGCAACGAAGATAAAAATTTACTGCACTGCGCAATCGCCTGCGGGTGAGATAATATTCGTCTTACATTCTCAATCTTAACATCGGCCGGAGCCATCAAACAGTGGTTTATATGCAATACCTCTTCTCCCGAAATATAGAGCTCTTTTTCATTGAGCAGGTCATAGGTATCATTTATAGATCCAGCCGTAGTATTTTCAATAGGTAATATGGATACATCCACATCTCCTCTTTCCACCGCATCAGCCGCTTCTTCAAATCGTGTATATCCAATGCACTCTACTTTCTGATACCGGTGCTCAAAATGCCTGATCGCTGCTTGGTGACTAAATGCCCCATCCGTACCCTGATAGGATACTCGTATCGTTTTTGCATCCGATTTATCATTTTGATGGTCTACTAAAGCGTGAGTCTGGTATCTGACAGAGTGCTGAATGATTTCTCTGAATAGCTGTTCCAGAAAATAGGGATCCATTCCGGCTTCCGGTGCCTTTTGACGAATCTTAGCCAATAATTTCTCCTCTCTCTCCGGATCACGTATCTCATCTGCTCTTTCCAGCTTCCCTGAGATCACCTGCTGAACAATTTTTTGGCGCTCTCCCAGTGCTTTCACAATGGTATCGTCAAGTTGGTCAATCATCTTACGGATCTCGTCCAGCGACTTTTTAGACATTTCTATCGTACCGTTTCTTTTAATTTTTGAATCTGACTTAATACTTTATTTCTGTCTAATTTACGATACTTGTCTGGCAGAAGTGATCTGGATGTACACTCTGAAACAGCAGTGAGTGTCTGTAGTTCAACCTCTTCAGGATAGGTGGGAGGTAGAAAATCAGCAAAAACGAAATCCAGTATCTCCGGAGTTGTCTCTTTGAGTCCATCCGATGCTGTTTTAAATTTAGCACGTGTCAAAGCGGCTTCCATATCTGCTCCTGAGAGTGTAAGTTCACCATTGAGAATAGTTTTTGGAATGTACTCTTCCGACATGACCAGTCCGGTCTTCTTTTTCATGGCATCAAAAAGTTCTACTCTCTCAGACTCATTTTCGGGTGGAAAGAGTGCAATATGCTCTTCAGCCCGTCCCTGTCTTTTTAAATCAATTGGCATCAGATCGGGGCGCGCTGTCATCAGAAACCATATAATTCTTCCCCGGTTGGATGTATCACTCATAAACGTAGCAATCTGGGAGAATACACGGCTTGATACACCACTATCTCCGGATGAGGATCGATTACCCAAATACGCATCAGCTTCATCTATCATAACAGCAACCGGTGCCATCGCTTTTAACAGATTGAGGATTTTTTCAAGATTTCCTTCTGTTACCCCCTGCCACTGACTCCGGAAGTTTTTAAGTTTTACCATCGGGATTCCCACTTCACCGGAAAAGGAAGTTACCAGATAGGTTTTTCCGGTACCTACCGGCCCACATACCAGGTAACCCATGGGTATCACATCTCTGCGTCCCATTTTTAATGCCTGAATCGTCTGCCTCAGGTGAGCTTTCACTTTTGTATGACCGGCTACCAAGTCCAGATTGCCATCCGACTGTACAAATTCGAGCAGTCCATACGCTTCAGCCTCAATGAGCTCTTTCTTCATCTCCGTTAACGACTCAAAGGTGATCAGCTCACTGTTTTGTCTGGCGTTAGACAAGATACTTTTTAACTTCAGATAACCGAGTCCGGCCGTCATTTGAGCCATAACAGGGATGGGCACTTTCGAGATGGTACTGTAAACCTCAGAATCACATTCTTGCTGAATGTAGCTGAGTCTGGCTTTCTCATTAGGCAGAGGAATTCGAATTTCAGCTGAGTAGGGGTTCTGAATCAATGTCCGGTTTAAATCAGTTAAATTCTCAGTCAGAAGAACGGTTGTAAAATCAGCAGCCAAAAATAGAGGATCATGAGCCCACTTTAACAAATAGACCAGTGAGTTTCGATCCTCTGACCCTGTGCTGCCCGCTTCATTAGCCGGTACGATCGTTTCAGCAAAGTCGATTATCAACGCCACACTTTTCTTTTGGTCGAGACGTGAGCGGAAATACTGCTCTAAAATATTAAATGCAGATACAGGGTCTTTAGGTAGTTTTTTTGCGTGTTCGGTACCGGCGATCGTATCTCTGCCGGTTAATGCCTGATTAAAATCCTGTTGTGATTTGTGATCCCGGAAGTAGATGCCGGAGGCACGATCATAAAAAATGACGACATCACGAGCTCCAAAAAACTCTTCAGCCATGAACGTTTTAAGGCGATGAAAGGTACTTTTATCATCAATTTCAACCTGAACCAGATCATGTACATTGCCATGAATGATGAACTGATTCAACGTTCTGCCCAAATATTTTCTGGCAAGTAGTTGCGCCCAAACCGGATAATTCTCAATCATCTGTTTCCTTTCTCAATTGTGTTAACAGATTATATATTTCGGTGTGTCGAATACAGCCTTCTATTCACCTGAATTAATAATCAGTTTGATAGTTTCAAGTTTACTTTGAGTTGCTTTTAAGATGATAAACGTATTCCCTAAAATTTGCAGCTCTTCATTAATTTTGGGTATTCTGCCGATATGATGAATGATGTAACCGGCAACTGTTTCAAAATCACCCAGGGTCTGATCCAGCATTATTTCAGGGTACTCATCCATTAAGTCCTCCAATTCAACACTACCTGAGATTAAATAGGTATTGTTAGAGATCTTTTTGATGATTTCATCATCTTTATCATATTCATCTTGAATGTCGCCAACGACCTCTTCAATCAGATCTTCAATGGTAACCATTCCGGCTGTGCCGCCATACTCATCAATAACAATAGCGACCGATACATTACTTTGACGAAATTCTGTAAGAAGATCTTTCGACTTTTTACTGGATGGAATTAACTTAACAGGGCGGATAATGTCGGCAATATTTTTTGGATAGCTAAACATATCATAAGCAAAAACAACACCAATGATATCGTCAATGGAATCTTGATAGACAGGAATTTTGGAGTATCCCGATTCGATAAAGGCTGTTTTTAAATCATCAATGGAGGCACTCTTTTCTACGGCTACAATCTCCGTTCTGGGAACCATGGTCTCCCGTACTCTTTTATTCGAAAGCTCCAGTACATTTTGAAGGAGTTCAGAATCGTCCTGATCAATTTCATGACTCCCGCCGCCCTCGGATAATTCCCGAAATATAATAGCCATATCCTGTCTGCGGAAGATTTTTGCGCTTTTTTCATTCTCAATCTTTAATAACCTGACCAGGATCCGGGACATCCGATCCGCGATTGCAATTAATGGCCATAAAAATCTGTTTGTAATACGAAGTGGAAAAGCGATTATTTTTACAAAAAAATCGGCCTGGGATCTGAAAATGGCTTTAGCCAAAATTTCACCAAAAATGAGAATGAGAATGGAAGCGATCAACGTTTGAATAATCAAAACGGTTGATGAGAGGGGTTCAGCATTAAATAAGTTGCTGTAGATAATGGCAATCGGTTCTGCCAAGAACACTGCCATCAGGGTTGCATATAAAACATTGACAATGTTGTTGCCCACCAACGTAGTGGTCAAAAATGTTTCCGGATTTTTGTTAAAAAAGAGAAGTGACCGCCCACGGATCGTATTTTTCCTGGACTCGATCTCAAGTTTAAGTTTATTGGCCGTTACAAATGCCATCTCAGATCCGGAGAAAAAAGCACTTGCTAAAATGACAAGCAGAATGTAAAAAAGTTCAGGCATTAGTTAATTTCCTTTAAAATCGGCATTACGTTTTTCGAGAAATGCATTTGTTCCTTCCCTAAAATCGTTGGTATCGCACAACTGTCCAAACAGCGCTGCTTCTTTGGCGAAATTGTTGCCTGAATATACGGAATTAATAGCCTCAATAGCTTTCTTAAGAGCTAATGGCCCGTTATTCAGCATTTTTTCAGCAAGTTTAACTGTAAATGCCAGTGCATCTGACGCCGGTTCTACATGATTGATCAAACCGATTCTGTACGCTTCATCTGCTTTGACGGGTTGTCCCGTTAAAACCATCTCCATCGCTTTTGACTTACCCACAAGATTAGGAAGTCGTTGAGTTCCGCCATAACCGGGAATCAGTCCAAGTGAGACCTCAGGCAACCCAATCAGTGCCTGCTCAACAGCCACCCGAATGTGACATGCCATAGCCAATTCGGCCCCGCCACCCAATGCATAACCGTTAATCAAAGCTATAACCGGTTTAGATGATGATTCAATCTGATCAAATACAGCCTGACCGGAAGCGGATAGATTTTCACCCTGCTGTTTGGTTAAGGTGTTGAGTTCTTTGATGTCAGCACCCGCGACAAATGCTTTTTCGCCGGCTCCGGTGATGATCAAGACCCCCGTCTGATCATTCTGTTGAATCATCTGAATGGCATTGTCTAACTCCTTTAAAACGTCACTATTTAATGCATTTAACTTATCGGGGCGATTGATAGTCAGTATTGAAACCCTGTTTTTATTGTGCTCGAGTGTTAAAAAATCAAAATCAGAACTCTTCATATCAATTCGGTTTCTTTACTTTCTGTTCCGTCTCTTTTTTTAAATCTTCCGCTTCTTTTCGGAGTTGAGCTAATTCAAGTTCACGATCCATCTCTTCAAAACCGGGTAACAAATGTTGATCCAGTTCTTCAATGATATGAGTGGTCTCTTCCATCTCCGTTAGCAGATGGTCGAGCTGATTGCCAACATCCTCCGCATTCGGCATAGTCATAGACTGTTCATAAATAAACCGAATAGCATCTTCTATGGTTTCCAGATGAGTCTCGCAAATCAGGTATTTCTCCTTGGCAACATCAAATTTGTTTAACCTTTTATTTAATATTTTTAACCTTCGCTCTCTTGTCAGTTTAAGAGTTTCAGAATCGATGGATTCCAGTTTGGTCTCCTGATTTTGAACTTCCTTTCGAATCTCCTCTTCAACCTCAGAGTTCATATAGATCTGAAATCGACGGTTCATATCCAGTAGTGTCAGATAGGTACTGAGAAGATCTTCCATCTTCTTTTCAATATGCTCTAACATTCCCTTCGATGTATAGGGAAGAGTATCAAAATTACCTTTTACTTCTTTGGAAATATGTTTTAAAACCAAAAACCGTTTTTGAGATCTGGTGTCGAGTTGATAAAAAAGCTGTTTATCACTGTTTTCATCACTCTCTTCTCTTCGTTTTTTCAGATGTACATTTTTTTGATATGCAGGTAATCTGGGAACTACACCTAAATAGATGAGCTCTATTCCAAATGTGAAGGTCAGGATGGTGTTGGAAACCAGTGAGACATCACTCATCACTAATGCAGCAACAGTTCCGGCCAGCAGACAGACTAAATTCACAGGATGTAAAAAAGCCTCTTTTGTATAGTTATAACTCTGTTTTTTATCTTTTACCATAGTCTACTCCGGATCGGTACCACTTTCTGTAGATTTGGGATCGGGTTTTTTCCCCCTGCCCACTGTCTTATCAATATGCAACTCTTTGGCTTGCTCTTCAATTTCACTGTAGAGCAGACCCATCTCCAATTTAATCTGCTTTAAGGATTCTCTTGCATGTTCTTTCCGTAGCTCCTCGTCCAGTACCTCCTTCTGATCATGTTCTTCCAAAAATCCTTCCATGGCAACATCCAGCCGGGCCTCGATGTGACTCATTTTGTCCCTGACATTACCTAAAAAATGATCTACTGATGAAAGGAGTTCATCAGCGTTCATTTGATTCAAGGCATCATTCACATTTTGAACATATTTAGAGCGGCGCAGCTTCTCCTTGGTATCCCGGATTTTACGGTAATGATCCTTGTACTCCTCTTTTAGCCGCTCACGTTCTTGCTCACTTTTGCTACTCATTGAACTCTGTTATGACTTTGTTTTTTCTTTGCCAATGGTTTTCTGAGAATCCTTTTTGGATTCGGATTCATCTTCGATTTCAATGGTTTTTTCTTTTTTCACCGGTGCACTCTCTTTACCCATTTCCATCTTGAATTGATTTACCAACTCCTGAGCCCGTAATTTTTCTGCATTTGCTTCGATTTCCATGCTCTCTGTATCCACACTTTCCAAGGCAATTTCCATCCGCGCTTCATTTTTAGCCGTTCTCTCATTCAATCTGTTCACCATCTCCTGATGGGTTTGATCGAGTCCGCCCATTTCAAAAGATTCGAGGGCATCAGCAACTTTGGCTTGCCACTCGGCCCGTTCACTGGCTCGAAGTGCTTCTCTGGCTTCCTTAATTTTGCGATCTTTTTCCCTCATAAAAGCTTGTTTTACCTTAATCGCTTTTTCATAGGCCTGATCGGCGTATTGTAGCTGTTGATTAGATTGCTGTAAATTTTCCCGCAATTTTTCAAGTTGCAGAGCATATCCTTGAGCTAAATCGTCCCGGTCGGCATTAATCGCAGCTTTTATTTTTGCCGTGATTTCCGAGATATTTTTATTATACCGATCTACCTCTTTTCTAAGCATTAATGAATTGGCTTTTACAGTGGCGATATTCTCGTTCATCTGTGGGATCTGATCGTTCAATTCCCGGATATTTTGTTCCAGTATAAGTTTAGGATCCTCTATGGATGAGACGATACCACCAAAAAGTGATTTAATGGCTCTTATAAATCTATTAAACATAATCGTTTGGGTTAATGAGGTTGATGCTTTGGTGTTAAGCGAAGTAACATAAAGTTAATGGTTTTAACAAATTTCGCAATGTTTATCACTGATATTCATGAATTCCATTTTTATCCACTCTGTGAGTGATTGCTTTCAGTTGGTTTTCCAGCCTATCTGAGACACTCATTGCGCTCTGTAAACTCTTTACAGCTGCTTCAATTTTATCTTCCTTGTTCGTATAAAGTGTGGCAAATGTTTCATTTCTTTTAATTTCCGTGCCGATTTTTTTATGTAGCAAAAAACCTGCCTGGGGATCTACGTCATCATTTTTTGATCGTCGTCCGGCACCCAGCTCCAGAGAGATCATACCCATCGCGTATGTGTCCATCTGTGTGATTACCCCAGATTTGGTTGAGGGTACTTCAACCTTAAATTTTACTTCCGGATATTGTTCCGGATTTTTGATGACATCGGTATTCCCACCCTGCTCCTCAACAATATCCAACCATTTTTGAAATGCAGATCCATTTTCGATGGCATCATGACTCATTTTTATCCCCTCAGCAATATCAGTCGCTTTATCCCCCAGATAGATCATGGTTCCTGCAAGCAGGTGTGTAATTTCCATCACATCATCAGGACCGTTGCCCCGGAGGCACTCAATACTCTCTTTTACTTCCAGCCAATTTCCCACCGCAAAACCTAATGGCTGATTCATATTCGTAAGATAGGCGATGGTCTCTTTTCCAAATTGTTCTCCGATAGCGACCAGCGTTTGCGCCAACTTTTTGGCATCCTCTACATTTTTCATAAAGGCGCCTGATCCAAACTTTACATCCAGAACCAGGGCATCAATACCTTCGGCCAGTTTTTTACTCATGATGCTACCTGCAATCAACGGAATGGATTCTACCGTAGCCGTAACATCACGCAACGCATAGAGTCGTTTATCGGCAGGTGCAATCTCTTCGGTCTGACCCGCCAAAACCAGATTGTGTTTTTTGATGATCTCTTTATATCGATCCAGAGTCATATCAACCGTAAAACCGGGAATCGACTCCAGTTTATCCAATGTACCTCCTGAATGACCCAAGCCACGCCCTGATATCATGGGTACAGGTACCCCGCATGATGCTACGATAGGTGCCAAAATGAGTGATAACTTATCACCTACACCCCCTGTTGAGTGTTTGTCCACTTTTTTACCCTTAACATGATTCAGATCCACAATAATACCGCTATGTAACATGGAATAGGTAAGTGCAGCGGCTTCATCACTGTTGAGCCCATTCAGAAAGGATGCCATTAAAAAAGCACTCATCTGATAATCGGGAATTAGATCTTCTGTATAAGATTGAATCAAAAATTGAATCTCCTCTTTTGAAAGAGACTCTCCCTCTCGTTTTTTACGAATAATGGAGACCGGGTTGAACGTCATATCAGACATGGTTAAAAATCACATTAAGTATGATCTGTAAATTAGATAAAAAGATGGGGTTTTGATAACATGAACAAACTCTAAATCCTCTGCCGTCTCACTCTTCACATCTGCGACCCTATGCTGAACCTCTTATCTATTCCCAAACGGAATGGATACTCCAAGCCATGGAATACCGATTAAATCTCCGGTCTCTTCAAGAGGCAGTAACAGGCCAAAATCAACTGCAAAATTTTCAGGAGCCCATCTCGCCCCAAACAGGGCAAGTCCGCTTCCATCAATACCCGGCAGGAAATATAGTTCCCCCAGCATGTAGATCGTTCGTTTGGCACGATACATCCCACTGATATTTAAAAGGGGTGTGTCTGACAAATCTCCACCACTGGCTCCATACCCTAAACCGATCGTAATGTTATTATCTGTATTCCCATACGTACCACTTCCATAGAACAGTGCCCCACTTCCGGAACCAACAATTCCTCCAATCATTGCACCTACCGCCAGATGAAACTGATCTCCTACAACCGGAAAGGATAGTTTAGGCATAATCCACATAGGAGTGGCATCAATACCCCCGCCAAAAAGAAAACCGGGGATCAGTCCGGCCCCAATCGAAAAATTGTCAGAAAGACCATAATTTACATTGTTAAATACGATCCAGGCATTTTGATAGTAACCGGTTCCCTTTTTTAAACCGATTGCATTTGGAGCAAAAAAGTATCGTGTTCCATGCGGATTATCGAACCAATACAGCCCGTTTTTAATTCGATCAGGAGGGATAACCTCAAGCTTCACGATATTACTTCGTTGAATGGTGACTTCACCTATACCTTCAACCCGAACAATGATTCGATCATCATTCTCTTGCTCAATAACTCCCATCAAAATATTTCCATCAATGGTTGTAATTCGTATCGTTTCTCCGACACTTTGAGCGTGTGTCTGATCTATGGAAATAAATGCAATAAAAATAGACAGTAGCAAGACAAGGATTGATGACTTATTCATGACTGAGGTTTACAATGTTATGAGTGTTGAGTGTTGAGTGTTGAGTGTTGAGTGTTGAGTGTTGAGTGTTGAGTGTTGAGTGTTGAGTGTTGACGCCTGAATAAGGTTGACGTTTTAATGTGAAATTAATCTACTGTGATTCTCTCTTATTATTGATTTATCGTAATTTTGGAATGGACTGGAATGAGAGAAATATAAAGAAAAAAGCAGTGCACTTAAAAGTTCCTTTTGTCATCTGACAGAGCAATTAATTATACTGAAGGTATGAAAATCTTAGCGGATGAATATCTCTATAAATTAGACCATGTTTTACCGGCAGATACTGAACTGGAACGATTTAATCCCGCTGATGGATTTCCGGCAAATGCAGTTAATTATGACACTCTTTTGATTAGAACAGTGACTAAAATTAATCCGGAAACTCTACCACGGCCGGGGAAACTGAAGTTCATCGGAACTGCTACGGCAGGAGTCGACCATGTTGATTTGCTTTGGTTAAAAGAGCTGGGAATCGGGTTTGGTTATGCAGCAGGCTGCAATGCGAATGCAGTAGGGGAATATATGTTGACGGTGTTGATGAAATGGGCACTCAATAGAAGTGTCGATTTAAGGGAAAAACGTATATGTGTAATTGGATGTGGACATACCGGCGGAGAGTTGATCTCACTACTTAATCGATTTGATATCCCCAATGTCGGATATGATCCTCCAAAACAGGACAGAGAGGAGGGATTTGTGTCTGCAGATCCTGACAAACTTCTCAGTAGTGATATTTTAACGTTTCATGTACCCTATACGGAAACCGGAATCGACCCGACACACCATCTTTTTAACAAGGATTGGCTGGTTCATTCATTTGATCTGGTGGTGAATGCGTCCAGGGGAGGGGTTGTTGATGAAGAAGCTCTTTTGATGGGACTGAAGGAGGAGACAATCGGTGATATCATACTGGATGTCTGGGAAGCGGAGCCACTGTTCCGTGATGAAGTCGCACAAAAAGCATTTATTGCGACCCCACATATCGCCGGATACTCTAAAGAGTCCAAAGAGCGTGCCAGCCGATTGGTGGTGGAAGAATGGGCCCGGTTTTTTGGGATTGAAATGGGTGATGATATAAAAGTGGATAGAGATGCAAAAAAAGTTCAAAATGAAAAACCGAACCGATTAAGTATGGCGGAGCAACTTTGGAAAGGGTCTAACATTGCTGATTATGACCGGAATTTACGGAAGTTGATCGGAGTAAATGATACTGAGAAAGCCCGCTCTTTTGCCAAGATTCGATCAGAGACTGAACTTCGCGAGGAGTGGTAGGGTACGTCTGCCTTCTGCGTTCTGCCTCATCCTACACCAAAAAGATCAAATGCATTTTTCGTTGTTAATTCTGCTACATCACTGGGTGATATATCTTTAATTTCGGCCAGTTTTTGTGCAATGATAGCGATGTATGCCGGTTCATTTCGTTTTCCCCGATACGGAGTGGGAGTGAGATAGGGAGCATCTGTTTCCAATAGCAATCGGTCCAAAGGCATCTCTTTAAGGACAACATCAACACCTGCATTTTTAAATGTGGAAACACCTCCAACACCCAAATAAAGACCCATATCAAGAGCCCGCTTTCCTTCCTCAATACTGCCCGTAAAACAGTGCCAAACACCTGTTAAAGAACCATCTTGCTCCTCCTCAATCAAGTCCAGTAAATCCGTTGTACTTTCCCGGTTGTGTAAAACGATCGGTTTGCCGGTCTGTTTGGCAATACGGCAGTGAAGACGAAGGCTATTCTTTTGCTCCTGAATAAAATCTTTGCTCCAATAGTAGTCAAGGCCTGTTTCACCCACACCCACAATATCCTTCCGGCTACAAAATTCAAGAAGTTTCTTCTCATCGATCGGTAGATGGTCTTCTACACTGCAGGGATGAATACCTGCCATCTTATAAAACGAAATGTTGGGATGGGTGAGTTTCTGCATTTGATTCATCGATTCCCACTCAATCGCGGGCAGAAAAATATGCTCAATACCGGCCTCAAAAGCACGATCCATGACCTCTTGAAGATCCGGCTCAAATGAATCGAGATAGAGATGACAATGTGTGTCTGTAAACATTAAAAAAGGATTTCACCGTTTTTGATTCGATCGCGGAAAGTGGCAATCACCGGATAATAGATATGAGTATTGTTATACCCATATTCACTCAGCAAAGGCAACAGGATATCTTTGTGGACTTTAGCTACTTTTCCGGTGAAAATAATCTCTTCATCTTCTTTTGGCGTTAATGCTGAAAGCTGATGTTTTATAAATTCATGAAATGCATCATAAATCAAGGTTCCAAGCTCATCGGGAAGAGGTTTTTTCAGGACAATACCTGCAATAGAAGCCAACTCACGATTGGGTTTACCGGCTCTGTAGATGCGGTTCATCATTTCCGGATAGTCGACATTCTCCAACTTATCCTGCAAAAATTCTAAGGTGTTTTCACTGCAGGTTTCACGAAAATACATTTTTAGAATACGTCTGCCCAGATCTGCTGCACTTCCTTCATCACCGATCGCAAAACCGAGGGATGCCGATTTTTTAAATACTTTACCCCCTTTAATTCTGGCAGAGATCGCACCTGTACCTAATACAGCAACGATACCATCTCCTTTCCCAAAAAAGGCTCTTCCGGAGCCTTCCAGATCACTTTTGATCGTTATCTTAGCTCTTGGGAAAATAGGAGTCAGAAATCTCTGAACAATTTCATCCGAAACCGGGTTGCCACAACCGGCACCAAAAAAATAAATCCGGTCAGGATTCAACATGTTCAACTGCGCACTAATCTCTTCGAAATCTTCCATCTCACTGATATTGGATGGGTGCAGACCCTGTGTTTTGACATGAGTAGTGTCTGTACCTTCGACATAAAGCCAGTCGGTTTTGGTAGCACCACTATCTGCTATGAGGTATGACATATGTTATGGATTGAATTTGATTTAGGCACAATAATAATCTATTTCTTCTGAATGTATTCAATTACATCTACTGCCGGTTGGGGGTCGCCCATTATATAGTAATGAATGCCGGGAACCCCGCTCTCCATCAGTTCTAAACTCTGCTGTTTTGCCCATTCAATACCTATCTGTTTTGCATTTTCCGGGTTTTTATCTAACTCTGCCGCTAAAGAATCCGGAAAATTCAGATGGAATATTTTGGGCAGTGAATGGAGATGTTTATGGGTTGTTAAAATTTTTAATCCGGGGATGATAGGTACATCGATATCATGTTTTCTGCATTTCTCAACAAATTTGAAATAGACTTCATTATCGAAAAACATCTGAGTAACAATGTAATCGGCCCCGGCATCTACTTTATCTTTCAATTTTTTAATATCCCAATCCAGATTCGGCGCTTCAAAATGTTTTTCAGGATAACCGGCAACTCCAATACAGAAATCTGTTGGAACCGCATTGACGATATCTTCGAGATAGTCTCCCCGGTTCATTTCTTGAATCTGCTTTACCAGATCGATCGCAAATTTGTTGACGGTTCCATTTAAATTCTGAGAAACCTGAGAACCGGTATTATCACCCCGAATAGCCAATACATTGTGTATGCCAAGGTAGTTGAGTTCAATCAATGCGTCTTCACTCTCCTCTCTTGTAAACCCTTCACAAATAAGGTGCGGAACCGGATCAATTCCATAACGATGTAGAATAGCCGCACATAACCCAATGGTTCCGGGCCTTTTTCTACGAACGATACGTTTAAGTGAACCATCTTTTTGCTCTTCAATATGAGCCTCAGCTGCATGATAGGTGACATCAATAAAGGGAGGTTTTACTGTTTCAACCACTAAATCGAGTGAATCAAATACAGCTTTTACAGCACCGCCTCTTTTTGGCGGGATGATTTCGAACGAAATGAGCGGTTCGGTGGCTTTATCGTAATGATCTATGACTTTCATGAAATAATGTATGTTTTTTAGGCGAAAAATGCCGATTTTACCTGACTATGCATTATTTTACAACGTTATTTAAATTGAATCATGCTTACTTTTGATTACAAATTTACTTTAAAAAGGTAATTTTGTTGATCAATTTAAACATATTATTGAAAAAGATTTTAGTTCATGTCTCGTTCCAACCATCCTCTTTATAAATTACTGAATGAACGTATCCTGGTTCTTGATGGTGCAATGGGCACTATGATACAGGGATATGACCTCAATGAGGCCGATTTCAGAGGGTCAATCTTTGCAGATCATTCTGATGATCTGAAGGGAAATAATGATATTCTCTGCATGACTCAGCCGGATATCATTCGGGAAATCCACTCAAAATTTCTTGAAGCCGGTGCAGATATACTGGAAACGAATACGTTTAGTTCAAACCCAATTTCTCAAGAGGACTACAATCTTCAACATCAAACGTACGATCTGAATGTTGCCGCAGCAAAAGTGGCCCGAGAAGCAGCCGATGAATTCACTCGCAAAAATCCGGATAAACCCCGATTTGTTGCCGGCGCAATAGGCCCTACCAACCGAACACTCTCTCTATCCCCCGACGTTGAAGATCCGGGTTATCGGGCAACCACATTTGATCAGCTTGCAGAGGCCTATACAGAACAGATCCGAGGTCTGGTGGATGGAGGCGTGGACACTCTATTGGTAGAAACGGTTTTTGATACCCTAAACTGCAAAGCAGCAATCTATGCGATTCATCAATACGCACGCAAAACCGGGAATCAGTTACCTATAATGATTTCCGGTACCATTGTGGATCAAAGCGGGCGAACTCTTTCGGGTCAGACAACAGAAGCGTTCCTGACATCCGTGATGCACGCCAATCCCTTATTGAGTATCGGACTGAACTGCGCGCTCGGCTCCAAACAGATGAGACCCTATATTCAAGAGCTCTCAAATCACGCCCCCTGTTTTACCAGTCTTTATCCAAATGCCGGCTTGCCGGATGAAATGGGAGAGTACAATGAATCTCCTGAGTACATGGCTAATCAGATGCGGGATTATGCCAACGAGGGATTTGTAAACATCGTAGGCGGTTGTTGCGGAACTACACCGGACCATATTCAAGCCATCGCAGAGGAGGCTAAAAAACATAAGCCCAGAATCATACCGAAACCGAAGCCCTATCTGAGATTGAGTGGATTGGAACCCCTGGTGATCCGCCCGGAAACAAATTTTGTAAACATAGGCGAGCGAACCAACGTCACAGGATCCGCTAAATTTAAACGGCTGATCAAGGATGAGGAGTATGAAGAAGCTCTCTCTGTAGCGCGTGAACAAGTGGAAGGCGGAGCTCAGATCGTGGATATCAATATGGATGAAGCACTCCTCGATTCAGAAAAAGTGATGAAGGATTTCATCAATCTGATGGCCGCTGAACCCGATATTGCGCGGGTCCCTTTTATGATCGACAGCTCCAAGTGGAGTGTCATTCTATCCGGTTTAAAAACCACCCAGGGCAAAAGTGTTGTCAATTCAATCAGCCTCAAAGAGGGTGAAAAAGCGTTTAAAGAGCAAGCACAACATATCCTCGATTTTGGGGCTTCCGTAGTGGTGATGGCCTTTGATGAAAAGGGTCAGGCAGATACGCTGCAACGACGACGTGAAATCTGTAAACGTGCTTATGATATTCTTACCAAAGAAGTAGGTTTTGCCCCACAGGATATTATTATGGATCCTAATATCCTGACCGTTGCCACCGGCATCGATGAACATAATAACTATGCGGTCGATTTTATCGATACGGTACGGTGGATCAAGGAGAACCTGCCACTGGCTAAAGTGAGTGGCGGACTCAGTAATATCTCCTTCTCTTTTCGCGGAAATAACATTGTACGTGAGGCGATGCACTCTGCATTTCTATATCATGCAATTCAGGCCGGACTCGATATGGCGATTGTGAATGCGAGTCAGTTGGAAGTATATGAGGAGATTGAACCGGAGTTAAAGGAGTTGGTGGAAGATGTACTGCTGAACCGCCGAGATGATGCCACTGAGCGACTTGTTGATTATGCAGACCGCGTGAAGGATCAGGATGAAGGGGTCGCTGAAGTAAAAAGAGATGCCTGGAGAGACGAGAGTGTTGAGGAGCGCATCAAGCACGCCCTGGTGAAGGGGATAGTGGATTATATCGAAGCGGATGTAGAGGAAGCACGTCAAAAATATCCGCAGCCGATAGAAGTAATTGAAGGACCGATGATGGCCGGCATGAATGTAGTCGGTGATCTTTTTGGAGCCGGGAAAATGTTTCTTCCGCAGGTGGTTAAGAGTGCCCGGGTGATGAAAAAGGGTGTCGCTATACTGATTCCATTTATTGAAGCTGAAAAAGCGAAAAACAAAAACAGTGAACCGAAGGCGAGAGTCTTGATGGCTACGGTAAAAGGAGATGTGCACGATATCGGGAAAAATATTGTAGCTGTGGTTCTCCGTTGCAATAACTATGATGTGATCGATATCGGAGTGATGAACTCTTCCGACAAAATCCTGGCTGCAGCAAAAGAGCATAAAGTGGATGTCATCGGGCTCAGTGGTTTGATTACCCCATCACTGGATGAAATGGCTCATGTCGCATCCGAGATGACCCGGGAAAAATTCTCATTGCCGCTTCTGATTGGCGGGGCAACAACATCCAGAATGCATACAGCTGTTAAAATAGCTCCGGCATATCCACACCCGGTGATTCATGTTCTGGATGCGTCCAGAAGTGTGACAGTTGTAAACAGGTTGGTTTCAAAAACGTTAAAAAATGACTTTGTGAATGAGATCGCTGCAGAGTATGAAGACCTCAGAGCTCAATACAGCTCACGAAATAAAAAGAAGAGTTACCTGCCACTCGAAAAGGCGAGAGTAAACCGAACTGAAATCGATTGGGAGAAGACAGTGATTCACCCGCCGGAGCATCCGGGTATTACCGAGTACAGAGACATGTCGCTCGAGGTACTTCGAAGATATATTGACTGGGGGCCGTTTTTTATCGCTTGGGAGATGAAAGGGAAGTTTCCGGATATCCTGGAGGATAAAAAAGCGGGCAAAGAAGCTAGTAAATTATTTGATGAAGCCAACGTGCTTCTGGATAAGATTATCAATGAAAAACTATTCACAGCCCATGGGATAGCCGGACTCTTCCCGGCTAATGCAGTCGGTGATGATATTGAAATCTATAGTGATGAAAGCCGTAAAGAGGTCCTCAATCGATTTCATGCACTGAGACAGCAGTCGAAAAAGAGAAGTGGTCAGCCAAATAAAGCCATTTCTGACTATATAGCTCCAAAAGAGACCGGTATCAAAGATTATATGGGTGCTTTTGCCGTAACCACGGGTCATGGTGTACTGGATCTGGTTTCGAAATATGAAAAAGATAATGATGACTATAATGCCATTATGGTAAAAGCTTTGGCTGATCGCCTGGCGGAGGCATTTGCCGAGTATCTGCATCATGAAGTACGAACCAAACTTTGGGGTTATGCCAAAGATGAAGACCTTGACAATAAAGAGTTGATTCGTGAAAATTATGTTGGAATACGTCCGGCGCCGGGATATCCGGCACAACCGGATCACTCTGAAAAACCGGATCTTTTTGAACTGTTACAGGTCTCTGATAAGACAGGAATCACTCTCACGGAACATTTGGCGATGTCGCCCGCTTCATCGGTTTGCGGGCTCTATTTTGCCCACCCGGAGTCCCAATACTTTAATCTTGGAAATATCTCCAGGGATCAGGTTGCGGATTATGCAAAACGAAAAGGGATGAATGTAAAAGAGATTGAACGATGGCTTGGACCCAATCTGGCATATGATCCGGATTAAAGATGCCAAATCTAACCTCATCAGAAGAGAGTGAATACCTGTTTGTATACGGGACGTTACGTCGATCTATCGTTTCTTCCAAAGATATACGGCACCTCCTCGATCATGAAACTGAATCTCTGGGGATGGCAACGGTCAACGGGAGGCTATACAATATCGGAAGCTATCCCGGTTTGATTTTGAGTAACAATCCTGAGGAGATCGTAATGGGTGAGCTCTATACAATCAAAAACAGGAGAGTGGTCTTAAGTACTTTTGACCAATACGAAGGGTGTTGTGAACCCTTTCCTAAACCGTGGGAGTACCAGCGAACAACAGCAGAGGTTACAACGGATGGGGGTGATAAGGTGCGATCCTGGCTTTACACCTATCAATGGGATGTAAATGAAAAGATGCGTATTCCATCTGGTGATTATCTGGCGTTCTTGTCTAAATCGTAATTCAGCTAGTTTCTTCCTCTCTGAAATTCGGGGCGTCTCGCTCGAACTGTGTCCGGATGTAAAACATGATCCATCCTAATTAACTGTTCATCGTTCAGAGTCTCAGATATCTGCTCTCGAAATTCGCTGTATCGCTGTAGAACATAGTTGTGTTCGTCTTCTCTGTTTTGCTGGATGGTTTGGCGCAGTTCTGAAGTATACTCCTGCATCGCCGGGAAAAATTGCCTCTGCTGTTCATCCGTCAACTCCAATCTACCGGCCAGACGATTTCGGCCCCGTTCCATTCTTTCGGATTGACTCATATCACGCGGTGGCTGCATTCGTTGTTCCAATCGTCTATCCTGGTCAAATCCGGGGTGATTTCTCAGCGAAAATGTACCTTTGATCAGATAACCCGATGCAAAACCCACCAGGAAAATTAACAGGAAGGAGAGTATGACTTTGGTTCTTGTATTCATTTCAGTTGATATTTATGGTTCAATCCAATCATTCAAATAGGTCACATACTCATCAGTGGTGACATCGGATTCCGGGTAAAAAAGTTCCTCAATAGTTACCTCCTCCTGTATGGTTTCCTGCTGACTCAAACTAAAAACGGATGTCATAGCAAGGATCAAAAAGGAGGCCGCAATGGCATATCTTTTGAACCAAAGAACGGTGATATTTTCAAAATTCATTGAGGATTTACGGCCTTCATGGTTCTCTATTTTTTTCAATACTGCAGAGATACGGTCTCTGTTTTGATACTCTTGTACCTCCCCATAGATTCCTGAAAAATCGGGCAGATTCATGACGCTCTGATAATCCATCATCAGTTCGGGATGCGCCTGAAGATCCGATTCCAGCTCAGCGATCTCTTGAAAATTGAGCAATCCATCCGCCGCATCGTTTATTCGAATCTCTAATTCACTTTTATTTACTTTTTTATTTTTCATAATCTTTATACTCCCATCTGTTTCATTGTGTGGGCCAACTCCTTTCGGGCTCTGAACATTCTATTTTTAATAGTCTCTATATTCAGGCCGGTTACTTCTGATATTTCCGGATAACTCAATCCATCAATTGTTTTCATAACCACAATAGTTCGTAATAACTCCGGAAGCTGAGCCATCGCATTTCTCATGATCACGATCTGCTGATCCCTGTTTTCGATTGCTTCAACTTCGTTGTCGTTATTTGATATTTCCAGTTCATCAACGGGAGTGTTGCTTACTAACTTCTCATATTTCCTTTTTCTAAACTCATCAATTGCCAGATTTCGGGCGATTGAGTAGAGCCAGGTGTACATTGATGCATCTTCACGAAACGAGTCCAGATTTTCATACGCTTTCAAAAACGTATCCTGTAACAAATCTTCGGCATCAATGGTACTTCCTGCAAGGTAAGCTCTCATGGCACGATGGAGTCTGGGATAGAGCTCTTCAATACTTCTTTTGAACTCTGTAACCATATGATTATCCATAGTTTGTCCATCATGTTGCGATCAGGGTTCATCGATTCCTCGGCATGCCCCGACCATCAGATCGTTGACGCTGCTGTCCGGATGCCAAAGCCGGTCTGAGTGCTCGATACTCTGCGACAGTAATCTTATTCATTAACTGATCATGAATTGAACGAATTTCAGTGACATTTTCAAGCCTCTTTTCGTCATTGATTTCACCGGCATTTTCGAGTTGCTGCAGTTGAGTCTCTTTTTGAATATCAGTGATTCGATTCAACAAAACGATCACTTCTTCCGCTTTTTCGCTGTCAGAAACACTTTTTTCTACAAGAGTTCGATTGCGCAGCAGAAGGAGTTCAGATCGGTTTTCAATATTTTCCACACGAATTTCATGCAGCTTAGTTTCTTGTTCATCCGTCAGAATTTCCATGATTGCGTCTCTCTGCTCCATTCTGAGTTCTGCCCGATCGGGTCGATCTGGTCGGGTTTGAGCTGAATCGGAGCGTATCATCCCTCGTTGCTGCCCACGAACACCTCGTTGTTGTTGGTTCATCTGGCCTCGATTCTGTTGCGTCATTCGGCCTCTTTGTTGTTGACTCATCCGGCCATTTTGCCTGTCATTCTGCATAGCTGATCGACGTTCTGCCCGGAGGGTCAAAAGTTCAGTTTTTTGTTGATCTGTTAACTCTAAGGCTTCACCATACTGAATAATAAAATGTTGAAGACCGGGTTGTACAGATGATCGATTTTGTTGTTGTGCATTGATTGAGGAAAAAGATCCTAATGTAAAAAGGAGAAGGAGTGTTGCAATTAATTTCATGTTATTCACCATAGATTAGGTTTTAAAAGAGTACAAATTCTATGGATTTGACGTCGAATTTCAGCATAGGTTTGATATTTTTTTATTTTTTTATCAAAAAATCTCTAAAAAAGCGCTTCCGAACCGATTCGATGTCAAAGAAAAATGATTTTGACTCGTGGATTGGCTATCTATAGTGATTGAAGCCTAAAAAACGACCTTATGAATTGGAAAGAAACGATAAAATATTACGCTGAAAAATCAGAAATCAGCGAACCGCTTACGAATAATTTAATCTCATTAACCGGTTTGCTGGAAGAGTACCTGGTTAAAAAGGGTGAAACATCACTAAATGAACTGTCAGCAGAACTACCTGCCCACACAGCAAAAGTGTTTGAAGATGAAACCGGCAATGAGAATAAAAAATTACAGAAGAGAATTCGTGAGATGAGTTTGGATGAAATCCGGGATTTGCTAAGACTCACCACCATCTTTTTTCATCTGGTAAACTCTCTTGAACAACATGAGATTATTCGAATCAACAGAGAAAGAGCAAAAAAAATTGATGTAAATCATCCCCGGCCGGAGAGTATCGCCGATGCATTGAAATTCTTTAAAAAGGAGGGTTACAGTTATGAAGATGCTTTAGCTGTCTTTTTAAAACTGGATATACAGCCAACTATCACGGCGCATCCGACCGAGGCGAGACGCAGGAGTATACTGCATAAGCAGGAGAATGTGACGGCTATGATTGGCGATATTGATAAAGAAGATCTGACTCCGAACGAAAGGGAAGCTAAACTCAAACAGATCGTCAATGAAATTTCACTCCTGATTTCCACAGATGAAATTCGTTCAGAACGACTTACCGTCGAAGATGAAGTGGAAAATGGTCTTTTCTACTTCACTACATCGATCTGGAGAACCATACCCCGACTGTATGATGAAGTTCGTGCCGGTTTTGAACAGCAGTACAATCGTGTACCCGATCTGCCGATTATCATGAAATACAGATCCTGGATCGGAAGTGATCGCGATGGTAATCCGAATGTAACGCGGGATGTCACCTGGAAAACTCTCATTGAACATCGAAGTGCAGTTTTAAAACTCTATCTGACGGACCTTGAGAAAACCAGAAGATATTTGTCGATTTCTCAAAACCTGGTAAATGTATCAGACGATTTGCTTAAATCACTTAAAAAAGATGAGCAGGAAGTGCCCCTGAGTGCACAGTACAAACGTCACTATAAAAATGAGCCGTACAGACGTAAACTGACGCATATCATGCATCGAATGCGCAATATGCTGAATGATTTAAAAGGGAGTGAGCAGGAGATCCTTGAATCATCAAAAAGCTATCGGGCTGCCGATTTTATTGAGGATTTAGAGCTGATATCCGATTCATTGAAAGAGAACGGATTGGAGGATGTGGCGAGATATGGAGAGTTTAATGACTTAAAAATTCGTGCCCATACATTTGGATTTCACATGGCTGCACTGGATATCCGTCAACATAGTGGGGTCCATGAAAAAGCTGTAGCTGAACTGCTCTCAGCAGCCAATGTGCATGATGGATACTCAAAACTGAAAGAAGAGGAGAAGGTTGAGTTATTGGTTCGGGAATTAAAAAATCCACGCCCTTTAGCTCCTATCCATGCTAAAATGAGTCAGCCCACGATTGAAATCTTAAATGTGTTCAGATTGGTTGACAGTATTTTAGAGCTGGATGAGAATGCATTCGGCAGTTATATCATCAGTATGACACATGGTGTGAGTGATATGCTGGAAGTTGTGATGCTTGCGAAAGAGACGGGTTTATGGTGGATCAAAAATGGAGAAGTAGAGAGTAAAATTGATGTAGTGCCCCTATTTGAAACGATTGAGGATCTTGAAATAAGTGCAAAATTGATGGATGATATCCTTAAAAATCCTGTCTATAGTTTGCAACTCAAGGCCAGAGATAATTTTCAGGAAATCATGTTGGGTTATTCAGATAGTAATAAGGATGGCGGTTACTGGATGGCAAACTGGGCTCTGCAAAAAGGGCAGCTGGAATTGGGTCAGCTGTTGAGAAAACATGACATTGACTTTAGACTCTTTCATGGCCGTGGCGGTACAGTAGGAAGGGGCGGGGGCCGTTCGAACCGTGCTATATTAGCACTGCCTTCGATCAGTAATAACGGCCGGATACGATTTACCGAACAGGGTGAAATTATCTCCTTCCGCTATTCATTGCCCGAAATTACACGCCGACATCTAGAGCAAGTTGTAAATGCAGTGGTTAGAGTTACAGCCGGTGAGGGACAAAAACCGATTTTGGATGGCGGTAAAACGGAGGAGATTATGCATCAGATTGCTGAAGGCTCTATGAAAGCCTACAGAGAGCTGATTGATGACAAGAGTTTTTGGCCATGGTTTAAGAAAATTACTCCGGTGGAACATATCGGCAATTTGCCAATAGCGTCAAGACCCGTGTCCCGAGGAGGTGATAAAGGGCTGCAATTTGCCAATTTGCGAGCGATTCCCTGGGTATTCGGGTGGACTCAAGTGCGCTATAATGTGCCCGGATGGTATGGATTGGGGACCGCACTGGAACAATTGGTTACAGATGATCCTTCGGTATTGGATGCCATGAAAAAATGGTATAAAGAGTGGAGTTTCTTCGGTACGATTGTAGACAATGCACAACGGGAACTGGCCAGAACTCATTTGATGACAACCCGAATCTATAACGATCGCGAGCCAAGTAAGCTACACGATACGATCTTGAAGGATTATGAAAAAACGAAAAAATTGATTCTAGAGATTACAGATCAAAAAGAGATTCTGGACATGCGTAAAGTGATTCAGAACTCCATTGAGTTTCGAAATATCTTTACTTACCCATTAAATGTTGTACAGGTAGAATTGCTGAACAGGTGGGAAAACGCAGAAACGGAAGAGGAGATCAAGGAGCTAAAATTGGCTCTGTTTCTGAGTATAAATGGAGTATCGGCTGCGATGCAGAGTACCGGGTAGGAAAAGTGACATATAGCGGCATTAGAGGTGTCTATCTCTTGAACTCACATTAAAAAATAAAGCCTCCATTTGCGATTTTCTATGCAAATGGAGGCTTTTTAGTAGATACTTATTTGATTATAGGATGTTACGACTGTATATCTCTAGACATATCTTCCAGTGTTCGTCCTTTGGTTTCAACCACATATTTCTTCACGAAGAAGAAAGCGATCAGACCAAATGCAGCGTAGATTCCGTAGGATAATCCAAGTCCGATACTGGCGAGGAAAATCGGGAATGTCATGGTAACTGCAAAGTTGGAACTCCAATGAATCAATCCGCATACAGCAAGTGCGGCACCACGGAACTGATTTGGGAACATCTCTCCCAGCATCACCCACATGATGGGTCCCCATGTAACGGCAAAAAATGCAATATATCCGTTTGCAGCTAAAAGAGCATAAACGCCTAAACCACCCAATTCAAGGTCGCCGGTAACTACATTTGCATTGCCCATACTGAAGAGGATTGCAAGAATTCCCAGCATTACGGCCTGACCCAGCGCACCAATCATCAACAGTGGTTTACGTCCTACTTTATCGATGAGTGCAATCGCTACAAATGTAAAGAGTACATTTACTGAACCACTAATCACATTCTGCATGAGAGCATCGGCCTCAGTAAAGCCTGCTGCTTGCCACAATGTAGCCCCATAGTAAAATACCACGTTGATTCCGGTAAACTGCTGAAGTGTGGTAAGTCCAAGTCCAACCCAAATGATTGGCTGCAATTTGCCAGTATGTTTACTGATGATGTCAGACAATCTTGGTTTGCGATTTTTCTCAAGTGTTGATTGAATATCGATGATTTTTGCATCGGCTTCTGCATCATTGCTAATACTGCTCAGAACGTCTTTGGCTTTATCCAAGAGTCCGGCCGCCACCAGATAACGAGGAGATTCCGGAATAAAAAGAAGCCCTAGGAAAAAGATTGAAGCGGGCGCAATTTCTATCCAAAACATCCACTGCCATGCATTAAAACCGCCCCAAAGAGCTTCAGAAGCTCCACCGGCTGCCCCTGCGATCATATAATTACTTAGAAAAGCGATAAACAGTCCTATCACAATCATTAACTGTTGTAACGTCGTTAATGCACCCCTAACTTTTGCAGGAGCTATTTCCGATATGTAAGCGGGAGCAAGAATACTTGCGGCACCTACTGCGAGTCCGCCCAAAATACGGGCTGCCACAAATGCTTCCGAAGATCCGGCAGCACCGGAACCGTAAGCACTGATTATAAAAGCGATGGAAGTAACGATCAGGACAGGTTTTCGGCCGAATTTATCTGCAAGTGTACCTGCAAAAAATGCACCGGCAGCACAACCGAGAAGCATTGAAGCGACGTTAAAACCGGTACCCACCGCATCAGAGTCAAAAGCTCCCTGAAGGGCATCTACAGTACCGTTGATTACGCCACTATCAAAGCCAAATAGAAAGCCCCCGATTGCGGCAATAATCGAGAGGAAGATGACTCTTCCCATATTGACATTTTCATCCGGAGTTGAAGGATTGTTAGTATTCATTTTGTCATGTTAGTTTGAGGTTAAGTTAGGTAAATTTAGGTAGATCCATTTCAAAGACAATCGCTTTACGGATTCAAAAAAATTTCTATTTCAGTGTATCAATTTCGTTCCAAATCAGAGCACTTGCACCCAGTACTGCTGCATTTCTATTCTTTAATTCTGATGGGATCAGTTCGACCTTATTCTTGAATAGTGCCATCACATAATGCTCCATCCACTTTTTTGTCGGTTTTAAAAGGAGATCACCCGATTTTGACAATCCTCCGAAAAAGAAAAAAGCTTTTGGGCTTAGGGTTACAATGGTATCTGCTAATTTACGCCCCAATATTTTTGCAGTAAATTCAAAAGCGCTGATAGCCAGTGGGTCGCCCTTCATTGCGGCTTCATAGATAATTTCAGCGTCCATTTCCTCAAAGGTATAGTTTACCAGGTCCGACCCTTGTGTGTTTTCAGACATTAACTCAAACAAGGTTCGTTTAATCCCCGGTGCGGATACATAGGTTTCCAGGCAGCCCAGGTTTCCACAGCCACACTGTCGGCCATTTTCTTCAACGCTCATATGACCCAACTCACCGGCGAAACCATCATGACCATAGACCAGATTACCATTTACAACTACCCCACTGCCCAGTCCGGTACCTAAGGTGATCATCACATAGTTATTCATGTTCTTTGCCCCCCCATACACCTTTTCACCAAGAGCCGCAGCATTGGCATCGTTGGTGAGAATGATCGGCATTTCGTAATACTTTTTCATTAAATCCGTAAAAGGGATAATCCCTTTCCATCTCAAATTGGACGCAAGTTCAATGGTTCCCTTATGATAATTGCCATTTGGGGCACCGATGCCGATCCCAACAATTTGATAGGGTTTATCTAATTTTTTTTCTGAAGCTCGGAGTATGGAGACAAGATTTTCAAGATACTCTTCCACAGTTTCATAAGGATCGGTAGGGGTAGAATTTTCGTGATGTATATTTCCGTCCCGATCTACAAAGCCGGTTTTGGTGAATGTTCCCCCAATATCAATTCCGATAACATACTCTTTCATTCTCTACTTATCCTTCCTGTTATGGTTAATCAAAGCAAGTGTAATAATCTAAAGCCGGAAACTGAAGCCTGTTAAGTAAGAACAGAAATAATCTAATCCCGATCAATATTTATTCAGCAATCGAAACCAAAATGCAAGTTTTAAAGGGTACAATGCAAACAGATTTTCAATTTATTTACAAATAGAATTTAAAATAAAAGGATCCATTTCAACCAATAACCAATTATCTAAACAGAGATTAAAACAAGAATCTAATGATCTGATTGATTCTCCTCATATTTTTTACGGTTATACTCATCGGTTTCTCCACTCTTTTTCCCCATCCTGCGTTCTGAATAGAGTCCATCTGGAAATTTGATTACCCGCGATATGTTTCATCAGAACGGCTATAGAGCTGTAAAAAAAATAATTTCCGGTTAAAAATAGCATTTGGTTGAAAGAACCTGTATTATGAGAACGTTAAATAGAACAAGACCCCGGTAAAGCCCTTCTTAGGAATGACGCGTTAACCCAACTCAACTTTTGAACCTTTCTGGGTGATTAAAACAATACCAATACTAGTAATACAATGACAAAACAAGGAAACGTTAAATGGTTCGATACTGAAAAAGGATTTGGATTTATCAAACCAGCCGATGGCAGCAAAGATATTTTTGTACACAGAAACAATGTAGAGAACTTGGGTCCAAACCAAGGTCTTGAAGAGGGAGAAGAAGTTGAGTTCAGTGTAGAGGAAACTCCTAAAGGACTAAGTGCAGTAGACGTTAGAAGTCTGACTTACGAATAGGGATTCCCTGATTATCAAAGCGAAAGCCCGTCCATTTAAAATGGACGGGCTTTTTTTATTTCCGGAAACCCCCACCGGAAATTCTCTCTTTTAACTTCAAATGATGGATTCGTACTCTCTTGATTTATGATTTGTACTACCCATAAAGGAAGTTGATGTTTCTAATTGCGCATTTTTTTATCTAAACCGCTGTTCTTCGCTGCTATGCTGTATCTTGTATGAGGAGCAAATTCAAGTCGCCCCTTTTCGATCGGCTGACCTGTAGCCCGGCATATCCCATAAGTCCCATTTTTAATTCGCTCTAAAGCCCGATTCAGTTCATTGATAAACTTAATATTTCTTTCAATGAGCCGGTTGGTTAAGTCCAGGCTCTCTTCAATACTGCCCATATCACCCATATGATGATCGATAGAGGAACTTTCGTCATCATCTGCAGTCCGAATCTCTTCCAATGTGTTTACTAAATAGTCTAATTCCCTTTGGGCTTCTCTCTTTTTGCCAAGAATCAGCTCTTCATAATATGCCAATTCTGCTTCATTCAGGTTACTTTTTAAGCTTTTATTACCGATCGGTTTTACTTGTACTGTTTCCATGATTCAGGAGGTCCATATTATTGTTTCATTCTGATTAACAATAATCAATCATGTGGCAGGCAGCCATAAGGGAATCCCTTAAAAAGTATTGAGATATAATCTTATCAAAAGTAGCAAGAGTAGTGGAAAAACCTAGAACAAGATTCGAGAGGTTGGCACCTGATTTAAAACGATCAGGCGTTATTGAGCATATCAGTATAAGTCTTTTGAATAGATCTGACAACTGGGCCCGGTTTACCGGTGCCGATTTTTTTCCCGTCCACATGGTTGATCGGCTGTATATCGGTTGTTGTGCCGGAGAAGAACAATTCATCGAACGAAAAGAGTTCTTCCTCTCGAATGGCATTGAAATGCAGGGGGATTCCAAGGTTTTCAGCGATCGAAATCACAGCAGATCGTGTAATACCACTCAAAATGTAATTAGAGGCAGGATACGTATATAACTCACCCCCTCTGACTCCAAAAATATTGGCATTTGGGCTTTCCGTTATCACACCATCCCTGACCATAACCGCACTGTTCACACCGGCATCAATAGCCTGCTGTTTTGCAAGGATATTTGGCAGCAGATTGATCGTTTTCAGGTTACATCGAGCCCAGCGAACATCTGGCAATGTAATGGTATCTACTCCGGATTTATGCAGTTCAGTATAAGGTGTGAATTTTCCGGATGAAAGGTAAACCGTTGGTTTTACCGGGGGCTCCGGAAAAGTGTGTGTTCTGGGCCATGCAGCACCCCGTGTAATTTGCAGATAGACAGAAGCTTCACCATCGGTATGACCGTTTCTCTTAATTAATTCGCGACTTATTTCAGGTATCTGTTGTTTTGTTTCAGAATTCAGATCAATTTTTAAGCCATTCAACCCTTCGTCCAATCTACGAAGATGCTCTTTTTCCATGAAAAATCTACCTTCAACGACTCTGGTTACCTCATAAATCCCATCACCAAATACAAAACCCCGATCTGAAACCGATACGGCAGCTTTGTCATGATCTAAAAAAGTCCCATTAAGATATACCTGCATAGAATAGTCCAATTATAATCGATTTTGCACAAACGCTATATTATAAGATTTACCGGTCAATTCAAATCTGTAATGCTCATAAAACTAAACGTAGGGTACTGATTATTGCTTAAACTTTATTACCTTTAGAGGCATAAAAGTAGGGTAAATCCGAAACGATCCTTTACAAATCGGGTCGTAACAGGCTCAAAATAATCAGAGTTTAAAATTTTATAGTTCATGTCCGTAACAAGTAAAGATGTTCATTATGTAGCCAACCTGGCCAGACTCCAGCTGAGTGAAGAAGAAGCAGAATCACTCAAAGGGGATATGAATAAAATTCTGGGTTATATCGAAACACTTAACGAGTTGGATACATCCGATGTAGAACCCCTTGAGCATGTCATGGAGATCACGGCTACCACATTCAGAAAAGATGTCGCAAAAGAGCCATTGAGTCATGAAGAGGCCCTAAAGAATGCCCCGGATGCAGATTCTGACTACTTCCGTGTTCCTCGTGTAATTGAATAGAACCACTTTTTTGTAAACGATCATCAGGTGTTTTTCCATGGCCTCCAACAAAAAAACGAAGCAAAAAAGCAGTGAAAAGCCGGATTTTTGGAACTCATTAAGTCGAAAAAAACAGCACATAATTCTGCTGGCTTTTCTTTTTGCACTGCCTCTTTTTTTATTTCATGCATCTATTTTAGGCGGACAGCAGTACATGGGAAACGACGTAATTCAGTGGCGTGCCGGTGCTGAATCACTGATTCAATATCAGGAAGAGTTTGATGAAATGGCTCACTGGGCATCCAATATGTTTTCAGGTATGCCGGCCACTACGATCTCTCATCCGCCACAAATTGCCAATCTGGACAACACCGTTTTAAAAGCATTGCGGTTTATCTATCCGGCCGCCGAGATGTGGGTCTTATTGGGCGGCGCTTATCTCATGTTTGTCCTGATGGGCGCAAAGCCTCTTTCGGCTCTTTTTGGGGCGATTATCATCGGATTTTCAACCTACCTACCGATCGTTATCGGGGCCGGACACAACGCCAAGTTTTTAGCCTATATCTACTTACCCTGGCTCTATAACGGCTATTTTTTGATTACCCGATCACAATGGAACCGATGGCTTGCGTTCTTTATTTTCGCACTGGCACTCACGCTTCATTTGAGAGCCTACCATCCTCAGGTAACTTATTTCTTTCTCTTTCCGCTGTTAACCCTGTTTTTGTTCGACCTGTTAAAAGCCTTTAAATCGGATTCTCCAACCCCATTTTTTAAACAGACCGGGTGGTTGATAGGTGCAGCCGTTGTAGCTATACTGATTACAGTACAACTCTATTGGAGCACGTTTGAGTACTCCTCATTCAGTATGCGGGGTGGTTCGGAATTGGCCGGTACGGGCGGACTGGAACAGGACTACGCATTTGCCTGGTCGCAGGGATGGGGTGAACTGCTCACCTTATTGATTCCGGGTGCTTATGGCGGATCAGAACTCTACTGGGGACCCAAAATATTTACCAGTGGACCCCACTATGCCGGTGCATTCGCTTTTATCTTTTTTGTGATTGGAGTGCTTAAATCCAACCATGAATTGAAGTGGGTCTTTCTGGGACCCGGGATTGCCACGCTACTATTTTCGTTAGGTGAAAATTTTGCACTGCTGAATAATTTTATGTTCGACTTTTTCCCCTTTTTCGACAAATTCAGGGTGCCGGAGATGTGGCTGATGGTTTCTATCTTCTGTTTCTCGGTTCCTGCTGTTTTAGGCTTGGACTGGCTGACAGACCAAATATCACTCGGTAAAAAAATCAACACATTTTATAAACCGGTTGGTATCGCTGTTGGAATTGCTGCTATAGCCGTATTTACAGGTTTTAGTCTGCTTTCCTTTGAAAAACAGGGCGAGAGGGATGCCATTGCTGAACAACTGGCATCACAAAATAATGTATCGATAGATGATCCACGAATATCACAGGCTGTTTCCAGAGTGATGCAGACACAACTTCTCCCCGAAAGAGAGGCATTAGCTACAAACGATACGACTCGATTTGCAATACTGATCCTCTTTGGTCTGGGTCTGATTGGGGCGATGGCAGCCCGAAAAATTCCGGTATCTGTTGGTATGATTGCATTGAGTGCCATTCTGGCCTATGATCTCATTAATATTGATCAGCGTTATCTGAGTGACGGATCTTTGGTAGACGGGACAATAACCAGAGAAGACGTAATTGAGAGCCGGGAAAGGGATCTGGATCGGTTTCTTCAGGATGAAGTGTGGACTGCTGAGGGTTGGCCGTATCGTGTATTGCCATTTTTGGATAACCCCTTCAACAATGCAGTACCCTCCTATTTTTATCCATCATCGGGGGGATATTCAGGTGCTAAGTTGAGCTATTATCAGGATCTGATAGATGAAGCTCTTTTCGTTAATTCGGGCGGTTTGAATTTATCCGTCTTGAATATGCTCAACATTCGCTACATCACTCTGGGGGGGCAGACAACCATTCCAGGTTTTGAGGTCGCCTTTGAAAGTGAAGACGGTGTTGTGATGGAGAATCTGAATGTATTGCCGAAAGCATTTTTTGTGGATTCGGTGGCTGTTTTGTCCGGCCAGCAACAGGTGCTTAGCAGAGTTTCCGAAGGGTTTAACGCGCAAGAGATCGCTTTCATTGGGGATGAGAGAACCATCGTAACAGTGCCGGATACATCATCAAACATTCAGATAACGGAGTACAGTGCAAACCATATTGAACTGGATATTTTTCGCAGTGAACCCGGATTCTTACTGCTGAGCGAAATCTGGTATCCGCCGGGATGGATTGCGACATTAAATGGTGAAGAGACAGAGATCATCCGCAGTAATTACGTACTGCGAGGTTTCGAGATCCCCGAAGGTCAACACACATTGGAATTAAGACTGGAACCGGTGTGGTATGAATCCGGAAAATGGATGTCCGGAACAGGCACCATATTTCTTTTTGGGGTGGGACTATTCGGACTATTCATTGCTTACAAACAGAGAGAGAGCAGTTCGGGTGATGGTGAACCCAAATGATCCGGTGGGTACTGAATAAGATATTTTGGGGAGGATTTCGCCATCTGCTAACAGATCGGCAGTATGCCAAAATTCGGTACTGGCTGGTCAATGGATTTTTTCCGGATATAAAAAAACCTGTACGCCTGACTGAAAAAATTCAGTATATCAAACTACATGAAAGGACAAATCTGAGAAGGGACGTTGCCGACCGAATAAAAGTTCGTGATTTTGTGAAAGAGAGAGTGGGAGAAGAGCACCTGATTCCTCTGATTGCTGTTTTCAATAAACTGAATCGATCGGATTGGGAAACCCTGCCTCAACAATTTGTACTCAAAGCGAATCACGGTTCCGGATTTATCCGCATTGTTAAAGAGAAAAACCGCGAGAATTTTGAAGAGATTTTGGCGGAAACAAACCGGTGGCTAAACACTGACTATTATAAGTTTGGCCGCGAATGGGTTTACAAAGGCCTGAAAAGAGTACTTATCGTTGAGAAATTGCTGCTGGATGAGGGGGGAAGGGTACCATCAGACTATAAATATTACTGTTTTGATGGGATCGTAAAACTGATTCAGGTTGATGTAGGCCGTTTCAGTGAACAAAAACGATATCTTTTTGACCGATCATTTGAGTTGATTAATGCCACCCTCTACCACCCGACCGGGGAGAAAAAACCTGATAAACCCCGGGAGTTGGGTGAGGCTATTCGTGTTGCCGAATTACTTTCAAAAGAGTTTAATTTTATTAGGGTAGATCTCTATCTACAGCAAGGTAAGATCTTTTTTGGGGAGTTGACCAATTACCCTTCAAACGGCTTTCAAAGATTTAAACCGGATCATTTTGAAATAGAGATGGGTAAACACCTTAAGCTTAACTAAAGAAAAAGCCTTCTGGTGACTTCTTTGATCAGCAGTGAACCCGGAACACTTCTGAACATTTCAAACCACGACACATTTTCGCCTGATGCCAGTTTAAGCCGGTAGTGCTGATATTTTTTTTGAGACATGTTCATTTTGCTGATATGCTTTTCAAAACAGGCAATATAACCGTCCAATTTTTTGTCCGAAGTTGTAATACTATCCCTCTCAGAGCTCATTTTCACCACTTGAAGTGTATGCGGAGCTGTTTTGAAGGGGCCAAAATCGTGAGTCATCCGAATCCATAGATCATAATCCTGAGCGGAAGGCAAGGCCTCATCATAACCCCCGACTTCTAAGATATAATCCCGTTTTGTCAAAATCTGATTGCCCACCTGATTATAAAAAAGAAGGTCCTGAAGTGTTATGATTGGTTTCTTTTTCCAGACGAGCTCACGATCTCCAAAATCGAGCCGGTCGTGGGAGCAGCTGCCGGCAAATCCATCTTCAAAGGCCTCCAACAACAGCTCCACTCTTTTGGGCCGCCAAATATCATCGTCATCCAATCCTGCAACAAATTCTCCGGATGCCTGTTGAATAGCCATATTACGGCAGGCTGCAGCGCCAAGTGGACGTTTATTTCGAATGACGTTAACGGAATGGGAGGATGAATACCTATCCAGCAAATCGTGAGTTCCATCATCCGATGCATCGTCCACAACAATGATTTCAATCGGACTCCAGGTCTGCTCCAGGACCGAATGAATTGCACGTTCCAGAGAATCCACACGGTTTCGGGTAGGGATAAAAGCGGTAACAAGCGGTTTTGCAGGATTACTCAAAATTCTTCAGTCATCATTTGTATATTTCTGCACTTAACATTGAATTCACGGTATCTTAAAATTTATGGAAAGCGGACCACACATAACAATTGTAATCTGTACTTATAACCGAGCCGGTTATTTGAACGATACAATGAGGGATATTGCAGCTCAAACTGCAGAACCGAGCGATTTTGAGTTGATTGTGATCAATAATAACAGTGATGATCACACAGATGAGGTATGTGATCGTTTTCGCCAAACAAATCCGAATATTCAGTTTAAATCTATATTTGAGTCCAGACAGGGACTTTCTTTTGCACGAAATCGGGCCATTTTGGAAGCCACAACACCGACTCTTCTTTTTATTGATGACGATGTAAAGATCCCCACAACCTTTGTTGAAACGGCCGTTACCTACTCCAACTCCCGTTCCAATACACTTTGTGCGGGCGGACGAATTCACGTCTCGTTTGATGAAGAGGAGAAAGAACCGAATTGGATTCCATCGGAATTAATGCCGATGTTTGGACTTCATGATCTGGGCGATGAGGACAAAATGTATCCGCAAACCAATTTTCCCAGAGGCGGGAATATGATGATTCGAAAGTCGGTTTTTGATGCCTTTGGCCTGTTTGATACAACCCTGGGAAGATCGGGTAAAACACTCCTGGGAAGTGAAGAGAAAGCTTTTTTTGAACGGATTCGAAAAAATGGGATACAGATGAGATACTGGGCCGAGATGGTTTTAACACATCGAATAGGGAGCCATCGTTTATCATTGGAATACCTCAAAAATCAGTCGATCGGTATCGGGAAAAGTGAGCGGTTACGAGTGAAGGAAGAACCAATGAAATTCATGAAAAAACTGTTCAGTGAACTGTTCAAAATAGTCGGGAGTATTGTTCTATCCATCCTCTATCTGATTCGGGGACGGGCCCGGGCTGCCTGGTTCATGCAGCGATTTCGATACTGGGTGTTGAAAGGTTTTTTGCAAGGATAATGGATAGAAAGATGCTACATTATTCATTCACAGCGAACCATTAAGAAGATCCAACCATTGGGAGTCATAGTACGACAGAGTCTATCCAACAGTTTGATTACCTATACAGGTATTGGGCTGGGTTTTATTCTGACCATCTTTCTCTATCCTCACATCTTAAATCCGGATGAGTATGGCCTGACCCGTGTATTAATATCCGCATCTTACATCAGTTCCCAATTTGCACATCTGGGAATGCATAACCTGGTGATGCGTTATTACCCATTTTTCAAAAAAGTCGATCCGGAGCGGCATGGGTTTCTTTTTTGGGCCATCACTATTCCAATACTGGGATTTTTACTCTATACCATCCTCTTTTTTATGGCGGATGATCTGCTGATTCACTTTTATGAAGACCGTTCCGCTCTCTTTGTGGAGTATTATCTATGGGTGTTGCCATTAACACTCTTCATTCTCTACTATGAAGTCTTAAACAGCTATTTACGGTCATTGCGCGACTCGGTCACAGGTTCGTTGTCGAATGAGGTGGTTCTACGGATCCTAATCATAGCCCTGCTGGGACTCTACTTTTTTGAATGGATCTCATTCAGCCAATTCATTACGCTTTTTGTGTTGTGTTATCTGACTCAGCCACTGACGATCCTGACTCAGATTTGGAAAAAAGGAGCATTCAAACTGAAACCCAATTTCAAACTTTTGCGTCGGCCACTTTATCGCGGAATGCTGAATTATGGGCTCTTTTCACTTTTTGGGGGCCTGACAACCGTGTTGGTATGGAATATTGATATCCTGATGCTCGGTTCTATAGCCGGATTGGATCAGACCGCTATCTATGCTATTGCGTTTTATATCGGATCGGTGATTACAGTCCCACAGCGTTCAATAGAAAAAATCGCAGCTCCACTTTTGTCAGAGTTTATCAAGAATAAAAAGTGGGAAGAGGTGGAGTCGATCTATAAAAAAACCTCACTGAATCAGCTGATACCGGGACTTTTTATATTCGGTTTGATATGGCTGCATATCGATACCCTGTTTCTGCTGATGCCGGATCTCTACGCAGCCGGAAAATGGGTCGTGTTGATCATTGGGTTAGGTAAACTGATTGAGATGGTCACAGGATCAAATGGCATTATACTCATCAACTCGAAGCACTACAGAGTCAGTTTTTATACAAATATTGTGTTGGTTGTCATAACCATAGTTCTCAACTACCTCTTAATTCCCAGGTATGGGATAGAGGGAGCGGCATTTGCCTCTGCTTTTGCACTTTTGGTGTTCAATGGCGTGAAGTGCCTTTTTATAAATATACGATTTGGCTTACAGCCGTTTACCATGAAAACGGTCATTGTGATACTATTGGGGGGACTGGCACTTATTTTTACTACTGTATTGATTGATTTTCAATGGATTTGGCTCAATCTGCTGCTTAAATCGGCCATATTTAGCATACTGTTTATCGTGCCGATACTCTACTATTCCATTTCACCCGATATAAATGAGCTACTCAATTCATTTCTTCGGAAAATGAGACAGTGAATTGGGCGGGATTAGATCATTTTGGGAATTATTTTAAGGCAGAGGGCAGAGGGCAGAGGGAGTAAAAAGTGAAAAGTGATTCGGCAAAGACTTGAGGGCAGAAGTTCTCACAACGTCATCCCGCAGCGAAAGCCGGGATCCCCATACGTTGTTCTAAGGCTGCCCACAAACAACGTATGGAGATCCCGGACTTACTACTCAAAGACCATCACCCTTTTCAACATTCAAGAGTCTTGGTAAAGTCTTCACAGTTTCCAGGTCCGGGATGAACTGTGCTTAAAGTCAAGCAGCCAGAGCTTTTTTTCCATCAAAATGCTCAGCCGATGTTCCCACTGCAAATGCCTGTCGTAAAAGTTTATGAGCTAATGCAATCTTAATAACTTTC
>Ga0222663_1000127_pt1 | contig 53605 bp, 55 predicted proteins | sample AntAcemetagen602_FD_179852 | JGI IMG/M metagenome (GOLD analysis project Ga0222663, IMG submission 179852) | Saline water microbial communities from Ace Lake, Antarctica - #602 | ecosystem: Environmental > Aquatic > Non-marine Saline and Alkaline > Saline | place: Antarctica: Ace Lake... | reverse complement strand
CCAGCATAGCGATTAGCAACATCAAAAAATCCAAGCTGGCTCATATTTTGTCCTCATAATCTCAACGTTGTGATATCGTGATTCTATCAGATCAATGAGTGGAGTGGGTATTTTTAGAGATGCCCATGAGTTTACGATCAATTGCCAAGTGGACCGGAACTAAAACGCCAACAGAGACCATTGATCACGTTGTCACAGAGGCAATGGAAAGGCTTGGACTTGAGAGCGACATTGAAGAGCCAGAAAACAGCTCGCCGAACACTGACAATATCCTAAAGTTTGACAATGCGCCTGGATTGACATTTACGCGGCTTGTTTCCGCTACCATAGACAACCAAGCGCTATCTAAACCGAACTGGTCAAAATTACTGCACGGGATGATCAAGACTCTAAAAACTAGAGGACTGTCACATGAGTCTCTGAGAACAGCTTTGAACATTCCGACCGACATCAACCAAAGGGAAGATCAGGGTTACAAATTCTATTCCGATATTGGCATCTCCTTTCAAGGACAGTCAGCGGCCGACGCATGGAAAGAGGTGGAACGAATTGCAAAGAAGCACAAAATTCCAGTCCACGTGCGATTTCGCTGGCTCGATCAGCCAAAAGCACAGCACCCAGGGCGACAAGGTGAACTGACCGTGGCCATCTGAGCCAAAATCCAACACGGCATTCCCGTCTCGCCCCATATAAAAAACCCGGACAACATGCGCTGACCGGGTTTTCTATTTCGATGCTCCGGAACCTTAGTGATTAAGCGCCTGAACGATTTCTTCCGTCATCTTCTTGGCATCACCAAACAGCATCATGGTGTTGTCTTCGAAGAACAACGGATTTTGCACGCCCGCATAGCCAGCCGCCATGCCCCGCTTGATGAACAAGACCGTTTTCGCCTTGTTCACATCCAAGATCGGCATGCCGTAAATCGGGCTGGTCTTGTCGGTTTTCGCCGATGGGTTGGTCACGTCATTCGCGCCAATCACAAAAGCAACGTCGGCGGTCGAGAACGCATTGTTGATCTCTTCCAACTCAAACACCTCATCGTAAGGCACATTGGCTTCCGCCAACAAAACGTTCATGTGCCCTGGCATCCGACCCGCAACCGGGTGAATGGCATAGGAAACATCAACACCTTCTGCCTTCAACAAATCCCCCATCTCACGCAAGGCATGCTGCGCCTGCGCGACCGCCATGCCGTACCCCGGCACGATGATGACCTTCGATGCGTTGCTCATAATAAACGCCGCGTCGTCGGCAGAACCTTGTTTTACCGTCTTATCGCCATCCGATGTGCCAGCAGGCCCACCAGCGGCGGCTTCGCCACCAAAACCACCCAACAGCACGTTGATGATGGATCGGTTCATGCCTTTGCACATGATGTAGCTGAGGATCGCACCACTGGAGCCCACCAAGGCACCGGTGATGATCAAAGCTGGGTTTGATAACGTGAAGCCGATACCCGCAGCAGCCCATCCTGAGTATGAATTCAGCATGGAAACAACCACCGGCATGTCGGCACCGCCAATCGGAATGATCAGCGTAAAGCCAATCAAAAAGGCCAGCACCAACAGGATAACAAAGGCTGTGTAGCTCTCGGTCGAAACAAACAAAACCAAAGCGGCGGCAAGTGAAAGCCCGATCACCAAGTTCAGCAAATGTTGACCACTGAAAGTGATTGGCGTGCCACTCATGATGCCTTGAAGTTTGGCAAAGGCAATGACAGAGCCTGAGAACGTGATGGCGCCAACGGCGGCACCCAAGCCCATTTCAACAAGGCTACCGCCCCCGATCGAACCGGGTATGCCCAAGCCATAGGCGGCAGGATTCATCAGTGCACCCGTTGCGACGAACACGGCCGCCAAACCCACCAATGAGTGGAAAGCCGCGACCAATTGCGGCAACGCGGTCATTTGGATGCGAAGCGCAACCACCGTCCCAATAGAGCCACCGATCAAGATGCCAATAATAATCATGCCATAGCTGGTGACGCCCGGAGACGCGATGGTGGTTCCCACCGCAATCACCATGCCGATCATGCCCAGTAAGTTGCCACGGCGCGCCGTTTCCGGCGACGAGAGGCCACGCAAAGCCAGAATGAAACAGATGGCAGCGGCCAGATATAAGTAACCTGTATAGTCAGTCATGGTTACAGCCCTCCCTTATTTCTGTTTCTTTTTGAACATGGCAAGCATCCGTCGCGTGACGATAAAGCCGCCAAAGATGTTTACCGATGCCAAGACAATCGCGATGAAGCCCATGATTTCAGAGAACCCAAAACCACCCGGGCCAGCGGCAATAACCGCCCCGACAATAATCACCGATGAAATGGCGTTGGTGACACCCATCAGTGGTGAATGCAGAGCCGGTGTCACACTCCAGACCACGAAATACCCGACGAATATAGCCAGCACGAAAATAGTGAACATGCCGAGAAATTCTGTGCCGCCACCGGATGCCGCACCCGATTGGGTCGCGACAAGCTGAGTCGCTTCAAACGCTAGTTGTTCAGCCTCTTGCAACAGCGCCTGAGCCTGATTGGCTATTTCGGCAGCGCGGTCTTGTAGGGTTGCCGTATCCATGGATCAATCCCCTTTCTTATCGTTCGCAGGTGCATCCGCAGCCGCCTTAGCAGCCGTTTTCTTTGCTGCTGGCTTTTTTGCCGGTGCTTTTGGCGCGTTGGCCAAGACGTCTTTCACACGTTGGTTCGTTACCTCACCATCGCGGGCGATTGCCGTGCCCGAGATCGTCTCGTCTTCGAAATCCGGTGTGAACGTGCCGCCATCAATGTGTGGCTTCAAGAAGTTCAGCAGGTTTCGTGCCAACAGAGCGCTCGAATCTTCCGCCAAGCGAGCCGGCAAATTCGTTTCACCAATAATGGTCACGTTGTGTTTGACGACGGTCTTGCCAGCTTCAGTCAGATGGCAGTTTCCCCCGGCTTCGGCGGCCATATCGACGATCACCGAGCCATGTTTCATGCTCTCAACCATGGGGCCTGTCACCAAGATGGGTGCCGGGCGACCAGGAATCAGCGCCGTTGTGATGACGATGTCTTGTTTCTTGATATGCTCGGCGACGACTTCTTTTTGCTTCGCGTAATATTCAGGTGGCATTTCCTTGGCATAACCACCTTCCGTCTGGGCGTCCTTTTCCATTTCTGAATCAACGGAGAGGAATTTGCCACCCAAGCTTTCAACCTGTTCTTTGGTCGCGGGGCGAACGTCGGTCGCTGTCACAACAGCGCCCAGTCGTTTTGCCGTTGCGATGGCCTGCAAGCCCGCAACGCCAACCCCCATGATGAACACTTTGGCCGGTGCAATGGTGCCCGCCGCCGTCATCATCATTGGCAAGGCACGGCCAAACACGTTGCATGCCTCCAAAACGGCGCGATAACCGGCCAAGTTGGTTTGAGATGACAAAATGTCCATGCTTTGGGCGCGCGTGATACGTGGCATCAGTTCCAGCGCAAACGCGGTAACGTCAGCTTTGGCGCAGGCCTCGGCGATTGCGGGGTCGCTCAGCGCATTCATATGCGCAATGACCGACGCGCCTTTTTTCATCGCACCCAGCTCAGGTTTGGATGGCGCTTGAACCTTGGCCACGATGTCCGCCTCTTTGATGGCGTGGAGCACATCTTTGGTGATGTGTGCCCCGGCTGCGTGATAAGCACTATCCGAAAAGGATGCACCTTCACCGGCTCCGTGCTCGACCGTTACGGTCAAGCCCAGATCCGTCAGCTTTTTAGCAACTTCCGGTGAGATGGCGACTCGTGTTTCCCCAGGTGCTGTCTCTTTGGGAACGGCGACCTTCATGCGTCGAACCTCCTTCTTAATTGTGGGGATCAGATAACCCCCATAGGCTTCGTGTGGTCTGCGGCACGCAAACGTGAGCCACATATGAAAACTGAGTTGCGGGCGATCAAGCGGCCCACATTGGTGGTTGGCTATCCATTCTTTCGGGTGGGCCAGTCGTGTGTGATGGAGACAAATATAAACGTTGTTAGACGCGACGACCATGCAAGACTAGCTTTGCCCGCCTGAAAAAGTAACCAATCCGCGCCGCGCCTTCTATATTTGTTGCCTGAACCCTTATTCAAGAAGCCTTCTATGCATCCTGCCATCGGCCCCCTGCTGGCGATCGCCTCCACGTTCTGCTTTGCCGTTATGGCAATTGCAGCCAAGGTTTCTTATGCCGATGGAGCCTCTGCCGGTTTCGTGATGACCGCGCGGGTTATCGCCGGGGTCATTGGTATTGGGGCCGTCTTATTAGTGCTGCGTGGGCGGCTTAGCTTTGCCCACAGCGGTTATCGGCCTCTTGCCGGTTATGTTGTTGGCTTAACAGGAATTTCCCTCGGTTACATGGGGGCCATTGCCCATATCCCAGCGTCTTTCGCAGCGCTGATCTTCTATCTGTTCCCGATCTTTACACAAATTGCCTTAAGCATCCGCGCGCGCCAATGGCCCACGCCCCTTGTTGGCTTTGCGACAGTTGTCGCATTTGTTGGGCTATACCTGATTTTGGGTGCTGATACGGGACAACTGGCGTGGCAAGGGATTCTGCTGGCATTGCTGGCGGCGGCGGGCGCAACGATATTGTTTTTGTCGTCACCTGGACTTATTGCCGCAACGGACCCGATCACAGCCGTTTTTTCGGGCAGTGTCCTGGTCTTACCGTTGGTCGCTGGATTGAGCGGGCCGGTTTTCGGAGGGTTTGAGGTTCCAACCAGCACTCCGGCAATCGCAATTCTCTGCCTCGGATTGGTGTTATACGCGAGCGGTCTGATTTTCCAAATTCAATCCATTCGACATGCCAATGTTGGCCGTGTCGCCGTGTTGTTTAACATGGAACCTGTTTTGGTCGTTCTGATGGCAACCACATTCTTTGGCGAAACCCTCACGACGCAGCAGTGGATCGGCGCCACCGTCGTGGTCGCTGCAATTTTAATGATTGCCCTTCAGCGCGACGATCCATCACCTAAGCCAGAATAACCGGATTAAACTCTGCTTTTAAGGCACCGGCTTCAAAGCCGTTGATCGCCTGGAAGGGCACAATCAAAGAGGCCCTTGCGAGGGGGTCTGAAATGCGTCCCAACAAAAAGTCCTTCGCGTTGAGCGGATCACCTTCGATATAAATCTGCGTTGTCATATCAACGCCTCCCGAAACAATCCGCATATGAATATGCGGCGCACGGCCCGGATATGGCACGGGACGAATGGTGCGAAACCGATAGCGTCCTTGGGTATCGGTTTCTGTTCGACCAAACCCTTGAAAGCCCGGGTCTTGCCCCCCGCCATCGCGCGGGTGATGATATCGGCCAAAGGAATCACACTGCCAAATTTCGACTCGCGCGCCGCGGATCGGGTTGCCAGCCGGAGTGCCGACATGGCCTTGCAAGTAGGTGATTGTACCCAAGGCCCGCGCACCATGGCTTTTGATTTGAACCAAGTCCGCATCATGGTCAACCGGCAGTGATCGCGGATAAAACGGTCCGGCTGTTTGTTCAGGTGTTAGCGTTTCAGTGGCATTTGCAATGCCAGGCACGGTGGCCAGAACAGTGCCCGTTGCAGCCAACGTCAAAAAGCGCCGACGGTGCTTAATAATCAAGGCCAGACTCAGGCGTGACCGATGTCCGCTCTATATACTCGAACCCGTCTAGATCGCGGGTTTGCACACCCAAAAAGATCGGATCCGCGTGCTTTCGGTAGATGTTGATTTTTGCATTAAAGGCATTTCGGCTGCGACCATGCTTGTCTTCAATACGATAGCGATGAACGCCGAATGCCCCATCGGTTTCTGGCTCGCCGGTGAGGTAGCACTGAATCGAATCAATGCGGTCGCCGGCCAGGACCAAGCCCTTCATGTTCTCCAACGATGTTCGCGTGCGTTCAATAAAACTACAGGTGTCGATCCGCACAACTTTGCCCGCATCCCAGTCCGGCATTGGCACCCAAAAATCACCGACCAAGACCTGCCCCGGCAGCGCGCGATCAATCATGCGGGCCAATTCAATGGTCACGTCGCCGACGATATAACTGTAAACCGTCGGGCTAAGGCCTTCTGATTGGTAAAATTCGTAATGCCCACCAACATGAAAGCTCGCCCGCAATTGCGGGGTCGTATTCGCACGCGCTTTGCCCCGGGCAATCGCATTGTCGGCCAAAACCAAATGCGTAAAGTGATACAAGCTGATGTTGGCATTCAATGATCGATCACGGTTCCAAATGTAGAAACCGTCGCCCGTTGTTGTGCGGGCAAAGTTAATGTCCATCGAATTCGACAACATCTTTGAATAGGCCGCATTGACGGAGTAGGCCAAGCTGTTCAACTGGGTGACTTGTTCCAGCGGTGAAAACAGCGAAAATCCGACGATATCAAACAATGCGACAGCGCGGTCTTCGACATAGGAAATGCCATAACGTTTGACGACGTTCTCAATAGCATCGGTGGAAACGTCGTCACCCGGCATGAACGGCAGGCGGATGTGTTTAGGGGAAACGTCAAACAAATCTGCCAAACGCGCCAACTCATCAGCATCAACATGTTTTTTGCGGGAAAGAATTTCCTCGATGAAGCGCTGACTGCCCTCTGAGGCTGCCTCCAACTCATCTATTGATTGGCTTTCGACAGCAGCGCCGTCTTTGCCCAATGTGGCGAACTCTGAGATGCGGTAATGAGGAATAACCAAGGCCTCGATGCCACGGCCTTTTACCGCCCAAACCAAAACAATATTGCGACCCAAGCCCCAAAAACCATGCAAAGCCCGGTCTAAGAAACCAATGTATTCTGGATCAATACCGGCCAGATCACCGTCCATCTGCAAGGCATAGAGGGCCGCATGGGATTGTTCTTTCACAGCCGATTTGCCCGCTGGCCCATTCGGTGCCCCCGTTGACAAACTGTCCGTGTCAGCGACAATATCTTTGTCGCATTCTTGCATGACCATAAGTTCCGTCCCCGGCGATTGCGTTCTGCGCACAGAGTGTAACCCTCAAACAGGGGTGGGGCCAAGTGCCGCCATCACACCCGCCATAGCACTGGAATTTACGCTAGTTTTACGGCTGTGCCGTTGGCCGCAACCATCAGCATTTGTTTTTCGTCGCCACCAATAAATTGATAATCCAAATCGACCGCGATAACCGCATCAGCACCCAGCGCACTGGCTTCATCCATCATGCCCTGCAAGGCTAAATTTTTGGCCTCTTTCAATTCCTTTTCATAAGAACCGGCTCGCCCCCCAACGATGTTGCGAATAGACCCGAACAAATCTTTGAACACGTTCATACCCATAACAGCCTCACCAGAGACAATGCCTTGATAGCGAGCAACAGCACGGCCTTCGATACCATCAGACGTGGTGGTAATCATGAATTTACTCCTGAGATATTATAACTAATTTGAAAGATGGCACACGTTACCCCGGCGTGATGTCGGCCGGTAGTGGCAAGTCAAACTTTTGCAGTGCTGCCGTCTGACGGATGCGAAGCTCTTCAACGTCAAAATCATCCACCAGTTCATGGAACAATCGGTGCCAGTTGATTTCGGCGTTCAAATAGGTAAACACACTGCCAAGGCCAATCGCCGCACGGTCCATGAGGACGAATTCACGCGGCGGGCGAACACCACCTTTCTCGCGCAGAGCTTTGTGAACCTTTGCGGCAACACTAGCACCATACTGAGTGCCACCTTCTTCTTGAATCGATCGCACTTCGTCTTTCAGCAACGGCCCGTATAAGAATCGCGCCCAAATATTCAGAGTATCGATCATGTCGCGGTCTAGGTTTGCAAAACCCCAGGTTTTATAGGCTGTCACCGCGAGCTCTTCGTCGTCGTCCCGCAACGCTTTGTAGAGATCAATCACGGCGCGAACGAAGTCTGGCGGGAACACTCGAATGCAGCCGAAGTCTAACAAATTGATGCTACCGTCATCCCGCACGGTGTAATTTCCGAGATGCGGATCACCATGAATGATGCCGTAGTTATAAAATGGCACGTACCATGCACGGAACATGTTAAGGGCGACGCTATTGCGCATTTCCAATGACATGTCGGTAAAGCTCATCATCGGCGCACCGCTCAGCCACTCCATCGACAGCAGCCGTTTGCTCGACACATCCGCATAGCCCCGGGGCACATGGATCATCGGCTCGTTTGCATGCATGTGCGCGTACAGGTCCATTTGCCGAAGTTCGCGTTCATAATCGAGTTCTTCGCGTAGACGTTCAGACAGTTCCGCATGGATTTCGCTGGGGTCAATGGCTTTATCGTAACGGCGATAAATTGCAAAAACCATTTTTAGCTGCTTGAGGTCGGCTTCCACGGCAGACGCCATATCTGGGTATTGAATTTTACAGGCGAGTTCTTGACCGTCTAAGGAGATGGCCTTGTGAACCTGACCCAGGGATGCCGCTGCACAGGCTTCATGCTCGAAGGTTTTGAACCGTGATTCCCAATCCGGTCCCAGTTCTGCTTTCATGCGGCGTTTTACAAAGGCCCATCCCATCGGCGGTGCATTTGACTGAAGCTGTTTCAATTCGCGAGAATATTCTTCCGGAATCAGATCCGGCACCGTCGCCAAAATCTGCCCAACTTTCATCAACGGACCTTTAAGGCCACCCAGTGCATTCTTAAGATCGTCCGCGCCTAAGATGGTTGTCATCTCACGGCCTAACAGGCGCTTGCCCGCCGCCTTGGCAACCACGCCAGACATGCTGGCGCTGACCTTGGCATAGCGCTTGGCGCGGCCTGCGAAGCGGTTTTGATCTTGAAACGCGTCGTCGTCACTCATGAGACAAGATTGATCCTAAGAAGAGGGAACAGAGAAGTTATGCAAGTTCTACGGATACGGCACCCAAGTCGATCAACGCCGCATCAATCGCTTCTGCAAGACGCACCCAATCGTGCTCAATCATTGCCATATGGCCCATGCCGCCTAGGACATTGGCTTGCGTACGGAACGTCATAGCGGTTGCGTGCAAGAAGATCGAGGGCAGCAGCGCGTCTTTATCCATGCCAATCACCCGCGCGTTCACACCCATCAAAGCCAGAGGGTTCGGAAACTTCAGCGCCTGCATCTCGAACATCGCCTTACGGCTTTCTGTTTGAACCATCGGCAAAAACTTTTTGATGATGGCCCGCGAGTTTTCGCCAAAAATCAACCGTTCCATTTCTTTCATGCCCGGCCCTTGGCTCACATCGCCGGTTGCGACCATGCGCGACATCGCCATCCAAAGGCCCGGGTCTTGTGCAGCTAGGGTCATCGTTGGTGCCGCCAGGCCCGTCGGCGGCACCGCAGAGGCCAAGACAAGCCCAGCGAGGTCACGCCGCCCCGCAACGCACTGAGCGACATACCCGCCCATCGAATGGCCGATGAGAACCGGCGGGGCGTCCAACGCATCAATTACCGCAATGACAGAATCGGCGAAGTCATCGATACCATACTCTTGCAGGCGATCTCGATCATCACGTTGACCGTGTCCAGGAAAGTCAACCGCCGTTGCCGCGTAGCCACGTTTTTTGAACCACGGAACAATGTGCGTATCCCACGTCCAGGCGCCTGTGAAGGCACCGTGCAAAAAGATCAAGGGTGTGAGATTGGTTGATTGAGTAGGCATAGATCAGTCAAGAGCCTCTAGTTCATCGACAAAGCCTTCAACGACGGACAGGCCACGAGACCAAAATGCTGGATCGCCTGCATTCAAACCGAACGGTGCCAGCAATTCTTTGTGTCCCTTCGTTCCACCAGCTTTCAGCATGTCTAAATACTTTTTCTGAAAACCAGGGTGGCCATCTTTGAACACACCATACAAGGCATTCACCAAACAATCGCCGAACGCATAGGCGTACACATAAAACGGCACATGAATGAAGTGCGGAATGTACGACCAGAAAACCCGATAGTCCGCATCGAGACGAATGGCCGGACCCAGGCTTTCCCGCTGCACATCCATCCAGATATCGCCCAACGCCGTACTCGACAATTCGCCGACCATGCGATCCTCATGCACCCGTCGTTCAAACTCGTGAAAGGCAATCTGGCGAACAACGGTGTTCAGCATGTCTTCGACTTTGGAGGCCAACAAAAACCGTTTTCGCTTTGGGTCTGTCTCGGCCTTCAAGATCGCCTGAAACGTCAGCATCTCACCAAAGACAGACGCCGTCTCTGCCAAGGTCAGTGGCGTGTCCGCCATGAGGTTGCCCTGCTTGGCAGACAGAACCTGATGCACACCATGGCCCAATTCATGGGCCAACGTCATCACATCACGGGCTTTGCCGTGAAAGTTCATCAAAATGTAAGGATGCGCCTTTGGCGTGACTGGATGCGAGAACGCGCCTGAATCCTTGCCATCGCGCGGCTGGGCATCAATCCAGCGTTTTTCAAAAAACGTCTCAGCAATGTCTGCCAGTTGCGGCTCGAACGCGCCATACGCACCCAAGACCGTGCTTTCCGCTTGCGGCCACGAATACCCGCCACCGGTATCGCCGGGCAGAGGCGCGTTGCGGTCCCAATAATCCAGTTTACGGCCACCAAACCACTTGGCTTTCAGGCGATAATAACGATGCGACAATGTCGGATATGATGATTTAACGGCAGAAACCAAGGCATCAACAACCTCGTCTTCGACCTGGTTGGCCAAATTGCGATAGCTGACCGGGCGCTCGTAACCCCGCCACCCATCATCAATCAGCTTGTCTTTCGCTAACGTATTCGTAATCAGCGCGAATTGCCGTTCCCGGCTTTTGAGACCCACAGCAATCCCTTTTGCCGCAGCTTTGCGCATCGTCACTTTTTTCGATGACATCAAGTTTAGGGTTTCACCCAACGACAAAGGCTTGGCTTTACCCTTAACAGTGAACCGCAAATCGGCCAGCGTTTCGTCGAACAGGCGCGACCATGCCGCGCGACCAACGGGGGATTTCTCGTGAAGTTTTTCTTCAAGATCATCAGAAAGCTGGTAAGGCCGATATGCCCGAACCTGCTGCAACCAAGGCTGATACCGCGCAACTTTTTTATCAACCAACCATGTCTTTACAGTTTTTTCTGTGGCCTTTGCCACCTCCAGTGTGAAGAACAGCAAATGGCCATAGATCTGCGTCGATCGCTCAGACATATTCTGGTAGAATCCGGCGATCTTGGCGTCATCAATCTTCGCCGCATAAAGCAATTGGGCGTAGCTCATCGCCGTGTCTGATGTTTCCGTGATCTTTTCGTAACTGCGAATAGCCTTTGCCATATCCGCCGCAGAGGCTGACTTAATCCGGCCCTTGTAGGCCTTCTCAAAGACCTTCGCGGCTTTCTCTGTTGCCGTCATATCGCGCTCTAGCGCCGGATCATCAGGGCCAGCGTACAAATCGGCTAGGTTCCATTCAGGCGGCGACGCGGCTTTCTTCTTGGCGGATGATATGCGGGCAGAACGAACAAATTGTGGTGTGGGCATCTCTTGGCCTTTCATGGTTTATCGCCATATAAGGGTCTGAAGGCGGGGGAACAACGCCCAAGGCGATCACAAGGCAATGAATTGACCGACGATGCGAGGGAAACATGAGCACAGATGCAGCACACGACGAATCCCAACTGGGCCGCTGGCCGAACCTACCAACGCTTTTCTTCGATCAAGTGGATCGCATGGGCGACCGTCCTTTTCTCTGGAAGAAGCGAGACGGCGTCTATAAAGCCCTGAGTTGGGGGGACACCGCTGCGCGCGTGACGCCCTTGGCGCGCGGGTTGATCGGCTTGGATATAAAAGCCGGAGACCGAGTTGCATTGATCTCTGAAAACCGCCCTGCCTGGATGGTTTGTGATTTGGCGATTATGGCGGCTGGCGGCATCACGGTGCCCGCTTACACAACCAACACCGTCGACGACCATCGCCATATTCTCAGCGATTCGGGAGCGGTCGGTGTGATTGTATCAAGCGCTGCTCTTGCGGCCAAAGTAATCAAAGCGGCAGCCAATTGCCCGGATGTACGATTTGTTGCTTGTATGGACGTTCCAGATATCGCGGCCCGAGACGGCATTGATGTGTTGGCCCTGGATAACGTGATCGATGCCGGTCGCAACCGCCATGAAAACATCATCGAACGGTCGCGCGCCCTGGGTCGGTCCTCAACGGCGTGCATCATTTATACCTCTGGCACCGGCGGCACACCAAAGGGTGTGATGCTTAGCCACGGAGCCATTTTACACAACGCCGAAGCGGCTGTAGACGTGGTGCGGCCTCTGGGATTACGCGACAATGTGTTCCTGTCGTTCCTGCCTCTCAGCCATTCCTATGAGCATACGGCGGGTCAGTTTGTCCCCATGGCCATTGAAGCCGAAATCTATTTCGCTGATGGGATCGAAACCCTTCTGACCAACCTGGCAGAAGCCCGACCGACCCTGATGACCGCCGTGCCGCGGCTGTACGAATCAATGCATCAACGCATCCTTCGCAATATCGAAAAAGAAGGCGGCCTGAAAAAGAAACTGTTCATGAAGGCCGTAGCGTTGGGAACCAAACGCTATGAAGGACAATCGCTGAACCCGATTGAATGGGTGTTAGATAGAGTTTTGGATAAGCTGGTTCGTTCAAAAGTTCGGGGTCGATTCGGTGGGCGCCTGAAGGCCCTGGTCTCAGGTGGTGCACCGCTGCCGCCAGAACTCGGCATCTTCTTCACCGCCCTCGGCCTGAAGCTACTACAAGGCTATGGCCAAACCGAATCCGCGCCACTGATCAGCGTGAACCCAGCCGTTGGGTTCAAAATGCACACGGTTGGTCCACCTGTGTCTGGCGTGGAGGTCCGCATTGCCGACGACGGCGAGATTTGCGTGCGCGGTGAAAACGTCATGCAGGGCTATTGGAACAATCCAGAGGCGACGCAACAAACCATCATGGAGGGTTGGCTGCACACGGGCGACATCGGCAAATTTGACGAAGACGGCCACCTCATGATCACCGACCGGAAGAAAGACATCATCGTCAATTCTGGGGGGGACAACATCGCCCCCCAGCGGGTCGAAGGCATTTTGTGTCTGGAGCCAGAAATCGCCCAGGCTATTGTGTTTGGCGACAAACGTCCGCACTTGGTCGGCTTGCTGGTGCCAGACCCTGATTGGCTAAAAGACTGGTGCCGTGCAACCGGCAAGAAAGGCACTCTGGCTGACCTGCACGCCGATGAAGATTTGCTGAAAGTCTTAAGCGCCGCCGTTGACCGAGTGAACGGCAAGCTCTCTAACATTGAAAAAGTGCGCCGGTTCCTGGTCGCCGACGCCGAGTTCACCATTGATGACGGATCGATGACGCCGACCATGAAGATTCGCCGTCACATCATCAAAGAACGGTGGGGAGACCGGCTGACAGCGCTGTATCGTTAAGCCCGTTTGCGGGCACCCAACATCGCAACGGCGATACCTGCCAATACCAAGCCAAGCGCGGCGAGGGCGCGAGGCTCGATAATTTCGCCCAAGAACAAAAAACCCCACAACACGCCCAACATGGGGATTAAGTAGTTGTTGTAGGTAATAAAGGTCGCACCGCGCACCGCGATCAACTTGAAATACAAAATTGCCGCAAGCCCTGTCGGAAATAGCCCTAAGAACACGACCGCCCATATCGATTCCGTGCTGGGTGACAGGGTCCACGGCTGATCCAACCATATCATCACCGGCACCATTTGAAGCGATGCCAGAACCAACACGACAGCCGATCTGTCAACGGGCTTTGCCGGCGGCAAGCTGCGCGTGATAACCGACGCGATGCCATAGCAAACCGCACCACCCGCAACGGCCATCTGGCGAATCACATCGTCACCCAACCCGGCCAACGCGTCTGGTCCGACCAAGACAGCAACGCCGGAAAAACCAAGCGCGATACCCACCAGCTTAATACCGTTTAGTTTCTCCGTTTGCGTAAACACGTGGGCGATCAACGCCGTCGTCAACGGCATCACCGCCATCAGAATGGCGGCGAGGCTGCTATCAATCTTCACCTCGCCCCAGCCAATCAGGAAAAACGGCAGCCCATTGCCCACCAAGGCGACGGCGAAAAGGCCAATCCATTCACGGCCCCAAGCAGGAAACCGCCCGCCCCACAATCGCATCATTAGGGTCAGGATAACCGCAGCCAGGGCCATGCGCGAAAACGCCAATGTTATGGGCGGAATCGTTTCAACGGCAACTTTAATGGCCCCGAAAGACAAGCTCCAAATGGTTGCCAATAACAGCAACAGCACATAATCAAACGGGCCAGCGTCGGGTGATTTGAAGCCAGTCATCCCGTCTTAACGGCGCTTACAGGCCATGATACGCACGGTACCATTTGATGAAATTCGGTAAGCCAACAGCGATCGGGGTTTTTGGCTCAAAGCCAAAATCGCGGCGCGTCGCATCAATGTCAGCGTAGGTTTCCGCTACATCGCCGGGCTGCATCGGTTGCAAATCAATCTCTGCCTTTAGACCAAGGGATTCTTCAATAATCTGAATAAAGCGCATCAGCGGCTCGGAATTATTATTACCGATGTTATAAATGCGATGAGGGATAGAAGGGTCTGACGGTGGATTATCAAGGCAGCCGATAACGCCCGCGACGATGTCATCAATGTAGGTGAAGTCGCGCCGCATATCGCCCCTATTAAACACCTGGATGGGTTCACCCGCCAAAATCTTGCGGGCAAAAATGAACGCCGCCATATCCGGGCGACCCCACGGGCCATAGACCGTGAAGAAACGTAGGCCCGTTTGCGGCATGCCGTACAAACTGCCGTAGGCGTGGCCGATCATCTCACAGGCTTTTTTAGTGGCTGCGTAAATCGAGCGCGGCGTGTCACAACGATCATCGACGGAAAACGGCAGCTTCGTATTATCGCCGTAGACGGACGATGACGACGCATAAACAAAATGCTTAAGAGTCGGCAAGGTCCGGGCTGCTTCCAACAGAACAACCTGACCATCGACGTTTGATTTTGTGTAGCTGTACGGGTCTATCAACGAGTGACGTACACCCGCTTGTGCCGCCAAATGCACAACGCGGTCGATATGCGGGTGACCCAGCATTATCGCCCCCATTGCTTCGCGGTCTGAGATATCCTCTTTGACCAAAGAGAAGGCCGGATTGTCGCTAAACTTAGCCAAACGGGCATGCTTTAGGGTCACATCGTAATAGTCGTTCAGATTGTCGACGCCGACAACAGTCTCGCCCCGCGCCAGCAAGACCTCTGTCACATGAGAGCCGATAAAACCCGCCGCGCCCGTCACCAAAACACTCATGAACCAACCCTTTTCATACCACCATTTGAATGAGGCTTTCGTATAGGACCAACGTTCCGTTATGCCAAGGGCTAGCGCGGAATCATTGCGCTGCCTTATAGGCTTAATGGCCGCCTGCGCGCCATCGCATCAAACGAAGTGAATGCCCTGAATACAAAACCAAAGCGGCCCAAATGAAGGCGAACGTGACACCATGATCGAACGTAAAGGCTTCGCCGAAGATAAAGACAGCGACCATTAAATGCCCTGTTGGGGTGATATACTGCAATAAGCCGATGGTCGATAAAGCCAACCGCTGGGTCGCCTCGGCGAAAAGAACCAAAGAGACGGCTGTGATCAGACCAGAGGCCAACAAGAAGCCATCTGTTCTAAGATTGATGGTTTGGAACACACCGGTCCCATCAACAACCAACCAAACCAAAAAGACAGCGGCGACCGGTGCCAGCAAGATGGTTTCGACGAAAAGGCCGCTGAGACCATCAACCCCAGCGCGCTTGCGGATCAGTCCGTAGACCGCAAACGACACCCCAAGTGACAAAGCAATCCATGGGAATTCACCGACGCCTGCAATCATCCAAACAACACCACAAGCAGCGAGCGCCACGGCAGCCCAATGGGTCTTGCTCAGGGTCTCTGATAAGAAAAAAACACTGAAAACAACGCTCATGATGGGCGTGATGTAATACCCAATACTGCTTTGCAGGGCATGATCATTGGCAATAGCCCAAATAAAGATCACCCAGTTCGCTGAAATCCAAAACGACGACGCCATCAACAGCAGCAACGTCTTTTTGCAGGCAAATACCTGGCGCACCGCCTGCCATCGTCCAAAGAGCGAAATAACTACGGCCAATAGCAAACATGACCAGACAATGCGGTGTGCCAAAACTTCAAAGGCCGGCACATGGACCAGCTGCTTAAAAAACAGCGGGAACGCACCCCACATCAAGAGCGCCGTGACACCGAGGACAAACCCGGCTGCCACAGACTTATTTTCGGGCACGGCTTTACTCGACCGCTGCGATACGAAGAATATTGGTTGCTCCAGGCGTACCGAACGGAACACCCGCCGTAATCACAACCCGGTCCCCAGCTTCGGCAATGCCTTCAGACGACGCCCGTTCGATTGCGGTTGTCACCATGTCACGGAAACTGGCCAAATCTGGGGTCAGCTTTGAATGCACACCCCAAGCAATGGCCAAGCGACGCGCCGTTTCAATTCGCGGCGTCAAACCCAACAGTTGAACGGAAGGCCGTTCACGCGCACAGCGCAGAGTAGTTGATCCGGTCGAGCTGAACGTCACAATCGCCGCCGCAGAGATCGTATCAGCCACTTGCCGCGCCGCGACAGTGATGGCATCTGCTGACGTCGCCTCGGGTGCCATTCGCCGCGCATCCGTCATTTCGCGGTAAAGCGGATCCCCTTCCACTTTCTTGATGATGCGATCCATCATGGCAACCGTCTCTGTTGGATACTGACCCACGGCTGTTTCCGCCGATAACATGACCGTATCAGCACCATCATATACGGCGGTGGCGACGTCAGACGCTTCCGCCCGGGTTGGTGTGGGTGCACTCACCATCGAATCCAGCATCTGAGTCGCAATCACAACAGGCTTACCGGCACGCTGGCACGCGCGGACAATGCGCTTTTGAATCGCTGGAACATCTTCTGGCGGCAACTCGACACCCAAATCGCCCCGCGCAACCATGATGCCATCTGATTCGCGAACGATATCACCCAGATGTTCAATGGCAGCCGGTTTTTCCAGCTTTGACATCACCCAGGCCCGACCAGCGATGATCTTTTTGGCTTCAACCACGTCAGAGCCCAACTGAACGAACGACAGCGCAACCCAATCGACGCCCAACTCCAAACCGTATCGTAGATCAGCGCGATCTTTTTCTGTCAGTGGTGAAAGCTCAAGCAGAGCCGATGGCACATTGACGCCCTTGTGGTTTGATAAGACGCCGCCAATTTCGACCCGCGTATTGGCATGTTCAGGCGAGCAATCTTCAACCTTCAATCGAATACGACCGTCATCCAACAGCAATTCCGTATTGGGTTTTAAGGCTTTGAAAATTTCTGGGTGCAGCAGGGGTGCGCGGTCTTGCGATCCCAGCGTTGTGTCCAGATCCAACCGGAAGGCTTGGCCTTTTTTCAATGTGATTTCGCCATCTGCGAACTCACCAACCCGTAACTTCGGCCCCTGAAGATCCAGCAGAATACAAATCGGGCGGCCCAGTTCTTCTTCCAGCGCTCGGATGACATCGAATCGTGTTTTATGATCTTCGTGCGATCCATGAGAGAAATTCATTCGAAAACCGTCGACCCCGGCTTCAAACAGGGCTCTGATGGCTTCGGGGCTGGACGTAGCCGGTCCCAACGTGGCGATGATTTTGGCGTTGCGATTTCGGCGCATAACAATCCCCTTAGAAATTTTGTATCTAAACCTTTAGCGTCTCGGTTGATGCTTTTCTGGTGTCCTAGGTGCGAACAGCGCTACCATACACCCGAGTCGATGAAGGCAATATTATGATTAAACGTTTTGTTTCCAATGCTCTTTTGTCGCTGGTCATGGACAAAAGCGCACGGGAAAAATTAGCCCAGCGGTCTACCGCAACGGATACCGCCAGAAAACTGCGGTCTGATTCAGCAATGGCCACGCCGACTGCGCGCGCGCAATCGGCAGCGATCGACCAAACCGATTTATCGGATCCTGATGCGCCACGCGCCGTTCGGGTTCGCTCGCCCGGTGCTGTTCGTGCCGAAGATTCCGAAGACCCCTTGGCCATCATTGAAGATGCTCTTTCAGAAGCGCGGCAATCCTTAGGCATGGAGCCCCGTCCGGCAAGTGCACCCGCAAAGCGGTCTACGGCCCGTGCCACCACCACACCAACAACAGGCGTTCCACAGGCCGGCAGCGACCGCGAACGCCTCATCGCCGAGGCCCTGTCGATCCACGCGAAACAATCGCAGATGCTGGACGAACTCGACGATGATATGCGCGATAAGCTGCGCCTGATGGCGATTAAGGCTCTTGATCCAGAGGCCTTCGAAAAAATCAAAGCCGAAGCCCTTGCCGGAAAACCTCGGCGGCCAAGGCGTTAAACGATGTCTAACGATCAAGACTCCACCGCTGATATTCTCAGCCGCATTCGCAGCGGTGACCGCAGAGCGCTGGCACGGGCCATCACGCGGGTCGAATCAACCCGTGCTGACCATCGCGCCCAGGCTGACGCCTTGATTGAAGCAGCCCTACCTTTTGCAGGAAAGGCAATGCGCCTGGGTATTACCGGCACACCTGGCGTTGGAAAATCAACTTTTATTGAAGCATCGGGACTGCACCTCGTCGACAAAGGGCACCACGTTGCCGTTCTGGCTGTCGATCCATCCAGCCCTGTCGCGGGTGGCGCGATTTTAGGCGATAAAACTCGAATGGAGCACCTCGCCCGCCATCCCAAAGCCTATATTCGCCCCTCGCCTTCCAGTGGATCATTGGGCGGCGTTGCCCGGCGAACCCGCGATATCATGGTTTTGGTTGAAGCGGCGGGGTTCGATATCGTCTTGGTGGAAACGGTCGGCGTCGGCCAGTCGGAAACAGCCGTTGCCGGTATGGTTGACCTGTTCATGCTGTTGCTGGCCCCAGGCGGCGGCGATGATCTGCAAGGCATCAAAAAGGGTGTTGTTGAATTGGCTGATATGTTGGTGGTGAACAAAGCCGATGGTGATTTAAAATCAGCGGCTGAACGGGCCAAGCGCGATTATTCACAAGCCTTGCATCTGCTACGTCCGCGATCTGACGGCTGGTCGGTTCCCGTTGTGACCTGTTCATCAGCCAAGGGAGACGGTATCGCGGATGTTTGGGATACTGTTGCCAGTTTTCATCAACGCATATCAGACTCTGGCGGCCTAATTGCCCGACGTGCCGATCAGGCCGGAAAGGCGCTGTGGCAAGCAGTTGAAGATGCCCTGATTGATGATGTCAGGCGATCTTCTGCCGTTGCTGCGGTGCGTGAAGAGACCGAATCCCAGGCCCGGTCTGGCATTTTGTCGCCTCGTCTTGCCGCCAAGCGGGTTCTAGAGGCATATTGGGGGTATTCCCCTATCGAAGAGGGGCCGTGATAGTGCCATTAATCAACAAGCCATCATGTTTGAACGTCTTGTCAGATTAATGGGCCATATGTCGGGTTTAGAGATTTTTGGATATTGACCATGCTATCACGTACAAAAAAAGAGGAACGTTAGATGCCGGATTCGCACAATTCTGATGCCGAACTCAAAATCTTAAAGGACGAGCTCGGCGGACTATTTGTGTACATTAAGCGTGTGCGCGAAGAGATTGCGGCCATCCACAAGCCCGCAGAAGAAGAGCACGGCTTTGGTGGCATGGGTGAGCAACTCGACGCCATCGTCAAAGCGACCGAGCAGGCAACGCATCGAATTATGGAAGCGATGGAGGTTAATACCCAAGCCATCGAGGCCATGCGTGCCCGCCATAAAACACCCGAAGACGATGCCGAATTCCAGAAGATGGAAGGCGCCATCAACGAGGTCTTTGAAGCCTGCGCTTTCCAAGATATCACCGGCCAACGGGTGAATAAGATCACCAAGTCTTTGACCTTTGTCGAAGAGCGCGTCAGCAGCATCATTTCGATTTGGGGCAAAGACGACATCGAGAATGTGACAGCCGCCGAATCAACCAAGACCGAAGACGAAAAACTGCTGAATGGTCCACAATTAGAGGGTAAAGGCCTTAATCAGGCGGACATCGACGCCTTGTTCGACTGACCTGTTTTGAGATGCGCGACAACATCTGGCCTTGAGCCATGCGCTCGACCAGGGTATCAGCGCCCATAAATCGTCTTTCATTTGAAACTGCCTGAAGGGATACCGCCATGTTACGATCTATTGCCACATCACTTGCGGTGTTCGTCACGGCTGCCATTCTTGCAACAGGAAATGCCATGTCCGCCGATCCAGAAAACACCCTTTATCTTGAGCTTAAAGATGGCCGCGTTGTGATTGAAATGCTGCCAGACATTGCGCCAAAGCACGTTGAGCGTATTAAAGAACTGGTACGCGAAGGTTTTTATGATGGCTTGGCCTTTCACCGTGTGATTGATGGCTTCATGGCCCAAGGCGGCGATCCAGATGGCGACGGCACGGGCGGGTCGGGCACGAACATTCCGGCAGAATTTTCCGATGAACGCCACGGTCGGGGTGCGGTCTCAATGGCCCGCGCGCAAAGCCCGAACAGTGCTGACTCTCAGTTCTTTATTGTCTTGGAAGACAGCAATTTCCTCGACGGGGAATACACTCTTTGGGGCCGCGTTACAGACGGGATGAACCATGTGGACGGCATCAAAAAAGGCGTCCGCGCATTCAACGGAACCGTCCGCGAGCCGGATACCATTGTCTCGATGAAAGTTGCGGCTGACGTCGACTGATCTGGGTTTGATCCGCATCAGCGGACCAGATTGGTCATCGCCGTTTCTAGGCCAGAAAGCGTCAGCGGGTACATCCGCTCTTCCATCATTTGATTGACCAGCGAGATTGATTGCGTGTAGCCCCAGTGCTGTTCTGGCGTGGGGTTCAACCATGCGGCACGCGGAAATTGCTCTAGCAATCGTGCCATCCACGCCTGACCGGCCTCGTCATTCCAGTGTTCAACCGATCCCCCGGGATAGACGATTTCATAGGGGCTCATCGACGCATCACCAATGAAAATGAGCCTGTAGTCTGAACTGAAGGTGCGGATCACGTCCCACGTTGGAATGGTGTCGCGATGACGCCTGGTGTTATCGCGCCATAGGCGTTCATAAACGCAATTATGGAAGTAGAAATACTCCAAGTGCTTGAATTCGGTACGCGCTGCCGAAAATAGCTCTTCCATCACGCGGATATGTGGGTCCATCGACCCGCCAACATCAAAAAACAACAACACCTTTGCCGCGTTGTGGCGTTCAGGCACCATTTGAACATCCAACCAACCTTGTTTCGCGGTCGAGCGGATTGTGCCATCCAAATCAAGCTCGCTGGCCGCACCTTGTCGGGCGAACCGTCGCAACCGCCGCAGCGCAACTTTGATGTTGCGGGTGCCAATCTCAACGTGGTCATCTAAGTTTTTAAACTCACGCTTATCCCAGACCTTCACCGCGCGCTGGTGGCGGCTTTCGTGCTGGCCAATGCGCACGCCTTCTGGATTGTAACCATACGCGCCAAACGGCGAGGTTCCCGCCGTGCCGATCCATTTTGATCCGCCTTGATGGCGACCTTGCTGCTCTCGCAGTCGATCACGCAGCGTCTCCATCAACGTGTCCCAACCGCCCAACGACTTGATCTCAGTGCGTTCTTCCTCGGTCAGATACTTTTCTGCCATCTTGCGCAGCCATTCTTCTGGCAGATCTTGCACATCAACACCACTGCCGTCCGCAGCGGCACTTTCTAGCCCTTTAAAAACATGACCAAAAACACGATCAAATCGATCCAGATGGCGTTCATCTTTGACCAAAACGGTGCGCGAAAGGTAGTAGAAAGCCTCGACGTCGTAATCAGCGACGCCCTGATCCATTGCCTCTAGCAGCGACAGGTACTCCCGCAGGCTGACAGGGATTCCAGCGTCCCGTAGTTCCAGAAAAAAACCGCCAAACACCCGCCTAAACCCTTTCTGACCGTCAAACCCTTGCCCAGAAACCCACACGCGCGCATCATAGCGCCAGGAACGTCACCCGTCACCCGCCCGCACACCAGATTATGGAAGCCAACCGCCATGTTTCTTCATCAATTAAACGACGAACAACGCTCGCTTCTTGTAACCCTGGCCACCCGCATGGTTGTGGCGGATAACGTGGTTGCTTTGCAAGAAATTGCCGCCATGAATGATCTGTTGGCCGAAATTGGCAACTGGAAGAGCGACGAACCCAACCCGACAGACCGCGAAACCATCATGCGCGTCTTCAACGACAAAAAGACCCGGGTGCTTGCCGCGTTTGAACTTCTTTTCATTGCCCATGTGGACGAACAATTTCATACCGCCGAAAGCGACCTTTTCAAACAACTGTGTGATGATTTTGGTTTCACCGATAAAGAATTTGAAATAATGGTCGGCTTGGCTGGTGAAGGCGCGCATGTTTTCAATGGCTTGCGCGGCATCTACGGCAACACGGCTGAGGATTTGCTGGCGGGCTGAAGCTTCTTAGCTTTCGTTTCGGCGGTTTAAGAACGCCAAGCGTTCAAACAAGTGCACATCTTGCTCGTTCTTCAGCAATGCCCCGTATAGCGGCGGGATTAAGGTTTTCTGATCTACGGCCCGCAGCACCTCCGGTGAGATATCTTCCGCCATCAACAGCTTGATCCAGTCCAGCAGCTCTGAGGTTGAGGGCCGCTTTTTGATCCCTGGAACATCGCGGACGTCATAAAAAACCCGAAGCGCTTCTGCCACCAACCGCTTGTGCAACCCGGGGAAATGCACATCGACAATCTGTTGCATGGTTTCCCCATCAGGAAACCGGATATAATGAAAAAAGCAGCGGCGTAAAAAGGCGTCGGGCAATTCTTTTTCATTATTCGAGGTGATAATGACAATCGGTCGGTGGACAGCGCGAACCGTCTCGCCGGTTTCATAAACGTGGAATTCCATACGGTCGAGTTCGAGCAATAAATCATTCGGAAACTCGATATCCGCTTTGTCGATCTCATCAATCAACAAGACAACGCGGCCCGCGGCGACAAAGGCGTCCCACATCTTACCTTTTTGAATGTAGTTGCCGATATCATGAACACGCGGATCACCCAATTGACTGTCCCGCAGTCGGGCAACCGCGTCATACTCGTACAGCCCTTGTTGCGCCCGGGTCGTCGACTTTACATGCCAAGGAATCAACGGCACACCCAACGATGATGCTACTTCTTGCGCCAAAACCGTCTTACCCGTACCCGGCTCACCCTTAATCAATAATGGGCGTTCCAGCGTAATGGCCGCATTTACGGCAACGCTGAGGTCATCCGTTGCAACGAATGTGTCTGTGCCTTCAAACCGCATGTCAGATGTATCCTATTCTGCCGGAACGACGCGCGCAGCACCGCCCATAACGGTTTCATTCCCAGGTCCGGGGTCACGTGGCACCATCCGGGCCAAGACCAATGAGACTGCTGCCATCGCCGCCCCTGAGAGGAAAACGGCGGCTGGAGAGATAATCCACAGGAACCCATAGACCGCTGGTAAGCCAACGGCAACGATATGGCTGATGGTGAAACTGACACCTGATGTGGAGGCGATATCGGCCGGGTCTGCGATTTTTTGGAAGTACGTCTTGATGGCGATGGCCATGGCAAAAAAGACGTGATCCAGAATATACAGCACGGCCGCAATCGCGACGTTATCAACGAAGGCATAGGCCGCAAAAATAAAGACCAATCCGATGTATTCGAAGGTCAGTGCAGAGCGTTCGCCAAACCGTGAAATCATACGACCAATCGCCGGGGCAACGATCATCGTGGTGACTAGGTTGATGCCCATCAAGGCGGCAACCCATTCGGTTTCCAGACCAAACGTTTCGACCATCAGGAACGGCGCGAACACAACAAAGATTTGCCGCCGTGCGCCGGACATAAACATCAAAAGGTAATACAGCCAATAGCGTTTGCGCAGGATCAGCGTCTTGTGCTGCTCGGTTGTCGAAACGAATTTTGGAAAGGCAACGGCAGCGTAGATGGCGACGGCGAACGTCAGCCCCCCGCCGACCCAATACATGACGTCTTTATCAATGTTACCGAATTTTTTGGCCACAAAGATGGTGGCGAATACGATGAGACCAGCGAACGCACCAACCGACACCAGCCGCCCCAGAACGATCGGCAGGTTGTCTTTATCAATCCATTGCAAGGCCAACGACTGCTTCACGGATTCAAAATAGTGGAACCCGACAGACATAATCATCGTGGTGATGTAGAGACCATACACAGATGGAAACAGGCTGGTCAGGGCCGTTCCCGCGCCGAGCAACGCCAAGGAAATCCAGGCGAGGCGCTGCTCTCGCACAATCAGCAAAACAAAGACAACCGTGAATGTCAAAAAGCCTGGTACTTCGCGCAAGCTTTGCAAAATACCCATTTCAACGCCGGTGAAATTGGCCCGTTCAACGGCGAAGTTATTGATCAATGCCATCCAGGTATCAAACGACAATGGCATCGCAACCGATAAAACGATCAAGAGGATTTCAGGACGTCGCCAATTGGTTAGGTAGCCACGCAGTTTATCCAAAGCCTTGGCCTACGCGCCACTGATTGCGGCTTTGATGGCATCCAGCGCAGCTTGCGCTTTACTGCCATCGGGGCCACCAGCCTGCGCCATGTCTGGCCGACCGCCGCCACCCTTGCCGCCAAGCGCCACCGAGCCCACCTGCACCAAATCCACCGCGCTGACACGGCCGGTCAGATCGTCTGAGACACTCACGACAACAGACGCCTTGTCATCGGCCACACTGATTAGCGCCACAACGCCAGAACCCACTTGCTTTTTGATATCGTCGGCCATGCCCTTTAAGTCTTTGGCTGGGATATCCGCCAACAAACGAGGGCTGTAGGCTATGCCGCCGACATCTTCCGTCGCAGCAGAGGCACCGGTGCTATTGCCGCCACCGGTTGCCAGCTTTCGCCGCAAGTCGGTGACTTCACGTTCCAGGCGTTTGCGATCATCGACCAATTGCTGGACCCGTGCGGCAACATCCGCCGGTTGGGTTTTTAAGTTCGCGGCAACGGTTTGTAAGGCCACGTCTTGCTGGGCCAGATAATCAATTGCAGCCTGGCCCGTTAGCGCCTCAATGCGTCGAACGCCAGCGGCAACAGCGCTTTCGGACACGACCTTCAACAGGCCAATGTCACCGGTGCGCCGCACGTGTGTGCCCCCGCAAAGCTCGGTCGAGAATGTTTTACCGCCCTCTTCTGTCCCCCCCATTGAGACAACCCGCACTTCGTCGCCATACTTTTCACCGAACAGCGCCATAGCGCCCGCAGCGACAGCAGCATCCGGTTCCATCAAGCGTGTCACCACATCAGCATTTTCACGAATCTGCGCGTTCACGTCGGCTTCGACCCGGATCATTTCATCTGCCTCAACCGGCTTTGGGTGCGCCACATCAAAGCGAAAGCGATCTGGGGCAACCAACGATCCTTTTTGTGTGACGTGATCGCCGAGATGCCGCCGCAAGGCTTCGTGCAACAAATGGGTTGCCGAGTGATTTGCGCGTAATTTAGAGCGCCGATCACCATCGACACTGAGATGAACCGCGTCGCCAACTTTCAGCGGTCCCGTATCAACGGTCCCGATATGCACCACTAAATCACCACCGGCCTGTTTTTGCGTATCCGTGATGGTCAGGCGCGCGCCGTCATCGGTCCAAATTGCGCCCATATCCCCCATCTGACCGCCGGACTCGCCGTAAAACGGTGTCTGATTAAGAATAACCTCAACCGATTGACCCGTCTCAATCGCGTCGATCTGCGCGCCATTGCTGACCAAGGCGGCGACAAGGCCTTCGGCTGTTTCTGTCTCATAGCCTAAGAAATCAGAGGCCCCGACATCGTCACGAATCTGCATCCAGACGGCGGCTTCGGCCTGATCGCCAGACCCGGACCAAGCCTTACGGGCTTCGGCCTTCGCAGCCTCCATTGAGGTGTTAAAGCCATCCATATCCACGGCAATACCACGCGGACGCAGGGCATCTTGGGTTAAGTCAATCGGAAATCCATAGGTGTCATACAAGGTAAAGGCGGTTTCACCAGCCAACGTATCACCCGAATTCATTGATCCCGTTGCGTCATCCAAAAGCCGCAAGCCACGATCCAAGGTTTTCTTGAATCGCGTTTCTTCCAGCTTCAGCGTTTCCGTAATAAGCGCTTCTGCCCGTAGCAATTCAGGGAACGCTTGTCCCATCTTGCCGCTAAGGGTTGGCACCAATTTATGCAGCAATGGATCTTGGCAGCCCATCAGGTGAGCATGACGCATGGCCCGGCGCATGATCCGGCGCAACACATAGCCGCGGCCTTCGTTCGATGGCAGCACGCCATCGGCAATTAGGAAGCTGGACGCCCGCACATGATCGGAGATCACCCGGTGAGACACAGCATGATCACCATCTGGCTCGGTCGAGGTGAAATCAGCGGACGCTTCGATGATCGACCGCAACAGATCTATGGCGTAGTTATCGTGCGTGCCTTGCAGAACTGCTGTGATGCGCTCTAAGCCCATGCCCGTATCAATCGACGGCTTCGGCAGCTCCACGCGCTCATCCGGCGAGAGCTGTTCGAACTGCATGAAAACAAGGTTCCAAATTTCGATGAACCGGTCGCCATCTTCATCAGGTGAACCAGGAGGTCCACCCGGAATGCTGGGGCCATGATCAAAGAAAATTTCAGAGCATGGTCCGCACGGTCCCGTATCGCCCATCGACCAGAAGTTGTCAGACGTTGGAATGCGGATGATCTTATCATCAGAAATACCGGCGATCTTGCGCCACAGCGCCGCCGCATCTTCATCGGATGAATGGACGGTCACGATCAGACGATCCGCTGGTAAGCCAAATTCCTTGGTTATCAACGACCAGGCCAAGTCAATCGCCGTTTCCTTAAAATAATCACCAAACGAGAAATTGCCGAGCATCTCAAAGAACGTGTGGTGACGCGCCGTGTAACCAACATTCTCTAGATCATTGTGCTTACCGCCCGCGCGCACGCACTTTTGCGACGTCACGGCGCGGCTATAGGGCCGCTGTTCCCCGCCGGTAAAGACGTTCTTGAACTGCACCATGCCCGCGTTCGTGAACATCAGGGTTGGATCGTTGCGCGGCACCAAAGGCGACGACGACACGGCTTCGTGCCCGTTCTTGGTGAAATGATCCATGAAGGCGCGACGAATATCGGCCGCCCCTGCATGCGCCGACGATCCTGTAGGAGTATGGGCGGCTGGTCTTTTGGATGAAGTGCTCATGGCGGTAATTTAAGGATGCAACCCGGCAAACAAAAGGGCGAAAAAAGACCTCCTGGCACCAGCGCACCAGGAGGCCCAATGTCAAACCGAAGAACGGGGCTTAGGCTTTATCGTCCATGTCGACAACCGTGCTATCATTGTCATCATCGGAGCCACTTGGCATCTCACCGGGACCAGCCATCATCGCATCGGAAACCAAGCCCGCGTTCTGGCGGATCAGATTTTCAATGCGCGTTGCCATATCAGGGTTTTCACGCAAGAAATTCTTGGCATTTTCACGGCCCTGACCGACCCGCTGGCTATCGAACGAGAACCAAGAGCCAGATTTCTCAACAATTCCAGCTTTGATGCCCAAATCGAGCAACTCGCCCATTTTTGAGACGCCTTCGCCATACATGATGTCGAATTCGACCATCTTGAACGGCGGTGCCAGCTTGTTCTTTACCACCTTGACCCGGGTTTGATTGCCGACGACCTCATCGCGGTCTTTGATCGACCCGATGCGGCGAATTTCCATCCGAACCGACGAATAGAATTTCAGCGCATTACCACCCGTGGTGGTTTCCGGATTGCCAAACATGACGCCAATCTTCATGCGAATTTGGTTGATGAAGATGATCATGGTGTTCGAACGAGAAACGGAACCCGTCAGCTTGCGCAGCGCTTGGCTCATCAAACGGGCTTGCAAACCCACGTGGTGATCGCCCATCTCGCCTTCCAACTCAGCGCGCGGCACCAAGGCTGCTACCGAATCGATAACCAACACATCAACCGCGCCAGAACGAACCAGCGTATCAGCAATTTCAAGGGCTTGTTCGCCAGCATCGGGTTGTGAAATCAGCAACTCATCAACGTTACAGCCCAATTTACGGGCATAGATCGGATCAAGCGCGTGCTCTGCATCAATAAAAGCGCAGGTGCCGCCGCCTTTTTGCGCTTCGGCAATAGTGTGCAAGGCCAGCGTGGTTTTGCCGGAGCTTTCCGGGCCGTAAATTTCGACGACCCGGCCCCGTGGCAAGCCACCAATACCCAAGGCAATATCGAGCCCAATCGAGCCCGTTGAAATGGTATCGGACTCAACCGTTTCGCGCGAGCCAAGCCGCATGATGGAGCCTTTACCAAAGGCCCGTTCAATCTGTGTGACGGCTGCATCCAGCGCTTTTGATCGATCCACGCTCTCTCTCTCCACAACTTTTAGCGATTTTTCACCCATCTCGTACCTCGTTTATTTCATAGGGACCAATTCAGTGCAATGCGAGGTTTGTACCATAAATGTTCTTGTTGTCTACTAATTTTTTAGACCATTGTTTTTATTGATAAAATAAAAATGTTTTCCACAAGTGTTCTTGTTTTTTAAACACCATATCGTTTCGATACCGAAAAATTTTATGGCGATTCGGCCAGTACATCTTTGACTTTTAAGGCCAGGGATTTCAGCGTAAATGGCTTCCCCAGGAAGTGAATACTGTCATCGCGTCCAATTTCATCGCGGAACGCATCTTCGGCATATCCCGACATCAAAATAATCTTGAGATCGACAATTTCTTGGCGGATCAATCGCACCAACGTGTGGCCATCCATACCCGGCATCACAACGTCAGACAGAACCAAATCAATGCTGAGTTCGTCGCCGGATAAGGACCGTTGAACAATCTCCAGAGCTTCTTCACCGTCACAGGCGGCAAGCACGTTATATCCTTTGTTTTTAAGAGCGCGGGTGCCAAACAATCGCACAGCATCTTCGTCTTCAACCAACAACACGGTCCCAACGCCACTCAGGTCTGGCTCGGCCTGCATAACCATGGGCGCGCGGATGGTTTTGCGTTTGCTATCGCCAATCGGCGCGGCGGCAACCGGCCGAGCTGACCGAATTTGCTCGGGTAACCAGATGGAAAACGTCGTTCCCTGCCCCACGGCGCTATCAACAAAAATGAACCCGTCCGTCTGGTGAATAATACCATGCACGGTGGAAAGGCCGAGGCCGGTTCCTTGGCCGACTTCTTTGGTTGAAAAAAACGGCTCAAAGATGCGCTCTAGATTTTCCCGGGGAATGCCCGTGCCCGTATCCGACACATCAATCACCACGTAAGCCCCGGCGGGCACCGTTTCACCAGAGCGATTCATCGGGCGGCTCAGCACCTGGCGCCGTGTTTTGATGCCCAACGTTCCACCCCCCGGCATGGCATCGCGGGCATTGACCGACAGATTGACAATAACCTGATCAAACTGCCCCCGGTCTGCCCGAATGGGGCCAACATCGTCACCGTGAACCATGTCCAGGGTAACAGTTTCGTTCAACAACCGGGTCAACAGGTTAGACAAATCGTTTAGCGCCTCTGCCGGCTCTAGAATAATCGGCTCAAGCGTTTGCTTGCGTGAGAACGCCAGCAATTGTCGCACCAAGTTCGTGGCCCGGTTGGCGTTTTGCTTAATCTGCATCAAATCCGCATAAGACGGATCATCCGGCCCATGGCGCTGCAACAATAGGTCCGTAAAGCCGATCATCGCCGTTAAAAGGTTGTTGAAATCGTGAGCGACACCTCCAGCCAGTTGACCGATCGCTTGCATCGTTTGCGACTGGGCAAATTGCACTTCGAGGGCGCGGTGCTCGGTCGTATCAATCGCATGAATGATCAAGCCCGCCGCATCGCCGTCTTCATCGAGGAATCGGCTGGCATAGATTTGCGCGCGCACTTCGCCACCCTCTATTTTTGGAAAACGAACCTCAAACTGGCCCCCGCGGGCTGCCCCCATCACCATCTTTGACAGATGCGCCGAGATATCATCGCGGTCTTCAGCAGAGATCAAATCAACAAAGGACGTGTCTTCCATGCCACCAATCGGATCATGGCCCAACAGGCGTAAAAAAGCGGTATTCGCCTCACTGACCGTACCGGCAACGTCGATCAAGGCAATACCAACCGGCGCTTCGGCGAACAGCCCCCGCAGCCGGCCCGCCGCCTCACTCAGAGAGACAGATTGATCGGTCGCCGCTTCCAAGGCCACCGCCGGTTCGGTCACCAACAACACGCGACCAATGCCACCATCGCCCAACCCGATGGAGCCACCTTCATCCACCCGGGCCGATGTTCCAGACGCCACCCAAACTGGCGCGGCCTCGCCTGCACTATTACCATTCGCGGCACCATTCCCAGGACTATTCCCAGGACTATTCCCAGGACTATTCCCAGGACCATTCCCAGGACCATTCCCGGGACCATTCCAAGACAGAACCGTCGCCAAATCGGGGCGATCTGCGGCAACGCGCCGTGCATCAAGGCCTGCGCTTTTAGCAAAACCCTTATTGGCAAAGACCACCCGATCTTCCGCATCAATCACGCACACGGCGCCCGGAAGTTGATCGCAGATGGTCGAAATCGCATCGCGTTCCGCCCGATCAACCACACCAATGGCATGCCGAGCCGAGATATCGTGCAGGGTCCAAATGACAGAGAGATCAGAAGACACGGCGGGATGGGCGCTGAGCCGCAACGTATGCCCGCCATCTTGATGAACCGATACTTCGGTCGCAGTGCACGCGCTGAACGCATCTTGGCCAATCAAGTCCGACAATGTTTGGTCTGCCAACAAACGAACGGCCACATCATTGGCAAAGATTTGCGATCCATCAGAGGAACACACAACAATAGCGTCCACAGCGCCTTTTGCGGCGGACAAGATGGTCTCTGATAGTCCTTGTTCAGGCGATGGCGTTCGCGCACCCCGACCAAACAAGGGTGCCAACACGCCCCCGCTGCGCCTTTGACCGTTGTTTGGATCAGTGTCGGGTGGCTTGGCCATCGTCGTCCCCCAAACCACCACCAAGACCACCGCCACCACCCCCGGGACCTTTCAAACGCATGATATAGCCAATCACCTCGGCGACAGCCTGATAATGTTCAACCGGCACGTCATCATCCAATTCACACGCTGCATACAAGGCGCGCGCCAAGGGTGGATTTTCGACAATTGGGACGTCATTTTCATCGGCCACTTCACGAATGCGCAAGGCAACCTCATCAATCCCTTTGGCAACAACCTTAGGGGCTGCCATGTCTTCCATTTTACAGGTCAGCGCAATGGCATAGTGCGTCGGGTTTGTGACTACCACGTCCGATGTGGGAACAGCGGCCATCATCCGCCGCTGGGCGCGTTCCATGCGCAGTTTGCGAATCCGAGCCTTCACCTGAGGATCACCCTCGGACTGCTTCATCTCGTCCTTCACTTCTTGCTTCGTCATCTTCATTTGTTTGAGGAAGGCATAGCGTTGATAGGCAAAGTCCAACCCGGCAATTGCCGACATCACAAAGAACGTGGCAAGCGTCATGATGACCACCAGATCGAACATCCGCTCCATCGTTGCGGGCAAAGACAAGAAGGGGCCTAGCTCAATATCGCCCAACATCCCGAATGCCAACCAGAACGAGATGATAGCAACAATCAAAATCTTCGCCATGCTTTTGGCAAACTCGACCAAACCCTTAACTGAGAATATCCGCCCCAGCCCTTTGATCGGTGAGATCGTCGAGAGTTTTGGGACCAGCTTATCAGGAGCCCAAATCATGCCCGACTGAACCAGCCCCGCGCCCAGTGCCAAAACAACCAAAATGCCAAAGATCGGGGCCATGACAATCATCATGTCTATCGAAACATCAATCAAGACCTCGCGGAGGTTGCCAAAATCCATATCAAACAAATCGGGCGTTGTGATGAACTTCGCGCTGGAATGCGCCACCTTTTCCGCCATCCATGGGCTTAAAAACATCACGCCAACAGCGGCACCAAACAAGATGACCCAGTGTTTGACTTCTTGGCTTTGCGCCGTCTGACCTTTGTCCTTCGCCTGAGAGAGTTTCTTGGGCGTCGGTTCTTCGGTTTTGGAGGCATCATCTTCGTCTTCGGCCAACGCTGTCCCCTTTCGTCTCTGCCGATTATCTCACCCGTGCGACCTTACGGATTGAGAAAGTTCGCATAGCCATCTTGGAAATGCCGCAAGAACACCATCATGATGCCCGAGAACGTTATCATCAAAACCCAAATTTGTGCTGCAATTTGAACCGGCATCCCGATAAAGAAGACCGGCAACGCTGGCATCAACCGGCCCAATAACCCAAGCCCCACATAATACACAATCGCCACCAACATAAAGGGTGCCGACATCTGCAAACCCAGTGCAAAACTATCACCAACTTGGCGCGCCAAGAACTGCCCGGCATCACCAAAGATAAACGGCTCCGCCGGCGCAAACACCATGTAGCTGTCAATAACCGCCGTTAGCATCAGGTGATGCAAATCGGTGACAAACATCAACAAGACCCCAGCCGCCGACAAAAAACTGGCAATGGTCGAGCTTTGTTGTTCAGCAATCGCGTCTTGAATCAGCGCATTGGCTAGGCCCGCAAAAAGAGCAATCAACGTTCCCGCTGTTTGCAAGGATGCAACAAAAATGGCGGCCAGCGTACCTAAAAAGGCACCGGTGAGAACTTCTTTAGCGAAAAGCACGACGGTCTCTGGGGCCGATGTCGGCGGAGCCGGTAAAATGGGCGTCAGCATCGGCAAGACCACAAAGGAAATGGCCAAGGCTGCCGCCAAACGAATACGAATCGGAACATAGGATGCTGCAAAACCTGGTAACAACATCATCGCTGAGCCGACCCGCGCGAACACCAGAAAGAACGCGTAGATATTAACGGCGAGGAAATCTGCCAACATGGTCCGGGCCCGCCCTGCGCTACCCGAGCGCAATCATGCGGTCAAACAATCCGCGCGTGAATTCAATCATGGTGGTCATCATGAACGGCAAGAAAACGACCAGAGCAACGAAGATGATCAGAATTTTTGGAACGAACGTCAGAGTCATTTCTTGGATGGTTGTCAGTGCCTGAAACAGAGCAATAACCAAACCGACGAGCAATCCCGCGAACATGACCGGTGCGGACACCAGCAAGATCACCCAAAGGGCTTCGCGCCCCACTGTTAAAACATCTGCTTCATTCATGCCCGTTCGCACTGCATCAGTGCGCCCCCTGTGGCGTATGACCCTTCGCCGTGACGGGCGAAGATGGTTCCGCCGCCAAGGTATTTACATCGGCATGCGGAGAATCTCTTTGTAAGCGTCGATCACTTTGTCCCTGACAGCAACAACTGTCTGCATCGTGACCTCTGCTTCGGCCACGGCGCTGACGACTGTGCTCAGGTCGGCACGGTCCGTAACACCAGCAACGGTAAGGGCTTCAGCGCGCCGACCGATCATTTCAGCCTCCTTCAACGCACCTTGAACTAAATCGGCAAAATCGCCGCCGCCGACCTTTCCCGCGCCCCCCGACGGCATTGAGTCCATCGGATTTGAGGCACCGCGATGGGCCTGAGTGTAAGCATTTGCTGCTGCTGAAAAGTTAGCTAGAGGTGTTGTCATGATTGGAATTCCCGTTCCGAATGAATGCTGAACAAAATGATGCCTCGGCGATCAGCCAATTTTATTGACTGCGCAGAAGATCGATGGTGCTCATCAGCATTTTTTTAGAGTTTTTGATCACGTTCAGGTTGGCTTCGTAACTACGTTGGGCCTCTTTCATGTCCTGCATCTCAATCAACGTATTCACGTTCGGCGTCAGAACATACCCGTCAGCGTCTGCCGCAGGATGGCTTGGATCAAACCGTTTACCGAAGTTCGAGAGGTCGGGGCGAATATCGTCAATGCGAACCGTGTTTAGGCCGATTCGGCGGTTAAGCTCGTTTTCAAAGGTCACGACCTTGCGGCGGTACGGCTCTTGCGACGGGTCTTGCGGCAGCGAATTTGCGTTGGCGACGTTCTCTGCAATGACCCGCAATCGCGTTCCTTGGGCACGCATCCCAGCGGACGAAATGGTTAAGGTCTTTAGAAGGTCATCCATAGTCTTTTTCCTGCGTCTCTAAGGTCTAACGACCGCGGCCAAGCGCCATTTTCAACATCTGCATATGCTTTTTGTAGAGGCTACCGGCGAGTTGATGGGCTATTGAGGTTTCGCTCAACTTGGTCAGTTGTTCTTCCAAAACCACGGCGTTGCCATCGGGCGTTGTTTCGTAAGGGACGCGCTCGGCGCGTTCCGAAAAGTCGCGGATTCGCTTGCGACTGCCCGCTTCATGGTTCGCATTTGTTGTTACCATGTTCAGTTGCGTGTTCTGTTGGCGAACAATGGTACCAAAATCAAAGGCCCGAAGGTCACGCGCTCGATAATTAGGTGTATTCGCATTGGCAATGTTTTGCGCCAAAATCTCCTGACGCTGCGTTGACCAAGCAATTCTAGTTTTGACCGCGCCAAATAATGCTGTGTCGAACATAGACATGACAGAAACCTTCCTCATATGTGTGCCCAAAAGATTGCCTGGGCGTTTCCTGTAGGCAGTATCTGCCGACTTCGTAAACGAAGTGTTAACCATCATCAGACTCATTGTTAATAAATTCATCGCACCATTGATGCGTTGGACGATGGAGCGAAACGCAATTTCCGGGTAATCTACAATCATGATCGAGTCGCGCGAGACCAACGACGAAAAAGAGAACGAAACTGACGGCAGAAAACGTCTGCCGATTGCCGTGGCCCTGGGCTATGAGCCTGGCACAGACCGCTTGCCACACGTGGTTGCCGGGGGCCGCGGTGCAATTGCAGAGCAAATTTTGGAAATCGCCTTTGCCCATGGCGTTAAGGTTCGTGAAGACGCGAACTTAGCAGAATTGTTATCTGCCATCGATATTGATAGCGACATTCCCGCCGAGGCTTTTGCCGCAGTTGCAGAGATTTTGGTCTACGTTTATCGCGCCAATGGTCGCCTTGACGATTTGATGGCAACCGACCCGACACCGCAACCAGAGGCACCAACGCCATGAGCCAGCACTTAGGCGATCCGATCATTGAAGGCCGCAACCTCGCAAACGCCATTAAATCTGCAACGCTGGCCGTTAAGGCCGGGGAAGCTGTTGATCTAGAGCCCCTTGGTGAAAGGGTTCAAGCGCTTACCGAAGCGTTGAATCAAACACCACCGGATAATCCTGAGGCCGCACAAGAAGCCCGCAACGGTTTGGTCGTCGTCGCGAAGGCGTTGGATGCTCTCGAAACGGCCCTCGCCGGTCGCGCGCCGCAATCAACAGCCAGAGAGTCCTGAACATGGGATTCGGTGATCTTGGCCAAGCAATCCTGGCATTGGTGTTCGTGTTGGGCCTTATTGGGGTGCTGGCGATGATCGCCCGACGGTTTGGTCTGGGCGGCATCAACAGCATGCCGCAAATGGGTCAGCAAAAACGATTGGGGGTTGTCGAGGTTAAATCGCTGGACGCAAGGCGACGTTTGGTCTTGATCCGTCGCGACGACGTCGAGCATCTCATCATTGCTGGCCCCGATGGCGAAACTGTTATTGAACGGGGCATCCCAGCGAAATCTGCCGTCGAAAAGGCAGAGACGATTCAGCCCTTACCCAGCCCCCGTTTGGCGGCGGGCCGTGAGTCAGACACATGACGCCCGATCACCCTCATCGCCAGCCATTGGTCGGTCCGATAACAAAGGCTGCGACCGCCATATCAGTTTTCGGATTGGTAATTTTGGGCATCCTTTTATGGGCCCATCCGGCCGCCGCGCAATCGCTGAACCTGGATTTGCAGAACTTTGATGCCGACGGAACCGCCCGTCTGGTTCAGTTAATTGTTCTGTTCACGGTGCTCTCGATTGCTCCGGCTATTTTGATCATGATGACGTCGTTTACCCGCATTGTGGTCGTGCTCAGTTTTTTGCGGGTTGCGCTAGGAACGCAGCAAACACCGCCCAACCAAGTACTGGTTTCGTTGGCGATGTTCTTAACCTTGTTCATCATGATGCCTGTTTTTCAGCAGGCCTATGACACCGCGTTCGTTCCGATGATCGAAGGCAATATCGAAGAAGCGGAGGCCTTTTCCCGTGCCGTCATTCCGTTTCGCAATTTCATGCTGTCACATGTACGCGAACAAGACGTTGCCCTGTTCGCTGACTTTGCCAACCTGCCCGAAGATCAGGTGGGCGAGGACATTCCCATCCATGTCTTGATCCCGGCGTTTATCATTTCTGAACTGCGCCGCGCCTTTGAAATTGGCTTTTTGATTTTCGTTCCGTTCTTGGTCATCGACATGGTTGTTTCATCCGTGCTGATGGCCATGGGGATGATGATGCTACCGCCCGTTATTATCGCTCTGCCGTTTAAGATCATCTTTTTCGTGCTGGTCGATGGTTGGTACATGGTGGTTGGCAGCCTAGTCCGAAGTTTCGGTGCTGGCGGATAGTCAGTCTTTAATTAATCGCGCTGAGAGGCTTATTGGCCAAACGCTCACGGTAGCTGTTTAAGAACGTTTGAAAATCAGCGGCGGTTTGAACTGTTTGCGGAATGCGATCCCGGTCAATGAGGTCGAAATTGGATGGACTAGCAATCAGGCCGAAGGCATCAGCATAAGGGCTTTGGGCCATTTGCGGTCCAAAATCGACCCTTAATTTACCCAAGGCCCGTTCATTGCCAGACAACGTAAACGCCGTCGCCAAATCAAGGATGGTGCGCGATTGACGTTCTGTTAGTGGTTGTTTTGCCTTCGCACCATAAGACTTTGCCAGATCACGAAACGCCTTTGCCGCACTATTCCAATCGCCAGCGTCCCAGAAGACCTCGACGCGCAATAAATTCGCATCGATACTTTCGTCTTCTGCTAGCAATGCCATGGCCGCATCGACTTGTTCTAAACCTATCAACGCGCGCGCCCGCAAATGGCGACGCTGCGCTAAGAATTCCGGCGACAATCCCTCAGTCTCAGTCGTGCCGAGTGTCTCCAATGCGGTTTGATAGTCGTGGTTCATGATGCGCACCAGCGCCAAGCGTGCGCCCACGCGGGCTTTTTCCACGCCTTCCAACCGAAACTCCACTTGGCCTTCCAACAAGGCTGCGGCATCGGCCAATAGGTCCACATTGACCAAACGGTCCGCCAATTTTTGGATCAATTCGTCGCCGCGATCACCAGCGGGGGTAAGCTCTTTGAACTCATCATAAATGGCGATGGCGGTGATCGGCGGCAATACGTCCGCGCGTCCTTCTAGATAAAGAGCCTGAAAAATTTCGGCCATCTGTTCTGTGATTTTTTCAGCACCAGGGTGCTCGCGAAAGTGTGTTGCCGCTTGGCGGAGCGTATTCAGACCCGCGCGAAATTGTTCATCTTCGACATACAGGGTGCCCATCCGGCGCAGTAGATTGAATTCGAAGGTATCACCGCGCCAAGCAAACCGCAGACGTTCGTATTCTTCTAAGGCCTCTGCGGCCGTCATGCGGCCAATCTCTAGTTGCCTTTCAACCCGCGTATAGGCTGATCGCGCGCGGGTCGGCCGATGCGGTCCAGCCTCTGCTTCTTCAAACTTTCCAATAGCGCCGTCAATGTCACCAACGGCATCGCGCAACAACCCTTCAATGAAGTCAACCTGAGCGATTTCAGCCCGTGTCAGACGCAATGGCGGATCCTTCTCAGCCTCCTGATCCTCAATACTCGCGTCTCGTCCTTCGGGAGACTCAGGGTCTAATGCTGAATCATCCGATGCTGCGACATCGGTTTCCTCTGCCAGGGCCTCTTCGGTGGTTTCTTCGGCGACCTCTTCGGTGACCTCTTCGTCGGCCTCTTCGTCGACAATCGGGTCACCATTTTCATCGAGTTCAGGGGGACCTTCTGGTTGACCCTCACGCAATACACCTAGGTACTGCTCCGCGCGCCGGATATCCCCCAACCGGACAACCGATTCCAAGATTATAATTTCTAGCGGCACACGCAATCGACGCGGATACGGATCTGGAATACTGCCGCGTTCGCGGAACCCCCGCAGCGCAAGGTCACTCAGCGGTTGGGTCAGTTGCACCCGGGCGACAGCAGCCCAGAAGATCGCTTCATCCGTTCCTCGAACACTTGGATGTTGAAACGCTTCCAAGGCTTCGGTGTTTCGGGCCAAAAACTGTTTTCCGATACCCCACAGCATATGATATTCGGCATTCCCATCAATGTTTGGATTGTCTTCTTTCATCAATGCCAAGACGCCCAAGGCTTCCGCACCAAAACGATTGGCGATGTAATATCGCGCCAAATCAAAGCGGCGCTCTTGCTTTTCTTCAGCGGGCGCATTGGCAATCTCGCGCAGCACTGTTCTCCTGCGATCTTCGAAGGTGGCAAAGCTTGGCTCGCCCCAAGGCTCCAAATCAAGAATACGGCTCATCGGTCTTTCGGGTGGACCCTCATCTTTTTGCTCACTGGATGAGATTGAGAACCGTCCATCTCCGGCAAAGGTAATCTCAACGCCCTGCCTTAAGGGCCGAATACGAATACCATCAGCGCGAGGCTCCAACGCAATTCCCTGCAAAGACGGTCGAATGCGAAGCTGAGGGTAGGTGAATGACCGCGCGACACCTTGGCCCAAGGGTACAATCGGCACGGCAACCAACGTGTCGCCAACCTCGGGGTCGGTAAACGCAACGGCCTTTGTTGGTTCTTGCACCTGAAGGAACAACCGAGGCCCAACAGACGATCTGGGTTCGGCATTAACATTAATGGTTGCCAGAACTGCCGCCGGTTGACGCTTCATCTCGAACACCCAGTCAAAGCCCTCACGCTGAATGTCTGGGTTTATGCCCTCTGGCGTATCAATCCGAAGTACCGTCGCGCCTGGCACACCAAGCTGGCGGACATTATCAATCAATTCACCGCCATCACGCATCACGCCGGCGACATCAATTGAACGTTGTTCATCGAAGACAACCCACAAGGCACCGGCGCGGCGAAAAACAGCGGCCCCCACTGGACCTGGCCAAGAAAAGCGCAGACTGCGAGCAATGCCTTCGTCGCCTCCTTCGGCAAGGGTCTGCAAAGCGGCGGCGGCACTCTGAGCGGCCGTTGCACCGGGCACCGTCAAAGCGCTGGGCAGTCCCCCTATGCCAGCACCAGGAACTGGCGGCAACAAGACGACCGGTGCGGCGGGTGCCCCGGCCTCTGCATTCGTTGTCTCCGCCCCGGCGGCAGCAGTTTCTGTGAGTGTTTCTGTCACGACCTCTGTTGTGGGCTGGGCAGCGGGTGCTGGCTGGGCGTCACCCGTGCTGGCTTGGGCTGCGAGAGCGGGTTCTGGTGCGGATTCAGTCGGTACGTCGGGCGGCGTCGCGGCTAAGGTTGGCAATACTGGCTCTGATGCCGTCAGCGCAGTAGTGGCGGTGTCTGGTTCAGGCTGTTCAACCGCCGCTGTCTGGACAGGTGTTGGAAGCGCTGGCGGCGACCGGTTGTCTGTCGGTTGCAAAACATCAAGCACGACCTTGTTGCCAGAATAAAAATGGCGAACCACGGTGGACGGTGATGTGGTGAAAGTAACCGTTGTGCTGGTTGCATCGGCAACAGATCGCGCCGAGCCAATTTCCCGCACCTGACCGCCCGAGAACCGCCCTGCATTGATGCGTGCGGGGGCATCAAACGTTAATGTGTGAACACCGTCCCGACTGTCGACCCGGTACGGCACTTTTGTTGTCCAATCAAACACCAACCGGGTTTTATCCGTATGACGGCCGGTGCGCACTGGAACGGCAGGGGCATTGTTCGGCGCGGTTGACGCAGCAGACGAAGAAGGTGGCGATACAGCGAGAGTCGCCGGTTCAGGCGTCGCGACGACTGGGGCTGGGGCCTGTTCAGTCGCAGCACTTTGCGGTGGATCGGGCGGTCCTTGGGGTAACATTTCTAGGATCACCCGCGCCCCCGTTGGATAGTCCAAGACTTCTGCATCACGGTTCAGGGTTAAGGTCACCGTTCGCCGATCAGTGCTGAGAGCAATAGATCGGATGAAATCTGGAACGGCGGTCTGTGCAGCGTCGAGATTACCTTCCACGTCACGGCCAAATTGCAGCGTCACCGTTCGACCATTCTGCGTTGCTTGGTACGGCACAGCGCGGGGCCATATAAAATCAATGCGTGCCGCGCCATCAGATTGTTTCGCCGCGCGCACGGTAACAGGGTCTGCCACGGCAAGCGATGCCGCCGCCGTGAGGCCAGCGAGCGCAATAAATGCTGCGACAACAACACGTACAAATCTCCGGGGTCGCCTCATCGCCCGGACACCTCCGGTGTCACGATCACATCAACCCGGCGCGCCATTTGGCGGCGCTCTGCTTCTGGGACATCTGGTAACGTTTCATAGCGCGAATCAGCATACCCGAAAGCTGTCACCGCGTCTTCATAGCCAACGCGCCGAAATGCATTGGCGACAGCGGTTGCCCGCGCCATCGATAGTTCCCAGTTGGTGTCAAACCCTCGGCTCGGGTCTGGCGGAATCGGGTCCGTATGACCATTGACCTGAAGGGCATTGCCAATATTTCGGAACACGCCACCCAGTACGAATACTGACTCGCGCGCGGCCTCAGCGATCTCTGCCTCACCGGGCTGGAACAGCAAATCACCGGGCAATGCGATAATCAATCGATCCTCAAGGCGGAAGATTTCGACGCTTTGTAAAAGGGGCTCTGCCTCAATCGTTTCCGTCAAAACACCTTCCAAATAATCCAAGTCGATTGCCCGCTTTCTGAAGATCGACCCAATGTTAAATTCAACAGACTGCCTGACAACCTCTTCCTCTGGGGCCGGGTTCAATGTCCGCGTCAGAGTATCAATAATTTGATCCCATTGATCGACTTTCACATTGGACATGGCGAACAGCATCACAAAAAAAGTCAGCAGCAGCGAAACGAGATCGGTAAACGTAATCAACCACGTCGTGTTCGTCTTGTCGCTGGTCGAATCGTCTTCATACAGCACCGGTGCCAGGGGGTCGATCATACCAATCCCCTATGGATTGGCCGGCGCGAGTGGCGCTGGCGTGGAACCCAAAGAGGGCAAATTAAGACCGACGTCGCCATCTTGCGTAGGCACGGCTTCGGCAGGTGGCCCCGGGTTAGCGCCATCAATCAGCGGGGCAGTGGTGGGCACCACTTCCAAATCAGAACCAACGTCATCAATGCGGCGGACATAAAACCAGAGGACCATATCTGGCGTGGTCGACGGGTGCAGTCCGACGGCAATTGAATCTGGGGGAATGCCTCTTTCTAAGAGGGTTCTGGCGAAAGCCCCGGCGCGCGCCATCTGTAACCCCTGTTCCACCGGCATGGATTTTTCGTCAATCGGTGCCACATTGATCACCGCTTCTAGGTCAAACCTTAAGCCTGGGACTCGCGAGCTGATGGCCGTCACGACCCTTTCAAACAACGGCATCATCGACGGGCGTATGTCTATCGAGTCATCCTCGAAAACCGCTCGCGATTGCAGATGCACCCGCATCAGGCGGCCAGGCTGGAGGATTTCCACTCGTGCAATCTGCAAGGTGGTGGCAAATATTTGTGCCACATCATCTTGCAGCTTCGTGCTTGCAATAATGTCACCGTCTAGCGTTTGAAAATCTTCTGGACTAAGGGTCCGGGGAAGAACGGTTTGAAAAGTAGAGGTGAGGCTTTCCATAACAGCTTCGGACTTCACTTCTTCGATCGTAGAAATTGACACCAACAGAATGAAGAACGCCAAGACAAGCAGAAACAGGCCTAAAAACAAGACCATTGTGGCATCTTTGGGTGGTTGAATGAGCGGTTCAGTAATGGGGCTAAGATCGCGCATTTGGTCTGGTCACACCTTGTCAGACTATCGCAAACGGTATGCAAACGACATGTTTGCCGTCAATCAAACCCAGCCAGGATGGCATCAATTTCGGCCTGATTGTTGGCCGCTTTCTTAAGTTGAGGGCCATTCAGCAGATCTCCATCCGTCACCTTATCATCGGGGGCAGCGCCCTCCAATTCTGATTCTGCTTGGTCCGCTTTATACTTCTCGATTTCTTCACCGAACACATCAACCAGGGCGTCAATGCGTTCTTCGATGCCCTTAAGGGCTTTGACGATTTTTGTGATTCGCTGTCCCGTGATATCTTGGAACCCGCACGCTTCAAAAATTTGCGTTGTTGCATCAAGAACTTTTGTACGATCTTCCTCGTCTAGATGATCAACGATCGATTCAATTTGTTCCGCACTATCCATGATCGTATTTGTGGCCGTCGCGGTGGCATCAACAATCGCGTCCAACTCGTCTGCCGCCGACGGAATGTACTCGTTTTTGACCTGATCAGGACGCAACGCCGCAACATCAAAACGAACTTGGTCAATGAAAGATGCCAGCGAACGGAGTTCAGAGTAGACCATCAAGTCATGAGATGAGAGATCTCCTCGCATCGAGGACATCATCGTTTCTACAACTTCCGCAATCTCGTCTACGGAAACAACATCCCCATGCTTCTTATGCAAAGCATGAAGACGCTGATCAATATTTCCGTCCGGTGCCGTTGGGCCCGTCGCCATCAAACCAATCCTTAGAATTCACCCAAGACACTAACAATTTTTGTGCGCAAGGTTTCTGCATTAAATGGCTTTACGATATAGTTTGAAACGCCTGCTTCTTTAGCAGCAATCACGTTTTCCGACTTACTTTCCGCCGTAATCATGATGAAAGGCAGGGACTTAAGCGTGTCGTCAGTCCGCACCTCACGCAGCAATTCAATGCCGGTCATGGGCTCCATGTTCCAGTCAGAAATGACCAAACCAAAGGTATCCTGACGCAGAACGTCTAGGGCCATAGATCCATCCGTTGCTTCTTCAATATTCACGAAGTTCAGTTGACGTAAAAGATTGCGCAAAATACGCAACATCGTTTTGTAGTCATCAACGATGAGGACCTTCATATTCATATCGACGGCCATATCGCTTCTCCATCGTGCGGCGTCTAACGGTCAAAAGGAACAGTGCGCCCAGGCGTGATTAAGAGCATTCACTCGTTCCCTCAAGAATCTAGTGCTATAATCAACAGACAATAGGGGGGATGGCAACCTTTTAAAGCCTAGGGTTTACCCTGATTATCCGACATCACCCGCCGCTTGATTGTAATGCTGGTAACTCTCGCAATCGCGTTAGCTCTACAGTCACTTCGCGCGCCTTTGTCGGGTCCATCGCCGCCATAATCGGAGCCAGTTTTCGCTCTTTCATGCGTTCGGCAACCTGAAGCAATGTATCAATATCCAACTCACCAAAGATGCGCGCAGCTTGTTTTGGCTTCATGGCCTCATAAATCTTCACGAGACTCTGGATTTTTTGGTCTTGTTGCTCATCGTAAGTGATAATCAGGTCTTGAATGGCCGCCTCGAAAGCTTGCAACTCCGTAATTTTGTTGTTGATGCGAAGCTCTGCTGCTTCCAACAAGCCTTCGCGCAACCCAATTTCCCGTTCACGACGCTCAATCGCATCGCGCCGGACCGCTAGTTTTTGCAGCAGCTCAATTTCTTCCGACGTTAACAGTGTTGGGTCTTCAGTCACCAACCGTTGAACGGCCGCATCTTCAGCTTCTTCCCCCTCGAACGCCGGCTCATTCGCAAAAGGATCATCTTCTACGGCCTGTTCGAAAGGATCATTCAGCCCCTCCGCCGCAGCGGCAAGATCTGCGGGCGCATCAGTTTGAACCTGTGCTTGCGCTTGCGATACGTTAATCGCCGCTGATCCAGTGCCCGTTACACCATCCCAAATGTCGCCAATCTTGATCGACAACATCAGTGTTGCGACAAAGATTGTCAGGGGCAAAAACCGAAATTTCGAAAATAACGCCATCAAATTGTCCTTTATCCGCAGTCGACCTAACTGGCCGAGCGCAGCGCTTTTAAGAGTTCACGTTCGGCTTCGGATCGCGCGCCGTCATCCGCATTTCGGTCAGCGCGCAAATCGCCCCGTGACGGTGCCACATCCCGACTGGTCGATGGTGTGGCTGTCGCCGCCGTTGGCAATGTCTGAGATGTGCGCACAGGTGCCTGAGTTCGCAGAGGCGTTTGAGAAGAGGTCGTTTGCGCGACCGGATCAATCGGTGCTTGCGCCCGGCCAGCCCGAACCGCCCCTTCTAAGCGGTCTGCCGTCTTTTCGCCCCGGTCAGTCAAAAATGATAAATCATCAGCTAGGGATCGGGCCTGATCAATGCGCACCTGTAAATCTGTCGCATTCTTCGCCAATCGCCCAACGCTGGCATCCGCCCGCGACGTCGCCTCTGTAAAGCTGGCAGCCAGGGCTTCCAGCTCGGAGCGATCCCGGCGCAACGCACCCAATCGCCGATTAAGGATGATGGCATACACAATGGTAACAACCAGCAAAACAGCCAGCGTGACATCTAAAAAAAGTGCCATGGGACCCTATGTCCTCCAGCGAATGGTTGCACAGCGCAGGATGCCGCACTGTAAGACAATTCTATCTTCTATCCCGATTCGATATCCAGTTTCGAATGCGCACTATTATCAATTCGAACGGCGATATGGTCGCCTTTGCGGCCCATTCGCCCCGTATACATGGGTACATTGCCGCATTTTAACTCAATCGTCGACCGTGGCGACGCATTCAACATAATCTGAGAGCCGACTTGCCAATCAAACACGTCTGACAGCTTCATTACTTGCTCGTCAACAACTGCCTCTAGGTCGATATCGGTCAACCAGAGCTCTTCTGCAAGGTGGGTCTCCCAAATCGAGTCCCGACCAAACTTCTCACCCATGAACATTTGGAGCAAAAGTTCGCGAACCGGTTCTAAGGTCGCATAAGGAAGCAACAATTCTAACCGACCACCTCGGTCTTCCATATCAATGCGTAAGCGCGCAACAATTGCCGCATTCGATGGCCTTGAAATGGTTGCAAACCGGGGATTTGTTTCCAGTCGATCAAAGCGCATATTTACCGGACTAAGGGGTTCAAACGCCGCTGAAAGATCTTGCAGCATAACTTGCACCATACGCTCAACGAGTGATCGTTCGATGGTGGTATATGGCCTGCCTTCAATCCGCATGGCGGCAGTGCCGCGTCGGCCACCCAGCAAGACGTCAACAATCGAATAGATGAGCGACGAGTCGACTGTGATGAGTCCATAGTTATCCCACTCTTCGGCCTTAAAGACGCTCAGCATCGCCGGCAGGGGGATGGAATTGAGATAATCGCCAAACCGAATAGAGGCAATGTTATCCAAAGACACTTCGACGTTGTCCGACGTAAAGTTCCGCAACGACGTGGACATCAACCGAACCAGCCGATCAAAAACGACCTCCAGCATTGGCAGACGTTCGTAACTGACCAGCGCACTGGACAGAATGGCCTGAATGCCAGACTTGCTATTACCTTCGTCCGTTTCTTCATCAAAACCGAGCAGCGAATCAATTTCATCTTGGTTTAGAACGCGGGTGCTTTCGCGTCCGCCACCACCATCGTCATCGCCGCCTTCGTCGTCACCACCGCCATCAACCATGGCTTCCCATTCGGCGGCCATCGCATCTTGGTCGGTAGCATCATCACCGCCTTCATCATCGCCGCCACCGGCAAGGGCTGCTTCCCACTCGGCAGCAAGGGCGTCTTGATCCATGTCATCGTCGTCATCGCCCAGTGTCATCACTGCACCAACATCTCGTTGAACAAAACATCGCGCACCCGGACGGGCGCAACGGCTGCATTCACACGGACCAACAGTTCTTCGCGCAATCGGTACATCCCAGCCGATCCCTTGAGGTCGTCTAGACGTAATTCGCGCAGGTACACTTGGAAATTATCCAAGACCCGCGGCATAACCGCCTCAACTTGTGGAATGGCTTCCGGATTTTCCAATTCAATACTGACCTTAATCTTTAAGAACGTGGTTTTACGCCCACCGGTGTTCAAATTGACCAATAATTCAGGTAATTCAAAAAACGTACCACCTCCGATCGGCGATAGGGCATCGCCATCCACCATCTCGTCTGTCGATCCGCCAAGAACCTGATCCAGCACGGGCTGCAACAGTCCTGTGAAGTAGGCCGCCGCCAGCCCGCCAAAGACCAACAGCAAGATAACGGCAACAATGATCAGAAGCTTTTTCTTACCTTTCTTAGGCGCTTCTTCTTCATTGAACTCAACGGTTCCTTCGCTTTCTGTCTCCTCTTCGGCCATCCAAGTCTCCTGGCGCTCTCAGACAATTGTAAAGCGATACTCGACCCGAGTATCTCACATCGTCTTACGAGACGTATAAGGCCACGTTAGGGCCAATATGGTTAACAAGCCGTTGAATGTCCGCGACTCGACACCCAATGCTAGAGCAATATCAACCCAATCGAAAAGCCCCCCGCGTAAACCAATCAACGATACGGAATGCATGTCATGACCGCCCTGGGTGCAGGTCATCGGAAAATTCTGCCTCCCCCGGCAGCTATCCAAAGGGTGTTTTGGGGCGAGAACACACTGCCACCAGCATAAGTCATTGTTTTCATAAATAAAAATAGTTGGCACGGCATCTGCATTGATGAGGCCGGGATAGATGGCCAAGGGCTCGAAACGACGCTCAACGCCAAAGTACAGGACAAAACGTTATCCCAGCACTGGTTAGGCTGGGACGACACAGAGACAAACGGACGGACCGACTATGGAAAATACATCGTTTATCGCCTTGTCACGTCAATCGACGCTTCGTCGTCAGATGGACATCGTTGCAAACAACATCGCAAACATGAACACGGGTGGCTTCAAGGCCGAACGGATGATGTTTTCGGAGCACCTGATTCGCTCAAAGGGTGGCGAAAGCTATTTCGGTGAAAAACTATCGTATGTGCGAGACATCGCCTCTGTTCGTGATCTTTCGGATGGCCCGATTGAGCAAACAGGTAATCCGTTGGATGTTGCGATCTCTGGCGAGGGGTATTTCTCGATCGAGACCGACGATGGCACCCGCTACACCCGCAACGGTCGGTTTCAACTGAATCAAGAAGGCCAATTAGTCACCCAAGGAGGCCTTCCTGTTCTGACAGATGCTGGCACGCCGATCTTTTTTGCCCCAGACGAGCGCGATATTGGCATCGCCCGCGATGGCACAATTTCCACAAACAATGGTGTGCTCGGAAAGTTGTCGCTGGTCGCATTTGAAAATCCTCAGATGCTCGAACAAAACGCCGGTGGTCTTTATGCCACAGACGAAGCGCCAATTGCGACAGATGACCGCGTTGGTATCATTCAGTTCGCCGTCGAGGGATCGAATGTACAGGGCATTCTTGAAATGACTCGAATGATCGAAGTGCACCGCCGGTACGACTCGGTGAAAAACTTCATCGACAAAGAAGACGAACGGCAAAAGAAAATGATCAAGGAATTGATTTCGGCCTAGCCCTTGTTCGGGCACAGCCACGTCACTTGATGTGAAAATCACATCTCTGATGCGAACTTCGCATCCTTGATGCAGAAACTGCATCTTACATCCCCGCCAAAACAGCGGGCAAAAAAACCAGGGTCAAACAGACCCAACAGACTTAGATCCGAAAGGACGGGAAAAATGAGATCACTCAGCATTGCAGCAACAGGTATGTTGGCGCAGCAAAGAAACGTCGAGGTTGTCTCGAACAACTTGGCGAACATGAACACGACCGCTTATCAGAGACGCCGGACAGAATTTCACGATCTGCTCTATCAAAACATACGTCGGGTCGGTACTTCATCGTCTGATTCCGGAACAGTCGTGCCCTCTGGGGTTCAACTCGGCTTGGGCGTGAAACTCGCGGCGGTTTATCGAATTCACGAACAAGGCAACCTTACAGCCACTGACAACACGTTTGATATTGCCGTTCAGGGGAATGGGTTCTTCCCAATCCAGTTACCGACCGGAGAAACCGCCTACACCCGTGACGGAACTTTTCAGTTAAATAGTACGGGTACAATCGTCACACACGATGGTTATACCGTCAGCCCGGGCATCACGATCCCAACGAATGCTGTTGATGTGACGATTAACGCGTCTGGACAGGTTCTCGTAAAACTCGAAAACCAAGTCGCCTTGTCGAACGTCGGCCAGCTTCAGGTCGCAACCTTCCAAAACGAAGCCGGCCTCGAAGCTGTGGGGAACAACCTTTACATCGAAACCCCAGCTTCCGGTGCCGCCACACTCGGCAACCCAGATGCGATTGGTTTCGGATCGATCCTTCAAGGATTCCTTGAAACCTCGAACGTGAACGCGGTCGAAGAAATCTCAAACCTGATTTCTGCCCAGCGGGCCTATGAAATGAACTCCAAGGTTATCCAAACCTCGGACGAAATGATGGGCACGTTGACGGCACTGCGGTGATGGAGGCGATTATGCATGTCCTCACCCCTTTTATGCACCTCATGCGCACTGCCGTATTCGGCGGCGCGTTGGTGGTGGCCGTCAACACAGCAACAGCAGACGATTTCCTGCCGCTGTCAGAAGACGATCTTGCGCCTACGACGCTCAACGCATCGATTGTTGTCGATGAGAGTGTTATTCGATTAGGCGACTTGTTCACGAACGCGGGCGAACATACCCGCCAAGCGGTCGCCTATTCACCCAAGCCTGGCAAGCAATCTGTGTTTGATGCGCGCTGGTTGGCCAAAGCGGCCAGCTACTATCGTGTAGACTGGCGGCCTGAGAGCTTTGACGTTCAATCTGTCGTTACCCGCTCAAGCGTCACTGTGACCGCCAAGGAAATTACGGCGGCCATCGCAGAGGCCCTAAGCGAATACAACCTAAGTGGCGATCTGACGGTTGAGTTGGATAACCCATTGCTGCGCGTTCATGCCGCCGGTGGCGGATTACCCTCAGCCATCGTTGAAGACATCCGCTATGACCGTAAAACCGGACGCTTTGCCGCAATTGTTGCAGCGCCTGCCGGTGATCCGGCTGCGACACGGATGCGGGTTTCCGGACGGTCCTATCGGATACTGCACATCCCGGTTCTGGCAGAACGTCAATTGCGCGATGACATTATTCGAGAAGCCGATATCATTTGGATTGAGGCCAAAGCAGAACGCATGCAGCCAGACGTTATCATTGACGAAAACGATCTGATTGGTATGTCACCCAAGCGCGGGTTACGCGCCGGTATTCCCATACGTCAGACCGACGTGCGCCGTCCAATCTTGGTGAAGCGCGGTGCCATCGTGACCATCCGCTTAACCTCTGGTGGCATGTCCCTATCAGCGCAGGGTCGCGCCCAAGAAAATGGATCTAAGGGCGATACGATCCGCGTTTCAAACTCACAAAGCAGCCAGGTTATTGAAGCCGAGGTGGACAAAGCGGGGTCCGTCGTCGTCCGCATGCCTCAGCTTTTGGCCATGAACTGATCCAAAGGGAAGAACCCCATGATCTTTAACAATACAATATCATTCGCACGCATCGCCCGGTTTGGCGTTCTCGCGATCTGCCTGATCAGCTTGGGCGCGTGCAATGTCCTAACACGCCTATCAGAAGTGGGGGACGGTCCGGAAACCACGGAAATCGTCAACCCGACAGCGCAACCTGGGTATCGGCCTGTTTCTATGCCGATGCCTGCACCACAACGGGTTGAAGACAATCCAAACAGCTTGTGGCGGCCGGGTGCACGGGCATTCTTTAAGGATCACCGCGCCAAGGAAGTCGGCGATATTCTTACCGTCACGCTGAACTTGGATGACAGCGCCACGCTGGAAAACACGACAGACCGTGACCGCAATGATAGCGAAGATACCAACGTGACCAACCTGTTGGGCCTTGAGAACGAGTACTCTAACTTCCTGTTCCAAGGTGCAAGTGCCGCCTCATTGCTTAGTTTTGATAGTGTCCATTCGACACAAGGCGATGGCTCATTGGAACGATCTGAAGAGATCAGCTTGCAGTTTGCGGCGGTTGTCACCCAAATTTTGCCGAATGGCGCGCTGGTTGTGACGGGCCGCCAAGAAATTCGAGTCAACTATGAACTTCGCGAATTGTTGGTCACTGGCATTGTCCGGCCCAGTGATATCGACAGTGACAACACCATTGAACATACAAAGATTGCTGAAATGCGCGTTGCCTACGGTGGTCGGGGTACGATCTCTGATCTGCAACAACCACGCTGGGGCACTCAGGTTTGGGACGTTCTCTTCCCCTTCTGATCCTTGTCAGCACGACTTCCCGTTCTGGATGGGTTGCTTGGTCCGACCGACAACCAATACCAGACACTTCAAACGCCGGGGCAGAATGCTCCGGCGTTTTTTTTATGTGATGATCGACTGAAGAATCTGCTGCGCCAGTTGATGGGCAGGCACCTCCCACGCAGGCGACATGACGCTGCCTTCAAAGGCCGGTGATTTGCGGCCCAGTTGCAAGCGCTCCAGAATGTCTTTGTCTTCTAAGTTAAGATCATCCCACATGGCGATCAGCTCTTGGCGACCTTTGGCATAGGCGTCTGATGTCGCCGCCTCATCGCCAACCACAAAGAAATGCAATTCTTCACGGGTTTCATCGGGCGCAACAGGGTAGCTCGCCAACACGACGAACTGATCGGCATAAACCTCTGCCGCGAAGTTCGGCATACAGGCAAACCACATGCCGCGCCGAGCATCTTCGTCTGACAGGTTCGGATACCACGGCAAGCCGTCTCCCCGCCCTTGGGTCAGTTTCGGCACCACGTAATCGTTATAGAAAACATGGTCCAGCCATTCACCAGACCACCGCACATTCATTGGCGCGTGGTCGATCAGGCGCGGGTGGGTGGCGAAGACATGATAGCCTTCCATGTAGTTTTCCAACACCAGCTTCCAGTTCGATTTAATCGTGTAGGTTTTCTTGGCGATCCAGCGAAGGGTCGAGAAGTCAAACGCTTGCGTCCGGTTCAGCATCGGCGCTAGCCAATCCAGCAGCGCGGGTGCCTGATCGGAAAGATCAACAAAAACACAGCCGTTCCACGTTTCACAACGAACGGGGTACAGATCGAAGCCGGATGGCTCTGATCCATCAAACGTTTCCATTTGGTCGGCACCGTGGAAGTGGGGGCGCGACCGCAATCGACCATCCAGGCGATAATTCCAGGCGTGATACGGACAGGTGATCGAGGCCACCTTGCAAGATTCCATGACCAAGCGCGTTCCCCGATGGCGGCAAACATTATGAAAGGCACGGACGACACCGTCTGATCCGGTCACCAAGACAATCGGCACACCCGCAACGTCAAACGGCTTGATGGTGCCGGCACCGGGGAGTTCACCCGCTGCCCCGACAAACACCCAATTGCGGGCGAAGATACGTTCGTTTTCGAGCGACAACCATTCCGGCGACCAATAGGCCGTGTTCGGCAACCCAGAGGGCTGGTCAATCGGCGAAAATATTTGATCGACGCCCGCTTGGCCAATGATGGCCGTGACTTTTTGATAGGTTTCACGATCCGCCGATAGGTTCGCAGCCTGAGTCGCCATTTATAAAACCCACATCAATTGACCCGTTAAGCAAATTATGTCATATAAATTTTCATGACTGTCAATAAAAACAAAGCTAAGTTGCCTAACCAATTGTTGGATAAGGACGCTGCGGTCACAGCTATGGGCGCTGAAATCCGGGGCTTAAGGCTGGCCCATGCGCTGACCCTGACAGATCTATCGGAAAGGTCGGGCCTATCTGTTGGGTTTCTCAGCAAGATTGAGCGCGGTCTGGCAAAGCCATCGCTGACCGCTTTGCAAGAAATTGCCGCCGCCTTAGATGTTCAGGTCGGTTGGTTTTTCGAAGCTGGTGGTCCCGTGCCTGCCGATGAACGCGGCGTCATCGTCCGGGCTACCCGTCGGCGGCGGCTTAGTTATGTCGGTGGTGCCACCACCGATTACCTCGGCATGGAGGATCATCTGCTATCGGCAACGTTGGAACGCCAAATCGCCTTGGGTATATCAACGTATCAAGTTGGCGGCTCCAGTGGTGATGATCTCTACACCCACGACGGCGAAGAGGCCGGTATGGTGATTGAGGGTGAGATTGACTTGCATCTGGATGACGACGTGTTCCGGCTACGGGCGGGCGATAGCTTTTCGTTTGAAAGCACGCGGCCCCACCGGTTCGCAAACGCAGGCCCATCCATCGCCCGCTTGGTGTGGGCCAACACGCCCGTCTCGCTGCGGCGGGAAAAGGCCTGACTCTCCCAAAAAACGGCCCCCATGGGGCCGCTTTAAAACAGACTTGATCTGACCTGATCAGTCGTCGCGATGGGTTTTTTCCATCCGTTCGTGACGCTCTTGGGCTTCCAATGACAAGGTTGCAATCGGTCGCGCTTCAAGACGAGAAACCAAAATTGGCTCCTCTGTCTCTTCACAATAACCATACGTGCCATTGTCGATGCGGCCCAAAGCATCATCAATTTTGTTGATCAGCTTGCGCGCCCGATCCCGGGTCCGCAGCTCCAACGCACGTTCAGTTTCCAGCGATGCCCGATCAGCGATATCGGGCTCAACGGACGATGTTTCTTGCAGCGTTTGAATGGTGCTGCTGGTTTCTTCTAAGAGCTCACCACGCCAAGCCAAAAGCTTTTGCCGGAAATACTCCCGCATGCGCTCGTTCATGAACTCTTCGGTCTTGCCGGGCTGATAGTCCGACGGAAGGGTCACAGTCATTTTCGCGCATCACTCCCCGCAAATTGTAAACAACACCCGATTTCCCTCCCCAGGGTCGAGCGGCGCGGACTATAGAAACATTGTTTGAAAACGACAAGATTGATTTTTTCACCGCTTAGAATGGTTCAAATTTTTGGATTAGAGCGGGGAGGAAACAGCCGCATTGCTGTCACAGATTAATCTAGCGGACGCGACAGTTTCGCGATTTCAACTTCGGCCCGCAGCTCAATCTCATCAATCGCGGCGAGAATCTCGGCATCGGCTGTCACCAACCGTCGTTGCCTCATCGATTGCGCCAAGTCAGCAAGTTTCTCTTTTGGGATATGCCCCATTAAAAGACCATTCCGGATGGCCTCCAATTGTTCAAGCAGTTGCTCACCATAGGTTCGTGCCTGATGGCGGGCGCCATCTTCTGTCGTATCACCAACGTCTTGCGCGGCTAAAATACCATCCATGCCGACAATGGCACCCGCTGAGCCCGTCCCAGACACGGCCCCCGCGTCATCGCCTGCCCCTTGGGCGGCGCGGACTTTTTCTGAAAAGGCGGCGCCATCCGCCGCAGATGTGCGTTTTGCGCTCTTGGCTGGCCTGGTTGATTTTGGCCCACTGACATTCTTAATTTTCATGATTCGAAGTGTGGCCGATTAGCGCCGGATTGACCAGACGATGTGCGATTCATGTTCCCAGTTCCCGCGTTAACGTTTACCAAAATCGACCCCCATACATAAAAATGATAATCATTCGCAAAAAAGACTTGCAAAGATTCCCAAACCCTCTCAGATTACAGGGCATCTCTAAAAATACCCACTCCACTCATTGATCTGATAGAATCACGATATCACAACGTTGAGATTATGAGGACAAAATATGAGCCAGCTTGGATTTTTTGATGTTGCTAATCGCTATGCTG
>Ga0222663_1000125_pt1 | contig 54401 bp, 54 predicted proteins | sample AntAcemetagen602_FD_179852 | JGI IMG/M metagenome (GOLD analysis project Ga0222663, IMG submission 179852) | Saline water microbial communities from Ace Lake, Antarctica - #602 | ecosystem: Environmental > Aquatic > Non-marine Saline and Alkaline > Saline | place: Antarctica: Ace Lake... | reverse complement strand
GAGCGAGGATCTCGAGTCCCACACCACCGATAACGGTGGTGGTACCGGTGAAGTAGGTCTCCACGAGCTCTCGGCTGAGCCCGATGGCTTCAAACGCCTGCGCGCCGGCGTAGGAGGACACGGTGGATATCCCCATCTTGCTCATAATTTTAAGCACGCCTTTACCCAGAGCCTTAATAACGTTTCTCACCGCCTGCTCAGGCGTGACCGTTCCGATGGCGCCGTTTCGGGCCAGCAGTTCCACCGTTTCCATCGCTAGGTAGGGGTTGACCGCAGAGGCCCCAAAAGCAATGAGAAGCGCAACATGGTGCACCTCACGGACATCACCGCTTTCCACCACAATTCCCACTTGCATCCGTTTGGAGCCGCGAATGAGGTGGTGGTGAACAGCGGAAAGCATCAGCAGAGAAGGAATCGGCGCCAAGTCTTGATGGGAATCACGGTCGCTCAAGATGAGAAACAGTGCACCGCGAGCGATTGCCTCGTCTGCTTCCGAGCAGAGTTCCGCTAGGCGAGATTCGAGGGCGCGGGGACCCTCATCGAGGCGATAAATGCCATGAAGCGTCTCCGACGCGCTTTCCCCCGACGGCAGGCGAAGGTGCTCAATCTTGGCCAGCTCGTCGTTGTCAATTACGGGAAAATCAAGCGACACCTGGGTGGCGTGAGCCGGGGTCGCATCCAGAAGGTTGCGCTCGGGGCCCAGCCCGCTCGCCATGGAGGTCACAACCTCTTCGCGAATGGAATCCAACGGAGGGTTTGTGACTTGAGCAAACTGCTGAGTGAAGTAATCAAAAAGCAGACGCGGCCGATCAGAAATAGCCGCGATCGGGGTGTCGGATCCCATAGCGCCCAGGGGTTCGGCGCCGTTCGCGCCCATAGGTGCGAGCAGGACACGGACTTCTTCTTCTGTGTATCCGAAGGTTCTTTGGCGCCGCTGAACAGAACTGAGGGTGTGAACAATATGTTCACGCTCCGGGAGCTTCGCAAGTTCGATGCGGTTGTCTCTCACCCACTGCCCCCAGGGCTGTTCATGAGCGAGTTGCAGTTTAAGCTCGTGGTCTTCGATAAGCCGACCCTCGACGGTGTCAGCGAGCAACATCGACCCCGGGCGCAACCGACCCTTGCGCACAATCGTCGAAGGATCAACATCCAACACTCCGATTTCACTCGCCAAGATGATGAGCCCATCGGAGGTGATCACATAGCGGCCGGGCCGAAGACCGTTGCGGTCCAAGGTCGCACCGACCAAAGATCCGTCCGTGAAGACAAGTGCCGCGGGGCCATCCCACGGTTCCATCATCATCGAGTGGTACTCGTAGAAGTCACGGACATGGGGATCAATATCCGTTTGGTTCTCCCAGGCTTCAGGAACCATCATCATGATGGCGTGGGGCAAGCTCCGCCCCGAAAGGGTGAGCAGTTCCACAACCTCATCAAACGATGCGGAATCAGATCCGCCCTCAGAAACGATGGGCAGGACAGGTGCAAGGTCTCCCAGCAACGGCGACGCAAGCTGGGACTCCCTGGCCCGCATCCAGTTTCGGTTCGCCCTAATGGTGTTGATTTCACCGTTGTGCGCAATCATCCTAAACGGCTGCGCCAAAGGCCAGGAGGGGAACGTGTTGGTCGAAAAGCGCGAGTGGACCAGCGCAAGGGTGGAGTGGAAGTCAGGGCTCCCAAGGTCTGAGTAGAACGGCTCCAGTTGGAGTGTCGTCACCATCCCCTTGTAGATCATGGTGCGTGAAGACAGGGAAGGAAAATAGGATCCCAGCTCGCGTTCGCAACGCTTGCGCAGACGGAAAGTGAGGCGATCTAGTTCAATTCCCGCGCGCAACGGCTCGCCCTCTGCCTCTGAGGACTGCACAAAAAGCTGTTCGAAGAAAGGCATTGCCTTCCGTGCAAGATCTCCCAAAATCTCGGGGTTGACGGGCACCTCTCGCCAGCCCAGCGGGTCAAGGCCCTCCGAACGGGCAATGGCTTCAATCGCCGCTTTTTCACCGGCTCGAGCTGCATCGTCAAGGGGGAGAAACGCGGTACCCGCCGCATAATGGCCTTTTGCGGGAAGCTCAAAATCAACGACTGATCGGAAGAACGTGTCCGGAATCTGGGTGATAATTCCCGCACCATCCCCGGTGCCCGCGTCGGAGCCGACCGCGCCGCGGTGCTCCAGGTTGCGCAAGGCTTCCAGGGCTTTTTCGACAATGTCGTGGCCCGGAGTTCCGCGCAGCGTCGCAACCATCGCGAGCCCACAGGCATCGCGATCATGCTCATTGTTATATAGCCCCATCGGGCCCGGTGCGGAATTCCAACGCTCAAAGGGCGTGCGTACGCTCATGTCACCATCCTAGAAATAGTCAAAGAAGGGGGACGACAGTGGCCCGGAAAGGGGGAACTAACTTTAGGGCGACCGAACCGGCTGGCTTGTGGCAGGAGGTTCGACGCCTTTGTCATCATCCGAGGAGGATTCATCGGTCACAACAAAATAATCGTCCTCAGAGTCTACCCCAGGCTCGGGTACCCATTCCTGACCGGACCGGTAGGGACCAGCTTCGGACCCTGGGTGACGTCTGCCTTGGACGACCACGATGATGACGCCCAACACAATTGCCGCAAGCGAACCCCAGACGTTGACTCGAATACCTAGCAGCAGCTCTGCTGGGTCCAGTCGGAGCGTCTCGAGGAAGGCGCGGCCGATGCCATACCACACGAGATATAACCCCAAGAGGCGACCCCACTGCAAAGTGAAGCGACGCCCCACCCAAATCAACACAGCGGCACCGAGGAGGTTCCAGATCATTTCATAGGCGAAAGTGGGATGGAAAAGAGTGTCCTCTGGGAGACCTACGGGGATGGCCGCGTTGGGACGATCGATTTGCAATCCCCAAGGAAGAGCTGTGGGAGCCCCAAAAAGTTCCTGGTTGAAATAGTTGCCCATTCTCCCCACTGCCTGCGCGATGAGCAGCCCGGGTGCGAGAGCGTCGACATAAGCTCCAAATCTCAGACCAGACCTTCTGGTGCCAATGAAGGCGCCTACGGCACCCAACGTGATTGCTCCAAAGATGGCGAGCCCGCCCTCCCAGACGTAGAACACGCGCAACAGATTTGCACCCTCATAAAAGTAATCTGCGGGGTGCGTGATGACGTGGTAAAGCCGCCCACCAAGGATGCCCAGAGGAACAGCCCACAAGGCAATATCAAGCACAACCCAGGGCTCAGCACCTCTCGCCACGAGGCGCCGGTTACTCACCCACAGTGCTGCGGCAATACCCAGAAGGATAAAGAGAGCGTAGGCGTTCAGCTGGAGGTTCAGACCGAACCACTCAAGACCAGCATCACGGAGCCACGCTCCGATGTTGAACGATCGCCACTCTGCAGGTGGGCTGGGAATACCGCCAAAGTCCATGATTGCCTCTCTCGGGGTTTCCCAGGGTACTAGCTACGTTGGGTGCCGGAGGCAAGTTGACTCGCCAGAGTGCGAACAGCCTCGACCCCCCCTTCGCCTAACGCTCTAACCAGCGCGGAGCCGACGATGGCTCCATCAGCGAACGACACCACGTTGCGCACGTGGTCAGCCGTCGAGATTCCTAGACCCACGCATGTCGCTGTGGCTCCCTGCGCGTAAATCCGTTTTACAAGCTGCTCGGCCGCGGAATCAACGTCTACGCGGGTTCCCGTTATCCCCATCGTGGAGACGGCATAAACAAAACCGTGAGACACGCGCGCTGAAGCTCCGAGTCTTTCATCGGAGGATGACGGTGCGGCAAGAAAAACACGTTCCAGCTCGAGCCGATCAGACACCTCAAGCCACTCTGCTGCCTCATCGGGAATCAAATCCGGGGTGATGAGCCCTGCGCCGCCCGCATTCTTGAGCTCCGTAGCAAAACGTTCGATTCCGTATTGCACGACCGGATTCCAATAGGTCATCACGAGGACGGGTTTATTGGTGGCCTGGGTAATGCGTGAAATAGCCGGAAAAATCTGGTGAAGCTTGAAACCCGCTTCGAGGGCGGTCTGTGTTGCTTTCGCAATGACAACCCCATCCATCAGCGGGTCGCTATACGGAACCCCTAACTCGAGGACGTCTGCACCGCCATCGAGGACGGCGATGCACGCCTCAATGCTGGTTTCTAAGTCTGGGTACCCCAGCGGCAAATAGGCGATGAGGGTTCCTGCACCCGAGTCCTTCCGATGGGCAATGGTCGCCGCAACGCTCGTGCTCACGAGGAAGTGCCCGAATCGATCAAATCAAAGTACCGTCCAGCGGTTTCCATGTCTTTATCGCCGCGTCCACTCAAAGACACCAGAATTGTGGCGTGCTCCCCCAGTTCGTGACCGAGCATTTGCGTTCCCGCTAATGCGTGTGCCGTTTCAATCGCGGGAATGATTCCCTCGGTTTGACTGAGCAGTCGGAGCGCTTGCATAGCCTGGTCGTCGGTGATGGGCACGTAGGTGGCACGGCCCAATCCCGCCAACCACGCGTGTTCAGGCCCCACACCGGGGTAGTCCAGGCCGGCAGAAATTGAATGAGATTCAATAGTTTGGCCGTCTTCATCTTGAAGAATCAGAGAACGCGCTCCGTGCAGCATTCCTGGCTTGCCCTTCGTGATAGTCGCCGCGTGGCGAGGCGTATCTGCTCCCTCACCGCCGGCTTCATACCCGACAAGCTTCACGTCGTCATCGTCAAGGAATGCATGGAAAATTCCCATGGCGTTTGACCCGCCACCCACGCATGCCGTCACGGCGGTCGGTAGTGCCCCGGTAAGTTCCAGCATTTGAGCTCGAGCTTCGTGGCCAATGATGGAGTGAAAGTCGCGGACCATCAGCGGGAACGGATGGGGTCCGGCAACTGTTCCTAACAGGTAGTGCGTGGTGTCAACGCTGGCAACCCAGTCCCGCATGGCGTCATTGATTGCGTCTTTGAGAGTGCGGGAACCCGTGGTGACAGCGACAACTTCAGCTCCGAGCAGTCTCATTCTGGCGACGTTAAGGCTCTGTCTTTGGGTATCAACCTCCCCCATATAGACAACACAACTCATCCCCATGAGAGCAGCAGCAGTTGCGGTGGCGACACCGTGTTGGCCCGCTCCCGTCTCAGCAATCAGCCTGGTTTTACCCAGTCGCCTCGCCAGCAGTGCCTGCCCCAGGACGTTGTTAATCTTGTGGCTGCCCGTGTGGTTAAGGTCTTCGCGCTTGAAAAAGATCCGAGCACCACCGCAATACTCAGCAAAACGATGCGCCTCAGTGATGATGGAAGGCCGACCGGTGTAGGTCCTGTGGAGTTCGGTCAGTTCCGCCTGGAAAGCAGGGTCTGCTTTCGCGCTGCGGTAGGCCGCTTCGAGCTCATCCAGGGCGTGCACTAGAGATTCGGGGACAAATCTTCCGCCGAATTCACCGTAATAAGGTCCCTCAACAAGGGATAGTTTTGCGCTCATGCCGCTACGAACTCCTTCACCCTCTGCTCTGGGTCGGCGCCCGTAACGAGGGCTTCCCCGACCAGCACCGCCTGTGCTCCATGCTCACGGTACCGGGTGACATCCTGGGAATTCACCACAGCGGACTCAGCGACCGTGACAATGCCCTCAGGAATCCTCGGCAACAGCGTTGCGAACAGGGAAGGGTCGACTTCGAAAGTCGATAAATTCCTCGCGTTGATGCCCACGATGCCGGCACCAAGAGCAACCGCCCGGTCAACTTCTTCTCCGCTGTGGGCCTCAACGAGAGACTGCATCCCCCACTCGTTGGCCAGCGCCATCAACCGAGTAGCGAGATCGTCGGATAACCACGCCATAATCAACAACACCACATCGGCGCCGTGGGCTCGAGCTTCGATGATTTGGTACTCGGTTTCGAGAAAATCTTTTCGCAATACAGGGATGGACACAGCGCTGGAGACCGCACTCAGGTCTTCGAGCGAACCACCAAAGCGGCGACCCTCGGTCAGAACGCTGATGACGCTGGCTCCCCCCGCCTCGTACTGGGTGGCCAGGGCCACCGGATCGACGATGTCTGCCAGAGCGCCTTTCGAGGGACTGCGGCGTTTAATTTCGGCGATAACGTGAATTTCTGGCCGAGCACGAAGAGCGCTTAGCGCCGATCGTACGGGAGCTGCCTCCCGGGCGAGTGCTTCAATCTCAGTTCTGGGCAGCGTTGCTTCACGTCCGGCGGCATCCTCTCGGGCGCCGTGAAAAAGCCCGTCCAGCACCTAGGAGTGTTCCTTGGGTAGGTATTTGGGGCCATTGACGCCCCATCCGGCGGCCGATAACACGAAACCTAGGCCCCAGCCCATCAGGGTCGCCACGCCACTCGCAACCACAAGCCACCACACTCCGAGGAAGAAGGCCACCGTGGCCACCGACAAGGAAGCCAGCATGACTATGACAGCGGCCCATGCCGCCGGTGAGTGTCCGTGGCCAGGTTCGGTAGAGGTGTTCATCATGCTCCTTGCGAGGTCGAGTGCCCATTCTACAAGGTGGTCGGGTCTCGGCCCTCGCTCAAAGAATCCCAGGTTCCAATGGAGTCTCCAGGCTGACTTGCCTCAGTGTTTCTGGCATATTTGTCGCTCCCGGCGCGGTCCGAGGCTGTGAACAGGCCGAGAATACCGCCAATACTCACCGCCACTAAGGCCACCGCAGTGGCTCCCTCGGCACCTGTGGAACTCAAGGAGGAAAGACCCGCCGTGGCGGCAGGGCCCACGAGTCCTGTCTGGGTCTCAATAGCTTTGGCGACGGCTTGAGCCGGAAATTCAGAGGACGCTAGAAGCAGTATCGCTCCGACCAGAGAGGCCGCAGCCTGGACCAGCTGCCCCACTCTGCGTGCTGCTCGCTGTAAAAGAAGGGCAGCGGCATACGCTGCGCCCGCTGCCAGCGTGAGACTCCACACCAAGGGTTCGGCTTCACTGCCTAAGATGACGATTTCCCCCCCTGTGGAGAGTGTTCCTTGCCACCAGGTGACGGTCCCGAGTATAAGCACTGCTAAACCCCCTGCAAGGCTCAGCACGTGGTGAGCGAGTTTCACCGCTGGCCCGGCCGTAAAGCATTGGCGAGTCGAATTGCTCGGGTGGGGGCGCTGGCTTTGTGAAGTGTTTCGAGGTACTCCATTTCAGGGTCTGAATCTGCAACAATCCCGGCCCCCGCCTGCACAATTGCCACGCCTTGGCTCATCCAGAGGGTCCGAATAGTGATGGCGAGGTCTGCGTCACCGCTGTGACCGAAATACCCCACGACTCCGCCATAGACCCCTCTCTGAACGGGTTCTAGATCATCGATAATGGCGAGCGCGCGGGGTTTAGGGGCGCCACTGAGTGTGCCCGCGGGAAACGTTGCTTCAAACACGTCCACGCTGGACGCTCCCTCGCGCAGGCGTCCCTCCACCGTCGAGACCAGGTGCATAATGTGGCTAAAACGCTCCACCTGCATGAACTCCGTAACCTCCACCGACCCTGCCTCAGACACTTTCGACAGATCGTTTCGCGCAAGGTCCACGAGCATTAAATGTTCAGACTGCTCTTTAGCGTCGCTGAGAAGACTTTGCGCCAAGGCAGAGTCTTCCTCCGCTGTGGCCCCGCGAGGTCTTGACCCTGCAATGGGATGAGACACCACGCGAGTCTGCTGGATGGTCACCAGCGCCTCAGGGGAGGATCCCACCACTTGGTAGGGGACGCCCTCGGCGGTTTCGCATTCGAGAAGATACATATAGGGGCTGGGGTTGAGCTGTCGAAGCACCCGATACACCTCGAGTGCGCTCGCCGAAACTTCGGTGCGAAACTGTTGGGAGAGGACGACTTGAAAGACATCACCGTCGCGAATGTGTTTCTTGGCTGTGGCAACCATTGCCAGAAAATCAGGTTTGGCGATGCTGGGCTCAAGTGCATGTTCTTCCGGCTCGACACGCCGGTGGAGAGTCGAAGGTGTGGGTGTTTCGAGAGCACGGTGGAGTTCGTCCAGCCGGCGTTGCGCTTCGTCGAAGTCCTCGCCGGTGACCTGTTTTCGGGAATGCACCAGAGCAACCAGGACCACCTCTGAGCTTTCGTGATCGATTGCAACAAAGTCTCTGACCAAGGAGAGAAACATCGGGGGAACCTCGTGGGTTACCTCTGGCGCATCGGGCAAGTTTTCCAGGTGGCGCACCATTTCCCACCCAATGTGACCCACCAAACCACCTGCAAAGGGTGGCAGCCCTGGCACGGGTTCGCTGCGCCACTGTGTGTTCAAGGCCTGGAGCGCTTTCAGAGGACCCTCAGGCATGTCGCCTCCAAAGGCTTCCTCACGTGTCATTCCACAGTCGCGCCAGTGTGACTTCCCCTTCTCTTCGCTCAGGATTCCGTGGACGGAAACCCCCAGGAACGAATAGCGAGACCACTGCCCTGCCTGGTCGGCCGATTCCAGCAAAAACGAACCCAGCGAGTTACCCAGCTTGCGATAAAGCCCCATGGGCGTCTCGCTATCGGCAAAGAGTCGGCGTGCGACCGGCATCACTCGGCGCGTCGCCCCATCGGCGAGGAATGATTCCCGGGTGGTGTCAGTCACCGGTAGCCTCCGCATCGAAACATGACGCCGATCCCGTGTGGCAGGCGGGACCTACTTGGACAACATCAAGGAGAACAGCGTCGCCATCACAATCCAGTCGAACGCGCTGGGCGTGCTGAGTGTGGCCGCTGGTGTCCCCTTTGCGCCACAGCTCCTGGCGCGAACGCGAGTAGTACCATGCGCGCCCTTCGCGCAACGTGAGCTCCAAAGCCTCACGATTCATCCAGGCCATCATCAACACCTCGCGCGTGGTCACATCTTGCGCGATAGCAGGAACCAGACCCTGGTCGTTGAAAACCACGCGATCCAGCAGCGTACTCTCGGCTTCCACAGCCCAGCGCGGTGATGTCATCGAACGGTTGCTCCTGCTGATGCGAGATGGGATTTGACCTCAGCGATACTCACTTTATCGTGGTGAAAGATGGAGGCGGCCAAGACAGCGTCAGCGCCCGCCTGATAGGCGGCCACAGCGTCTGCGGCCGCTCCCGCTCCGCCCGAAGCCACCAGGGGGACATGGATGTGTCGGCGAAAAGCCTCCAGCATCTCCACATCAAAACCTTGTTTGGTGCCATCGGCGTCAATAGAGTTCAACAACAACTCCCCCGCACCTCGCTCGCACGCCTCGATTGCCCAGGCAAGCGCATCCCTATCAACGCTCCTCCGACCACCGTGTGTAGTTACGACGAAGCCTGAAGGTTGGGAGGCGTCCCGCTTAGCATCAACCGAGATTACGCAGACCTGGGAGCCAAAGTGAGCAGCAATCTCGTCGAGTAGTGCAGGGTTCGCGAGGGCAGCGCTATTAACACTGATCTTGTCCGCTCCAGACTCCAGCAGCTTTCCCACATCCGCCACGCTGCGAACGCCGCCGCCCACGGTCAACGGAATAAAAACGTTCTCCGCGGTGTGGCGGACGAGATCGAAAGTGGTTGCTCGGGCCTCCACGGTCGCGCTGACATCGAGAAATGTCAGTTCGTCCGCGCCCTGTTCGCTATAGAGTGCCGCGAGTTGCACAGGGTCACCGGCATCGCGAAGGTTTTCAAAGTTGACACCTTTCACCACGCGCCCGGCATCAACATCGAGACAGGGAATGACACGAAGCGATAGTGACATTAGATTCTGGCAGCGTGAATGGACGACACGAGGATGGCTCTTGCTCCCAGAGCGTAGAGATCATCCATCACGGTGTTCACCTCGCTCTTCGTCACCATGGCCCGAACGGCCACCCAGTCGGGATCCTTCAGGGGCGACACCGTGGGTGACTCGAGCCCCGGAGTAATGGCGGAGGCTTGCTCCAGGAGCGCAAGAGGGAGGTCGTAGTCCATGAGGACATACTGCTTGGCGACCCACACTCCTCTGAGTCGGCGCCGCAAAGTTTCAATACCGGCTACCTGTTCGTCGCGCGCAATCAGCACCGCTTCAGATTCGAGGATGACGGGCCCAAAGACTTCAAGGCCTTGAGCTCGAAGTGTCGCCCCGGTGGAGACGACATCCGCCACCGCATCCGCAACACCAAGCTTGACCGCCGACTCGACCGCCCCGTCGAGTGTGACGATTGACGGGGTAATGCCGCGTTCGCGAAGAAAGTCGCTCACGAGAAGCGGATACGACGTGGCGACCCGCTGACCGTCGAGTTGTTCAATGGTGTTGAGCGACTCCGGTGCAGCAAAACGGAAGGTGGATGCTCCAAATCCGAGAGCTTCAATCTCCTTCGCTTCACTGGGTGAGTCAGCGAGTAAGTCGCGACCGGTAATCCCCACATCGAGAGCTCCAGAGCCCACATACGTGGCAATGTCGCGGGGCCGGAGATAAAAAAATTCGACGTTGTTTTTCACGTCGGGAACGGTAAGGGAACGGGGGTCACGTCGTCCGACGTATCCGGCTTCGACGAGCATTTCGACGGCGGTTTCGGACAGCGTTCCCTTATTCGGAACAGCGACGCGCAAAGGTTGTGAGCTCATAGAGTGCGATACACATCTTCGGGGCTAATGTCTTTTGCCACCATCAACACCTGAAGGTGGTAGATCAGTTGAGAAATCTCCTCTGCCAGGGCGTCAGAGCTTTCGTGTTCGGCAGCCATCCACACTTCAGACGCCTCTTCGACAATCTTTTTTCCGATTGCGTGAACTCCCGCGTCCAAGAGTTCAACGGTGCGCGACCCATCCGGCCGCGCCTCACGGGTCCGAATCAGGTGTTCAAAAAGGTCATCAAAGTTCTTCACGCCCCCAGAGTACCGGGGTTACGGGTTCGTGGTGGCGAGAAGATCAATCGCGAAAACCAAGGTTTGACCCGAAAGGCGATGGCCGCCCCCGGCTGCACCATAAGCCCACTCCGGTGGGCAAATAAGCTCACGTCTGCCCCCCACCTTCATTCCCGGGATGCCCTCCTGCCACCCTTTGATGAGGCTTGAGAGGGGAAATTCGATGCTCTCTCCGCGGTTCCAGGAAGAGTCAAACTCTTCGCCACTCTCGTAGTCAACACCCAGGTAATGGACCTCTACAACAGCTCCGGGCGCAGCTTGCTCGCCCGAGCCTTCGATCACATCGACCCACACCAGCTGCGTCGGAGCGACCTCCATGCGGGGTTCAATTTCGGGCTTGGTGTTCTTCATCATGGGTGTCCTTTGGTGGCAGCGATGCGTAATGTGTGGATATTGGTTTCGGGGTCGCCGTGTCCGTAGACGCTGGAGCCTGCGACAAAAGTGTTCGCGCCGTGCGCGAAAGCAGTGGGAAGCGTTCCCGCCGTAATTCCCCCGTCCACCTGAACCAGCGGTGTGAGGTGGTGTTCTTGAAGGTAGGACACAAGGGTGTCAAGTTTGGGCAACATTTCGGGCATAAAGGCCTGCCCTCCCGCGCCGGGCTCCACCGTCATGAGTAGCACCATGTCTACCGTGTGAAGAAGGTCGAGGTACGGCTCGATCGGTGTTCCGGGTTTAAAGGCAAGTCCTGCCTGGGCGCCGCGGTCATGCAGCGCTTCGACGAGGGCCGCCGGGTCGGTTGCCGCTTCCACGTGAAAGGTGACGGATTGCGCCCCCATGTCCGCATATACACAGGCGCTCTCCTCGGCTCTTTCAATCATCAAGTGCACATCGAGTGGGATGGGTGAGACCTCTGCGAGACGCTTGACCATCTGAGGCCCAAAGGTCAGCGCGGGGACGAAGTGGTTATCCATCACATCCACGTGAACGGCGTCAGCGGTAGCAATACGACCGACTTCGGACTCCAAATTTACAAAGTCTGCCGAGAGGATGCTGGGATGGATTCGAATGTGCACGCCCTAACACTACCTAGGACTTTTTGCGCAGAAGTTGGATGAACATGTCATCACAGCCGTGACGAAACGTCCACAACTGCACCGCTTGGTCTCGCCTGGCGCCCACAACAGGAATCTTCGCAACACGATCAAGTACCTCGGGCGTATCGATGAGCTCAATATCTGGGTGGGACCCGATTGCAAAAGACACGACCTCGCTCGTTTCTTCCACCACGGGTGAGCACGTCACGTACGCGACCACCCCACCCAGAGCCACCAGGTCAAGCGCCCGGGCAAGGAGCGCGCGTTGCAGAGGAACAAGTTCATCGAGATCTTCGGGCGTCTTTCGCCACCTCGCCTCAGGGCGTCGGCGCAGAGCACCAAGACCAGAACAGGGAGCGTCGACCAGAATGCGCTGAAACGAACCCTCCTCCGCGGGAAGAGTAAGAGCGTCCCCGACACGAATGGTCACGGTGGTCGGACTGGCGCGTGAAAGCGCTGAGACTGACTGTGCCACCAGCTTTGCGCGATGCGGTGCTTTCTCCCAAGCCTCCACCCTCGCTCCGACAGCCATCGCCTCGCTGGCGAGGACAGCGGTTTTCCCTCCGGGGCCTGCACACATGTCCAAAATCATGGAACCCGGCTCCAGCGGTTCAACCCTGCTGAGCACGAGAGCTGCCAGCTGAGAACCTTCATCTTGGACACGCACCGCATCCTCCGACATTCCAGGAGCCATTGCGGGATTACCGCCCTCCAGCGTCGACCCCAAGGGTGAGTAGACACACAAACCACCCGCAGGGGTGGAAAACCCTGGCAGGTGGACCAGAGTCACTCGCGGAGCTTCATTATGAGCTTCGAGGGCCTGATGAAGCAGCGCTGAGCCCCCCGACTGAGCAAGGACGGTCTCAAATTTTTCGGCAATCCATGCCGGGTGAGCATCGACTGAACTCATATCTTCAGCAACGATGCGCGCCCAGTGTTCTGAATTCTGGCGTGAGACGTTGCGGAGCACCGCGTTGATAAGACCCGCTGCGCGCTGCAGTGAGAGCTCCTTTGCCAGATTGACGGTCTCATCCACCGCCGCGTGATCCGGAATGCGCAGATACAACATCTGGTAGACCCCCAGTCGCAAAAGGGTGACCACTTCGGATTGGAGAGTATCGAGGTTTCTTTTGGCAGCGTGCCGGATGACCACGTCGAGTTCACCCTCGCGTCGCAGCGACCCGTACACCAACTCTGTGGCCAGGGCGCGGTCGCGTTCGCTCAGCGAACTTCCTCCCAGTGCCGAAGGCAGCCTAAGGTTCGCATAAGCGCCCTCCGCCTCGACGGCGTGGACCACCTCATAGGCGAGGCTTCTGGCGGTCTGTGCCTTAGCCACCGAGTGTCACACCCCGGGGCAGCCCTCGGAACCAGTCCTGGGCACTCATCGCCGCTTTGCCAGCGGGTTGCACCGTGTCGAGAAGAAGCGGGGCGCCCCCGGTGCCCACGAAAACGTCACCCTCGCGTAAGGCCAGGTGACCAGGCGCGACGGGTGCGTGGTTCCGAGCTGGCGCCAGAGAAAGGATGTTGACGCGTGAAGAGGAATCGAGGCGGCTGGTGAAAGCGCCGGGCTGCGCAGTGGCGGCACGAAACCGGCGATAGAGCGCGGCATCATCCTCACGCCAATCGAGCTGTCCGAAATTAGTGCCAGGTTTGGGGGCAAAACTTGGCTGACCGCTCTGCGGTGTGAGAGGAACGTCCCCGTCCTCCAGGCGCGCCACCAGCTCCACAACAGGACCCACCGCTATCTCGGAGAGCTTTGTCAATAACGTCGTCGCGGTGTCGTCGGGGGCGATGTGATGCCGCTGGGTGAGCGCGACCGCTCCGGTATCTAACCCAGAATCGAGCCGGAAAAGAGTGACACCAGTGGTGTCGTCACCGGCAAGAATCGCGTGGGGAACGGGCGCAGCACCTCGCCACCGGGGCAACAGTGAAAAGTGAACGTTCCACCATCCCTGGGAAACTGCCTCGAGCACGCTAGGCGGCAATAGGCGCCCATACGCCACTACTACCGCAATGTCAGGTTTCCACTCCCGGACGCATTCCAGGATTCCGGGAGTATCCCGAGGTGTTGCAAGAGGTAAATGCTCCGCCTGGGCAAAGCGGCCGACCGGGGTGTCAGTAAGGATTCGCTTTCTTCCCACCGGCTGAGCGGGCTGCGTAATTACCCCCACAACATCACAGGATGTTTCGAGAAGTGCGCGTAAACCAGGAAGAGCGACATCGGGGCTTCCGGCAAACAGCACTCTCACTCTTATGAGCCTACTGTCGCCACACCTTCGAGATTACTCACCAAGCAGAGCGTCAAGGCGGTCGGGATCATCGACCACAATGCGCAAGCGTTGCGTGGGGTTACGCCCATAACTCAGCGCTAATTTGTTGCGCAGTGCGCGCAGCTCACCAGTGACCAAGTGGGCATCGGCGTAGGGAAAGCGGACAATAATCCGGATACTCCCTCCACCCATATCGACAGGCCCTAGGACGTCAACCGCGGGAAACATTTCCCCCATTCTTTCTCTGACCTGGACAACCAGGTGGGGCGGACCAGAAACGCTTGCCAAGCGGATGGCCGGCGGAAGCCGCAAAGCAGATCGCTCGGAAAGCTCATGGGCGAGTAAGTGTTCATACCTCCCAGACGCGACCGCCAGGGCGGGAGCATCGGTCACGTCCATCAGGTACGCGACTCCCGTGGAATGCACCAGAGAGATGGCTCGCTCCCACGCGTGGAGAGAATCTTCCAGCGCGCCGAGTGACTCCCGGGAGAGCATGGCCGCTCCGTCGAGAAGTAAGGCCGCTCGATAGCCACCCTCGGCGAGGGGCTCTGCTCCCCTAGTGGCGATCACCAGAGCGGGCTTAGAGGACACCTCGAGCACACGGTTTTCGCCATCGGAGCGCACCACGGGAACCGTCGGAAAGGCTTTACCGATGTCACTGATGGTGCGTCCGATTCCCCTGCCTCTGGGCGTGAGTTCGCGCCCCGAACAGGCAGCGCAGCGCCACGCAGCGTCGGGCACGCCACACCAGGTGCAGAGGGGGTGCTGGCCCTCTGAGACGATACGTAAAGGACCGTGGCACAGCTTGCACAGCCCCCGCTCTTGACAGCTCGCGCAGGCGAGGCCGGAGCTGTAGCCTGCGCGGAACACTTGCACCAGGACAGGTCCCTGGGAGAGGGCCTCTTTGGCGGCCCGGAAAGCTTGGGACGGAAGTCTCGCGGGCGCTTGGTCGCGATCCATGCCCACGGAAAGTTCAGTGGGGATGACCTGAGCGCGGTAGGTCACCGAGGGGGCATGGGCCACAACATATCCTTGGTCTATCCAGCGTTTAACACTGAGGCTGGGCAGCAAACTGGCAAAGACCACCGCACATTTTTCAATCTGCTGGCGCAACAGTGCCACATCCCTCGTGTGCGCATAGGGAGATAAGGGCTCAGCATGGGCAGAGTCTGCGTCATCCACGACCACAATTCCCGCGAGATTCCATGCCGGAGCAAAGACGGCATGTCGGGTGCCGAGGACTACGACGGGTCGAGGGGAGAGTCCTCGAAGATAATTTCCATACCGTTCGGATGGGCTCCCCTCTGCCTGCAAAATGGAGAGTTGATCCTCGCTTGCTACCGCCCGCAAGGCATCCTGGTAGTGGGCAATATCCCGCCACGTGGGGACCACCACCACCAAAGACGAGCCGGCCCGCAAAGCAGCGGCAGCGAGTGCGGAGACGCTCTGAGTTGCACGGGGCACTGAGCCTCCATCGAGGGTGCCCACGACTCCGTGGCTTTGATACAGGGCGCTGCGGCCCTGGGGGCGGAGAAGGTCACCCCAGACTTCAGCCTCATAGCCCTCCACGACCGGGAGGTCGACCTGATGGGGGGCGATGGCTTGAGCAGACTCATCGCCCTCGAGCCACTTTTTTTCCACCCTCACGTATCGCGGCGGTATCGCAAGCCTGAGAACATCGGCCGCACTGCCGGCCTGTCGGTTGGCGATGGATTCTGCCAGTTGCCAGAGTTCTGGAGACAGCAACGGCACCGCCGTGGTGACTTCTGCAAGGGCAGCCAGCTTCCCCCCGTGGTCGGTGGAGTCTGAAAGACCTACCACGTAGCCGCTGGACAGTGATTTTTGACTGCGGAGGGGAACTTTAACCTTCGCCCCTATGGGCGCAACGACTCCGTCAAGCAGTTCATAGTCAAAAACCCGATCAAGTTGCGGGAGCCTCGTATCAAGGATGACCTGCGCTATGCGTCGTGGGGGGCTCACAATCCACTAGCTTGGCGCAATTCCTCCACCCTGTTGAGACGCTCCCAAGGAAGGTCGAGATCTGCTCGCCCGAAGTGGCCGTATGCCGCAGTGGGAAGATATGGGGTGTTCAGCAGATTGAGCTCCTCGATGATTGCCCTGGGCCGCAAATCAAAGGTGTCGAGGACAGCTTTCTCAATGCGATCCACGTTCACTTTCTCGGTACCGAAGGTTTCCACAAAAATACTGACCGGATGAGCGGTCCCAATCGCGTAGGACACCTGAATCTCCATCTTGTCGGCCAAGCCCGCAGCAACCGCATTTTTCACTACCCAACGCAACGCGTACGCGGCAGATCGGTCGACCTTTGTGGGGTCTTTTCCACTGAACGCCCCACCCCCGTGCCTGGCGGCTCCACCGTAGGTGTCAACGATAATTTTTCGCCCTGTGAGGCCGGCGTCACCATCGGGTCCCCCGGTGACAAAGTCACCGCTGGGGTTAATGAGATAGCGGGTCTGGGAACTATCCAGATCAACCAGCTCCAACATCGGGAAAATGACGTGCTTCTTTACGTCCTCCGCGATCTGCTCGTGGTCAATGTTGGGGTGGTGCTGAGTGGAAATGACCACGGTGTTAACTTCGACCGGTTTCCCGTTGTCCAAGCCAATCGTGACCTGGGTCTTACCGTCGGGGCGTAAGTAGTCGACCAGTCCGGTCTTTCGCGCGACAGAGAGTTGCTGTGCAAGGCGGTGGGCCAGCCACAGGGGGGTCGGCATGTAAGAATCTGTCTCATTCGTGGCGTACCCAAACATGATTCCCTGGTCGCCCGCACCCAGAGCGTCATAGGGGTCGCGAGACGAGCCGTCACGGGATTCCAAAGCTTGATCTACACCGTGAGCAATATCTGGTGATTGCTTGCCTAACGACAGGTGCCAGTCAAAACCATCAGCATCGATACCGAAGGACTGTTTCGTATACCCAATGGAACGCACCAAATCACGAACCACTTTTTCGACATCGACATCTGTCGACGACGTGACCTCTCCGGCAACGTGAATCATATTGCCCGCGCTGAGAGATTCAATTGCGCAGCGCGAGCCTTTGTCCCCGGCGAGAAAAGCATCCAACAGCGCATCACTGATTTGGTCGCACATTTTATCGGGGTGACCTTCGGTCACTGACTCTGAACTGAAATACCGCATTAGCCCTACCTATCGGTCTAGCAGGGCATCCAAAAGATAACCTGCAATGGAATGTTTACTTCCCTCGACCGACAATGACTGCGGGCTCGCGCTGAAAAACAGTGTCACTGTCGTGTGAACAGGACCAAAGCCTAGCTCGTGTCCCACTCGGTTCAAAACAATCGCGTCGAGCTTCTTGGTTTCCAGCTTGTTCTTGGCGCTATTTTCGCGGTCTTGCGGATCCGCAGAGGTCTCGGCGGCAAAACCCACAAGGAGCTGCTTCGGTGGCTTGCTGGCTCCCAGCTCCGCCAAAATGTCGGGTGTGCGAACAAGGTGGGGAGAATACGACTCGCCCAGGTCTCTTGTGCTCAGCTTCTGGAAGGACTCGTCTGCGGCAACCCAGTCCGCAACGGCGGCAGCCATAATCACGACATCTGCGTGGTCGCGATGAGCCATCATCGCCTCTCGCATGCGGTGTGCTGTGGGGGCATCGATGACGCTCACACCAGCGGGCGGTGGCACCTCAAGGTTCGCTGCTACCAAAATCACCGAAGCCCCCCTGGCCTGTGCAGCACGGGCCAGGCTCACACCCATCTCGCCCGAGGACCTATTCCCGATAAAGCGCACGGGATCCAGAGGCTCTCGGGTGCCGCCAGCGGAGACCAGGACCGTCTTCCCCGCCAGCGTTTGCGGAGCCAGCAAACCCCAGGCAATCTCGGCAATCTCCTCCGGCTCAACCATGCGCCCCGCGCCCACATCACCACCGGTCAACTCGCCCGTGGCGGGCCCAACCACATGAACACCACGCTGGGTGAGCGTGGCGACGTTCGCTCGAACACTCGGGTGCTCCCACATGTCAGTGTGCATGGCCGGAGCGATAAGGACGGGAGCGGAACTAGCCAAAAGGGTCGTGCCCAGTAGGTCTCCGGCGAGGCCAGCCGCCATAGACGCCATCGTGTGGGCGGTCGCCGGGGCAACGACTATTAGATCAGCGTTTTGACCTAATGCCACGTGGCGCACGGTGGCGACATCATCAAACAACTCGGTGGCAACAGCATTGCGCGACACCGCTTCCCAGGTAGGAGTTCCCACGAATTTCAACGCAGATTCGGTAGGAATCACCGTGACGTCTGCTCCTCGACGAACAAGATCTCTCACGAGACTGACCGCTTTATACGCGGCGATACCTCCCGATACACCCACCACAATTGTGGGGTGTAGGGGTGCCGCAGCGGGCGCCATGAACGTCCTTACGCAGCGTTGTGGCGCAGAACGAGCTTGCCCTCGTTGATTTCCCGCAGAGCGATGCTGAGAGACTTTTCTTCGATGGTGGAGGACACCAGAGGTCCCACGTGCTCGTAGATGCTGCCGTCACCAAGATCGGAATAGTAGGCGTTGATTTGGCGCGCACGCTTGGACGCAAAAATCACAAGCTGATACTTCGAATCAACAACACTCAGCAGTTCATCGATAGGCGGCTTGATGATTCCATCGCGATTCAACGACATGTTTACTCCTTGGAAGCTCTGGCCTCACGTGAGGCACGGACTAAGTCTACGATGCTTTGCCCTGAATGCGCGACGTCGTGATTGGTCACCACGGCGTCCCACCTTTCCTGCGTGCGAAGTTCTCGCCGAGCAGTGGCCAGACGTTTCTTCCGCTGGGGCGCATCCTCGGTTCCACGGCCCACTAGGCGGCGCTCAAGTTCTTCAAAGCTTGGCGGTGCGACAAAGACTGTCAACGCTGAGCCAATGGCGCGTCTGACGGCTTTGGCGCCTTGGATGTCGATTTCCAGAATGACGTCTGTGCCCTGGTCGAGTTGAACCTCCACCGCTGCTTGGGGCGTCCCGTAGCGGTGCTGGCCATGAACAAGCGCCCACTCGAGCAACTCATCCCGAGCAACCATGTCATCAAACTGACCTTCTGAGACAAAGAAATAGTGATCTCCCTCTTTCTCCCCCACTCTCGGTGCTCGGGTCGTTGCTGAGACACTAAGAGCAAACCCCTCTTGGTGGTCGAGTATCCACCGAGCAATAGTTCCTTTGCCCACACCGCTGGGTCCCACAATGATCAGAAGCTGGCCTCGAAACTGGCTGCAGTACCGACGAAAAAGGGTCACCACTTCCGCGCGCAAAGCCGTCCTTTGGCGTATCCTCAGACCTCCGAGAGTCGCCCTGGGCAACACCCCCGCGGCGGCGAGGACGCGCTGCACCTTGGTGGAGCCCATACCCGGGATTGAGCGAAGAAACCATTCCACGCGCAATCCCGCGAGGATCTCGTCGGCCTCTTCTCCTTGCGCCCGATCGAACAGCTCCAGAATGTTTTCCTCACCAGCAGCAATCGCAGCCTTGAGCGTGGCTCGCGCTTGACGCACCGCCACCCCGAGGGTAGAGGCGGCGTGTGCGTCAAACTCCACCATCACTGCCCCAACTCCTGCACAGCTCCAGCAACGGCCGTGGTGAAACCCCCGCGGCCACCCATCAGGAGGGACCGTGCCGCCACAGCTATGACACGCGTGGAGGTAGCGAAAATGTCTTTACAGTCCGACAGGTGCGCCCCCTGAGCGCCGAATCCGGGTGCGAGTATCGGAACATGCGGATGAGTCGCAAGATCAATTCCTGCGAACACTTGGTCCACCGTGGCACCGATGACGACTCCGTGCGAGCCCTGCGCCGCGGGGTGTGTCCGCACGTAGCGGGCGACATCCTCGAGCACCGAAGCAACAACTGTATTTCCGCGGCTGGTGAGCGCAGACTGAATCTCCTGGGCTTCAGGGTTAGAAGTGGCGGCAAGGACAAAAACCCCCCGGCCACCCGTTGCTGCAAGCTCGAGGGCGGGCGCTAACGCTGTGACCCCCAAATAGGGACTCACGGTGAGCGCGTCCACCTCGAAATCAGCACCAGGGGCGAGCCAGGCATCGGCATACCCTGCCATGGTGCTTCCGATGTCGCCGCGCTTGGCATCCCCAATCGTCGCCACACCGCTTTCTCGAAGGTGACCGAGCAGGTGGGAGAGCGAAGCCATGCCGCTAACTCCGTGGCGTTCAAACAGGGCAACCTGGGGCTTTACCAGAGCCACCTCTGCCTCAGCAATCTCCTCGATCACAGCGCGAACCCAGTGGAACAGCCCCTCGGGAGAATCGGCGCACTCCCAGCGTTCCAGCACCTCCGGGTGAGGGTCAAGCCCCACACACAGGGTCGAGCCGTGCTCGGTGAGCTCTCCGAGCACGGTGGCAAAACTCACGCTTCACGCTCGCGCGCGTAGTCCTGCAGACTTTTCACCTGGGGGCTCTCGGAATGATATTCCAGGGAAGCAACCGCAGCACCCACCTGGGCGATGGTGGTAAACAGTGCTTTGTCGGCTGCCACCGTGGCCGTGCGAATTTCGTAGCCATCCACCCTCGCGCTGCGACCCCGGGGAGTATTAATGACCATGTCGATTTCCCCCGCCCGAATCAGATCCACAATGCTCGGCCCAGGCAGGCTCGAGTCTTCGTCGGTCTGTTTACGTACCACCGTGGTTTCAATGCCGTAGCGCGCGAGTGTTTCCGCTGTGCCTTCGGTGGCCATCAAGTTAAAACCCAACTGGGACAGCCGCAAGACAGGTAGGACAACGGAGCGTTTGTCTCGATCTGCGACAGACACGAAGACGGTTCCTGAACGGGGAAGCCCACCGTAGGCGGCATCCTGGCTCTTGGCGAAGGCTTCGGGGAACGTCGCAGCAATGCCCATGACTTCACCGGTAGAACGCATCTCTGGACCCAGAATCGAATCCACGATATCCCCTGCAGGTGTCCGAAAACGTTTGAACGGCAGTACTGCCTCTTTGACGGAGATCGGCGAAGACGAGGGGACGTCTCTCCCATCACGTTCGGGCAAGACCCCAGACGAAATGAGTTCTTTCACGCTCGAGCCCGTCATGACGAGCGCAGCCGCGCGCGCGAGTTGAATCCCTAGCGCCTTGGAAACAAAAGGCACCGTTCTACTTGCGCGAGGGTTTGCTTCCAGGACATAGAGCACCCCGGCTGCAACGGCAAATTGAACGTTAATCAGGCCGCGGACGCCAATACCGCGGGCAAGTTTCTCTACACCCTCACACACCTCGGCCACCACGTTTCTCCCGAGGGTCACCGGTGGGAGCGTGCAGGAGGAGTCACCGGAATGAATCCCCGCTTCTTCGATGTGCTCCATCACCCCACCGATATACAGGGTTTCTCCATCAAACAAGGCGTCGACGTCAATCTCGACCGCGTCATCCAGGAAGCGGTCGACGAGCAGAGGCGCCCCGGGGCCCACAATGGCCAAGCCTTCAATGCGGCCAAAATAGTCCGCCAAAGATTCCTGGTCATAGACGATTTCCATCCCGCGCCCCCCCAGGACGTAGCTGGGGCGCACCAGGACCGGGAAGCCGATGTCTTCGGCGATGGTGAGTGCGTGAGGGTAGTTCGTGGCGGTACCGTTACGGGGCGCCACAAGCCCTGCCTCGTCGAGGATTCGAGCAAACGACCCCCGCTCCTCCGCTAAGTCGATGGAGCTAGGAGAGGTCCCTAAGATCGGAACGCCCGCGGCTTCTAAGCCTTCGGCGAGCCCGAGAGCCGTTTGGCCGCCAAGCTGGACGATGACCCCCAACATCTCGCCCGCAGCGCTCTCTTGATGGATAATTTCGAGCACATCCTCCAGGGTCAAGGGCTCAAAATACAACCGGTCACTGGTGTCATAGTCTGTGGACACCGTTTCGGGATTGCAGTTAATCATGATGGTTTCAAAACCCGCATCGCGCAAAGCGAAAGCGGCGTGAACGCAGGAGTAGTCGAACTCGATTCCTTGGCCAATACGATTGGGCCCCGAGCCCAAAATGACCACCTTTTTGCGGTCAGAGGGCACCACTTCTGACACCTGGTCATAGCTGGAGTAGTGGTAGGGAGTAAGCGCCGGAAATTCACCCGCGCAGGTGTCTACGGTCTTAAACACGGGCCGCAGGTTGAAACCATGGCGCACCTCGCGCACCGCGTGCTCTGAGAGTCCTCTCAGAGAGCCAATCTGGGCATCGGAAAGCCCATGTTCTTTGGCCCAGCGCAGGATCTCCAGAGAAAGCTCTGGAGCGTCGGAGACGTCCTGGGCGACCTCGTTAATCAGCTCGATCTGGTCGAGAAACCACGGGTCTATCCCTGTGGCGTCGTGAACTTCCTCCACCGTGGCCCCGAGTCGCAGAGCTTGTTGGACGGTCACAATGCGGCCGTCTGTGGGAACTGCGGAACGCTCAATAAGCTCCTGCCGGGAAGAGGTCTGAGCATCCCAATGAAAAGAGCTACCGCGTTGCTCTAGCGAGCGCAGAGCCTTGTTGAGAGCCTGGGAGAAGTTTCGACCCAGCGCCATAGCCTCGCCGACAGATTTCATCGTGGTGGTGAGGGTGCGATCTGCAAGCGGAAATTTTTCGAAAGCGAACCGGGGGACTTTCACCACGACGTAATCCATGGTGGGTTCAAAGGACGCCGGAGTGACACCGGTGATGTCGTTGGGTATCTCATCTAAGCGATACCCCAAAGCCAGCTTGGCGGCGATTTTGGCAATCGGGAAACCCGTGGCTTTGGAAGCCAAAGCGGAGCTTCGCGACACGCGAGGGTTCATTTCGATCACGATGATGCGACCTGTGAGGGGTTCCACAGCGAACTGAATGTTGCATCCTCCGGTATCCACGCCCACGGCGCGAATGATGTCAATACCGATGTCACGCAAACGCTGGAATTCCCGGTCCGTCAGTGTCAACGCGGGGGCAACCGTAATCGAATCCCCCGTATGGACGCCGACCGGGTCAACGTTTTCAATCGAGCACACGACAACGGTATTGTCTGCGCTATCGCGCATCATTTCTAGCTCGTACTCTTTCCATCCCAGAATGGACTCTTCGAGCAGCACTTCTGTCGTCGGACTCTGGTGGAGTCCATCGCCCACCATGCGCACAAGTTCTGCTTCGTCATGGGCAAAACCAGAACCCAGGCCACCCATCGTGTAGGAGGGGCGGATGACCAAGGGATACCCCAAGTCTTGTGCAAACTCTTTAGCCTCGTCTATTGCGGTGGCGATGTAACTGCGCGCGACATCTGCCCCACAGTCAAGAACGAGGTCTTTGAATATCTGGCGATCCTCACCACGCTGGATGGCCTCGAAGGAAGCGCCGATGAGCTCAATGTCATATTTTTCGAGAATCCCCTCCGTGTGCAAGGCCATCGCGGCATTCAAGGCGGTCTGGCCTCCAAGAGTGGGAAGAATTGCGTCGGGACGCTCCTTCGCGATGATGGCTTCCAAAACCGCGGTCGTGATGGGTTCTATGTAGGTCTGATCAGCAAAACCCGGGTCTGTCATGATTGTTGCCGGGTTTGAGTTGACCAGAATGACCCGGACCCCTTCCTCCCTCAGCACCCGACAGGCTTGAGTTCCCGAATAGTCGAACTCGGCTGCCTGGCCAATGACGATGGGGCCTGACCCAATGACAAGAACGCTGCGAATATCGTCGCGCTTAGGCATTGTTACCGCGCTCCTTCCGGGGTTGACAGGTGTTTTTCCACCATGTCTCTAAAGCGGTCGAATAAGTGGGTTGCATCGTGCGGACCTGCCGCCGCTTCCGGGTGATATTGCACCGAGAAGGCAGGCAGGTCGAGGGCTCTCAGCCCCTCCACGACGTTGTCGTTCAAGCTGTAATGGGACACTTCAACCCGGCCAAAACCTGCAGGGGAATCAAGGACACCCTCGAGCGGGGCGTCGACGGCAAATCCGTGGTTTTGGGAGGTAATTTCCACACGCCCGGATTCTTTGTCGAGAACCGGCTGGTTGATGCCGCGGTGGCCGTAGGGAAGTTTGTAGGTTCCAAAACCCAAAGCACGCCCCAGGAGTTGGTTGCCAAAGCAGATTCCAAAGAACGGCAACCTCTCGCGCAACGCCTCCTGAAGTAACTCAACCTGGTCATCAGACGCCGCGGGGTCTCCAGGCCCGTTGGAATAAAACAGAGCAACCGGGGATATCGCCAGGACATCCTCGAGAGTGGACTTTGCTGGCAAGAGATGAACTTCAAAACCCCTGGCGGCGAGGTGGCGCACGGTGGATTCCTTTATTCCCAAATCCAGCGCTGCCAGGACCCCCAGGAGAGGCCCCGTCGAAGGGATGACGCGGGTCGAATCAACACTGACTCGATCCGACAGGCTCAACCCCGACATGGAAGCGGCACTTCGCACCGCGCCGAGTTGCTCGTCGGGGGAAAGGGTCAGAGCGTCTCCGCTAAATATGCCGCCGCGCATGACGCCTGCTTCCCGGAGCACCAGCGTAATGGCCCGGGTGTCGACCCCAGAAATGCCCACAATGTCATCGTGGAGCAGGTCTTCATCCAGGCTCCGAGTGGAACGATAGTTCGAGGGACGCCGCGCAGGATCACGCACAACAAACCCTTCCACCCAAATTCTGCGCGACTCCGCGTCTTCATCGTTCATTCCGGTATTGCCAATATGGGGCGCGGTCATGACGACAATCTGGCCGGCATAGCTGGGGTCCGTGAGGGTTTCTTGGTATCCCGTCATCCCTGTGGAGAACACCACCTCACCTAGTCTCTGCCCCACGCTCCCCCAGGAATATCCGGGAAAGCGAGAACCGTCTTCTAACACCAGCACCGCTGCGGATCGCACTATTGATTCTCCTTTGCGAGCGAATTGATACGGTCGACGACCGCTTCCAGGTTGCTATCGACCAGCCGAAAGTAGCTGTCCACCATGTGGGGGCCCAGTAACCACTGCACCATGAGCAGCCCATCAGGCTCCACCACGCGGTCAATGGTCCACGTTGCACGGCCAGCTCGCAAATTCGCGCTAAACGGCAACACGATGGGATCGGACCCACGCGCGTCGAGCACGAGGCCTCCCGGGGCGAACCCGAGTGTGGCCTGAGACCGAAACGCCAAGGGACCGACAGCGACCCTCTGGAGCGGGGCGCCTGCTTCGGAGGTGCCAACGTAAAGACACTCAATTCCCTCAGTTACCGAGCCTTCTGGGTCGCTCCACGTGAAAAAGCTTTTCCATCCCGAGTAGGAGTTTCTTCGCCTGCGCCACCCCCACCAAGCGCCACCGAGAGCCAACGCCATCACGGCGAGCAGTATCAAAGCAGACTGTTCTTGAGTCACGAAAGTGCCTTCCTTCTGAGGTGAACCTCGGGCATGGGGACGAGGACACCGTCTCGAACAGTCGGCGCCCCGCCATAAAACGTGTGCAGAACCTGTCCCGACAACGTGATGCCGAGATAAGGGTTGTTAGAGCTCAAGCTGGCACCAGGCGGTGGGGTGGGTGCGGAGGTATCAACCAGAGTCAGGTGTGCCGGTTCTCCGACAGCGAAAGGCTTCGAATATCCAGCCACTTTTCCAATGCGAGCCGGTGTGCTCGACATCACCCGCGCGACATCGACCAAAGAAAGATGTCCCGGCTTCACGAGCGTTTCTAGCACCACGGGTAAAGCAGTTTCCAAACCAAGCATGCCAAAGGCTGCGAGTGAAAAAGCACACCTTTTCGCTGCCTCCGGGTGGGGCGCGTGGTCGGTGGCCACAATGTCTATCACCCCGGAGGCAACCGCTTCGCGCAACGCAAGAGTGTCCTCTTTCGCGCGCAGTGGCGGATTGACCTTAAACGTCGGGTCCGCCTCACAAAGCAAATCTTCGGTCAACAACAGGTGGTGGGGGGTGACCTCCGCTGTCACCGCAATTCCCCGGGCCTTCGCCCACGCCACCACGGCAACAGATCCGGCTGTGGACAAGTGACACACATGCAGACGCGCACCCACGGACTGTGCCAGCAGGACGTCTCGAGCAATAATGGTCTCTTCAGCGACGCCAGGCCAGCCTTTCAAGCCCAGGGCGATGGCCACGTCTCCGGAATTCATTTGAGAACCTTCAGTGAGACGAGGGTCCTGAGCGTGTTGGGCCACAACACCACCGAGAGCACTGACTCGCTCGAGGGCTTCTCGCATAAGTCGTGAGTCGTCCACGCAGTGACCGTCGTCCGAAAACACTCGAACCTGGGCTGCCGAGCCAGCCATCGCCTCGAGAGAAGCCAACTCTTTCCCGGCGAGACCCTTGCTGATGGCTCCCACCGGTCGCACATCGACGTAGCCGGCGTCTCTGCCCAGATCCCAGACGTGGTCGGTGGCAGCAGAGGTATCCGCGACGGGTGTTGTGTTTGCCATTGCGTGCACGGCGGTGAAGCCGCCTAGTGCGGCTGCTTGGGACCCAGAAAGCACCGTTTCCGCCTGCTCCATTCCCGGTTCTCTCAAATGAGTATGAAGGTCAACAAGTCCGGGAAGCGCAACAAGGCCTGCGGCATCGATGGTGACGGCGTGCCGGGGCGATACGTCCTCAGGGGACACAAAAACTCCCCCCGAAATAGCGAGGGTGTCGTTTTTTACCCCGAAGAGAGAGGCTCCCACTATTAAGTACTCACTCATGAGTGATCCCCCCACACCTCATATAGCGCCGCCATCCGCACGGAGACACCGTTGCGCACCTGATCGAGAATGACAGATCGCGTCGAATCCGCTACCTCCGAGGCTATCTCCACCTCCCGATTGAGAGGACCCGGGTGCAACACGATGGAGTTATCGGGCAGAGCGTTGGCTCGCTCGGAGGTGAGGCGAAAGTCTCGAATGTACTCTTCCAGGCCCAGAAGGCGCGAAGAGTCCATCCGTTCCTTTTGCACACGCAACATCATGATCGCGTCGGGCCCAAGCCCAATGGCATCATCAAGGTTGGTCATCACTGTCACCGGCCACGTTCCTATTTCCGGGGGGAGAAAGTCTGCAGGGGCAACCAGAGTGATATTGGCGCCCAGCGTGCTTAGGAGGGCCACATTAGAGCGGGCAACGCGCGAGTGGGCTATGTCCCCCACAATCACAATGTGAAGGCCAGCGAGGTCCTTCCCTCGAGGTTGCTCATAGTGATGGCTACGAAGCGTGGCGGCGTCGAGGAGTGCCTGGGTGGGGTGCTGGCCCATACCGTCTCCGGCATTAATAATCCGCGCGCGCACCCACCCTGAGTGCGCCAGTTCGGCAGCCGCACCTTCGGTGAAATGGCGCACCACGATAATGTCAGCGCCCATGGCCTCGACTGTCTGGGCGGTGTCTTTGAGGCTTTCGCCTTTCGAGACGCTCGATCCGTGAACCTGGAATGTCATCACATCGGCAGACAACCGTGTCGCCGCTGCTTCGAACGACAGCCGTGTCCGAGTGGAATCTTCAAAAAATAGGTTAACCATGGTGACACCCCGGAGCGTCGGCAACTTAGGTACCTGGCGGTCGGCGACGGCAGAAAACTCAAGGGCTGAGTCCAGCAGGGTCAGAGCGTCGGGGCGGCTGAGATCTTGGGCGGAGAGCAGGTGTTTCATAGCTCGACCACAACCTCATCAACCCCGTCGACCTCCTCCAGGTGCACGCTGACGCGCTCCCCCGGGGCAGAGGGCAGGTTCTTTCCCACATGGTCGGCCCGAATCGGCAGTTCACGATGCCCACGATCAACGAGCACCGCGAGCTTTACTGCTCGAGGGCGGCCAAGCGCGGTCAACGCATCGAGCGCTGCGCGAATAGTTCGTCCCGAAAACAACACATCATCGACGAGGACAACCACCGCTGCGTCAATGCCTCCACTAGGCAGTTCGGTGGGGGCGGGGCTCCTATGCCCCGTCCGCGCCAGGTCATCGCGGTAGAGGGTAACGTCGAGGCTTCCCACAGCAACGCTCTCACCGGTAATGTCAGAGACCATTGCCGCGAGACGGTGGGCCAAGAAAGCGCCCCTGGTGGGAATTCCCAATAGGACAAGCGAAGACGTTTCTGGCGTGCCCTCAACTATTTCGTGGCTAATACGGCGAAGAGATCGCTCAATATCTGGCGCAGAGAGAGCGGGACGCACACTCATCTAGCCCTCCTTCCGCGCCTCACGGGACGCTTCTTAAAGTAGGTTCGACGGTCAGTCTATGGCATCGTCTAGAGAGGGCTGTGCCTCATCGGGAATGTCGGCGAGGGAGGCGAGTATCCCGTGAACGAAACCTCCGGAGGCTTCTGTGCTGAGCTGGGAAACCAAGTCGACAGCTTCAGAAATGCTGACGGCTACCGGCACCTCAGGGTTGTGAAAGATTTCCCACACAGCAAGGCGCAAAATTGCTCTGTCAACGGCTGGCATGCGATCCAGCGGCCACGACGTACTGGTGGTGGAGAGGGCCTCATCTATCGCGTCGCTGTGGGCGATGACCCCGATTACCATCTCCTCGGCGTACCCCCAGCTGCCCACACGCTCGGGTTGCCGACCCGCAATGATTCTCGCCTCCTCGAGCGCTACGTCGAGGTCTATTTCTCGAACATCGGCGCTGAAAAGAACATCAAGGGCGCGCTTGCGCGCTTTGCGTCTGGCGCTCACTCGTCACTCACGCGACCCAGGTATTCGCCTGTCCTGGTGTCCACTTTTACTTTGGTTCCCTGTTCGACGAACAGGGGCACCTGAATGTCATAGCCGGTCTCCAGCGTCGCGGGCTTGGTGCCACCGGTGGACCGATCGCCTTGCAGCCCCGGCTCTGAGTACGTAATTTCGAGAACGACCGAGGCGGGCAACTCAATATAAAGCGCCTCGCCCTCATGCATAGCAATCGTGACCGCCTGGTTAGAAAGCATGAAGTGAGAAGCGTCCCCCACGACATTTCCTGGCACGGTTACCTGGTCAAAGTCGGCTTGGTCCATGAAGACGAAGTCGGCGCCATCTTCGTAGAGGAACGTGTAGTCACGGCGGTCAACGACGGCAAAATCTACTTTGGTGCCCGCGTTGAAAGTCTTGTCGACGACTTTCCCAGACCGAACGTTTTTCATCTTGGTCCGCACGAACGCTCCGCCCTTGCCCGGCTTCACATGCTGGAACTCCACAACAGCCCAGAGCTGTCCATCCAGGTTCAACACGCTGCCGTTCTTGATTTCGTTCGTTGTTGCCACGTTATTGCCTTCCTACCAGGGTCATCATGTGATCTAAAGCCAAGGAATAAGACTCTGCTCCGAATCCGGCAATCACGCCGGTGGCGACGCCACTAATCACGGAGTGGTGGCGAAACTCTTCGCGAGCGTGAGGGTTAGATAAGTGCACCTCGATGAGAGGCAATCCCGCTTCCGTTACCATCGCGCACGCATCTCTCAAGGAGTAGGAGTAGTGAGTGAACGCTGCGGGGTTCAGAATCACCGGTGTTCGCTCGTCCACCGCCGTGTGCATAAAACCCACCAGGGTTGCCTCATCATCGCTTTGTTCAAAACTCATGTCAACGCCCGTGGCTAGGCGTGCACGCAGAGTTGCTTCGATGTCCGCCAATGTCGCTGTCCCATAAATCTCGGGTTCTCTCGAGCCCAGACGAGCGAGATTAGGGCCATTGACGACCAGGATGCGCACCATGTTCCAAGACTAGCCGGTGTGGCCGGACAGCTCTTGGTACGCAGCAAACAGCATGGACTCGTCGGGTATCGACAGCACACGCGGCTTTCCCACATCGTCTAGGACCACAAAACGCAGAACGCCACCGCGCGCCTTCTTGTCCTTTTGCATTGACGCCAGGAGGCCTCGCCAGCGATCCTGCGGATAGGTCAAGGGCAAGCCAAGCGAACCCAAAAGGCTGCGATGGCGAGCGACCTGACTGTCCCCCAGGTTGGCAACAATCCTGGAAAGCTCGGCAGCGAAAACCATTCCAATCGATATCGCAGCTCCGTGGCGCCACTGGTATCGCTCTGCATGCTCAATTGCGTGGCCCAAGGTATGTCCATAGTTCAAAATTTCGCGTTGACCCATCTCACGAAAATCGTCTCCCACGACGGTGGCCTTCACGGCAATCGCACGCCTCAGCAGTTCAAAAAACACCTCCGAGGAGGTGTCCACCGCAGCGTCAGGGTTGGCTTCGAGGAGATCCAAAATTATCGGGTCCTTGATAAAGCCGCATTTCACCACTTCAGCAAGACCCGTGCGCACTTCGTTTTCAGAAATACTCCCCAACAGGTCAGGGTCAATCAGGACAGCCTTGGGGGAATAAAAGGCCCCCACCAAGTTTTTCCCCTCAGCCGTATTGATACCCGTCTTCCCTCCCACGGAGGCATCGACCATTCCTAAGACCGTGGTGGGAACGTGAATCAGAGGAATCCCACGCAACCATGTTGCGGCCACAAAACCGGCTGTATCCGTTGTTGCACCACCGCCCAGAGATACAATCACATCGGTGCGATGGAAATCCAGCTGAGCGAGGATGCCCCAGCAAAAAGACGCAACCTCGACACGCTTCGCACCTTCCGCATCGGGCAGTTCTGCCAAAAAAACCTGCCTATCGGCGCCGAGAGTGTCGCGAAGTACCGCTGCTATTGACGCGAGAGGTGGGGCGTGAACAATAAGAACTTTATGGGCGTCGCCGGGGAGGATTTGGGCCAACTGAGTCAGTGAGCCAGGCCCCATGATGATCGGGTAATCCCCCTGCTGGGCATTCGACACAGTGATGGTTTCGTGGGACGTCATGCCGGCACCTCTTCCAACCACTTCACGATGTCCTTGGCAACCGTATCAATCGGTTTAGTGCTGGTGTCAAAGGTTCCGTTCGCGACTTCTTCGTACCACGGTTGACGCTGGGCAAGGAGAGCCTTCCAACTTTCTACGCCATCGGGGAGCAGCGGTCGCTTATCAGACGTCAAGCGTGCACTCACAGCCTCCGCAGAAATAGTGATGAGCGCGACGCGATGCTGGGCTAAATCTGCTCGCGTTGCAGGATTCACGATGGCTCCCCCGCCAAGAGAAACGATGCCCGAGGTGGCCAGCGCCGCTATCACAGCTTCCCTCTCCAGGGCTCGAAAACTCTCCTCCCCCCGTGTCGCAAAAATCCCGGTAATCGAGCCGTGTGACTGCGTGATTAAGGTGTCTGTGTCCACCACGGAAATGTTCACCAACTTGCCAATGCGTTTAGCAAGCCGGGATTTCCCCGACGCGGGCGCTCCCACAAGCACTAACCGAGGTGCGCCACTCACGGGCTGAGGGAGGAAGCTGGAGAAATATGTTGGGGGATGGAAGCCATAAAGCTGTCCCGATTGCGCACCACTTCAGCGAGCGAATCTCCGCCAAATTTTTCCACCAAGGCCTCTATGAGAACCAACATCACCATGGCTTCGGCCACGACGCCTGCCGCGGGGACCGCACAGACATCCGAGCGCTGGTGATGAGCGACTGCTTCTTCCCCGGTGGCGGTGTCGATGGTGCGAAGAGCTCTCGGAACGGTGGCAATCGGCTTCATGCCTGCTCGTACCCGGAGGACACCACCGGTGCTCATCCCGCCTTCAATCCCGCCGGCGCGATCGCTTGTGCGCTGGATTCCTTTGACGCCTCCCACAATTTCATCGTGAGCGAGAGAACCTCGACGTCGAGTGGTCTCAAACCCGTCTCCCACCTCAACGCCCTTGATAGCCTGAATTCCCATCAATGCCCCCGCTAGGCGCGAATCGAGGCGACGATCCCAGTGCACGTAGGAGCCAAGACCGGGTGGGAGCCCGCGCACGACAACCTCCACAACACCACCGAGGGTGTCCCCGTCTTTATGTGCCCCATCTACTTCGGCGACCATCGCTATGGACGTCTCCGGGTGGGCGCAGCGGAGCATATCTTCGTCGAGTCGAGCCAGGTCAGAAGACGAGGGCAACGGCGCATCTGGAGGAGTGGATACGGAGCCCACAGCGACCGTGTGGCTGACTACGTCGATGCTCAACTCCCCGAGCAAAGCTCTAGCAATAGCGCCCAAAGCCACTCGAGCGGCTGTTTCCCGAGCACTGGCTCGCTCCAGGACAGGTCGGGAATCGTCAAAACCATATTTCTGCATACCGGCCAGATCAGCATGACCGGGGCGAGGTCTGGTGAGCGCTCCAGCACGACCGCCCTCAAGATCTTCCGGTGCAACGGGGTGAGGGCTCATCACCGTTTCCCATTTAGGCCACTCCGTGTTGGCAATTCTCACGGAGATGGGTCCCCCCTGAGTGATGCCATGGCGTATTCCCGAGGAGAGGGTAACCTCATCAACCTCAAACTTCATCCGAGCGCCGCGCCCATACCCGAGTCGCCGCCGCGCGAGGTCTGCCTGAATGTGTTCCACCAGGATGGGAACCCCCGCAGGGAAACCTTCTATGACGGCAATGAGTTCGGGGCCGTGCGATTCACCAGCAGTTAACCATCGAAGCATTGTTCTATTCTCCCACGAACAAGCTCCACTAAGGCCCAGAAGGGAGTCCCACGGCGTTTTTCATCGCACGGAGCACTTCTTCCTCTAGAGGAAGGGCAACATCAGCGTCTTGGTGCACGAAGAGACGAACCTGCCGCAGAGCTTGGTGCACCAACATCCCTATGCCCGACACAACAGAACAAGGAGACACAGCCCATTTGGTGGCCAATTCCGAAGGCCACGGATGATAGGTCACATCAAAAAGACTTGCGGTGTGCACCAGCTCGTCAGAGAAATAAACCTCGTGTCTGAGCCCACCCGGCAGAGTGGACACGACCAAGTCCCACGTCCCCGCGAGCGGGACAGCACTCATTTCAATAATCTGAACGTCCAGCCCGAGACTCCGAAGGACGGTAGCGCAACTGCTGGCGCGTTCAGTATTTCGTACGACAAGGTCGACACCAGAAACACCCATCAAGGACAAGCCATACCCGACCGCGCGGGCCGTGGCTCCCGCTCCCAGAATGACGGGGCGTTGGGGGGCGAGCTCGTCGTCACCGAGCGCACCCATTACTCCCCAGGGATCCGTGTTGGCGAGGTGGGGTTTGTCCCCGGCCCAGTAGACAGTGTTCGCCACACCCAAGATTTCCACGACTGAATCGCGGCTTGGCACCATCGCAAGAATCGGCTCTTTCACAGGCATCGTCAACGACAGCCCAAAAGATCGACTGGTGTGTTCAGACCACGCCTCTGGCAGGCTCCCCACGTCGACTTCGCGAGCGTGATAACTCCACGAGAGCCCTAGCGCTTTATACGCAGCACGGTGAAGAACGGGAGAGAGAGAATGTGATATCGGTGAGCCCCATACTTCGGCGCAGTCTCTAGCAGTAGGCACCGTTCTCCTCGCTTTCGCGACACCAGCTGAGCCAGCGGTCGACCGCGACGAGGTGCTCTGCGTAGGTGGGGGAGAAAACAGTGTCGCCGGTGCGAAGGTCTATAGCGACAAAAAATAACCAGTCACCCGGAGCTGGGTTGAGGGCAGCATCAATGGCCACATCACCGGGAAGAGAGATGGGCCCTGGCGGGAGACCGAGGATCTGATACGTGTTGTAGGGATTTCCCGAGTCGTCACGGTCAGCGTCCGTTGTACCAACACCCTCATAGAGACCCGTCCAGTACGTGATGGTCGCATCCGACTGCAACGCCATGTCAATATCAAGCCTGTTGTAAAAGACTCGTGCGACCTTATAAAAGTCCTCCGTCTTTTTTGCCTCTTTTTGCACAAGGCCAGCCATGGTCAATACACTGTGCCAATCCTCCTCAGCGACCCCTGCAGCACGAAGACGTGACTTCATTTGTTCGACCAGATGATTCACAATGTCATCGGCTTCTGTGCCGGGTTCAAAAGTGTAGGTGGCGGGAAACAGATAGCCCTCGAGGGTGCCCGTCGGTGAATCGATGCCGTACAGGGACGGCTCGCTCGCTGCTTCTATAAGATCTTCCATAGGCAAGGAGGCCCGTTCAGAAATACGCGCAAGAGCCTGCTCCATGGTGAAACCTTCAGGAATGACAAAGGAAATCTGCACTCTGTTGGAGGGATCCTGTAAGGCGGATATCGCGTTTTCCCCCGACATCCCGGTCAATAATCGGTACGTCCCCGGCTGGAACGTGATGGTGGCATTCTGCAGAAGCAGGTCGTACACAGCTTCAAAAGAGGCAGTAACGCCCTCTTCGGCAAGTTTCCGAGCAACCGTCTCTCCGATATCTCCGGGCGCTACCACGATATCGATGGAGGGGCTCGCTCCCCCGCCTTCAAAATTGGCGACCTCTTCCGCGGCGAAGTAGTTGACCAACCGCTGGCCATACTCGTTCCACACCCACCACACACCCCCGCTTCCCAGCAGAAGCACGATGATGGTCACGATGGATACGGCTCGGCGGCCGCCGCCACGAGGTGGCCGGGAAGTCTTCACTCGGCCCGGGCGCGCGGACCCCTCGTCCTCGCGTTTCGGAGGTTCCTCACGTGGCAAAGTGTTAAAAATGGAGTCGAAGTCGGAGTTATTGGCCATTCGTCATTTCCTCGGGCTGTACCAGGTAGCCAGGAGGAACTCCCCGGTACCTCTCGGCGTCTAAAGCATGTTGCAACAGAATAGCAGCGGCCACTTGGTCGATAACCGCTCTTTGCTTTTTAGCCGACCGGCCCGCCTGGTGAAGAGACTGGGACGCCTGGACTGTGCTGAGTCTTTCGTCGACCATCCGCACGGGCATGGCGAGGGTTGCCGCCAGATCTGCGGCAAACTTTTTTGCGTCCTGAGTAGAAGCGGTCTCCTGCCCCGAAAGAGCAAGCGGAAGCCCCACGACGACTTCCAGTAGGTCCATGGCCGCAGCAACCCTCTGTATACCTGCCACAGCGGTCGCCCTGTCCAAGGTATCTACCGGAGTGGCTAAGAGGCCTTCTCGGTCACAGCGGGCAAGCCCCACACGAGCTTTCCCCACGTCAACACCGAGCCTTGGGCCTTGTCGCACTAGAGCCTGTCCACCTCGGCGCTCAGCGCCTTCAAAGCGCCCGCAAGCTTGTCGCCGTCGGGCCCGCCACCTTGGGCAAGCGCAGGTTTGCCGCCCCCGCCGCCGCCCATGAACGCGGACGCAGCCTTGACCAGGTCTCCGGAGTGCGCGCCGGCGCTCACTGCCGGAGGATTTGCGCCGACGACAACCGTGGCGCGGCCTTCAATATCCGCCCCCAATGCGACCAGCGCGGGTTGGACCGAAAAAGTAGCAAGCACGCCCTGGACCAAAGCACGAAGCTCATCTGCCGAGGACACATCACTGACCATCTGCACGACCGACGACACCCGGCCTTCACGAACCGTTGCGGCGAGTTCGGGAACCCGTGCACCCGAAGCGGCTTGTTTAGCCTTGCTCACCTGGCGCTCAAGATTCTTGACCTGAGCAACCAGCTCTTCCACGCGGGCAGGAATGTCTTCTCGAGGGGTTTTCAGCACTGAAGTCAGCTTGCGCATGAGGGATCGCTCGAGGGTGAAATCAGCAACAGCAGCCGAACCGACCAGGGCTTCCACTCTTCGCGCCGTCGAACTGACAGAGGATTCACCCAGCACAGTGACCACGCCAATCTGCGAGGAACGTGCCACGTGAGTACCCGCGCACAGTTCTCTCGACCACGGACCACCAATGTCCACCATGCGCACAGTGTCGCCATACTTTTCCCCAAACAAGGCCATGGCGCCCTGGGCTTTCGCCTCAGCAACGGGCAGACTGCGGGTAGTGACCTCAAGATCTTGGGTGATGGCATCGTTGGAAATCTCACCCAGAGCGTCTTGTGCATCCTTGCTCAATGCTTGGTTCCAGGAAAAGTCCAGACGCAGGTACCCGGGGCGGTTGAGAGACCCAGCCTGAGTGGCATGTGGTCCCAACGTGTCACGCAGAGCTGCGTGGATAAGGTGGGTTGCCGAGTGCGCCCTCTGGCCCTCATATCGCGTTTTGGGGTCCACGTGGACATCGACCACATCGCCAACACCGAGCTCACCCGACGTGATTTCCACCGTGTGGCTCACCAGTCCCGGGACAGGACGTTGGACGTCGAGAACAACGCCGTGAAAGTTGGCCCCTTCCAGAGTCCCCTGATCTGCTACCTGACCACCGGACTCCGCATAAAGCGGCGTCTCCGCCAAAATAACTTCAACGCTGACGCCCTGAGCTGCTTTCTCCACGGGGACTCCATCAACCAAAAGCCCCAAAACACCCGACTGCGCATCGAGCGAGGTGTACCCACAAAAAACAGTTTCACCGACGTGCCGAAACTCGCTGTAAACGCTGAGATCTGCGCGAAGCAATTTCTTGGACCGCGCATCTTTTTTTGCCCGCGTGCGCTGCTCGTGCATCAACAAGTCGAAACTGTCACGGTCCACACCCAAGCCGGCTTCTTCCGCCATCTCAAGTGTCAAGTCAATAGGGAACCCATACGTGTCATGCAGCAGGAACGCGGTATCCCCGGCAAGAACGCTGGCGCCCTCTTTTTGGGTCCCCACCACGGCCACATCAAGGATTGTCGTGCCCGCTTCGAGCGTCTTGAGGAAAGACTCCTCCTCCGCTTTAGCGAGTTCACTCACCCGGGAAAACTCCGCCGCAACATCGGGATAGGAAGGAGCCATCGCGTCGCGCGAGGCAGCAAACAAGACGGGGAAAGTCGCTTCCTCGACGCCTAAAAGACGCATTGAGCGGATGCTCCTGCGCAACAAGCGGCGCAACACATACCCTCTGCCTTCGTTGGCGGGAACCACCCCATCCGTCATCAGCATCATCGCCGAACGAATGTGATCCGCGATAACGCGCATACGCACATCGTCATCATGAACAGCGCCGTACGAGCGCCCGGATAATTCACTGGCGGCATCTAAAACAGGACGGACCTGGTCAATCTCATACATGTTGGCAACACCCTGTTTGAGAAACGCAACGCGCTCCATCCCCATCCCGGTGTCAATATTTTTTTGAGGAAGGTCACCAACGATGTCGAAGTCCACTTTGCTTCGCACGTTATCGATGAGGTACTGCATGAACACTAAGTTCCATATTTCGATGTAACGCGTGTCATCAACCGCCGGCCCACCGTCAGGGCCAAACTGTGGCCCTCGGTCAAAATAAATCTCTGAGCAGGGGCCCGCCGGCCCCGGTTGCCCCGTAGACCAGTAGTTATCTTCGCGCCCCATCCGCTGAATCCGGTTATCGGGGATTCCGGCGATGGTCTTCCAAAGGCGCTCGGCCTCCTCGTCCTCTTCGTACACCGTCACCCAGAGGTCAGATTCATCAAACCCGAGTCCCCCTTTGCTCTCACTGGAGGTGAGAAGCTCCCAGGCATATTCGATTGCTCCCGCTTTGAAATAATCGCCGAAGGAAAAGTTTCCGTTCATTTGGAAGAACGTTCCGTGCCGTGTCGTCTTGCCGACTTCTTCAATATCGAGCGTCCGAATGCACTTTTGTACACTGGTCGCCCGGGGGTAAGGGGCAGGGACCACACCAGCGAGGTAAGGGATGAAAGGCACCATCCCCGCGACGGTGAACATCAACGTGGGATCATCGCTCACGAGCGAGGCAGACGGCACCACGGTATGCCCGCGGTCTGCAAAAAAGGTTAACCACCTTTTTTGAATCTCTACGGTTTCCATAACTGCTTCTCTCCCGCGCCCTTAGGAACGGTAGGCGTCACGGACGCCAGACACGAAACTATTGACGGTAGCGCCGATTCGAGCAAAAACCATTTTCCCCTGGGGCGTCGTGTTCACCAGGTGGGCAAGAAGAAAACCGGCGACAACACCGAGAAGTGAGCTGAGAAACTTGGCCATTGCTTACCTCCTCCCTCAGAATAAACTACGTGCTATCGCGATGGCGGAGAAGCACAGGCACCCCCGCCACCGCGGCACAGTGAACTATCTTGCGGCGTAGTACTCCACCACGAGCTGGACTTCACACGTCACAGGAACCTCGGCGCGCTTGGGTCGACGGACGAGTGTGGCTCGAAGACGATCAATTTCCACCTCGAGGTAGCTGGGAGTAGGAGGCAACACGTCAACGTGGCCCCCTGCAGCTGCAACCTGGAAGGGTTCCATTTCTTCGCTTCGGGTCTTCACGTGAATCATCTGTCCCGGTTTCAGGCGATAGGAAGGACGGTCGACAAGCTCGCCGTTGACCAGAATGTGGCGGTGCACCACCATCTGGCGGGCTTGAGCTGTGGTGCGAGCGATACCGGCCCGCACGACGAGAGCGTCAAGGCGCATCTCGAGCAACTCCACCAGGTTCTCACCGGTAAGCCCCTGAGCTTTGCGAGCTTCTTCGAAAACGCGACGCAATTGTGCCTCACGAATACCGTATTGAGCCCTTAAACGCTGCTTCTCGCGCAGACGAACAGCGTAGTCACTGTCGGTCTTGCGCTTGGTCCGGCCGTGCTCCCCGGGTGGGTAGGGCCGTTTTTCGAGGTATTTTGCCGCCTTCGGCGTGAGCGCGATGCCCAGGGCTCGAGACAGACGGGTTTTGCTTCTGGTGCGTGAACGTGTTGACACGAAACGGGTTCTCCTTGTTTGTGGTGATGCCAAGAGGCATGGTAAAAATCCAACGAGAGGGTTGTGTCCACCGGCGCCCCGGCTACAGAGGCACTGGTCAGAACCTTGCGCGCGCAGCCATCGCTTGCAGGGTCTGTGACCGAGGAAAACACTATCACAGGGCCTGGTTTTTAGGCGCGCAGAATTTTGTGAATGGCCGCGCTGCGAAGAGAAAGCTCCTGTTCAAAGCCTCGTGCGCTTGGACGGTAATAGATATCGTCGCTCACCGAGTCAGGGGCATACTGCTGGGAAACAATCCCCGCAGCGTCGTCGTGCGGGTAGCGATAATTTACGCCACTGCCCTGGGCTTTGGCGCCCTCATAGTGAGCATCACGCACATGTGCCGGAACATCGCCAATTTTTCCTTCGCCGATGGCGCGCTGGGCGTGAGAGATTGCGAGGTAGGCGGCGTTCGACTTGGGAGCCAAGGCGAGATAAATTGTCACCTCCGCCAGGGGTATGCGGCCCTCTGGCATCCCGATAAGAGCAATGGCGTGGGCGGCGGACACGGCCATCCCGAGAGCACCGGGGTCCGCGAGGCCAATATCTTCAGACGCCAAAATAATCAGCCGCCGAGCGATAAAACGAGGATCTTCTCCCGCTTCCATCATTCGCGCCAAGTAGTGCAGGGCGGCATCAACATCGCTGCCCCTGACAGATTTGATGAACGCGCTGATCACGTCGTAGTGCTGATCACCGTTTCGGTCGTAGCGAACGGTGGCGACGTTGAGGGCCTCCGCAACATCGTCGGCGGTGACCACGAGGGGTGACACTTCAGGGCCTTTCCCCCGCGCTACCCCGGTGGCCGCTTCCAGCGCCGTGAGGGCCTTTCGGGCATCACCGCCAGAAAGTCTGACTAAATCTGATCGCGCTTCATTCTCCAAAGAAACTTTACCGGCAAGTCCCTCCGGGTGACTCAGTGCGCGATCGAGAACTGCGTCAATACCCGCGAGATCCAGGGAGCTCAATGTGACCAGAAGAGACCTACTCATGAGCGGGGCAATAACGGAAAAGGAGGGGTTTTCGGTTGTCGCGGCGATAAACACCACAACACCATTTTCTACACCCGGCAGCAGCGCGTCCTGCTGCGCTTTAGAAAAACGATGAATCTCATCCAGGAATAACACGGGTGCACGACCCGATAACTCCCCCTCTCGGCGCGCATGCTCCAAAGCCTCACGAACATCTTTCACCCCGGCCGTGACAGCGGAGAGCTCCACGAACTGCCGCCCCGAGGATCGGGCCACAATTGTTGCCAGCGTGGTTTTGCCTGTCCCCGGAGGGCCCCAGAGAATCAGGGAGCTCGCAGCGCCCTGATGGTGAGGATCTGCCAACAGGCGCAGGGGCCCGCCGGGGGCAAGCAGATGGTCTTGACCGATCACGTCGTCGAGACTTTGAGGCCGAAGGGCCACAGCAAGAGGGCGCGGCGCCCCCCACAATCCCGTGTCGACCATGCCCTTATGCTAGCCAGTGCACTGTGGCCACGCCCTACACTGGAGTGTCACATCCACAAATTTCCAGGGAGCTTTCGTGTCTGCAGCAGAAAAAATTCGACGCTCGCAGTTGCGGCGTTTTGAGGCTCGTCAGGTCCTGCATGCTCACGTGGCGACCCGTCGTAAACGCGACCAGCTGGTGTGGAGCAGTGCGGCCTTAGTCGCCATCGTTGTCTCCTCCCTCGCACTCTGGGGCTACACGACCATTGGGCCAGGAACGCCACCGTCAGCACCGGATGCTTCACTCAGCGAAAATCGCCAGTGGGTTGGAGAAATGGTTTTCGATGCGGCATCGCTCGACATTACCCTCGAAGGCGACCTCGCCCCTAAGGCCGTGGCCAACTTTATCTCCCTTGCCGAAGAGGGCTTTTACGAGGGGCTTGATTGCCATCGGCTCACCACTGACGGCCTCTACGTGATGCAGTGTGGAGATCCTCTGGGCGTCGGCTTGGGAGGACCCGGATATTTCTTCGGACCCGTCGAAAACGATCCGTCAGATCGCACCTATCCGGCAGGCGCCATTGCTATGGCCCGCGGCGCCGGAGATGGAAGCAGCATGGGGAGCCAATTCTTTGTCGTCTATGAGGAAAGCATTATCCCTTCCGATGCCGCCGGGGGATACACCATCATGGGTCACATCACGAGTGGACTAGAGGATTTCATTAACGCCTACGTGCTTGATGGCACAATTGACGACTCCACAGACGGTCCACCCGCCACAGTGCCCACCTTGGAAAGCATCACAATCCGATAAGGACTCTGGCTTCTCCGCCTTCTGGCTTCCCTGCCTGCGCTAGGCTTTCTATCTAGCAAACGTGTTACCGATTGAGGAGCTATGGCCGAAACAACGACCAATTTTGGCCGTGTGGAATCAGATGGATCTGTTCAGGTACGTGAAGGCGACACCTGGCGTTCTGTCGGCAGCTATCCGGATGCCAGCTCCGAGGAAGCCCTCGCCTACTTCGAGAGAAAATACAGCGACTTAGAATCACGCGTCAAGCTCGCAGGGCAGAGACTCAAAGCAGGCGCCGCGTCCAAAGACATCGAGGCTCAACTGACCTCTCTGACCGCCGAACTGGTGGAACCCTCCGTCGTGGGAGACATCGAGGCGTTGCGCACCCGTGTTCAAGCAGTCTCCGAGGGTCTCCCTGCTTTGAAAGAGCAGCAAAACAAGGAAACCCTGGTTGCTGTGGCAGAAGCGTTGGCGCATCGAGAGAAAATTGTCGTCGACATGGAAGCCCTCGCCTCGACGGATCCCGAAAAGATTCGTTGGAAAGCTGCCACTGTGAGCATCACCGAACTCTTCGAGGCGTGGCAAAGCCACCAACAAACAGGTCCCAGGCTCCCCAAAAAGACCGCTGACGTCCTGTGGACACGCTTCAGAAGTGCGAGAAGTTCCCTGGAAAAAGCTCGCAGAAGCTACTTTCAAGTATTAGATGAGCGCTCCAAAGAGGCAAAAACGTCGAAACGAGATCTCATTGAGAAAGCGGAGGCTCTCGCCGCCAAGGGTGCGGGAGGCATTTCCGCCTATCGCACTCTCTTAGAGAAGTGGAAAGTTGCTCCCCGAGCGTCGCGGAGTGTCGAAGATTCGTTGTGGGCCAAGTTCAAGGCTGCGGGCGACGCCCTCTATGCGGAGAAGGCACAGCAAGACCAGAAGGATGATGAAGCCAACGCCATCAATCTTGCTCTCAAAGAGGAACTTGTTAAAGAGTTTGCGGACATTTTGACCCTGACAGACCGTGACAAAGCTACAGCTCGCGTCCGCACTTTCCACGAGCGATTCGGCGCAATCGGCCCCGTCCCCAAGAAATCTCTGCGTGCCATCGATGATCAGGCCAAGAAATTTGACCAGCACGCACGAAAGCTCGACGAGGATTTCTGGACCAAAAACGATCCGGAGAAGCAAGCTCGAAGCCAGTCAATGTCGGACCAGCTCTCCAAGGCTATCGCCGGCCTCGACGCCGCGATAGCGCAGGCGCAGGGCGCTGAAAAAATCGCGCTGGAGGAGGAGCTTTCGACGAAGAAGGCGTGGCTCGCCATCGTCGGACAGTAACGTTCTCCACAGCTTTTTGGCTCCTCTGCTGTGAGGGAGTGTAAGCCGTCATACTCCCGGAATGCACCCCACCCTGCTGCGCAGCATGATTCTTCAAGGACTTGCCCTTAATCTCGGCACCATGACCTGGTTGAAACCGCACTTCCCCACTCTCGATGAGAGGGCAGGCCTTGTTGCGAAGGCTTTGCCTTTGTGGGCCGTAGCGTCCTCTCACACTGCCGGCTGGGTGTGGACGGGGATGGGTTCCCCTGAGCCGTGGAGTGTCCTCAGACGGCAATCACCAGGTCTTTCGCCTCTTGAGCGCACTCGGTGGTCTGCCAAGCTTCTCAGCCCTCTCCACCATCGCGCGGTGACAATCGGAACACTGTGGCTCCTCGATCGTCGCTCGACCGCGATGGAAGTTCTCCTCCACGCACCAGATATCGATGCCTCAGCGGCTCAACTCATCATTCTCGAAGAACACTGCCGCGTGCCCCTCCACGAGCTGGTGCTCGCCAGGCGCTCTCTGGCCGTGAGCAAAGCCAAAGCTAGCGCAACCTTGGCCCACCTGGCCACACTTCGAGAGCTCTACCCAGACATCGCTCGGTAGACGTCATAAACGGCGTCAATGCGGCGCACAGAGTTCAGCACTCGGTCCAGGTGCGTGACATCGCCCATTTCAAAGCCAAAGCGCGATATTGCAAGATGCCCGTCAGACGTATTTACCGTTGCGGAAAGGATGTTGACATGGTGCTCGGAGAGCACCCGAGTGACATCAGAAAGCAATCCGGGGCGATCAAGCGCTTCGACTTGAATATGAACCAGGAAAATGCTGCCTTTGGTGGGGGCCCATTCAACCTCGCTCATCCGCTCAGGATGTGCCATCAGAGAACCAATGTTGTTGCAATCATTGCGGTGAACGCTCACCCCTGTTCCTCGGGTAACAAAGCCCACAATCTCGTCCCCGGGGACAGGGGTGCAGCATCGCGCCAACTTAACCAGAATGTCGGGTGCTCCCCCCGCAAGGATTCCGGATTGTCCCGTGCGGGATGGCGTTCGGTTGAAAGGGGTACTCGAGTAGACGTCTTCGTCTGAATCATCGGCGGTCTGGAGAGACCCCACCATTTTCTCGATGACGGACTGGGTGGAGATGTGCCCTTCCCCGACGGCCTGGTAGAGGTCATCTACGCCAGGTAGACGCAAGATTGCGGCCGCATTTGCCACAGATTCTTGATTCATCATGCGCTGTAAGGGAAGGTTCTGCTTGCGCATTGCGCGGGCAATAGCGTCCTTGCCCTGTTCGATGGCCTCTTCGCGGCGTTCCTTCGTGAACCACTGCTTGATCTTGCTCTTCGCCCGCTGGCTGGTGACGAAATTCATCCAGTCCTGGCTGGGACCAGCGTCGGGGCTCTTGGAGGTGAAAATTTCTACCGAGTCACCGCTGGAAAGCTCTGTGTCCAAGGGGACCAGCCGCTGGTTGACCTTGGCGCCCATCGTACGGTGGCCTACTTCAGTGTGAACGGCGTAGGCGAAGTCCACCGGAGTTGCCCCTCGGGGAAGGCCCACCACTTTTCCTTGAGGGGTGAACACGTAAAGCTCTTTCGCCCCAATTTCATACCTCAGGGTTTCGAGGAATTCTGCAGGGTCCGTAGTTTCTGCTTGCCAGTCGGAAAGGTGAGCCAGCCATGCCATGTCCTGGTCCTTGGACCCCTGGTCGCCAGCCTTGCCCTGCGATGACATCCGTTCCTTGTACTTCCAGTGCGCGGCAACGCCAAACTCGGCCCTCTGATGCATCTCTGTGGTGCGTATTTGAATCTCCACGGGCCGACCTTCTGGGCCATACACGGTGGTGTGGAGGGATTGATACAAATTAAATTTGGGCGTTGCGATGTAGTCCTTGAATCTCCCTGGCAAGGGACTCCACCGCGCGTGTACCGCACCAAGCGCCGCGTAACAGTCTCGAATACTCCCCACCAGGATACGAACCCCGGTCAGATCGTGGATGTCATTGAACTCTCGATGCCGACTGACCATCTTTTGATAAATGGAATAGAACTGCTTGGGGCGCCCCGCAATATCTGCCTTAATTTTCGCGTGCCTCAAGTCATCCCGAATCGTGTCGATAGTTCCTTCGACAAAGGCTTCACGCTGAGGAGACCGATCCTTGACCAGCGACTCAATTTCCAGGTAGATCTTGGGGTGCAAGACGGCGAAAGACAGATCTTCGAGTTCCCACTTCAAGGCCTGGATGCCCAGCCGGTGAGCCAACGGCGTGTATATATCGAGAGTTTCCTGAGCCTTTTTCTGTGCAGACTCTGGAGAGACAAAACCCCATGTGCGAGCGTTGTGGAGCCGGTCGGCCAGCTTGACGACGAGCACCCGAATGTCTTTCGACATCGCCACAATCATTTTTCTGACAGTCTCGGCTTGAGTGTGATCGCCGTACTTCACTTTGTCAAGCTTGGTGACCCCATCCACCAACATCGCAATTTCCGCGCCAAAATTTTGCTGAACCTGTTCCAGGGAGTAAGACGTATCTTCGACAGTGTCATGCAGCATGGCCGCCGCTACCGTAATAGACCCAATCCCGAGTTCGGCGAGAATCTGTGACACCGCCAAAGGGTGAGTGATGTACGGTTCTCCACTGTTTCGGAACTGGCCCTCGTGAGCCTTCTCAGCGACCCGGTAGGCGCGCTCCACGAGAGCCCAGTCAGCTTTGGGGTGGTGCTTTCTCAGCGTCCGCTGCAAAGTGTCTAGGCCATTATCTCCCGGAGCCCGCGAGAACAGACGTGGCAACATGGCACGCAGAGTAGCGGCCGATGTCGCCGAAACTTCAGTCATTTTCCACCCCCTCGCTCACGTTTCCAGTGTACGAGGGTATGCCGCAAACTAGCTGTTATCGAACCGCCCCCGACGTGGGACGCGGCTCGCGCGCCTTGCGACCTTGCTTCAGGTTTTCGGGCTCGTTTTCCCGCAAGTGAACGTACATGGGTGCAGCGATGAAGATACTCGAATAGGTTCCGGCAAGCATCCCAATGAAAAGTGCCAGAGCGATATCTCTGAGGGTTCCCGCTCCCAGCAGGAGGGACCCGATGAAGAGAATGGACCCCACGGGGAGAACGGCGACGACGGAGGTGTTAATAGACCGCACGAGGGTCTGGTTCACAGCAAGGTTCACTGATTCGGCGAACGTTCTGCTGCTTTCCTCACCGTCTTGGTTGGTGTTCTCGCGAACCTTGTCAAACACCACAACAGTGTCGTAAAGGGAATAGCCCAAGATGGTCAAGAAACCGATGACAGCAGCCGGGGTGATTTCATACCCCAGAACCCCGTAAATACCCGCTGTAATCAGAAGATCGTGGGCGAGCGCGGTCAGCGCGGCGAGCGACATCTTCCAAGTTCGGAAATACAGGGCCATCACAATTGACACCAGTACCAAAAAGACGCCCAACCCGATCAGAGCCTGACGAGTGATGTCTTGGCCCCATGTCGCGCCGATGAAGGACGCGGTGACGTTCTCTAGTGGAACGTCATACGCATCGGCCAGATCTTGCCTCAGCAAAGTCGTTTGAGCATCAGTGAGTTGTTCCGTCTGGACACGGACCGAGTCTCCACCCACGATGGATACCCGGGGGTTTGACTCCACGCCGGCTTCTAACTGAACCGTGTCAATCGCGGTCTGTTCCACGATGGAGGCAGGGTTGGAAACCCTGAATTCTGAGCCACCACTGAATTCAATTCCGAACGTAAATCCTCCACGAAGAAGCGTAATCGCCACAGCAAGAATGACCAACGCGCCACCAATCACGTACCAGCGGAGGCGGTTGCCGACGAAATCGAATGAACGCTCCCCGGTATACAGGGCATTACCAAATTTAGTGAAACGGGACATTTACTTCTTTCCCTCCATCGACGCAGATTCTTCTTGAGCTTTGCGTTCGGCAATCGTCTGTCGCCGCTTGGCCTCACCGGCGCTCCGCTTTTTCGCTATCACTCCCGCATTGACCGGCTCCATAAAACGTGCCCGGCCCCGGTACACAGCGCCCAACGCTTTCGGGTCCAGTCCGCTCAGCGGGTTGCCCGAAGAGAAGAACGAGGTTCTGCCCAAAACCCCCATCAAAGGACGGGTAAAGAGGGCTACGACGATGAGGTCAACAATGGTGGTAATACCGAGTGTGAAGGCGAACCCTCGAACGTTCCCCACCGCCAAAATGAAGAGCACCGCCGCGGCGAGGAAACCCACAGCATCCGAGGCAAGAATCGTCCTAAAGGCCCGTTTCCACGCTCCGACAATCGAGGACTCAAGATTTCTTCCGTCTCGGAGTTCGTCTCGGATGCGCTCAAAGAACACAATGAAGGAGTCAGCGGTAATACCGATGGCAACGATGAGTCCTGCCACCCCCGCTAGGGAAAGGCGGTATCCCTGTGTGTTGGACAGATAGGTGATGACAAAATAGCTCAGAGTGAAAGCTGTGGTCAGCGAAAACACCGTGACCATTCCCAGCATCCGGTACTGCACTAAGGAATACAACACCACCAGGACAAGACCTATGGCGCCGGCGAGGAGACCGCTTTGTAGTTGGGAGAGTCCCAATGTTGCCGTAATGGTCTCGGAGCTTTGGACGGCAAACCCGATTGGGAGCGCGCCAAATTTTAGTTGATCAGCGAGCGTGGTGGCCGATTCCTGCTCAAAGCTCCCGCTGATTTGAGGCTTGCCATCCGTGATTGCGCCCAGTGTTCGAGGGGCGCTGATTACGTTGCCATCCAAGACAATAGCAAACTGATTTTGCACTCCCTGCAACAGGATTAAGCGCTCCGTCACTGTGCGAAATGCTTCCGTCCCCACGCTGTCGAATTCGAGGAAGACACCCCACTCGTTGGTGACCGTCCCCTGGGGACCGGGAACCAAGCCTGAGATGGCGTCAGAAATAGTCCCGCCGTCCACTTCCACCGGTCCAAGAATAAATTTTGATGCCCGGTCGTCGGAGCAGGTGACCAGTGGCATGGTCGGGTCCGCGACGTTGGCGCCGAGCTCGTCGAGGGCCTCACAACTGAGTTCGTTGTAGGCGGTCTCAATCTCCGGTGTAATCCACGCAAGATCACTGGGGTTCTCCGGGGTGGTTTCCGGCGCATTCTCTGCCGGGACAACCGGCTCTACAAGACTTCCTTCGGGAAGGAGAGCAGGCCCTATCCGGAGGACTGCGCGGAACTCCAGTTTTGCAGAGGAGCGGATTCTCTCCAGGGTTGCCGCATCGGGAGTCCCAGGGATAGACACCACAATGTTGGAGCCACCTTGAGTCGTCACTTCGGCCTCTGCGACACCTCCAGCGTCCACACGCTGGCGAATAATCGAGACAGCCTGAGTGAGCTGCTCGTCGGTAACGTTTTGATTTTCTGCAACCTGAGGAGCCAAAACAATCTGAGTACCACCTTGCAAATCAAGCGCAAGTTTGGGAACCCAGGAACCCGTTCCCTGGAAAACGGCAATAGCGTTTCCCCCTATGAGGAGAGCAAACAAAACTCCCAACCAAATGAAGCGGGTCATTGCCGAGCGCACAACAGACGTTCTTGCCACAGTAAATCTCTCTAAAAAAGGGGGCGGAGGTCTAAGACTTGTCGGCCTGAGGAGCTGCCTCCTCGGCAGCTGACTCTTCTACAGCTGCATCTTCGACGCTTTCGTCTTCGACAACCTTGGTCAACACTTGACGATGAACTTTAATTTCGACGCCTTTTCCTACATCCAGTGTGGCGACGTTGGTGTCGTCGTCCATGGCGATGACCGTCGCAAAAAGCCCGAAGGACGTCATGACGTTAGCGCCGGGATGCAGTTTATCTGCCAACTCCTCCTGGGTCCTCTTTTGCTTGCGGGAGTTGCGAATCATGAAGAAAATCAACAGTCCGAGGATTGCGACCATAAACAGTGTTACGGGATCCATGGCTACTTTCCAGCCTTTCGTCGAGTGGGTAGAGCGGGCAAGCTCCTGACAACTATAGGTCATTCCTGGCCGGAGCCTTGTGGCCAAGGTGGGCGTACGCTCCCGAGGTAGCCACGCGACCTCGGGGAGTTCTATGAATAAAGCCTTGCCGAACGAGAAAAGGCTCCACCACAGACTCAATCGTCTCTGGTTCTTCCCCTACAGAGACCGACAGAGTTCCCAGCCCGACAGGCCCACCATCGAACTTCACGATGAGCGCCTCCAGCACTGCCCGGTCAAGCCGATCTAAACCGAGCTCGTCGACGTCGTACAGCTCGAGCGCATCCTGCACAGAGGAAACATCGGGGTTTCGCTCGCGGACGAGAACAAAGTCGCGGACCCTTCGCAGCAACCGGTTAGCAATTCGGGGTGTTCCCCGAGAGCGCAGCGCAATTTCTGCCAGCGCTTCGCGAGGCCACTCCACGCCTAGAACAACCGCTGACCGTGTCACCACCTCGGTGAGCTCCTCGTGAGAGTAGAACTCTAGATGGGCGGTAAAACCAAACCGATCTCGAAGCGGACCGGGAAGGAGACCCGAGCGTGTCGTCGCTCCCACGAGCGTGAACGGGGCGATGTCCAACGGCAACGTGGTCGCCCCTGCGCCTTTACCCACCATGATGTCGATGCGGAAATCTTCCATCGCGAGATACAACATTTCTTCTGCAGGACGGGCCATGCGGTGAATTTCGTCTATAAAGAGAACCTCGCCGGGAACAAGCGAAGACAGTACCGCGGCGAGATCGCCAGCATGATTGATCGCGGGACCACTCGTGATGCGCAGAGATTGGTCGGTTTCTTCCGCGACAATCATGGCCAACGTCGTTTTACCCAATCCGGGCGGGCCGGAGAGAAGGATGTGGTCTGGTGTTCTGCGTTGTTTCGCTGCTGCTTCAAGGAGTAACACGAGTTGCTGACGAACTTTAGCCTGACCGACAAATTCGGAGAGTTTTTTGGGACGAAGAGCACCTTCGAATTGGATTTCTCCCAAAGATTCTGGCTCTTCGCGCACCGGAGTGTCGGACACTATCTCGCCTCCCGGTTAACGTGAGGCCCCAGGATAGCCAGAGCACTGCGCAGCAGATTTGCTGCATCCACAACCTCGCCATCGACCGACTCCACGGCTTGGGCGACCCCCTCTTTCGCGGTTTTCTCCGGCCAGCCGAGACCTGTTAGGGCATCAACGACAGAGTGGCGGATAGCTTCGTGGGCCGATGAGCGGGGCTCGGTCACCGAAACGCGAATCCTCGAATCGAAGGCGCCCTGGAGCGAAAGCACAATCAGTTTTGCAGTCTTGGGCCCGATGCCACTGACGGCGCGAAACGCGGCATCGTTTTCTTGGATCACAGCGTCCTGGATTGCGTCAATGCTGAGATGACTCAAAATCGCCATCGCGGATTTCGGCCCCACACCTCCCACTCCCCTCAGCAGGTGAAATATCGCCACCTCGTCATCTGACGCGAACCCAAAAAGGGCTATGTGGTCGTCCCTCACCACCATGGCCGTGTGGAGGAGGAGAGATTCACCCACGGTGAGCGTTGCGGCTGTGCGCTCGGGAACCAAGACAAGGTAGCCGATTCCCCCAACTTCGAGGATAATTTCGGCGCCCGCGCGCGAAGCGACACTCCCCCGCAGCGTGGCAATCACTGTGTTAGCTTAGGTCTCTTCGCTCGAGCTTCCGCTTCTCGCCACGCCTGTTGGGCAGGGGTTGTTCCCGTTCGGTGGACCTCGGGTGCTTGGGCCCGCCACGCCTCCGTGATAGCCAGAGCGAGAGCATCCGCAGCGTCCGCCGGTTGGGGAATCGAATCGAGCCCGAGAATTTTCTGCACCATCGTGCCCACCTGGTGCTTCGTAGCCCGACCATAGCCCGTGACCGCAGCTTTCACTTCACTGGGAGTCCGCATTGAAACAGGGATTCCCTGTGCGTAGGCAAGAGCGAGAACAACCCCGCTAATTTGAGCAGTACCCATGACGGTTCGCACATTGTGTTGGGCAAAAACCCGCTCCAGAGCCACGATATCGGGGCGAAATTCGCGAAAGACAGCCTCGAGGGCAACCGACAGTGCACCCAAGCGAGCCTCGGGTGGATCGCCTGCTGGAGTCCGAAACACATCGACGTGGACCAGAGACACCAATCGGCCAGCACCTTTCTTGATCACCCCCACACCCAATCTGGTTAGGCCGGGATCGATGCCAAGGATGGTACTCATCAGGTCACCGCCTACTCAGACTCTTCCAGTAACGCCGACACCTCTGCGCTGAGGTCCATGTTCGTGAAGACAGTTTGGACATCATCACAGTCCTCAAGAGCTTCGACCAGGGACAGCACCTTCTTCGCTCCCTCAAGGTCGGGCTGAATGCTCACGGTGGCGAGAAATTCTGCTTCCGCTGCGTCGTAGTCAATGCCCGCTTCCTGGACAGCCTTCCGTGCCTCAACCAGGCGGGACGGGTCGGTAATAATTTCGAATCCCTCGCCTCTATCGATTACTTCTTCCGCTCCAGCGTCCAGCACAGCCATCAAAATGTCGTCTTCACTCACCCCGTCGGTCTTCGAAATTGAGACAACTCCTTTACGGGAAAAGTTGTAAGCCACGCTCCCCGGATCGGCCATCTGACCTCCATTGCGCGTCATGATAATTCGCACCTCTGCCGCGGCACGATTGCGGTTATCGGTCAGGCATTCGACCAACAAAGCCACACCACCGGGCCCATAACCCTCATACATGATGGTGTGATAATCCACGGTTTCGCCCGCGAGCCCGCCACCGCGCTTGATCGCACGATCGATGTTGTCGTTGGGCACCGAAGTCTTCTTAGCCTTCTGAATTGCATCGGCGAGGGTGGGATTACCGGCAATGTCCGCTCCACCTATTTTTGCCGCTACTTCGATGTTCTTGATGAGCTTGGCGAAAGATTTTGCACGTCGCCCGTCGATGATGGCCTTTTTGTGCTTCGTTGTTGCCCACTTAGAGTGTCCCGACATCGCGCTCCCTTGTTTGCCACCCCATTCTAAACAACCAGTGCCTCGCCGTGGGAACGCTTCGCGGCCAGGACCTGGTCGAGGAATCGTTGGTGGAGGCGGTATTCGCCGACCACCTCGGGGTGAAAGGCGACACCCAGAAGAGTTGCCGTCGCGACGCCGACCACTTCGCCACCGGCAAGGGTCGCAATAATCTCGACACCCTTGCCCACCCTCGTCACCACGGGGGCCCGGATAAACGCCACTTTGAGGGGTGGCCCATCAAGCCCACTCAAAGAAATCTCCGCCTCGTAGGATTCAACTTGCGGCCCAAAAGCATTTCTGCGAACAGAAATATCAAGACCACCCAAAGTTTCCTGGCCCCTAATTCCACCCTCAATGTCGTGGGCCAGGAGGATTAGCCCCGCGCAGGTTCCCAGCACAGGAAGACCCCCTGCAATAGCCTCTCTGAGCGGCTCCCGGAGACCAAAAATGCGCATCAATTTGTCTATGACGCTCGACTCGCCCCCCGGGAGGACAAGACCATCAAGACCTTCGAGGTGCTCGGGAAGCCGCACCTGGGTGACCCGCGCCCCCAGGGACGCAAGCACGGCATGATGCTCGGCAACATCGCCCTGGAGGGCGAGGATGCCGATGGTGGGTGGGGTACTACCAGCCACGCTCAGCAAGGCGGTGTGGGGCAGGAAGGTCGGATACGTTAATTCCCACCATGGCTTCTCCGAGGCCGCGGGAGGCCTCGGCAATGACGCTAGCGTTGGTGAATTGGGCGGTAGCTTTCACGATCGCAGCAGCACGATGGGCAGGATTTCCCGATTTGAAAATTCCCGATCCCACGAAGACGCCGTCGGCGCCGAGCTGCATCATCATCGCCGCATCAGCTGGCGTGGCCATGCCACCGGCGGAAAACATCACCACGGGAAGCTTCCCGCTCTGCGCCACCTCCACGACGAGGTCATAGGGGGCCTGAAGATTTTTGGCCGCCACGTAAAGCTCGTCCGGGCTCATCGCCTGAAGCTGGCGAATTTCTCCCAAAATGGTGCGCATGTGCTTCGTCGCTTCGGAAACATCACCCGTTCCTGCTTCACCTTTCGAGCGAATCATCGCAGCACCTTCAGTGACCCGACGAAGCGCTTCACCCAGGTTCGTTGCTCCACACACGAAAGGAATGGTGAAACCCCATTTGTCGATGTGGTTGACGTAGTCAGCGGGGCTCAGAACTTCGGACTCGTCGATGTAGTCGACCTTCAGAGATTCGAGGATTTGAGCCTCAACAAAATGACCAATGCGTACTTTGGCCATCACGGGAATCGAGACGGTATCCATGATTCCCTGGATGAGATCTAAGTCGCTCATCCGAGCAACTCCACCCTCAGCGCGGATATCCGCCGGGACTCGTTCGAGGGCCATTACAGCTACCGCGCCAGAGTCTTCGGCAATGCGGGCTTGTTCAGGAGTGACGACGTCCATGATGACGCCGCCCTTAAGCATCTCGGCGAGACCTCTTTTGACCCTTGCAGTTCCAGCCTGCGGTGTGGTGGTGTTGTCGCTCATGAGGTGACGGGGTCCTTTCCCAGACAGTGGCACGTGAGGCACTTTGAGGTGCGGGCAAAAGTCTAACCCTTGGAACCTGAAGGCCAGCTTGCTATGAGCTGTTCGCGCATATCGCCAAGAATCTGCGGTATCGCTTTGGTGCGCGCAATGATGGGGAAAAAGTTGGAGTCCTGCCCCCACCGCGGCACAACATGTTGATGAAGGTGAGCCTCAATACCCGCACCAGCAATGCTCCCCTGGTTGATTCCCATGTTGAATCCTTGGGCACCAGCAACATGACGAAGCGTTCGAATGGCATCTTGCATCATCGCTGAAAGCTCGGCTGCTTCCTCCACGCCCAGGTCGTCATAGTTCGCAACATGGCGATACGGCGTGATGAGAAGGTGCCCTGCGTTGTAGGGATACAAATTGAGTACGGCGTAGACAAGCTGACCACGAGCCACCACCAGTGAATCATCTTCGGCCATATCAGGCGCCACACAGAACACACAGCCCTGCTCGGCCGTCCGGTCCTCCCCGTTGAGGTAGGCCATCCGGTGCGGTGTCCACAGACGTTGAAAAGCATCGGGAACCCCCGGCAAGCCGGAGGGATCTATGAGCGGAACCCCGGGATCATCGTTAGACATGATGGGGCGTCCTGGTTGCTTCCAACACCATCTCGAGCGCTTCTTGCAAGGGGACCTGGTTGTGTTGGGATCCATCACGAAAACGGAAGCTCACGGCACCTGCAGTTCTATCGTCTTCTCCGGCAATCAGCAGGAACGGAATCTTTCCTTTGGTGTGAGTCCGAATCTTTTTTTGCATGCGATCGTCTGAGTCATCAAGTTGCGCCCTCACCCCATTGCGGGAAAGAGTCTCAATAAACTCACCCAGGTAATCAGCGAACTCCTCAGCGACGGGGATCCCCACGACCTGGACCGGCGAAAGCCATGCGGGAAAAGCGCCGGCATAATGCTCGGTGAGAACGCCGAAGAACCGCTCTACAGAACCAAACAGCGCGCGATGAATCATGATTGGAGCCTGGCGCGAGCCATCATCAGCTTGGTACTCGAGACCAAAACGCTCCGGCAAGTTGAAGTCGAGCTGAATAGTCGACATCTGCCAGCTGCGCCCTATGGCGTCCCTGGCTTGGACGGAGATTTTAGGCCCGTAAAAAGCAGCACCACCGGGGTCAGGAACCAACTTAAGCCCCGAGGACTGAGCCACCCGCGACAGGGTCTCCGTCGCCCGATCCCACAGCACACCATCGCCCACAAACTTGTCATTGTCAGCGTCTCTCGTGGAAAGCTCCAGATAGAAATCGGTCAAGCCGAAATCCCCCAAAAGAGCCAACACGAACTTCAAAAGATCACCAAGTTCCTTCTCAAGATCTTTCTCAGTGACAAAGATATGGGCGTCGTCCATAGTGAGACCGCGCACCCGGGTCAGACCGTGAACAACGCCGCTTTTCTCGTAGCGATATACGGAGCCAAATTCGAACAATCGGAGGGGAAGTTCACGATATGAACGTTGCCGCGAGCGGTAAATAAGGATGTGGAACGGGCAGTTCATCGGCTTCAGGTAGTAATCCACACCCTGCTTGGTGATGTCACCGTCAGCGTTGCGCACTTCGTCAACCCGCATGGGCGGAAACATTCCGTCCTTGTACCAGGAAAGATGCCCGGAGGTCTCGAATAGGTCCGACTTGGTGATGTGGGGCGTGTACACGAATTCGTAGCCAGCTTCTTCGTGGCGCTTGCGAGAGTAGTCCTCCATCACCCTGCGAATCACGCCACCTTTGGGATGAAACACCGGGAGGCCGGAGCCAA
>Ga0222663_1000121_pt1 | contig 55229 bp, 48 predicted proteins | sample AntAcemetagen602_FD_179852 | JGI IMG/M metagenome (GOLD analysis project Ga0222663, IMG submission 179852) | Saline water microbial communities from Ace Lake, Antarctica - #602 | ecosystem: Environmental > Aquatic > Non-marine Saline and Alkaline > Saline | place: Antarctica: Ace Lake... | reverse complement strand
GGCGGGCTTAAGAAAAGCCGCTGCACGCAACGTCGATGACCTCTGGGACGCAATCGCGAATATCATCAAAACCTTCACGCCACAGCAATGCACAAACTTCTTCGCCGCAGCAGGATATGATCTTGATCAAATGATTAATTATTCACTACAACCTAGATGTGCTATGATTTGCAAAATCATTGCGACCTGCATCGCAAATAAGTGTAATGAGCTTTAATGAGCAATAATAAAAAACCGCTTCCGACCTTGGCAGCAGACGTCAGCATCTCAGACGTGCTAGCGACCATCGGATTAAGTTCTGCACAAATTGCACTCGTTATTGATACGCAAAAAAGGTTGATCGGTACAATTACAGATGGTGACGTCCGGCGGCATTTACTCAAAGGGGCGCAGTTAAACGCTTCTGCCAAGGACGTGATGAACCGATCACCACTCTATTTGCCAACGGGTTCCACAGACGACGAAATTCGCACATTGATGCGTCAATATTTGATCCACCAGGTTCCCATATTGAACAATGACAACCAGGTTGTTGATTTAGTCACCCTTGATCAACTCAACGGAATAGCCTCGACGCCTTGGGACGGCTCCGTTCTTATTATGGCCGGGGGCGAAGGTCGAAGACTACGACCTTTCACAGAGACCGTGCCTAAACCGCTTCTTGAGGTTGGTGGTAAAAGTATGATCGAAGCAACCCTCGGCCAGCTCTCCGATCATGGTTTTCACAATGTCTTCGTGTCAGTACGATATAAGGCAAACTTGATCAAAGAACGGCTTGGCGATGGGCGTAAATTTAATGCGAACATCACATACATCCATGAAGATGAGCCTCTCGGAACAGCTGGGGCACTAAGGTTGCTGCCGGATGGTTTTGATAAACAGTTATTGGTCATTAATGGCGATATTGTAACCCATTTAGACTACCGTAATATTGTGCGCTTTCATAACGAAATGGACGTGATGGCGACAATGGGTGTGAGAGACTACGAAGTACAAATCCCATATGGCGTTGTGAGTATGCTTGATGGAATGATTGAATCAATCATAGAGAAACCTCTTTTTTCTCAGTTCATCAATGCAGGTATTTATGTTTTAGAGCCAAACACCATTCAATTTTCGCGCGAAGAAAATATCCAAGATATGCCTGACCTGTTTGAGTTTCTGGTTAGTAAATCTCATCGTACAGCGGGCTTTCCTATTCGCGAGTATTGGCGTGATGTTGGCCGCATTAGTGATTTAGAAGGTGCGAATAATGATGTTTTGAAGCGCTCGTGAAGCTTCTTTAGATCAGCCCATCGTAGTTGCAACAGACCACATTGACTGAAAACTGAACACGAATAGATGATTGATTTTGTAAGGTCCCTTTGGCGACTCGTCGATCCCAAAGCCCGGCGTGGCCTTTGGTTGCTTGCTGGCTGCCTGGCTGTGGGAACCGTCCTAGAAAGCTTGGGCATTGCGCTGTTTATTCCATTGGTTTTATTTGCCGTAGATAGTGACAAGGCGTTAGCCTTGCCGATCTTACCGTCGGTTTTTGAAACCTTTGAGATCGATACGCCCAGCGGTCGCATTATCTTTTTGGCTGGCATTTTAGCGTTGATGTATGGGTTGAAGAATGCCGTCCTGGCCGTTGCTATTTGGTTGCAAACTTTAATACCACAAAAAACGCTCGCACACCTATCGCGCAATTTGATGCGGGCCTATCTGAAGAGAGATTACGCCAAACATTTGATGCAAAACTCATCAGAGGTTTTGCGTAACTTCACATCGTCTTTGGCGATTCTAATTGAACACGGAATTCGTGGTCTTATGACATTGGTCATGGAAACGGTTCTGGTTATCGCGGCGGTCGCCGTTACCATCGCCGTTGAGCCAGTCGCATCCATTCTGGTCGTGCTAACGGTCGGCATTACGATGATATCAGTCTTATACTTTGTTCGAAGGAGAATCGGCGCTTGGTCTGCGGAGCTTCAAGTTCTATCAGCGAAACAGTTAAAAGAAATCAACGAGTCACTAGATGCCTTTCGCGAGATCAAAATTGCTAACTTGGCGGAACGTCGGGCCGAGCGATTATATAAGATTGTTACCGATGCAGCTCCCTTTCATGCCCGCATCGGGTTCTCGGTGCAAATTCCACGTCTCGCGGGCGAGGTCGCTATTATCGTCGCTGCCTTTCTTGTTATTGTGTATCTGGTTATTGGACGCGGCCTACCCCCAGAGTCCATTGTTGTGACACTCGGTGTTTTTGGTGCGGCGGCGATCAGAATTTTGCCGGCTGCAAGCCGAATTATTGAGTCGCTCGCGAACCTTCGACGATGCAGCGTTGTTCTGAACATGATCAAAGATGACCTGATTCAAGACCAGCCAACGGACTTGTTAACCGCGACAACAGCACCACCGCCAGAGACTTTAGAATTTCTATCCTTACGTTTTGATTCTGTTCGATATCGGTATCCCGGTGCCAGCAAGGATTCTCTGCAAGGCGTATCAACCACCTTAAACAATGGTGAGTTAATCTGCCTTGCTGGACCGTCCGGCGCTGGCAAGTCGACGTTTGCCGATCTGATTCTTGGTCTCATCAAGCCCAGCGAGGGCTCGGTCTACGCCGACCAAATCGATATTCATGAAAATCTTCAAAAATGGTGGCCCACCATCGGCTATGTGCCACAAACCGTCATCGTGACCGATGAAAGCCTGCGCGATAACATCGTGTTTGAACGACGTGGTGACCCCAGAGAAACCGAAAACGTCATGCAAGCGTGTCAGTTGGCACAACTAACGTCGCTGGTAGAGACCCTCCCAGATGGTATTGATACCCGGATGGGAGAGCGGGGCACTTGGGTATCCGGCGGGCAACGCCAACGGGTTGGCATCGCCCGTGCCTTGTTTGGGCGGCCTCAATTATTGGTTATGGACGAAGCGACATCATCCATAGACGGGCAAACGGCCCAACTTATTATGGCCGAGGTCCAACGGCTCGCCGGTGAGCGGACGGTAATTGTTATTGCCCATAACCGCGACATCATCAAAGCCTGTGATCGCATTATATTCCTGACCGATGGTGCCGTCATCGGCAATGGCAGCTATCAAGAGTTAATGTCTGATTCCGCCCCTTTTCAATCTTTTATGGCCAGTTTATCTCGCATCGACGAGTCGCAAAAACCACCACAAGACGCTATGCTGCAAGAGGCATCTGTCGCCTCATGAAAATTGCATCAATCACGCCCCACTACTTTGAAATGCCCCTGGCGCAGCCCATCGCTGATGCACGCAATACCATTCGAACGCGTGCCTGCGTTTTGGTCGAGGTCAAGACGGATTCCGGCTTAACAGGGTGGGGCGAAGCCGCAAGCTTTGCAGGCTGTGGCCGCTTGGTATCAACGGTCATAAATTTTTATGCCGAAAGATTTGTTGGCCGCACCCTTGTTGATCCAAAAAATCTGTTCGATGAGATGTATGGTAGTTCTTTGCACTTCGGTCGCCGCGGATTGGTGGTCAATGCCCTTTCCGGAATTGACGTCGCATTATGGGACCTCAAAGCTCAACAAGAAGGCAGGCCACTCGCAGATTTACTGGGTCGTCAACGCGATTCCGTCCAAGCTTACTTCAACGGCGGGTACTATGTGGATGACGATCCCCATGGGTTTGTCAGACAATCAGCGATGCGAACCTGCGAACACGGTGTCGGTGCATTGAAAATCAAGATCGGTCGGTCCGTCGACGATGACCAACGACGGATCGCGATCGCCAGAGAGGTGCTCGGTCCTGATCGGGATTTGATGGTCGATGCCAATGGTATACTAGGCTTGGACTATTTGAAGGCTCTCGATCCAATCCTTCAGGGCCATGCAATACGCTGGATGGAAGAGCCCGTCGCCATTGGTCGGTTGGCAGATCTTTTGGCTGTGCGTGATGTGCTAACAACGCCCATCGCCGGGTACGAATTAGAGCAAACCGCCAGTGGGTGGGCTGACCTGATCGAAAGTGGTGCTATCGACATTGCCCAACCGGATGCCATTTGGTCGGGGGGAATCACGGAATGTCAGCGGACTTTCTCCGTTGCTGCGAAGCACCAGGTCGAGTGGGTTCCGCATAATTTTGCAACCATTGTCTGTCTTGCAGCAAATGCCCATTTGGCCTGCGCTGCCCCAACAGGAGGGTGGCTTGAGGTCGATTCCAACCAGAACCCGTTCTTATGGAATCTAAATTCTGAGGGCAGTTTTGGTTTGTCTGAGGGGCGCATTACACTACCAGACTTGCCAGGATTGGGCGTGCGCCCTGATCTGTCTGCCATCGAAAAATTCCGAGTGACCGTCTAGTGCCCCCATCATTCACAATACGGCCCGCAATCGCGGAAGAGTCGATCCGCAAGGTTCTCGTTGCTAACGGCGCGAATGATCGCGTGGCGACAGACGTTGCAGATGCATTGGTCCGTGCATCGCTTCGCGGTATCGATAGCCATGGCATCGAGCTATTGCCCAGTATTCTAAAACGAGTGGAGGCTGGGCGGTGCCAGCTATCTCGGCCTATTCAAGCTATCAACGAAAACACAGAACGTGCTTGTGTCGTATTTGATGCGAACCTTGCGCCCGGACAGCACGCTGGCATGGCGATGGCACGTGCCGCAGCAGACCGCGCGAAACGATTTGGTATTGGTATGGCATGTGTACGCAACTCAACCCATTTTGGTGCTGTAGCACCCTATGTTGAGTTCATTGTTGAAAATGGAATGGTCGGTTTTGTCGGATCAAATTCGACGCCCAGTATGGCCGCGTTTGGCGCAACATTCCCCAATCTTGGCAACAATCCATTGGGATTTGGTGCGCCCGTTAAAGATGGGCCAGATTTGGTGGTCGATTTCTCCTGTGGGGTTATGTCGTTTGGTCGATTGGCTAAGCTTCAGGCCGACGGCCAACCAGTTCCACAAGACGCTTTCATCAAACCAACAGACATTCCACAGGATGGACCCGTCTACGAAATTGCCGGCGATCTTAAATGGGCCGCATTGCCCTTTGGTGGCTACAAAGGCGCCTCCATTGCCATGATGATTGAAGTCCTCTCCGGGGTTCTTTCTGGCGGTAATTTTGGCATGAAAACCGAGACCATGGATGGCGGCACATTCAGAGGGCCCAGCCATTTTGCCATGGCGTTTTCACCGAATGCGTTCGGCATTGTTGACGTTGCCAAACAGATGGAAACCTATGTGAATGATATTGCTGGACAGAACGCGACCTTACGCATCCCTGGAGACCGGGCTTCAAGGGTGATAGATGAGCGATCTGCGGCCGGCATTAAAGTGTCTCAAGATCTAGTTGCAGTATTGGGAACAAATAATTGATTATCTTGGGATGTAGGGCGTGAAAAGCGATAGCTTCGGTCGACGTATCCTGCGTTATCTATCAATCCAATCGTCGTTAGGTCTCCCTGCTGGTATTGTTGGTTCACCCACAGATGCTCGGGCTATTGCAGTTGGAGATCAGGCCGTTGTTACGCTCTTCCAAGAGCGAGAGAACTTTAAGTGCATTAGCGATCCATTTCATCGACTCTTCCCAGGCTCAAGTCGGCAAAAATCCGACCAAGCACTAAGAAAGGCGGCTCACTTATCCCTGGATGCCCGCATGAGGGTTCACGCGCTCCGATTGGATCCGCCCAGCCAGCATGGATTCAGTGCAAACCCAGATATGCCAACGGTCGCGCATCCCCTCGATGCTGTTGCCAAATCGATTCTGATACCGGACGCCACCGCACCAAAGGTTCCCGGTTTGCTTGCTGCCTCGTTCAAGATGCGGCTAGGCACACTGTTGCGCGCCACATACTTAATGGTATGGGTTGCCTGGATTGCCATGCGGTTTGGCCGGGTCGTCGTTGACCCTGTTTTCTATCAGGTCGGTGCACCAAGTGCGATTGGTTATGGTCAACGCGCTGAATGGGCACCGCTGGAAAAAGCGGCTACAGAATGTCGTGTTTGGGCTGATAACGCGCTCCTTGTTGTTGATGAGCTTGATGACCTTCACCTGGAATGCCGATACCCCGTAGCCCTGGTTTCAAAACTACCTGTACAACTGTCTAACTGGATATCGGACGTTACCGTTCCCGTTTGGTCATTTTGCATCACTATGATGATGCGGGCTATATCCCCAAAAAGCGATCCGTGGATTATACTACTTGCCTACGAAGCCGTTGTTATGGCTGAACAAAGCATAACGATAAAGCGCCTGTGCCAAACTTATCAGTTCAAATACTACTTAGACGTCGAGGAATACACACAGCGCCATATCGTTAAGGCCCTGGTCCTTGAGCAGTACAATGGTCGGGTGGTTCGGTGGGCTCATACGGTCATGGACACCCCTGGTGTGGCATTGAGCTTTTTAGGATATCACGATTTGTTTCAATTTGGATCATACGAGAAAACTGCCTTGGGGCAAACGTGGCTACCGGACATTAGAACTCATGACGTCGGCATTGTACGGAACGATCATCGCATAAGTAACAATGAATGGGTGGCCGACAATTTCCGCACATTGGTTAAGCATCGCAAATCAAGCGGCGGATTCATTTTGTCTTATTTTCTTCCGAGCGATATCATCGGTCGCCATGCTGTTATCAAAAATACTCTCAACGCTCTATTGCAGCAGATGGCACAACGTAGAAATTGGTTGCTAATCATTAAACCAAAAGGCAAAGGTTCTTTCTCGTTTGTCAAAGATATGATTGAGAATCAATCACATTTCCACACCAGCTGCGGAACCAACGCCGCCGTCTTTGTTGATTATGATGATGCAGGCAAGGAAGTATGCAGTGCTGGTTGGTTAATCAAACAAATGGACCTAGGCATTGGCATCAGTACCGTTCAAATTGAGAGTCTCACCTATGGAAAGCCAACGCTTCACTATTATCCAATTATTCAACGTACACCATTCTTGAATGAGTCAAAGAAGCATGGACTGACGTTCGATTCTTTGGATAAGTTTGAGGCCGCAGTTGGCGCGTGGATGGACAATCCTGGGCAGCCATTGCCAATGATAGCACAGTGTCGCGAATGGTTTGACAATTTTAATGACAATCGGGCGTTGGATCGGATTGCGAGTGTTTTATTCTCCGATCATGCCACAAATCCGCGCGATTGATTTTCTCACGATATAGGTCTCACTCCACGACATATCCAATTGCCTGTCTTAAAGAAATCACTAATCGTAGCAACGACGCCGGGGCCGGCGCAGTCTTTAGCCGCATAGCATAATCGATGTACTAGGCGTTTCTTTATCCTTTATAGCGTGCGATTTATATGTTGCAGTCTATTTTGGCCCGAGTAAAATTTTAGGTATTGAGGCTATATGTGAAACGATCCTTCAGGCACTTCTTGATGCCATATCCCATGAGTCACACTGGGTGCTTATTGTAAAACCAAAAGGTATTCGCTTTCAGCAAATGATCACACCTATCATCCAAAAAATCACTGCCAAATGCGCACCAGATGTGATGGATAGGTTTGTTTGTGTTAACTACAAGGACACCAAGAATGAGCCGTGCCCATCCCATTAGCTGGTCAATGAAATGGCGCTTGGCGTTGGTATGGGTTCTGTACAAAAAGCAGGTTTGGCTTTTAACAAACCCATTCTCCGCTTTCACCCCGCGATGTAGTCAAGCGAGTACATTCACAGGCTTGTGAGTGACAAGCTACATTTTATCTCGGCAGCTGATTTTCATGCCAGTCTAGAAGAATGGATGACTGTCGGCATACCTCGAGATTTTGACTTCGGGTGGTACAAGAACCAGTTTGATCCCTTTAATGACGGCATGGCTTTTGATCGAATGGCCGACATTCTATATCACGATGAGCCGTCAACGCAGTCGGCCTAAAGGTGATGAAAAACCTTTTTTGGATCACACGCAGAGAGAGACTGCCGTCAATATGAACATTCTTGGCCTTGTCGCCGCACGCGCTGGATCAAAGGGCGTTCCGGGGAAAAATTTGCGGACATTAGATGGGCAACCTCTAATTGCCCATACATTGATGACTTTAAAAGGCCTGTCATCCATTGACCGACTTATTCTCAGCACCGAAGACGCCACAATAGCCGATATAGGCAAGCAGTATGGCGGTGAAGTGCCTTTTCTGCGATCAAAAGAACTCGCCTCGGATACGGCTACAGCCCTTGAAGTTGCGAAGCATGCGATGGAATCGATGGATGACTTAGGGTTTCGCGCAGATATTATTGTTCATGTTTTCCCTACGTCACCATTTCTAAAAGGCGCGAGCATTGAGAGAGCCATCAAGTTGGTAAAAGACGGCTTCGACTCAGCTATTGGCGTTTGTGATTGCGGCCATGCACACCCATTTAGAATGTTAACGCTCGATGACACTTTGCGCATTCATCAATACGTCGATGATCCCGCAGCAACAAGACCCGTTAATCGCCAAGATATGCCCTCTTTATTCATACGTGCGGGCGGGTTATACGTCCGCAATCGGACGACCTTGGAACAGTGGGATGGTCGCGACTTTGCCCTCGGCGAGAAGTGTGCAGGTGTTGAAATTGACGAGGTAGAAGCTGTTGATATTAACACAGAGCTAGATTTCAAATTTGCTGAATTTCTGGCTGAACTACAGCCCAAATCATCTACCAGCCGACTTAGGTAATAAACATGACAGCCACCGAACGCCTCTACGCTATCCAAGGGCATCAGCGATCAAAAGCTGATCGCATTGCGCACATGCTTGAGAATATGGCCTCTAACAAAGCCTATGTTCATGCGCGTGATGCTGCCGGTGGCGACGTTGATGGCACACTGCTCGAAAAACACCGGGCGCGGTTTAAATGGTACCGCGAGAGTTGGCGGGCGCTGCCCAACAAGATGTTGGATGAAGGTAAGTCCGGCGACGCCTTCAAGGCCGAAAACGTGCCCCCTCTATCGCTCGATCTGGAAATGGCCTCGCTATGCGATCTGGCCTGCCCGTTTTGCTATCGACAATGGATCGCAACCCCCGATAAAATCATGGATAAAGACACGGCCTTCCGCCTGATTGATGAAGCTGCGGAAATGGGCGTTCCTTCCATTAAGTTTAATTGGCGCGGTGAGCCGTTAATGAACCCACGCATTGCCGAGATTGTGGGGCACGCCAAAAAACGTGGCATCCTCGATACCATCATCAACACCAATGCGACCCATCTTGATGACACCATGGCCCGCAAGTTGATTGATGCCGGGCTGGATCATGTCATCTATTCATTCGATGGCGGGTCGGAAGAAAGCTACAATAAGATGCGCCCAGGTCGGTTTGGCGAGAACACGTTTCAGATGGTCTATGACAACATCAAAAACTTTGCCGCTGTGCGCAAAGAAATGGGCAGCCCATTTCCCTTTACCAAAATTCAAATGATCCTAACCGATGAAACATTCCATGAGCAGGACACGTTTTTCGACTTGTTCAGCGACATCATCGATGATGTATCGGTCAAGGCTTACACGGAACGCGGCGGTAAACTGTCCGATCTAGACAGTGAAACGCAAGACCGTCTCCATAACGTTATGGCCGAGGCGGGCGTTGACGAGGATACGCCGTATTGGCGAGACAAGGACGACAACCTCATGGTGTCAACGGGCCGTCTGCCCTGCGAACAACCCTATCAGCGGGTCATGGTCGCCTATGACGGCCGCGCCGGCATGTGTTGTTATGATTGGGGTAACGAACATCCCATTGGCTACCTGGACGAACGCGCGATCAAAGAAGGCGATACCGAGTTTGAAGATGTTATGGCGCGGGCAAAAGAGGGCGCCAAAGGCTTCGAACTTCTGCACAACATTGAAATGCCTCGGCGATTGGCTAATCCGCCTAAGAAGGTTGAGAGCCTTTACGACGTTTGGCACGGCGATACGGTCAATGCCGCGCGCGCCAAACACATTGATGGCAAAATTGAAGATGTTGAAATTTGCCGCGGCTGTCCATTCAAGGACACCTACAAATGGCAAAAAATTGACGCTTCGAAGTAAAAGGTTTTTCTGTGCCCATTGAAATTATTGCTGAGGTTGCGAACGCCCATCAGGGTGATCCTGCAACCGCGCTGCGCATCGCCTGGGCAGGCCTAGACGGTGGTGCCGATGCGGTTAAATTCCAAGTCTATTTTGCGGATGAACTTTTGGTGCGCGCGCACCCTCGGTTTGACCACTTCGATAAGCAATCATTTGCACCAGATGTTTGGCCCGGCTTGATTGGCGGCATCAAGGAACGCGGCGGACGTGTGATCTGTGATGTGTTCGGTGTTCGCGCCGTAGACGTCTCTGAAAATTGCGGCGCGGATGGCTACAAGGTTCATACGTCTGACCTTGGAAACATTCCCTTGTTGCAAGCCGTGCGGGCAACGGGCAAGCCCGTCTACTTATCATCGGGGGGTAGCACAGCGCGGGAACTTGCAACGGCCCTTGGTATACTGGGTGGCACGGAAGAGGTCGGAGCACGTCGCGTTTTGATGCACGGCTACCAAAGTTTTCCAACACCCATTGGCGATGCGCGCCTGACGCGCCTGGCTTGGCTGAAAACGCACTTTGGGCATCTCTGCGATATCGGCTATCAAGACCATGTTGATGGCGATAATCCCTTTGCCTTTCATCTGCCGTTGATGGCATTGGCGATGGGCGCCACTGTCATTGAAAAACACATGACGCTGCATCGCGCCGCAAAAGGTATAGATTATTACTCGTCCATTACGCCCGATGAGTTTTCAAAATTCTGTGCTGTTGTCAGGCAGGCAGAAACGGCACTTGTCGGTGATCCGCTTGCGTTTTCAGAAACTGAATCCAATTACCGACGCGGGATGAAAAAATTTTGGGTCACAGCCCAGGCATTTCCCGCAGGCCATGTTCTGAAACAAGAGGACATCGTTGCGAAGCGTGTTGCGCCCGATGCAGGGCCACCGAACACGGTCGAGGCAGCTAAACTTATCGGCCATGCCTTGTTGCAAAATACGCCAGAAGAGCATCCCCTTTGCCGGGCTGATCTTAAACAACGGGTTTGCGCGGTCGTTGTCGCCCGTATGGCGTCTTCACGGATGCCTGGGAAGGCCATGGCAGAGGTCAACGGGCAACCAACCGTTCTGCATCTGTTAGAGCGCCTGAAGTTAGCAAAAACCATTGATGACATCGTGTTATGCACGACCACGCTTTCTGAAGATGATCCCATCGTCACGTTGGCAGACCGTGCCGACGTTCGCCATCACCGCGGCCCGGTCGAAGATGTCTTAGGGCGCATGTTGGGTGGATTAGAAGGGCGAGGCTTTGACGTCATTGTTCGTATAACCGGTGATGATATTTTGGTTGACCCGCACTATCTGGATGCTGCGGTCCATCATCATTTGTCGGAGAATGCCGAACATACCGAAGCCCATGCCCTCCCCAGCGGGACAGAAGCGGAAATCTTTGACGCCGACGTCTTGTTCCAAATTCACGAACACGCCACTGATCCTGGCGGCACGGAGTATCTGACATGGTATGTCACCCGGAACGGCGATCAATTCCGAAAAACCACACTGCCCATTCCAGAGCATCACAGTCGTGATTGGCGGCTGACAATTGACACCCCGGAAGATCACGACGTTGTCTCACGTCTGCTTACCGCGATGGCTGAAAAAGGCAAGGCGTTGAGCTATACCATGGATGATATTGTTGATTTTTTTGAGACCCACCCAGAGCTTCTTGTCATCAATGCCAACGCCAGCAAACGCAGCCGCGCAGCCACCGTCGACACCCGCCTAAAGTGGGGCGACTTTAGCAAGATCACCGGACCAGAATAAAAAAAATGGTAAACCCAGAGTACGCCCCACTGGTCACGGTCTATGTCACCAGTCACAATTATGGCCGCTTCATTCGCCAAGCAATTGACAGCGTCTTGGCCCAAACCATGACAGACTTCGAGTTGATTATTATTGATGATGGGTCGACCGACGATTCGCGGACAATTCTTGAAACCTATAACGATCCGCGCGTCATCAAAATCTATCAGGAAAACAAAGGCCTAAATGTCACTAACAATGTGGCAATTCGCGCTGCGCGGGGTCAGTTCGTTGTTCGCTTGGATGCCGACGATTACTTTGATGAAAACGCCCTATCGGTCATGAGCGGCGTGCTGGCACGCAACCCGATCGTCGGTATGGTGTTTCCAGATTATTACAATGTCGATGTGGGCGGCAACGTCATTGATTTGGTACGCCGTCACGATTTTGATGACGTGACGCTGCAAGATCAGCCCGCGCACGGTGCCTGCACGATGATCCGGCGGTCGTGTTTGCTCGACTTGGATGGGTATGACGAGAGCTTTCGCTGCCAGGACGGCTATGATTTATGGATCCGGTTTATCGAACGGTTTGAGGTCCGCAACGTCAACCTGCCCCTGTTTTATTATCGTCAGCACGGGACCAGCTTAACCCGCGATGAGTCGCGATTGTTGTCCACACGAGCACAGATTCTTAGCCGTGTCGGCAACAGCGATGCCCTTCCACAAACGGTGGACACGATGATTCCGGTACGCGGGCCGTCGCTTGACCCAGGTTCACCCGCATTGCATCGATTGGGCCATCATGCGCTGATTGATTGGACAGTGATTCGTGCGCTGGAAGCAACCGAAGTCAGGACCGTGACGGTTTCAACACCCGACCAACAAGTGATCGATCATATCCAGAAGACCTTCGGATCATCGGTCTTAATTCATCAACGCGATGCTGGTTTAGCGCGACCCAACACCTACATTGAAGAGACACTGCGCGATTTTATGTTCTGGCACGAAACCGCCCATCCACCGATGGATGCGGTGCTGTTTCTGACTGTGGAATCGCCCTTTCGAAATGCACAGAACATCGACACCGCAGTGCACGTCATGCGCACCTTCGACACTGACGTTGTCACCGGGGTCCGGCCCGAGAATGCGACGTTTTTTAGCCATGATGGCGGGGGCTTGGTGCCCATTCGGCAAACAGTCGGACTCCGCTTAGAGCGCGATGAATTGTACCGGGAAGTTGGCGGTCTTCGTCTAATCAGGCGTGACCATCTCTTGAAAGGCGGGTTGACCACGTCGGGTCGTATCGGCCACGTGGTTCTCGAATCAAAAGCGGCCCTGGCCATCCAAAGTCGTTATGACTGGTGGTTGGCCGAGGCGCACGCACGTGAAGAACCGCACGCTGGGCATCCAAAAGATAAAGGGCAATCGAACCATGGCTGAGATCAATTTTCGCACCCAGAATAAAGCTTGGATCATTGCCGAGATTGGTGTGAACCATGAGGGCGATGCAGGTCTTGCAGAACAAATGGTCCGACAGGCTGCCGATGCCGGCGCAGATGCGGTGAAGTTTGCAACGTTCACAATCAACAATTATATCTCCATCAATCAACCAGAACGAAAAGCAAAGATCGCCCCGTTTGCCTTGTCACACGATACGTTTCGGCACTTGGCCGCCGTCGCAGCAGAGGTGGGTGTTACGTTTTTTTCGACACCGCTGCATCCAACTGACGTCGATTTTCTGGATGGCATCGCACCGCTGTTCAAGATGGCGTCCGGTGATTTGGACAATACAGACGCGCTTCGCTATGTGCTGTCAAAAGGCAAGCCGACAATTGTGTCGACCGGATATGGCGGCGAGCCCGAGGTGCGCCACGCCGTCGAAACGATCCTGGACGTCCGTCCCACGGCCCAGGAGGACGGCTCTGTCTTGTTGATGCATTGCGTTGGCGCTTATCCAACCGCACCGGCTGACCTGAACCTGCGTAACATGGCGTGGCTGCGCGACACGTTCGGTTTGCCGGTTGGTTTTTCCGATCACACCTTGGGTAATAAAGCCTGTGAATTGGCAGTGGCAATGGGTGCTGTCGCGGTCGAAAAGCACTTTACGTATCGTAAGGAAGATCAAGCTTGGCACGACCATGCCGTCTCTGCCGACCCGAAAGATTTGCGGGCTCTGGTCGACACCATCCGCGAGGCTGAAGTTTACTTAGGCCGGTATGAACGCGGCAACGATCACAATCCGGCCGAGGCGCGACTTGTCGACATGCGGCGCTCACCTGGCACCAACTGCGATATTCCCGCTGGCACACCGTTGCAAGCAGAATGGCTGACGTGGCTGCGTCCAGCATGGGGACTTCCCGCAACAGAATTAAAGAATTTGCCAGGACGCATCCTTAATCGCGATATCGCTGCAGGTGAGTTAATCATGCCTGATGATTTGGAGTTACATGATGAATAGGATTTCAACCACCACATTTGATTGCCGGCACGATCCCTTGTCAGCCGAGGCCATGTTTGAAGCCGCAGAAACACTCCACACTCATGGTGTTGTTGTGATCCAGAATGCTTTACGAGGAAACGATCTCAACAACGTTAACAAAGAACTGGCGTCGCTATCTCGTATCGTTCCTAACGGTGACCCGCATAGTCCGAGACGGGCCATACCGCCTGTCTGGCTAGCGGCACATGGACATGGGCAAGCCGTTAGACACGTGGCACAAACATTCAATAATTCATGCATTCGAGATTTGGCTGATTCCTACTATCAAGAACCGTGGTCACTTTATGATATTTTAAGTATCGAATCTGTACCAAGTGAGGCTCCTATTATTGGATGGCACGCCGACTGTATGTCTCCTGATCTGTTTCTAAATGATCCCGCATACCGACGAATCAAATTTCATATTTATTTGAATGACGTGCGCACAGAGAACGGTGCCTTTGCCTATATTCCTGGCTCTCATCGTTGCCTACAAGAGCTGAAACAGAAGATGGGAAGCGGTATGTTGCCAGTTGCCCATCTCAGTGATTTTGACAAGGTTATCGAATACATTGAAGTCAATAAGTCCAACTTGTCAACTGATACGATTGCAATGGCTGCATGGACGAAAGAGAGCATTATGAGCAGCACTTCTTGGGTTCCAAATTTCGAAATTGAAGGAACCCCAGGCACAATTATAGTTTTCGATGAAACTGGATTGCACGCAGCTAATTCAGTGCGCTTTGGACACAGGTCTGTATTGCGGCTTGGTCTGATGGACAATAAAAGGTTCCGCCAATCTACGTCTTTCATGACGCGCTTTAAACGGGCTTGCCTTAAAAAGCTAACACCTATCGCAGCCGCTCAACTGGTTTAGTTTTAATAAGGATAAAAAAGTGAGAGGATTCTCAAAATGAGTGTTCAAAACCGGTTATTTTTAGTAGCGATGAGATCATTTGAGAACGTGGTTCGCTTGTTTGGACATTCTGCATATTGGAAAGTGATTCCCAGGATTGTTGAAACACTCGATGTTATCTACGACGTACCTGTCGACGATAAAGTGATCAAAATGTATTGTGGTGGTGAGATCGCTCGAACGCGGGCAGATCGCGCCTTAACTGCCGAGCCTGATACGATCGAGTGGATTAATAGCTTTGACCCTGACGATGTTTTCTTAGATATCGGAGCTAATGTTGGGGTATTCACGCTGTATGCAACGCATATACGCGGCATACGAACCATTTCAATTGAACCTTCTGCCTCAAATTATTTTGCCCTCATTCGCAATTTACGACTCAATAATGTCGGGCATATTGCTTATCCAATTTGTGCGGCACTAAGTGACGAAACCGGGGTTTCTGAGATTCTCTTCCATGATGTTTCCACCTTGATTGGCGGATCGGGAGTTATGACGGCTAACGGTGATCGCGGTTCAGTTGGCTGGGACAATACTGTTCCAATGATTCACGGCTTTTGCATTAAGGCCGATGATCTTATTGAAACTCTCAAACTTCCGTGTCCTCAACACCTAAAAATGGATATCATTGGCACGCAAAAAGCCGTTGTTGATGGTGCACAAAATCTATTAAAAGATCCGCGACTGAAGTCAGCTATGCTGGAATTTCCTGATGATGCAATTCAAAGCGAGGCCGTGAATACCATGATGAAAAATTGTGGATTTATCGAAGATGATCGGTTCAAGCATTGCAGGCTCAACTTCTTTTTTAAGAGGCCATAATTTCCGCTTGTCTGATATGAATCTCTCAGTTTCCAATATCGCCCTGCCAGCATTTGATCACGCAGCACTCTTTCCCACAGTTCGTGACCTCGGTTTCACAGGCTTAGAAATCGCACCAAGCCGCCAATGGCACGACACATGGCGTGGCCTGACGTCAGCAGACGTCACGACCTATCGGCGCGATATCGAAAGGGCCGACCTTCGCTGCGTTGGATTGCACTCACTTTTTTACGATCACCCAGAATTGGGATTGTTTCGTGATACCGACAAGCGAATTGAAAGCCTCGACTTTCTGGTGCACCTCTCTGGTGTTTGTCGCGATCTAGGCGGTAAGACACTCATTTGGGGTGGCGGGCGTAATCGCGGTGATGTTCCACGCCAAAACGCGATAGCGGAATGCCTCGATTTCGTCGGCACCTATGCGCACCGTACAACCGACCATGGCACATGTTTATGCTTTGAGCCCTTGGGGCCAAAGGACTCGGATTTTATTAATGCCGTCCATGAGTCCGTTGCCATTGCAGAAGCCATCAATCATCCATCCGTCCGCGTTCAGGTGGATGCAAAAGCACTGGTTCAAAACAAAGAGATGTCTGTCGATACCGTAGCCGCCGCCAAGCCTTGGTTGGTTCACGCCCATGCCAATGAACCAGACTTAGGCATCCTTGGCACCTCCGGCAACATTGACCATGCGATGTTCGGTGGCGTTCTGCGCGAGGTTGGTTATGATGGTTTCGTCTCTCTGGAACAAAAACAGGTTGATCTGAATGATCCGATAGGCCCGTTGACGCAAAGTTCTTTGATCATGAAAGAGGCCTATACATGAAACCTTTTATGCCACCTGATTGGGCGCCGCAGGTCGCACCAGGTTCGCGAATACTGATCACAGGCGCAACCGGCGGGCTGGGAACAGCGTTGATCGACATGCTGTTGTCGGGTCCTGGCACCTGCACCATCGGGGCCCATGGCGGCAGCAAAATTTATCCGTCCGATGATTCCCGCGTTATTCCCATCGTTCAGCGTTTCGAATCCGAATCTGATTGCCAATCGGTCATAGATACGTTCGTTGGCCGCGTCGGCGGCCTTGATGCCCTGGTGGTCTTATCCGGCGGCATTCATTTTTCTGGGCATTGGAAAGATATGCCGAGCCAAGACTGGGAACAGGATATGGCCATCAATTTAAACCAACCGTTCTATTTGGCACGCGCGGCGATGGCGGTCATGGCCGAACAGAACAAAGGGGGCAGCATTCTTTTGACCGGTACGGAATCCGCCTTGCACGGTGGCAGTTCGGCGTCCTTTCCCTACGCGATCGCCAAACGCGGCACCGAAGCCATGGTCCAAGGCTTGGCCCGCGAAGGAGCCCCCAACAACGTTCTGGTTAATGGTGTTCGATTTGGGTTTATTACCAGCGGCTTCCATCAGCGTTGGCATAACAAATCCAAAGATGACATGAAGGCGCGGGCTGAACTGGTGCCCCTAAAACGTGGCGGCCATCCTGATGAAGCGGCAGCGCTAATGATTTTCTTGATCTCCGGGTGGGCGCAGTTCATGACAGGCCAAATGATTCCGCTGACCGGCGGGGATTGGTTATAAGTTACGTCGCTTTCAGGAACAGAAAATCGGCATATGTCAATGGACCGGACTCTAGAGCGTCTATTGCTTGGTCAACGGACAGACCATCCATAACGCCAGACGCCGATATTGGATGCGCACAATACCCCAGCGCGGCCATTCGTGTAAGTAAGGCGTGAGCGCTTTGCCCCATATCCCGCAGACCCGGATCATGAACTTCCATAAAAATGGCAGGCGTACATCGGGTCAATGTTTCCGCAGCACCGTCCAGAACCAACATCTCTGCCCCTTGAACATCAATTTTCATCAAGCTTACATCTGGCGATCCAGCGTCTTTGATCAACGTGTCCAGGCGACAGGCGGCGACCGGATCTCCGGTTTTTCCCAATTTGTGGTCCCAAGAATCAGTTGGATGTTTTTGAAGATACAACGTCCCATCAACATCGGCAGCGACGCCTTCAAACACCGTGACACGGCTTTCGACACCCGCACGCCAGATCGCGTCTCGCAAATTGGCCAAATTGGTTTTTTCCGGCTCAATCGCCAGAACCCAGCCCGTGCCGCCCACCCAATCGGCAAAACGCGTTGTGAAAAAACCAACGTTGGCACCGACGTCAACCACCACGCCACCCGCCATCGCATAAGGACGCAAAGCTGCCATGTGCGCCGATTCAAACCGCGCCTTAAAGATATCATAGGCTTTATTCAGAACCGATCGACCAACCGACGTTCTCTGTATACCTGTCAGCAGCAGGGTTCGATAGATCGTGCTGAGAAGTCTGAAAAACGCAAGTTTCATGGGGAAGTACGCCAGCGCATCTATTCAAAGGGTGCAGCGTTTCAGCACAGTTTTGCCTACTTGTCGATGATCGAGACTCGGCAACCAACTGAGTTAACGCAATGTGCGGCATAGCTGGATACACCGGCCACAGAATTGATGGTCTCGTCGAGACCATGATTGACGCCATTCGTCACCGCGGCCCAGATGGTGATGGGCACTGGTCAGGCGGCGGTGTACATTTTGGCCATACGCGGCTGGCAATTGTCGATGTGAAGGGCGGTGACCAACCGATGGTCCGTTCATTTGCTAATCGAACCATCGCCGTTACCTATAATGGCGAGATTTATAACTATGATTCATTGAGAGCAGAAATTGAAGCCGCTGGGTTTCAGTTTGACGGGCACTGCGATACCGAGTTGTTGCCTCTTGGATTTGCTGCTTTCGGTGTCGAAATTTTCAAAAAAATTAACGGCATGTTCGCGGTGGCACTATGGGATACGCAAACAGAAAGCCTTTACCTAGCGCGTGATTCTTTTGGTATTAAACCTCTTTATTATGCCCACGCGGGCACCAATATTTCCTTTTCCTCATCCATCGAAGGAATCGTGAGGCACCCCGATGTCTCCCGGTCACTTGACCCTAACGCAATCCGAGATTTTCTTCAGTTTCGTTATGCGACGGATGGTCAAGTATTCTATGAGGCCGTCAAGACGTTGTCGCCTGGCCATATTGCGATCTGGAAGAAGGGTGCCTTTGAGTCGACACCTTTTTGGACACCCACAGACGGTTTAATCGAGCATCGTACGAACGCCACGACGGCAACCGTTGAATTGGCAAACGCGCTATCGGAATCCCATCGCCTACAACTAAGGTCCGATGTACCCGTTGGCGTTTTTCTCTCCGGTGGTGTTGATTCTGCGACCGTTGCACATTTTGCTTCACGTCATAGCCAAGAACATTTGCGGGCCTTTACGTTTGCCACGCGAGGCAACGACGAATCGGAACTGGCCAAACAAATCGCGACCGCCACCGGAATGGATCACACTGTGATTTCGTTCGATGACGCCAATCCGCTGGACGATTTATATGACGCTGTTGCCTGTATGGACGCCCCAGTCGGCGATGCCATTGTTGTGCCAACGTATCAGCTTTGCCGATCTGCGGCATCGACAGTGAAGGTCGCCCTAACAGGTGAAGGTGCAGACGAACTCTTTGGTGGTTATGTCCATTACCCGGTTTTACAAAAATTGGGATCACTGGCGGGTATTCCTGGCATCGGTGCCTTATCAGCTTTGGTTCGTGTTCTTCCCGTATCCGTTCTAGACAAGCTGTTTCACTACGATGCGTCGCTTGGGCGATTGGGCCGAACACGTGCCGCAGAGATGGTGGAGTCCATTCGGCAATCTGGTCGCTTAGCGCGGTTGGCTGCGTCCGTCTTGTCAGATGATGATATTGATGCTGCAACAATGCTGCCGCCGCCGCCATCACCCCCAACGGTCAACCTTGACCTTCGTAGCCTGATGATTGATGGCATCAAAACGTGGCTGCCAAACCAAATTCTGAACAAGATGGATCAACTGAGCATGGCACATGGCCTAGAAACGCGGGTGCCATTTCTGGATCCCGTTATTTGGCCGATCATTGCCAATGCACCAGACAATCAAATCATGACCCGTCGCGAGAACAAGGTTCTGCTTCGAAACGTTATGCGGCGCGAAGGTCTTGCCAATGCGGGTCGCCGCAAACGAGCGTTCCATGTTGCTGTCGAATCAGAACACAAAGGCGATTTAGCGTCCTTGGCCCATCAATGGTTGTCAGAAGACAAATTGCGACACTTTGGTATCTTAAAACCAAGCTACATCGCTAAGATGATGAACGCGTTGGATGCGGGCGAGTTTCTCGCGTCAAAGCGCTTGGTAACGATGATTTCCCTGCACATGTGGCTTGATGCGCGTAAGGCCTCGCTATGACGAACTCTGTTTTTCAATCGCTAGCGATCAACGCCGTCCCCCGAGCAATGGCCTTGATCGACCTTGACCCCATGTCCCCGACCTACGGCTGCGCCGATCGCGATTTCTGGTGTTACCGGACGGTCAAAGATCACCCAAGTGCAGCCCATCAGGCGATCTGCTTGGGTCTGGCGCATGTCTACACACTTAATACAGAAACAGGTACAAATCTATGGAAGGGTGATGTTCGCCTCCACACGGCGGCACTTGCCGCCGCATCCTACTGGGCGCAAAGCGTGCATCCCAATGGGGCCGTTGATGAATGGTACCGTAACGAACACAGTTTTTGCGCCACGGCATTTACCGTCGCAGCGGTCGGGCAATGCCTGTTGGTATTGGGAGAACAATCAGCCTCGAACAGCGAATGGGCCACCATCAGAAGCGCCCTTATCCGCTCGGCCGCATGGTTAGAGAACCGGTTCAATGAAGAGGTCATGAACCAGAATCTGGCGGCGGCGCTCGGCCTATGGACCGTTTATCGTCTAACCGATGATGCTCGTTGGCAAAACGCCGCCATACAAAAATGGCAAGCCGTTGCAAGCCATCAAAGCTCTGAAGGTTGGCTGCCGGAATACGGCGGTATGGATATTGGCTATTCCACGCTCGCGCTGGGCCTGCTGGCTGCTGCCGACGCAATGGATGCATCCTCGATCGTTAATGACATTGCGCGCCCCTTATCCGCGTTTATTGCTAGAGCTTCTGCACCGGACGGAACGTTTCCAGGGCGCTTGGGTAGCCGGGGTACACCGCATACCTTTCCCGGTGGTATGATGTACTACGGCACCAAGGAAAGTGACCTTGCCGACATAACCCGCGCATGGGCTTTTGGTTTTGAAAAGGGGACTCTCAACGGGCCCAACGCAATTGATGATCGCTATTTCGCGTACTTTTACTTTCCGCAGTTTGCTGCTTTCGCGAGCCAACCTGTTTCAACCAAGCCGACGCGTTTAGCCGCCGAGGCCTCGGCCTATTTTGAAAAGTGTGAATGGTGGCGCACGTCGACGCCTTTAATGGATGTTTTTGTCAGTGGCGCGATGGGCTGCGTCGTTGCCATCAAAGAAAAATCAAGCACCTCTTACCGTTACGCAATGGGGTACGATATCGTCGATGGGCGGGGTATACGGTTCTCGAGTGCTGTTCGCGCCACAAAGAATTTCAGCGGTCCAAATCAAACCAATCCACCGAACCTTTCGTGCACAGTTGCTTTCGGAAAGCGGTCGGGCTTACCGCCACTGACGCGCCTAGCAGTGCCGTTCGCAATGATAATTCGGGTGATTGGTTTGCTCAGATTGTCAGAATGGTTTCAACGCATGATCAAGCGACGATTCGTTCACGCGACCAATGACACGGACTATGTGTTGGCTCGCACTGTTACGGTTCTGCCAGATCACGTGACGATTGAAGATCGCATAGTCTCCAAAGCTGCAAAGCCGAAGGCGATTGTTCCAACCCGCCAGATTTCAATGCATAGCCCCTCAGCGCGCCAAGATACGGCGGACCAAGAAACCGCGCCTAATATCTGGGATAGCGGCAAAGCGATACACATACTGGCAAGCAAGAACGCCATCAAAGTGATCTGGACTTACCGGGTCGACCATAATGGCCAATTGCTCGAAACTGTCACCATCAACGAATAAATAATAAATAAACTTGATCATCGAAATTAGCGTGTGCTAACGCCCTTGCACATCCGCGATTACCAATACATACACAGCGAAACGTGAGGACGCGCACCATGCACATTGCCGTTTTTGGATTGGGCTATGTCGGAACGACAAGCGCTGCCTGCCTTGCAAAATTTGGCCACACAATCATCGGGGTTGACGTCAATCCAGACAAAGTTACCATCATCAACCAAGGTCGAAGTCCGGTCCACGAACCCGGCGTCAACGAATTGCTAACAGCGTACGTTACGGATCAAAAGATATCCGCCGTATCGGACCCAGAGGCCGCCTTGACCAATTGCGACGCTGCACTGGTTTGTGTCGGCACACCGTCGTCGGCAAACGGTGCCGTGGATGAAAGCCATCTGCGGCATGTCATTGAGCAAATTGCCACAGCCCGCAAAACCCAGAACAAGGTAATCACCATCATCGTTCGGTCGACTGCGCTGCCAGAAGCCCACGTCCGTATGATTGATTTGATCACAGAGATTGTTCCAGGCGACCAGCCTGCGGCTTACTGCGTACATCCAGAATTTCTGCGGGCTGGGCAAGCCGTTGAAGACTTCATTGATCCTCCAATGGCCGTTTACGGGTGTACGGATGCGGCTGCAACGACAGTTTCGAAAGCGTTGTATCCTGGCATTCAATGTTCACAAAATTATACAGACCCCGCGACGGCCGCTATGATCAAGTACGCCTGCAACTGTTTCCATGCGGTCAAAGTCACGTTCGCTAATGAATTTGGCCTGATCGGTAAGGCGATGGGCATTGACGCGCGGGAAATCATGCAGATCGTCTGCCAAGACGAGAAATTGAACATCTCACCCGCTTATTTAAAGCCAGGTCTCGCCTTTGGTGGCAGTTGTCTGCCCAAGGACCTGCGCGGCCTCATGGCATGGGGGCGCCGTAGTTTTGTCGATGCGCCAATGCTGGAACACGTCATGGCATCAAACCAATCTCAGATTGATCAAATTGTCGGTCGAATTATGATCAATACGCCAAAATCGGTTGGTATTTTTGGCCTCGCCTTCAAAGAAAATACCGACGATTTGCGTGAATCAGCGTTGGTTTCCATCGCCGAACAGCTTTTGGGCAAAGGCTATAAAATCCGGTTTTATGATCCTGCCTTAACCGTTCAGAATATGGTTGGTGCCAACAAAAGCTTTGCTCTTTCGGCCCTGCCGCATCTTGCGGATATGCTGGTTGAAACACCGGATACGCTTATTGCCAATGCGGACTGCATTGTGGTTGCCCGTGCGTTTGATGATGTCGAGTGGACGGGTCTGCCGTGGCGACCCGAACAGAGTGTTTTAGACCTGACCGGTAGGCTACCAACGCTGCCACACATCACATCCATCGACGGCTTGTACTGGGAATAGTTGTATTTCAATGATCTCTGACCCAGATTGGATGCAAGACCATCGCCGCGTATGGGATGCCAAGCCGGGCCTACGACACCACTATCGCACCCAAGTATTTGATCGAGTCTTAGCTGCTGTGAGTGGGGGCCGGACCTTGGAGATTGGCGCAGGGCCCGGGTTTCTCAAGGCTTACCATTCTAACCATATCGCCGTAGACGTTTGCCCGTCTAGTGCCCTGGATGTATGCGCGGACGTGCATGGCTTGCCATTCCCGGATGCGTCATTCCAAAACATCGTCGGTGTTGATGTCATCCATCATCTAAGCCGTCCACAAGATGCCCTGATAGAAATGACCCGGGTTTTAAAGCCAGATGGAGTCATTAGCCTGATCGAACCTTGGACCGGCGGTCTAGCGCGACTGTTTTACCGGTGGATTCATCACGAAGCGTGCTGCACCGTTAATGATCCATGGCGCGGACCGTTTGCTGGGAACAAATCGCCGATGGACGGCAATACGATGATTTCGAAGCAATTGTTTTATGATGACCTATTAGAATTTAACCGACGACTACCAGATCTGCATCCGACTTCTGTAAAATTGTTTGGAAGTTTGTCGTACCTTTTGACGGGTGGATTTCAACCCGCCGGCGCACCACAATGGCTGACAGATGCTCTTGCCCATCTTGAATTAGTTATGCCGCAACCCCTTATGCGCATCTTCGGGACTCGGGCCCATTACTGCTTTCAAAAGAAACGGATTTGACAATATGACGACCGCTGCGGGCTGGGTTGACACAAACAAGGCTGTTTGGGTTTCGATCCTTATTGCCTCTATTTTAATGACGCTAAAGTATTTCCCCGGCCTAGAGAACGAACCCGCGTACGCGGGCTTCTCGTTTCAGTCGATCTATCCCAACGCTCTGGCTGGCGACCCTTTTTACGGACCTCATTTATCGCGGTTCGAAAAGTATTTTGGACTGTCCGCGCTCTATCTGGTTCCATGGGCCATTGGCGATGTATGGCTGGATGATCGGTTTATCGCCCTTCTTTATCTCGGCTTGGTGATTGCCGCGTTCGTGGGGCTGGACCGGATCTCGGTTTTACTCGGCCTTAGGGGACTCGAGCGCATTATCATCGTTCTCTTTTTCATGAAAGATCATCAACTGCTTTATAACAAAGTGCTGATTGCTCATGCGCCCGATTTCAACCATTCCGCTGTCGCGATTCCGCTAGCAATCTGGTTGATCTATGCAGGACTGAAACGAAGCTCTTGGGCCGTTATTATCACTCTTTCCATCACTTTGGCAGCCGTCTCGGTTAAGAATGCACCTTTCGTTATTGGTGCCGCTCTTCTTGCGATGGCCTATCATGGCTCTAAGCATGAAAGAATAGCGGTCGCAGCAAGTTTTGCCGCCGCCGCTCTTTTCGCTGTTTTCGCAGTAACACAGATTATTCCAATCGAGACCGTCGAAGAGCGCAATCAGATTTGGCGTATCCTGTTGGAGGGTGCTGATGTTACCCCACTATATTTTGCATTTGAAGGAATGGTTTTCTACGAAAATCTTATCACCAACATCATTTTCCTCGGCCTTTGTTTAGCAGCCGTTTTTTGGCCTCGAACTGAGATGCCAAGCTTAACGGCAATGCGTCTCATCCTTCTTTTTGGCATCATTCTTTGGGTGCTCGGTGTGATTTATTTTAACTTCGCCCCAGATTTCTTGAAATACCCACAATTTATTGGTTTTCCGATCACGCGCCTGATGCAATGGCCTCAAATACTTTCGTCGCTGGCGTTACTCGCTGGGCTTCTTATTACCATGCGAACCCAATTAGGCGTAAAATCTATTGCAGCGGGACTGGGTATCGTCAGCCTCTTTCTTATTGGCCCTGGCTCATTAGCCATATGGGCCCTTGCTATCGGCGGAAGTGCCCTTGGCGGGCTTCTCGTTGTGGCCGTCATTCGACGATATGATCATATCGCTCTCTCTGAGATTGTGATCGGTCCGATGACGGGGCCTCGTGGTGTTATATTCATAATCGCTGTGGCGTTTACCGGCGCGCTATTTTTGTCTTATGGTCGTGGAATTTATCAACGAGCACCGGCGTGGGACCACCTTGCAAAAACAGGGGTGTACGGTGATTCGACAACGGTTTGGTGGACCGATATTGCACCATACTTGCGCGCCCATGCCAAGCCCGGATCGACCGTCCTTGCCTTTCGACCACAAGGTGTTGTTCCACCGGGTGGAAGCTCGTTGCACCATAACGCCACCGTGGCAACAGACGAGGCTGTTTTGGTGCCGGATCGGTCGATTACGACGCGTTCCGGGTTGGGCGGCTTGGCGACGCATCGTTTGGCCGCAGGCATTCGGATAGAGGATTACCAGCGTGAAGGAAGGCAGATTTCCGCAACCCAACGCCTTGGCTCTGCTTTGGCGATTGCTGACACTAAAGAGATTCTGCAAGCCCTTAGTGATCTAATCAGTGGCCCTCCCGACTACATTGTTTTACCGATCCACTCAGCAACCGCCTTGGCGCACACTAACATTCCATATCGTGTGGCATCGACCCATGGCAACATGGCAATTCTTGAACGCACGCTAGGGTCTGCTCATCAATGAAGATTGTGCCTCGTTTACCCACCCGCGCCTGATGCCTGGGCACCATCTCTACCTAGCAAGGATACAACCGAACCATGGCGCAATACTGGTCAGTTGGCCATCGCATCCCCAAAACACTTCGGCGCTATCTATATGGTGACCGTGAGCGCTGGGGTTTAACCGCTGACGCCGCAGATGCCGAATGGCAGCGATGGCAGGGCCTGTTTGTTGAGTACTATGACGCCACACAAAAAGACGGCTTGCCAGCCTATATCAACGATCTTGGATATGCTGTTTTAGAACGTTTGGATTTAACGGATAAAGTTGTTCTTGAGATTGGTCCTGGTGACATCGGTCATACAAAGTTTTGGCGGGGCAAGCCAAAGAGGTTTATCGCCCTGGATACGCGGCAAGATTTTCTGGATCGAACAATCGCCCGACTGGAAGCGGAAGGTGTTTCCTGTGAAGCGATCCTGGTTGAAGAAAAATCTTTGGCCGAGACTTTGGCAAAAATTGAGCCGGTCGATGTCGTTCTGTCTTTCTACGCGTTAGAACACATCTACCCACTAGCGCCGTACTTGAAGATTATCCAGCAAGCCATGCGACCTGGAGCCATTCTTGCGGGCGCTATCCCGACAGAAGGTGGCTTCGCGTGGGGGGTTGGTCGGTTCTGCACCAGTAGGCGATGGGTTTCGAAAACGTATAAGCTGGACTATGACAAAATCATTTGTTGGGAGCATCCGAACTTTGCCGATTCCGTTATGAACACTGTCGATAATCTATTCGAAAAGCAGCAAGTCCATTATCAACCTTTTCGAGTTCCGCTGATTGATCCAAATTTTGTGATTTCATTTATCTATCGGAATGGCCCCGAACCCCACTAAACCTGCGCCTAAATGCGCCGACATAGAGGTTTCTGGCAGCGGTTCGGTTGCTATGCCGCACCCCCTCTGTTATTAGGCCCTCGTTTCTTTTCCATCCATTAATCGACCAAGAAATAGGTATCCGCTGTGCCCAGAGCCTGTGTCGTCATTCCAACCCGAAACGAAGGTGCCTCCATCATTGGCGTGATGGAAGAAGTGCGTAAAGGTTTCGCCGACACCCGCTACGATGACGTCGTCATCTTGGTGACAGATGACTCCCGCGACGATACCCGTGAAAAAGTTTTAGCAAACGGTGGCCATGTCGTGCGCGGTGACGGTGAAGGTCTGGGCTCCGCCATGTATAAAGGTCTGAAAGCGGCCTTAACCTATAGTCCTGATGTGATCGTGGCCGTTGATGGAGACGGCCAAGCCGATGCTGCGGTTGAGATTCCAAAATTCCTAGAACCAATTGATAATGGAACGGCTGATTTTGTTTTGGGGTCGCGGTTTTTAGAAGATGGGTTGGTTAAGTATTCATACAAATCCATCAACCGTTTTGGTACGATCATTTTATCAAATATTTTGAAAGCCCAGACTGGCATAGAATTGACCGACAGCCATGGTGGCATTCGAGCCATGCGTCCCGAAGTTGCCAAGGATTTGGAAATGCTTGGCACTCATACGTATGTGCAGGAAACCATCATCGACGCCGCAGAGAAAAATCATCGGATCATCGAAATTCCGAGCGCCTGGCGCAAACGCGAATCGGGCCAATCCCGGGTTGTTGGGTCCATCCCGACCTACGTGTTTTATACGCTGCCTATTTTAATTCTGAGAACCGGCAAGCATATTCGCTATCTTTACACCGCCGGCATCGCCGCCATTATGGCTGCATTCTTAATGTTTGCTATTATCCTTATTCAAGAAGGATTCACGATGGCAATGGGGCACCGAACCCCAGCTTTTGTCCTAATCGCCTTACTTATTTTGGGGGGGGCTCAGCTCTTCTTCTTTGGGTTTGTTTTGCAATTACTGAAGCAAATTAAAAAGAAAGTGGACCAGAGCGCACGGGCCATCGACATTCAAACCGTTTCCCCAAAAGGTAAAACAGCAAAAAAATGACAGGACACACTGCACAAGATGCCCCGACATTGAATGTCGGTGTCATTGGCTTTGGCAAATTGGGTCTGCTGCATGCGGGCATTGTCAATGCTTTGCCGGGATCACGGTTGGCCGCCGTTTGCGACACATCGTCAACGTCTTTGAAAATGTTGGCGACGTATATGCCCGACGTTGACATGCATAAAGATCATCGCACCATGTTGGTTAAGTCGTCTTTAGATGCCGTGTTTATTGCTAGCCCTACGGGCTTGCATGTGGACATGGCCGTCGACTGTGTTGACCAGGGTGTTCCTGTCTTCATCGAAAAACCACTGGCGTTAAACGCCGCACAGGCGCGACCGCTGCAAGAAGCGCTCGTAAAACGGCCTGTCGTCAATGCGGTAGGTTATATGGGTCGCTACGTTGCGACATTCCGCAAAGCCAAAGAGATTATCGCCAGCGGCGCGTTGGGCCGCCTTCAAATGATGCGGGCGAATATGTACGTCGGGCAGCTTTTCCAACCGGGCAAGGGCTGGCGCTATGACAAAGAGGCCTCCGGTGGTGGCGTTCTGATCACCCAGAATGCACACCTCATCGACAAGCTGTTGTGGATGTTTGGCCCTGTCGAGCGGGTCAACGGCAACGTCACATCATTGTATTCCAAAACTGTAGAAGATCACGCCAACGCCTTTTTGCAATTTGAAAATGGCTTGGTTGGCTCTTTTGATGCCTCATGGTCGGAACGTCATGTCCGCAAACCATCCATGTCGATCCATGTTCAAGGATCGGCAGGAACATTGGACGTTGATGATGACGAGGTCCGATTGTTCTTGGATGCTGATCATGGCGATCTGAAAGCAGGTTGGACAACGTGGCGCATGCCCGACCTGTTCGAACCCGTCACGTTTGATGTCGCCGGACCATACTATACGCAACAAGCCGAAGCTTTTTTAAATGCCGTGCGTGGCGGCGACGCCGTCAGTTCCGACGTGGCATCTGCCGTTCGCACTCAGCAGGTTATCGATGCCATTTATCTATCGGCTGAACGCAGCGGCGCGCCGGTTCACATTGCGGAGCTTTGATCGACATTATGCCAAACACCGATCCTTTTAGTCCGCTGGTTCTCGGCCACAACAGTTTCTTTGGCGTCGATCATTTGTCCGCCAAACGCGGCGCAGAACGTGCGGCACATTTTGCCGATACAGACCGTGTTATGGAGATGATCCATACGGCGATGGAACGCGGCGTAACCGGCCTCATGCTCTCGACCCATCCCCACGCAGTGGTGATTTCAGAGGCCATCCGGAACGACGCCAAGGCCCGCGACGGCCTCAAAATCTATCCGCTGCTACCTTATGCGCAAAAGTACATTACCCGCGCGAACGAGGTCGGCTTGGTCAATGTCGTCTTTGATGCCCTGGCGGGTAGCTCGATAGACAACAAGATTTCCGCCATCTGGAAAGGTGGTATGGGGGTCCTGACCCGCGACGCCGAAGACATGCTTTCCGCTCTGATTCGTCTGGAATTGAATATGTTTCGCGGTTTGAATCTCCACGCGGTCTTTTTACATGACGCACTGACCGATCTGGCCTTGGGATTGAACCTGCGTAAAATTTTTGAGTTTTACGTCAAGGAACTGGATACGGCCCACGGTGCGGTCGGCGGCTTTGCCACCAAGAATCTGCCAACGCTGCTCGACCGCTTCGCAGAATGGGGCCTAGAGGCCCCCGCCGTCTTAACCCACGTGAATAAGGTGGGCTATCAGATGCACCCCTCGACAGAAGCCAGCGTTGAGGCTTTGCATCAACATCCAGCGCGTGTAATGGCGATGGGAACATTGGCATCGGGCTATCTTAAACCAGATGACGCCTACCAGTTTGTTGGTCAGGTTCCAGGCATTGAATCCATCGTCGTCGGCGTTTCAAGCGCCGCCCATGCGGACGAAACTTTCGGTGCCATCCAGCGCCATGTGCCGGTTGCGCAATCGGCCTAACCATTTCAGATTTACGGTTTATTCAACCGTCCTTTGGGTAGGTCAGCACTAAATAAATTACGATCCGCATGGCGTCCGTCGAACCGTTTTTGGTCTGTATTATAGGCTTCGCGGAGGGCAAGCCGGGCAGCAGGGGCGCTGCCTTCATCGTTTAAAACGGCTTCCGCCAAGGCCAAGGCCTGAGGTGCAAGTTCGGCAAACCGCAGCCGATGGGTAAGCCATTCGTTAAAGTACAAATCGCGAAAATCAGGGTTGATGGGCGGCAACATCTCTTGCAGCGTCTGATCCGGATCGCGCACCAAGACATGAACACCGTTTAGCCAACTGGCTTCATGAACGGCTTTATCGTCGTTCGAAAGATTGGCCGGATGATCCGGCGCATAGGCATCAAACGCCAGTTTAAAGTCTGGGTGGCTCATAAGGAAGTCGCGCGTCGACCACCGCACATCGGGATAGTTCGCATCATCAATAATAATGACTGCGTTCTCATGCAGATGCGGTTTGATCAACAACAACGACACCAACTGGCTGCGATAGTCGTGCGGGCCATCGACCAAATAGACGGCAACTTTTCGCCCGCCCAAGTGTGTCTCTAACGACTCTAAGGCCGCTTCAAAATCCATGTTCAACAACGCCGCATTGCTGGTTTCAAAGCGCTTGAGACGATCTTCGACAATGCTCAGGTTCTTGGCTTCTGGATCAAGAATGCGGAAGTTATCAATGCCAAAGCACGGCAATTTTGGCGCAGCCAGCGCCGTCGCGACCAAGGTTAACCCTTGAAACACACCAATTTCCAAATACGACGCAGAGGCATCGCCCTCGAACAAACGGGCCAACCGCTGCAACAGGCCGACGGTCTTCAGTCCCGATATTCCCGAAAGGCCATCGGCCCGGCGGTCTATCAGCAGCGGATCGGATTCAGTTTCTTGAAGTGCCGCCATGACGGCATCAATGTGAGAACGGCTCATGCGGTAAGTCCCTTGCAACGCGCCGGGACTATGGCAGAAACACCCAACCGTTCAAGCCCCGCTCCTCAGAGGTCATCTACGTGCCCCTAATTCTTCGAACTGCCTCACGGTGCCCACTCACATCTGGTTATGACGTGTGGTTTGCAACGACCGATACGCCCGCAGTCTTGCCGCGTGAAACGCACCTGCCGGATATCGCCCACCGCCTGGAAGCGGCGTTTCTGGCCGAGCGCGCAACCTGGTGGCAGGTCGGACGATCTTTGCAGTTGGACGCCGGGGCTTGGGCCGCGCACATGCCAACGTGTGGGTCCTTTGGATCAGACTTTGGCATCACGCTGGCCTGGGGTCGCGTTGCGTCTGATTTGACCATGTCTGAAGAAACGGTTCTGTGTGTGTGTGATGATCCCTGGTTGTTTCGCCATCTAGCTAAAATCGAGGGCGTCAACGCAGGAACGGCACCGAACCTACTTACGGCAAAGCTGAAACTTAGTATTCGGGGATGGTTGGCCCGCTGCAAAGTCGCTGTCCAAACCGCCCGCGCGGCGCTGGCGATGCGCCAATACCGCCCGGCGATACAAACACGTGATTCCGTCCTTCTGGTCTACGGCCATCCAGAAAGCACGACCAATGGTCATGATGCCTACTTCGGCGATCTAATGACAACAGAGCCTCTAACCAAACGATTGCTACACACGGATTGCCCACCAGCCCGCGCAGCAGGCCTCGCCACTGATAAACGCACAGCCAGCCTGCACGGCTGGGGGTCTGCCCTGTTTGCCTTGGGTGCGCCCTTTTTTCGCTGGAAACCGAGCGCCGCCGGGCCTTATCGCTGGCTGATTGATCGCGCGGCGGCACATGAGAATGGCGGTGGCGGTCCAGCCATGAATCGCTGGCAGCATCACTGCCAAACGCGGTTCTTATCCCAGGCCAAACCCAAAACTGTGATCTGGCCCTGGGAGAACCATGGATGGGAACGGGCTTTTGTTAGGACCGCAAGGGCGGCTGGCATCAAGACCGTTGGCTATCAGCACACGGTGATTGGGCCGTTTCAGATCAACTACAGCCCCCGGTCAAATCACGACGGACTGGCCTCCATTCCCGATATTGTCGCGACGGATGGCCCCGCCTACGCCCAGGAATTGCGAAATTGGGATGTACCAGACAATCAGCTTGTGGATGCCGGTGCCCTGCGCCTAAAGCCCATCACAGGTTTGTCTTATGAGTCGAAAGCACCGGTTCTAGTGCTGATGTCAGCCATTCAATCCGCTGCGGGCGCTCAAATACGGGCCGCGCAAAACCTGGCCAACGCAGGCTGGCAGGTGTTGGTAAAGGCTCATCCGATGTACGATGTAAAAATCCCTAGCGGCCCCAATCTAAAACGCACAGAAACGCCGTTACACGATTTTAAACACCTTGCGGGCGTGATCTACAGCACTGGCGCATCCGGGATGGAAGCCCGCCTCAGTGGCGTGCCCGCCTTGCGCGTCCTGTTCAATGACCGCATCGCCATTGATGTGCTGCCGGAAGGCTTATCAAACCCTACCGCGACCACTGAAACAGTTGTCGACGTCTTCAGAACCCTAACGCCACCACCGGCGGTGTCGTGGCACGATGTGTTTTCTGAACCCAAACCTGAGGTCTGGCGAAATCTGCTGTCGGATGATACCAGAACGCCAGAAAATATTTCACAAAAGGCCGAAACCCCGTGAGTGCTTCTTCCCTCTCTGTTGCCTTGATCGGCTGCGGCCGTGTTGCCGCCCACCATGCCCGGTCCATCCAAGCCATTAACGGTGTCCAGTTGGCCGCCGTTTGCGATCTTGATGCGGAGAAAGCCAAGACCTTGGCCGCAGATTATGATGTGCCGCCCTATACCAATTACCATGAGATGCTGAGTGCTCATAAAGATGTTGATGCGGTCGCCATCATCACGCCCTCAGGCATGCATTCGGAACATGCGTTGGATGTGATGCGCCATCACGAGCGGCATATCATTGTTGAAAAGCCAACGTTTATGCGGCCCTCGCAGATGGATGAGGCGTTCAACACGGCGGATTCGCTGGGCTTGAAAGTCTTTCCCGTCTTCCAGAACCGCCACAACAAAGCCGTCCGGCGGACCCGCGCTGCCCTGATATCTGGTGAATTGGGTGAGATGCGGATTGTCTCTGTGCGGGTTCGCTGGTGCCGCCCGCAGCGCTATTACGACTTGGCCGAATGGCGCGGCACCTTCAGTCATGACGGCGGGGCGCTGACCAACCAAAGCATTCATCACGTTGACCTGTTGCGCCATTTGGGTGGCGATGTGGTGCGGGTCAATGCGACCATGCGCACCTTAGGTGCCGATATTGAGGTTGAGGATTCTGTTGTTGCAACCTTGGAATACGCCTCTGGTGCCATTGGCGTATTGGAAGCCACCACCGCCGCACGGCCCGATGATTTCGAAGCCTCATTCAGCATTGTTGGCGGATCGGGCCTGGCCCAAATCGGCGGCATCGCAGTCAATGAGCTGCAAACCTTCACGCCAGACCCCGCCGCCTGCGCTGACAACAGCGAAGAATTTGTTGGCATCAAAGGTCATGGCGCGGTCTATGGCTATGGCCATGCCCAAATGTACGCAGATATCGTCGCAGACCTGACCGGAGGCCAGCCCTATCCGGTCAGCCGCGATGATTGCCGGGGTACACTGCGATTGGTGCATGCATTTTATCGGTCTGATGAGGTCGGTGGCTGGGTTGATGTGGATGTTTCTGACGAATCACCGCGTTTGGGCCGCGCCGATAACGCGATCTCGCACCTTTATCGGACCTTCACCCCATGAACTCCACATCGACGCCGCTAAAAGTGGGGATCGCCGGATACGGAGTTGTTGGCACCCGTCGGCGCGACTGCATTGATGCCCACCCCCACCTCTCCACGGTTGCGGTCTGTGACCAGAAGCTAGACGGTGAGGGTGCCTATGAGGACGGCGTGCGGTATTACCAAACCTATCAACGCTTGTTAGAAGAAGACCTCGACGTTTTGTTCGTCTGTCTGTCGAACGATATTGCGGCAGAGGTGACGTCTGCGGGGTTAAAACGCCGCCTTCACGTGTTCTGCGAAAAACCACCTGGCCGAACCGTCGAAGAGATCGCTGCCGTGATGGCTGTCGAAAAACAACACCCCACGCTGAAGCTTCGATACGGCTTTAACCACCGGCACCATGATTCAGTCCGCACAGCGCTCGAAATTGTGCGCTCTGGTGAATTGGGTCCGGTCATCAACCTACGTGGGGTTTACGGCAAATCGCAGTTGATTACCTTCGGCCAAACATCGTGGCGGACAGATCGCGCTATGGCCGGTGGCGGCGTGCTGCTGGACCAAGGCATTCATATGGTCGACTTGATCCGCTTGTTTGCCGGCGAGTTTGAGGACGTCCATAGCTTTGTTTCGAACGATTACTGGAATTACGACGTTGAAGACAACGCCTATGCCATGATGCGGACCGCATCCGGTGTGGTTGCCATGCTGCATTCATCGGCAACGCAATGGCGGCACCAGTTCCAGCTTGAAATCACTTTGCGGGATGGCGCTGTCGTCCTGTCCGGTATTCTCTCTGGATCCAAGAGTTATGGCGCAGAAACCCTGACCGTCATCCGCCGCGCCGACGACGACATGGGCGATCCGCGCGAAGACACGACGCGCTATAATCGCGATCCCTCTTGGGCCGATGAGATCAACGATTTCGCCGATTCGGTTCTCAACAACACCCCTGTCGTTGATGGATCATCGCTGGATGCCTTCAAAACCATGCGTCTGGTCTATCAAATTTATTGCGCTGATCCTGTTTGGAAAGCGCGATGGGGCTTGAGCGACGGCAACGGCGCGGTATAAGGCCCTATGCAATCCGTCATCCGCCAATCTGACCGCGCCTTCGGGCTTACCTTTGCCGCCCTATTTGCGGTGATTTCTGCTGTGGCGTGGTTTTTCTTTGATGCCCAAATTTACTGGACAATGGCGGTTTCTGGCGGGTTTTTGGCTATCGCGTTGATTATGCCGTGGATTTTGTTGCCGCTGAATCGTCTCTGGAACGATTTCGCTGGGCGGTTTTCAAGCTGGAACAACGCCATCCTGTTAGCGACGTTTTTCTTTTTGGTCATCACACCGATGGGCGTTGTGATGCGATTATTTGGACGTGATCCCATGCACCGAAAAATCACCTCTGGTGACGCAAGCTATCTAACGCCGGTCGGACGTAAGTCTGACACGACGACGCTTGCCGACATGTTCTGACCACAAAGGCCGCGCGCGTATGTTCAGTGTTCTCAAAGAATTATTCCGGTTCATGAAAACTTACAAAAAGTTTTGGATGGCACCGGTGATTGTCGGACTCGTCTTATTGGGCGCGTTCTTGGTTGCTGTGCAAAGCTCGGCGATTATGCCCTTTATTTATGCAATTTTCTGATCCGATTAGGGCTACTTCGTGAACGTCCTGGGCATCTCCGCATTCTATCATGACAGCGCTGCCGCCATCGTGCGCGATGGGCACATCATTGCAGCAGCTCAGGAAGAGCGTTTTTCTCGAAAAAAAGCGGATTCCGGTTTTCCGATCTTAGCCGTGCAGTATTGCCTGGATGAAGCGGGCCTTACCCTCGACGATATCGACCGCGTTGGGTTCTATGATAAGCCGCTTCTGACGTTTGATCGCCTGCTCGAAACCTATATGGCCTTTGCGCCACGCGGGTTTACGTCTTTCGCGCGGGCAATTCCGATCTGGGTCAAAGAAAAAATCATGCAAAAAAGCCTGATCCGCGACCAATTGAATGGCCTTGATCGTGGCACCATCGCCGATGAGCATATTCTGTTCGGTTTTCACCACCACAGCCACGCCGCCAGTGCGTTTTATCCGTCCCCTTTCGACAGTGCCGCCGTGTTGGTCATGGACGGCGTTGGCGAATGGGCGACCACGACCATCGGTCGCGGTCATGGCACGACCCTGGAGATGCTGGAGGAAATTCGCTTCCCGCATTCCTTGGGTATGCTGTATTCAGCATTCACGTATTACTTGGGCTTCAAAGTGAATGATGGCGAATACAAGGTGATGGGGTTGGCGCCATATGGTGAGCCTAAGTTTGCCGATGTCATTCGCAACAAATTGGTCAACATCAAACCGGACGGATCGTTCCGGCTGGACATGCAGTATTTTGATTACTGCACCGGCTTGACCATGACGAACAAAAAATTTGATGATCTTCTGGGCGGCCCGCCTCGTCGCGACGGCACGCCGTTCAGCCAACGCGATATGAATTTGGCGCGATCTGTTCAAGTTGTTTTGGAAGAGATTGTTCTAAAGCTTTGCCAAACAGCGCACGAAAAAACCGGTGAGAAAAACTTAGTGATGGCGGGCGGCGTTGCGCTGAACTGTGTTGCCAATGGTCGCGTTTTACGTGAAAGCCCGTTTGAGAATGTTTGGATTCAACCTGCTTCTGGTGATGCCGGCGGCGCGCTTGGCGTCGCGTTGGAAATTGATCACACGTTGAACGGTACGGCACGGCCGCCGTTATCGAACGCGCGTGATGCGATGATGGGCAGTTATCTCGGCCCTGCCTTTGATGATCACGCGATCCAGAATGTGCTGGATGCTGCCGGTGCTGTTTATGACCGCGTCGATGATGAAGTTTTGTTCACAAGCACGGCTAAAATACTGGCAAACGAAGGCGTCGTTGGCTGGTTTCAGGGCCGCATGGAATTTGGCCCCCGGGCTTTGGGCAATCGCTCGATCATTGGCGACCCCCGCTCATCGAGCATGCAAAAAACACTCAACCTGAAGATCAAGTACCGCGAAGGGTTCCGCCCTTTCGCACCCGCCGTGCTGCGCGATGATGTTGCGGATTACTTTGATTTAGATACCGACAGCCCCTATATGTTGTTGGTTGCGGACGTCAAAGCCACCCGCCTAACGGCACTCTCGGAAGCAGACTCTGCGCTAAAAGGAACCGACAAACTGAACGTCGTCCGCAGCGACGTTCCCGCGATCACCCACGTTGATAATACGGCCCGCGTTCAAACGGTCACAGCGGATACCAATCCGCGTTTCCATGCGTTGCTGGAAGCCTTCAAGGCAAAGACCGGCTGCTCTGTCTTGGTCAACACCAGCTTTAACGTGCGCGATCAGCCCGTCGTATGCTCGCCCTTAGATGCCTATGAATGCTTCATGGCGACAGAGATGGATACCTTAGTCTTAGGGAATTACGTTTTGCAAAAGGCGCGGCAATAACGATGACCAAAATCGATACGCCCATGTTCTCTGATCGCATTCTAGCGAACCTGACTACACCAGCGGGCGGCGACGTCCAATTGACTGGTGACGCGTTGGTTGATGCTACAGGCACGCAGCATGACTTTATCAAGGGCATTCCATCTTTGTTCATTCCCAATGAAGCCGACGGCAAAGAAGTCACCGACAAAGTTCGATCATTCTATGAAGAGAACCCATTTCCGAACTACGAAGGCATGGAAGAATTTGGCGAGCTTGTTTCCAAAGGATCCAAGAACGCCTTTTCGAAAAACCTGCTGGACGCCATCGGCTATAATAAAACCGTGCTGGAATGCGGCTGTGGTACCGGACAGCTCAGTCACTTTTTGCAGCTGAATAACAACCACGTGCTGGGCATTGATATGTCGCTATCCAGTTTGGCGCTGGCCGTCGAACACAAAAAACGCAATGGCCTGCCGCGCTCGGCCTTTTGTCAGATGAACATTTTCAACATGGCAATCAAAGACAACAGCTTTGACGTGGTCATTAGCCATGGCGTTCTTCACCACACATTCGATGCGAAACGGGCCTTTGGTGAGATCGTGAAGAAGGCCAAGCCCGGCGGCGTCGTCATGGTCGGCCTTTATAACTATTACGCCCGCGTGCCGACGTGGCTGCGGTCTAAGGTGATTGGGGTGTTGGGGCCGAACATCGACTTTGTGGTACGGTCCCGCATTAAAGATACCCGCAAGGCTGACATCTGGATCAAAGATCAATATTATAACCCGCACGAAACGTGGCATTCGATTGATGAGGTTTTGGGCTGGTTCAAGGAATTCGGTGTCGATTACCTGAACTGCTCGCCCGCTATTCTCAACACGAACGCGGAAGAAACCGAAGGCTTGTTTGAAAAAACCAACCCTGGCGATACGTATAAACGTGTCGTGACACAATTGGGCTGGCTTGGCAGCATCGCCCGCGAAGGGGCCTTGTTTGATGTGATTGGACGCAAGCAATGACACTGGCTGACGACGCCCCAAAAGTTTCAATCCTTGGTGCCATCGTGGCTCTCGGCATCGGCTGCCTTGTTCTGGTTTTATTGGCCGAGGTGCTTTTGCGATTTGTGTATCCCAAGTGGCATGAGTTTTCATCCAGCAATTTTTTAGCAATCGAGAACGTTCCTGGCTACGGACCCGTTGCTAAGGGCAAGCCAGGGTTTGACGGATACTTCGCACAGAACAATGGTGATTTTCGTGTTCATATTCAGGTCAATGACTTTGGTTTGAGAAATTCAGAGCCAATAGATGCCGCGAATGATCGTGTTTGGATTGTCGGTGATTCTATGACCTTCGGCTGGGGCGTCGAGCAAGACGAAATGTATTCGTCGCGCATTGCAGAGCTTTCCGGTGTGCCAACTTATAACGTTGCATCGCCGGGAACAGATGTGTGCGGATATCAGGCCCTGATCGCACGGATGCCAGGCACCTTTAAACCAAAAGCTGTCGTTATTGGTCTCATTCTGGAAAACGACATCCTTGTGTATGATTGTGAAACTGCGGCGGTAGCTAGCGCGGATAAAATCTTTGATTCTGGCTACGTCCTTAACCCGTTCAGCCTCTCGTCATGGAAGCGACATTTAACAGTGTATTCGGCGCTGTATAATTTTTTTGCCGTTTCTGTTAAAAGAGTGGGTGGCTTTGAAGCGTTGCTCCGAATGGTTGGTCTTATCAACCCAAGCCAGCACAAAGCGCATTCCACGTCTGACGAAGCGATTAATTCGGCGGCTAAAACTGTCGCCTATGAGCTTGCCCGCCTGCGGGCAATACTGCCCGCGCATACCCCCCTCGCCATACTGATGGTTCCATCACGATTTGAGATTCGTGATAACGATCCCTATTGGATTCGATTGCGACTGGCTGTAACGAAGGCTTTGGCTGCGGCAGACATCACAACCCTGGACCCGCTGACCGCATTCCAAAAAGCGGGCTTCGAAGACACCCATTTCCGTCATGATGGCCATTGGTCAACCTTGGGCCACGAACTTGCGGCCACCGCAGTGGTTGATTGGCTACAACGTCGAACGCCTGAGTGAGAACAGTTATGCGTATTTTAAAAAACATCATAAAAAAGGTTATCATATTGCTGGGTTTGAATGTTTCAGACGTTGGTAACTTTCTAGGTACAATAAACAAGAACGCGTACAATATTGCAAAAGGTGGAAGGTCGCGGATCAAATATGTAAATATCGGCGGGGGGCCCTTTTACAAACGTGGATGGGGGGTATTAGATTATACCGGATGGTCATACAGCTTTGCGCCCGGAACCGTCGATTGGCAGCACAATCTTGCTTCGACCAAGCCGCTTCCACTCAAAAGTAATTCCATTTGTTGTTTCTACTCGTCTCATTGCCTAGAGCACATTCCAGAAAAATTTCATGGTCACATTGCTTCAGAAATTTCCCGCTGCCTGATACCTGGTGGTGGAATCCGCATCACGACACCTGATTTTGATAAAGGTTATTCAGCTATTAAAAGCGCCAACAAAGACTTCTTTTACCCGTATTTGTGCGAGCCGGGTGGAGACATCTATCAGGCTTTCATTGGCTATTTTTGTCGCGACTATTTAAAGGATAAACGCGATACTGTAGATATTAAGGCCGCCCTAGAATCAAAGACCAAAGAAGAATTCATCGACTGGGTTAGTGTTGACGTGCCAGAAGACTATATCGAGAAAAATCAAGATCATGTTGCCGTCATAAACTTTGACCGCCTGAAAATCTTGTTCGAAAATGCAGGGCTTGAAAATGTGGAATATAAGAATCCTGAGGAAAGCGGATTCCACGAAATGACAGGGCGTGGTTTTGCGTGGGTCTTCAATGATCGTTTTCCGGAAGGGTCATTATTCGTTGAAGCAACGAAACCTATGTCTGGTGCGGTACCGTGAAAATAATCGGCATTGTTCCTGCACGAATGGCGGCGTCGCGGTTTCCAGGCAAGCCCTTACACCCTATTTTGGGGCGGCCCATGATCGAGCACTGCTATGCTCGCGCAGCGTTATACGAAGGGTGGGATGGTCTTTTTTTGGCAACGTGCGATGCTGAAATTAAAGAATTCGCCGACTCCAAGCATTTTCCAGTTTTGATGACTGGCGATCATCACCGCCGAGCCTTAGACCGTACCGCCGAAGCCGCAGAAAATTGTGGAATATTGTTGGAGGACACTGACATTGTTGTCTGTGTGCAGGGCGACGAGCCCCTGTTGGGCCCCGATGTTCTTGAAGCCGTCATCGCACCCTTGCGCGATGACGCAACGGTCGAAGGCACCATCCTCGCCGTGCCTATTGTTGATATCGAAACCTTTCAAAACCCCGACATTGTGAAACTGGTCCACGATGTCAACGGCGACGTTTTGTATACTTCACGCGCGCCTGTCCCTTACATGAAAGAATTTGCACCCAACGGCGGTGCGATGCGCGTTGGTGGCATCTTTGGTTTTCGGTGGGGATTCCTTAAATGGTTCACCGAAACACCTGAATCGCCGCTTGAAATTGCCGAAGCGTGCGACAGTAACCGCATTTTGGATAATGGTCGCCGCCAACGCATCGCGCCCATTCCCTATCGACCCTATGTGTCCGTCGATAGTCCCGAAGATATATCCCGCGTCGAAGCCGTTATCGAAGCCGACCCGCTTTGGGGTCAATACTAAAAATGGCGCTGGATCGATAGCATGACCATCCTTCGCGGTCAGGATGTCTTTCGACATCTCGCAAAAACCGGGGACGAGGCTGAGACAACGCGGTCATCATTTTGGAATCATGAGGTCGGTGCGTTTCAGGTTGACGCGGATGGCCGTATTGACGGTGAGACCGTCTTGGGAACCGTCTCTGCGAAGATCGACCCAATCCGCACGTTAGCACACAGGGTTCTACAATCGCCCTTTCGTTGGTTTCCAAAACCGTTGCCAGAGTTGTCACAGATCGAATGTTTGGCGCGAACTGTTGCTCGGCGCCAAGGCAGACAATACACCCATGACATGATGCGCCAGGCTCTCACTTTGGCCTATACCCGGCGCGCAGTACCACGAGGCCAATTGACCAGCAGCAATCTTGTGATTGGCGATGGTTTCGGCGTGCTGTCGTCACTCTTGCTGCTGGATGACCCAACCGTCCGCACAATCTGCGTCAATTTAACGAAGTCCCTACTGATTGATTTAACGCGAATTAGAATGTCCGTTCCTGACGTGGAGCCTGTCCTTGTCTCGAATACAAATGAACTCTCCGAGGCCTTGGCTGACCAAAGCGTTCGCCTCATTGCCGTCTGCGCTGACGATGCAGCAGCCTTAAAAACAGCGCCTATACACGCGGCCTTTAATGTTGTCTCGATGCAGGAAATGAGCCCTGACGTCGTTGCCGCTTACTTTGATATTTTGCGCTCTAACCCAGCGGAAAAAACAACGTTCTACTGCTGCAACAAACTTTGGAAGCCTTTGCCTGACGGTTCTGAGCTCAAGTTCCATGACTACCCGTGGCACGACTCTGATACCATCTTCGGTGAAGGTCCGTGCCCTTGGAGTCAATGGTTCTATAACACTAAACCTCCATTTTGGCATCGTCGAAAAATTGGGAAATATACGATCTGGCACCGCCTTGCCATCCTCAATAAACAAACAAACGAGACGGCCACATGAACCCCTTGCTGTTTGACCTGGACGGAACGCTGATTGATAGCGTGCCCGACGTTCGCGCATCCCTGAACGATGTCCTCTCATTGGAAGGGTTTCCTGCCTTAGATGACGCGCGGGTCAAAGCTCTGGTTGGCAATGGCGCTCGGGTCATGATCGAAACGCTCCTCTCAGATTTTGGCGACACTGCCGAGCCAGAGAACTTAGATCGCCTGCTTACGGGTTTTTTGGAAACCTATGCTGCCAACCCCTGTCGTCATTCCACAGTGTATCCTGGTGTGAAGACGGTTTTAAACACTTTGAAGGCCGAACAATGGCCAATGGCAATTTGCACCAATAAGCCAGAAGCAACAACGCATCCCGTTCTGCAAGCGTTAGGCCTGGATATGTATTTCGATGTGATCGCATGCCCTGATCATGTCACACATCGAAAACCGGATGGGCGGCATCTGCATCAGACCTTGGCGATGATGAACCAGCCAAGCGATAATGCCGTCATGATCGGTGACAGCGAGAACGACATCTACGCTGCAAACAACGCGGATATTCGCTGTATCTGCGTAACCTATGGCTACTGCCATGTGCCGTTTGATACGCTAAAGGTCGATGCATTTGTTGACTCTTTTGATAGGATCCCAAAGGCCCTGGCATCATTGGAAAAGCGACCATGACAAAGGTTGCTGTTGCATCGCGATCTTTTTCGAAAAATCTGATTTTGCGCGATGCGTTATTGGCCCGGTATCCCGATACGACCTTCAATGATGCCGGCGAAAGCTTATCTGGTGAAAGCCTCATTCGCTTCCTTTCCGGCCACGAAAAAGCGATTACGGCATTAGAAACCGTTTCAGCGAATGTTTTAAAAGCACTGCCTGACCTGAAGGTTCTTTCGAAGTACGGCGTTGGGTTTGAGATGCTCGATTTGATTGCCATTCGCGAGCGGGGGATTCGGTTGGGTTGGACGCCCGGCGCCAACAAACGATCTGTTTCGGAACTCGCGCTTCACATGATGATCGGATTGCTGCGGCAAATTCCGCATGGCTCCCGGCAGGTCTTGGCTGGCAATTTTCGGCAAGTCCAAGGGCCGTTGCTGTCGGAACGCACCGTCGGCATCATTGGCTTTGGCCATGTTGGACAAGATTTAGGTCACCTACTGCGCGCTTTTGGCACGACAGTTCTAGCGCATGACCTGCGATCTTTCCCTAGCGTCTGTGCTGAAACAGGAATCACCCAAGTGGACCTGGATTCGCTGTTGGCCACCAGTGACATCGTGACTCTGCATTTGCCTTTGGACAAAACAACAGACACTTACCTCGATGCGGCTCGACTGGATCAATTGCCAACGGGCGCGTTTGTGATTAACACCGCGCGCGGTGGCCTGGTGGATGAAGCTGCCCTGAAAGACCGCCTACTCTCTGGTCGATTGGGGGGCGCAGGCTTAGACGTCTTTCGCCCTGAACCACCAGACGACATGGACCTGTTGGCCATGGATTGCGTGATGGCCACGCCCCACATCGGCGGCAGCGCTATTGAAGCTGTTTTGGCCATGGGATATGCGGCCATTGACGGCCTCGACAATAACCGTATCCCAGATGCAACTTGGCCACCGGGTTATTGAGAAGGTTCTGCTTTGGTTGGTTTTTTGACAGAGGCAAACCAGGCAAACCCCATCAGCCGCCCCAGCCACAACTCAAACCCCGACTGCATGGGCCACGGCTCACCGTAGACCAACACACCGCCAGGGTGGGTTCCCAAGGTTTTGATCTGCCATTTGCGATAGTACCGACCGATCTTGGGGATCAGATAAAAGTAAAACTCACCTTTCCGCAGGGTAAGATTTTCAAACCCAGTAAACAAATGCTTCATGCCGCTGGCCGTGTAACATCGCGTGATCGGATTGGCGACCGTTTGTATATTTTTACCGCCCCACTCCGTCGCTTTGCCAACCCAATTCGGATCGCCAAACATGCGCCCCCGCAACACGCCAATGCAAAACCACAGATTAACCCAGTAATGCCAAGAGCTTTTGCAATATAACATGATCACGCCTTGGCCGCCGGGTTTCAAAATACGGTGAACCTCACCAATTGCACGTTCCGTATCCAAGGTGTGATGCAAGACGCCGTTCGAATAAACGATATCAAACGTTTCGTCGGCAAATGGCAGGCGCTCGGCATCGCCTTGCAACGCCCCGCAGCCTTTCGCCGCATCACCCATCAATTGATACTTAGCCTGCGTCGCCCGCGCGCGATGCGCCGTCAAATCAACGCTCGTCATGATCGCCCCATGTTTTGCGAACAAGGCCGAATGCCCACCCGCACCCGGACCAATTTCCAATACTTGCTTCCCAGCCAAATCAGCCAATGGCATTTCGACCACAGCCATGTGCGCGCGAAAGCGGAACATGTCTTCCAAATCATCCAACGACGCAAACAAGGCATCGCGGGTCAGGTCCCGGTCGACATCTTCGTACAGAGAATCGTACAAAGAGCCCCAAAAGGCCTGAATGTCGTTTTTCGTGGGCGCGTGAGGCATGTAGAACAGTCACTCGTTGATTCGGAACCCTTCGTCTAATGCTGAATGCCCTACGCCGCAAGGCCCGCCAAGTAATTCATGACCCTGCTCTGCGGGCTTGGCTGACAGGCCGCACCCTGGGACGATGGCCAAGAGAGCCATCATTCACGCCGCACCAGCCGTCCTATGTCACGGATCAACTGCCTTTGGCAGATGAAACGCCCGCACCGCCCATGCTTTTTGACGCATGCGAGAGGCGCGATCTATCCGGCCCGATTACCTTGGATTTGGCCGGAACAGACATCACGCTAACGCCGTCGTATGGCATTGACCTTATGAATCGCCCTTTCGACGATACAGAAGTTCTGTTGGCCCTGCATCGGTTTTCCTGGCTGCCGCTGCACGGTGCAAAATCTAATTCGTCCTGGGTTACTGCTCTCTGGCAGGCCTGGGTAGCGGCCCACGGCACGCCCGATGATGGATGGGCTTGGCATCCGTATACCGCCGCAGAGCGTGCCATCAATCTATTAGACTTTGGCAGGGTGCATGGTTTGCCGGAGCCTGTGGCTGACACCACACACCTGCTTGCAGCGCATGCGCCCGTCATCGCCGCGCGGCTGGAATACTTTGGCGACCATCATACGTCGAATCATTTGGCGAACAACGGTCGCGGGCTCTATCGGTTGGGCCTCGATTTGGGCCTACTCAAAGCGGCTGATCTAGGGCGTGATATCTTGTTGAATGAAGGGAAACGCCTGTTTGGTCCATCTGGCATGTTGCGCGAAGGTTCTTCGCATTATCATCTTTTGCTGACGCGAAATTATTTAGATACTTGGCTTGCTGCTGTTCGCCACGACCGACCGGAGAGTGAGGACCTGAAACAAATTGCTGTCCGGTCTATCGCCGTTGCCAAAGCCTTAATGTTACCCGATGGCATGCCTTTGGTTGGCGATATCTCACCAGATTGTCCTCCCGCCTTTTTGTTCAACGGGTGGATGCGTGTTCTGACTCCCGAGGACCACACGCGATGCCGTGATCTGGTGGATACGACGCCAAAAGCAGACCCAGAAGCTTTGGTCTCAGACGGTTGGTTGATCGGCGAATGGCACGATTGGTCAGGGCTTTGGCACACCGCGCCAAAGGGCTGGTCACACATGCCGGGTCACGGCCATCAAGATACCGGGTCATTTGAGCTTTGCTACCAAGGCCAACGCATCGTCATTGATCCTGGCCGGGGACAGTATGGCGAGAGCGGTGATGCAGCTTTCTATCGATCAGCAGACGCCCATAGCGGACTACAGATTGACGATGAAGATCCATACCCACCAAACAAACCTTACTATGGCGATCTTTTCAGAGAGACTTTCGGTGGCCCTGCACCAACTCTTCAATACAACACCAATGGTGCGCGCCTGGCATTTGAAGGATACCGCCGCCTACGCGGCGTCGGCACCGTTGAACGAACATGGACCTTTGATGGCCCGCGCTGTGTGCTGTCAGACGTGGTGGATGGGCGCGGAACACGGGCCGTAACGCGGCGTTTGGTCACCCCTATCGAGCCGAAGGTGGCGGGTGATAACCTCCGACTAGGCCCTGTCACCGTGGCCTATTCGGGCAGTTTACCCGCCATCCGGCCCATAACACTTTGGTCCGCCTATGGTCGCGGGGTCCAAGGTTGGGCGCTTGAAAGCAAATCACGCGAGCCCCTGCCGTACAGCGGCACCATTACGATAGAGGCGGCCTAGCCCATGTGCGGTATCGCCGGGATGTTCGTTCCCCAGAACCAACCGAGTCCTGATTTAGACTTAGGCGCGATGCTGTCGATGATGGTGCACCGCGGCCCAGATGGAGACGGGCAGTTTATCAGCAAAGACCGTCGTTGCCATTTGGGCTTTCGCCGCCTGGCGATCATTGATTTGGATATGGGCGACCAACCCATTCACGACCGCAATACGGGTCGATCCATGGTGGGAAATGGTGAGATCTATAACTACCTCGAACTCCGCAAACAGCATGCCGACTATTCGTTTTCCACATCAGGCGACATGGAAACGGTGCTTGCTGCCGCGCGACGGGACAACGCCACCTTTGTTGAGTCCCTGAACGGCATGTTCGCAATTGCCCTGTATGAACAGCACGATCACCGTCTGACCTTGGTGCGCGATCGTCTCGGCATTAAACCGCTGTATCATGCCACGACACCCTCTGGTGCGGTGATCTTTGCGTCTGAAATCAAGGCCTTGTTTGCCTCAGGTTTGATCCAACCGGCCATCAACGAAGATGCGGCAAACGCCTATCTATCAATGGGGTGGGTGCCCGCACCCATGACCCTGTTCAAAGGCGTTCATGCTCTGCCGCCGGGCTGCCGTTTAATCGTTGACCGCACCGGTCAGCAAACGATGGAACGCTATTGGCGGGCAATGCCAGACGCCAACTTTCCGACCACACCCCAAGAAGCCACAAATGGTATTCGAGCCCTATTAGACGACAGCATTCGGTTGCAGCTACGTAGCGATGTTCCGGTTGGTGCCCTTTTGTCGGGCGGTATTGATTCAGGTTTGATGGTCGCATTAGCGGCGCAACAGACATCTCAACCTTTAAAGACATTTACAGTGAGTTTTGAAGGGGCTGCCGTAGATGAAGCTCCCCTCGCCGCACAAATAGCCGACAGGTATGCAACGGATCACACACGCATACAGGTTCCACAATCAGACGTGGGACAGCATTTACCGATGCTGGCTTGGCATCAGGAAAATCCCATCAATGATGCGGCTTTGCTGCCTAATTGGTTGGTCGAAAAAGAACTGGGGCGGCACGTGACCGTTGCTTTGAATGGCACAGGAGGCGACGAACTTTTCGCCGGGTACGGTCGCTATTTTCCGTTGCCCGTTGAGCAACGCTACTTGCGCCTGCCAAAGTTTTTGCGCCATTTGATTGAGGCCGTCTTGGGGTTAACATCCCCCATAACCGCCTGGAAGCTTCACCGCGCCGATCTATATGCCACGAACATTGGGGCCTATGTGCATGACCATACAACGCACTTTCCGCCACCAATGCGCGCGCTTATTGGCAACCAAATGACGCCATTGGTGGCAGCGCAATCCATCTTTGCCAGAGAAATGGATGCGCCCACGCAAACCCAAGCGTTGTATGCCGATTTAAACACGTACCTGCCAGATGATCTTCTGATGTTATTGGATCGCACGTCCATGGCGCATTCGGTCGAAGGCCGTGTTCCGTTCCTGGATCATCGTTTGGTCGCGGCGGCGATGGCCGTCCCGCCTGACGTGCGTACCCCTGGGGGGCAGCAAAAGGGCCTGCTGCGGGCGATCGCCAGCGATCTATTACCACCAAATGTTTTGGCAGCGAAAAAACAAGGGTTCGCGTCGCCCGTGCCATCGTGGATCAAGGCGGGTCTGGGCCGTCAGGCACATGCGTTACTCACCGATAAGCACACATTGGACCGCGGGTGGTGGACCGCAGAAGGCGTTGACACCTTACTCGCTGATCCGGATCGCCATGGCTTCCGCGTCTATAGCCTTTTAATGGTGGAGCTTGCCGTTCGGATGATGATAGAACGGCCGCTTTCCCCTGACGTTCCGACCACCACCCTCGCTGATCTCATTGAAACCGTTGGCTGATATCGCATGATCGCCACATTTACTCTTCTCGCCATGACGGCGTCTTGTGTTGGTTATGGGGCCATGGTGATGCGCTTGCTGAACCTTCACCAGGCACAGCCCCTTCATCATACAATGACGATTAGTTTTGCCGTTGGCTTTGGCCTTTTGGGATGGCTGCTGTTTCCCACAGGAACCTTGTTGGGTTTCTCACCAGCGACATTGTCAGCCGTTGTTGGATTGGGGACTGTGGGGCTGCTGTGCCTTCGTGGTCTTCGCTTCTCGATAGAACGCCCCGCCATTGGTCTGTTCGGCCTTGTTTTTGGGATCGCGTTAGTGGCTGTTTTTGCGTTCGATGTCTTAGAGGCCATGGCCCCACCAACCGATGCCGACTCGTTGGCCTATCATTTCGCCTTGCCAAAAAAATTCATCCAGGCGGGTGAAATTGTGTTCGTGCCCCACGCGCTGACCGGTGCCATTCCGATGCTGGTTCAAATCACCTATGTGCCTGCACTCGCCCTCGGCGGTGAAATCGCCATGACATTCTGGATGTTGATATCCGGTTGGGCGGCAATTGCGTTGTTGTACGTTCTGAGCCGAGCTCATGTGAACAGGACTTGGAGTCTGGCTGCGGCTGCCGTCTTTGCATCAACACCTGCCGTGGTTTATGGCGCGGGGTCGGGACAAGTTGAAGTGCGATTAGCGCTGTTCGTGATGCTTGCCGCATGGGCGGTCGGCCGCGCTTGGGAAACTGGTGAAGCCCGTTATGCGGTTCTCGCTGGATTGGCGTGTGGGTTTTTCGGCGGCGCGAAGTTTACCGGTCCCATTTTTATGTTGGTCACTGTTTTGGTTTTGATGGCGCAGCGAGACTGGTTCCGCCACGCTGCTATCGCTTCTTCCGTCGCTCTGGTCGCTTGCTTTCAATGGTATCTTTGGAATTGGCTGAACACGGGCGATCCTTTGTTCCCATTTCTATACAACGTACTTGGGGTAACCGACCCAACATACTGGAACGCAGAAAACGATGCCCTGTTCCGCAGCGTGAATGCCCGCGTAGAAACGCCATATCCGGTTACTCTATGGACCTGGCTGACATATCCGTTTTTCGCGACTTTTGATCCACATACCAATATTGAATCTGGACGCACCGGTTTTGGCCCCGTCGCCTTTGTTCTGTTGTTGCCCGCCATCATGGGTGCCTGGATGACCAGACACCGAATGCGTAAGCACCCTGTATGGGCTGCTGTTGCGATTGCCATACTCTTCTACACGGTCGCCTTTTTCATGGGCGCGCCGCAGCGGACCAGACACTTGCTTCCCATTTGGCCGCTTATCATTTTGGCGATGATGATCGCGGCAGAAAGACTTTCTCAGCGGACTCAGACCAGCGTTTCGGTGTTGTCTGTGTTGGTGATCGTTATTGGCATTCAGGGGTCGGGCGCAGTCATTTTTGCCTCGAATTTTCTGAACGTTGCGATTGGCCAGATCGATAGAAACGCGTTTCTGAGAGAAAAAGTTTCTTTCATTGAACCCGTTTTCTGGATCAATGAAAATCTTGGCCCGAACGACATTCTTATGACCAATCAAAGGACCCAATTGTATTATCTGGATGTACCCTATTTCTTTGCCCATCCAATTGACCAAACCCGCGTACCATGGGCGTTGCCAAACCTTGATCCACAAGAGATATTCGTCGGGATGAAACAGGTTGGCGTCACCCATTTGTTGAGTGACGCTGATGATTCTAACACTCAGGCACTGTCGGGCTTAGGGTGTCTCAATTTGCTATATCGTGGATCGATCGTTACTCGGACGTCCAGAACTCTCCCCGGATCAACCCACCGTGATGAATTTACGATTAGCCTGTTTCAACCGAAACTCTGTCCTTAGGCCCGCGTCATTCATGCATATTCACTCGGCCATGTTGCACAACATTCCAAATAACCTGACGGTAAGTGGTTTCCGGCGCGCTAAACTGCCATGCATCAATCGTCCCTCCTGGATTCTGGCGCAGAACCTTGATAGAAAAGCGGAAACAATAAACACATTGTTATAATGGTTTGAGGCATAAACATCATGGCAATCGACATCGTTCCCATCACCGACGAAGAGCGGATCATATGGCCGAAAACGGTCATCGTACCCTTGCTGCCGCCGTTTACGGACGAGCGCGGCGGCATTCAACCGTTGGTAGATATGGATATGAAAAGTTGCGTGCTGATCACGTCAAAGAAAGGATCCGTTAGAGCCAACCACTATCATAAAACGGATTGGCATTTTTGTTTTGTCCTATTTGGTTCCATTGAATACTACCACCGCCCAACAGGAAGCGAGGAAGAGCCTGAATTGGTGCTGGTGCAAAAGGGTCAATTGTTCTTCACGCCCCCCATGGTTGATCATTCAATGATATTCCCAGAGGATACCGAATTTTTGACCCTTGGCCGCAATTCACGCTCCCAAGACGTTTACGAAGCTGATGTCGTGCGGGTTCCGGTTAAAACACAGTCATGAAAATACCGTGTCGGCAACGTGAAACATGCCGATTATGCCATTCGCATGATTTGCGTACCGTTCTGGATTTGGCAGCCACGCCACCGGCAAATGCGTTTGTCTCCCCACTCGATGATCTTGCCCCGCAAGAGACTTTTCCGCTGCGTTTGATGTTTTGCAATACCTGCACCCATGTTCAACTTGGGCATGTGGTGGATCCATCGATTCTTTTCGAAAACTACGTATACGTTTCGGGCACATCGCCCGCATTTCGTCAGCATTTCTCAGATTACGCCGCATCAATATTTGCCTGCTACCCACAAGCAACAGATAGCCTCGCGGTTGATATCGGGTCGAACGATGGCGTGCTGCTATCGGCCTTCCGAGATTTAGGATTACGCATTCAGGGCGTGGATCCTGCCGTTGAAATCAGCCGAAATGCCAATGAAAATGGTATTCCAACACTGAATGCTTTTTTTTCAGAGAACGTCGCTTCTGTTATTAAAGAACAGCACGGGCTGGCGGCCATCGTGACGGCAAACAATGTGATGGCACACATTGATGACCTGAGCAGTGTTGTCACCGACGTTCGCACCCTCTTGGCAATTGATGGCCTTTTTTGCTTTGAGGTTTCCTATCTTTTAGATGTTTTTGAACAGACATTGTTTGATACAATTTATCATGAACATTTGGACTATCACACCGTTGCGCCCCTCGTTGGTTTTTTGGCAAGACACGGATTGACAATGATTGCGGCTGAGCGCGTTCCGTCGCATGGCGGCAGCATACGGATCATTGCGCAACGCGATGACGGCCCGCATCCCATAACGGAGAGTGTCGCAACCATGATCACCGCCGAGCGGCAAGCTGGCCTTGATGACCCAAAGAAAATTGAAATGTTTGCCGCCCATATCGAAACACTCAAGCAAGCCTTATGTGATGTTCTAATTGATAAGAAAGCGCAGGGTCGCCGTATTTTTGGGTATGGGGCTCCGGCAAAAGCCACCACGTTGATGTACCAATTTGGGTTGGGCAAAGAAGTTTTGGACTGCATCATCGACGATAGTCCCCTGAAACAAGGCTTGGCCTCGCCAGGGCTTCATATTCCTGTTGTATCATCGAAGATATTGGACGAGTCTCCGCCCGACGATGTCCTAATCCTCGCTTGGAATTTTGCCGACCCAATTGTCGCTAAGCTTAAGCCCTTTGTTGACCAAGGCGGCCACATTATTGTTCCGCTCCCGAACCTGAAAGTTATCACGAAATGAAAAATTTCTACCTGCCATCGGATATTGCTGAGATTGGATCGCGCCTGGAACCAATCTATGATCTATTGTCTGGAAAGACGATCGTGTTGACCGGTGCGGGTGGTTTCCTGGGGCGATATTTCGTCGAGACCTTCCGTTATCTCAATGAAAACCACCTTGATAGACCCATCAAAACAATTGCGCTGGATAATTTTATCACCCTTGATAAAGCACCCGCAGCGCCGACAGATGATCCTAACCTGACCTTCATGGTTCATGATGTTATTCAACTCTTTGCCATTGATGAGCCAGTTGACTACGTGATGCATGCCGCAGGGATCGCAAGCCCGTTTTACTATCGGGCCTTTCCCCTAGAAACCATGGAAGTGGCGATCACCGGCACGAAAAACATGTTGAACATGGCGCAAGAAAAATCCGCGCGCTTCACCTTCTTCAGCTCGAGCGAAATTTATGGCGATCCAGATCCAAAGCATGTCCCCATGCAAGAGAGCTATCGTGGCAATGTTGCCTCGCAAGGTCCGCGCGCGTGTTACGATGAAAGCAAACGAGTCGGCGAAACTCTTTGCTACGTCTTTCATGAGGTAAAAGGAACAGCAACAAACGTCATCCGACCATTCAATGTGTATGGTCCTGGGATGATGGAGGCCGATTACCGCGTCTTACCAAACTTTGCGGGACGCATTAAAGCAGGCATACCTTTAAATGTTTATGGTTCCGGACATCAAACGCGAACGTTCTGTTATATCACAGATGCGATCGTCGGATTTTTGTTGGTCATGGCGAAGGGCGTGCCTGGTGCTACCTATAACATTGGTAATCCACGACCAGAAATTTCAATGCTCGAACTTGTTTCTCTTATCGAAGACGTCATGGGAAAATCGCTGGATAAGCATATCATTGAGTATCCGGACTCTTACCCAGCCGATGAGCCCCAACGACGGTGCCCCGATATTCAAAAGGCAAGAACGCAGCTTAAGTTTGACCCTGTTATTGAAATACGCGACGGCCTTGAGAATTTTCTCACGTGGGCCGACGGTGTCTATCAGGGCAAAGCGTAACGGAGATTTAGGTGACCCGTGACCACCCAGGCCTCGCTGTTGTCGGTGCTGGTAATTGGGGCCGAAATCTGATGCGTACGATTGAGATATCGCTGGCTTGTCGGCTTGTCGCCGTGGTTAGCCGCAACCCGCAAACGGCAGCGATGGTGGGCCCCGATTGCTCGGTTGTTGCATCTTATGGCCAATTATTTACGCAAGTCAGCGTCGATGGAATTCTGATTGCGACACCGACTCCCACCCATGTTGACCTAGCGAAACTCTCAATTGAGCGCGGCATTCCGGTACTTGTCGAAAAACCACTGGCTCTGACTGTTGCCAGTGCAGACGCGCTAGCCACTGCTGCGGACGCGTACGGCGTGTTTGCTGACGTTGATTACATTCACTTGTTCAACGACGCGTATCGGATGCTAAAACAACGTGTTGCAGAAGGTGGTCCAATAGAGCACATCGAGTCCATCGGTGGCAGTATGGGGCCGTATCGGCAAGACACGTCACCCTTGTGGGACTATGGCTCTCACGATATTGCGATGTGTTGCGACATAATGAGCGAGGATCCTAAAATAGTTTCGGGGAGATTCCTCCGCCAAAAGGTAAATGAAGATGGCATCAGTGCTGTATTTGAGTTGGCACTAACCTACCCTTCCGGTGTAACGGCCATAATAGAGTGCGGAAACGCAATGCCTGACAAGATCCGCCAATTTAATGTGACGACGCGCGATGTCATTTTAAGGTTTGATGATTTATCATTTAGTACATTGACAGAAACCAACCGGAAAACGGGGGACAGTAAAGTGATCATGACCAAAAATGAAATTGGTCACCCCCTTGGGCAAAGAATTCAAGATTTCTGCGTCAACCTAGGTCGCGGGACCGTCAACCCATCTCCACTCTGGTTTTCAGTAAGTGTAACATCCATCCTTGCGGCCTTAGAAGAATCGATCCTGACCGAAACACAGGTACACCTTGATGGCACCTGAAACCGTACTCCACTCAATAGAACCCGTTAATTCACAAACATTGCGAGGACGCACCGTTGTCGTTCTGCTGCCAACATTTAATGATTGGGAATCGGTTTTCTCGTTGCTGCCGCTCATTGACTCGCAGCTCGCGCCAATGGGCGCTGACGTGCACGTTGTTATTGTAGATGACGGATCAACAACCACGCGAAGCGAAAATCTAACGGCAGCTCTTTCTTTCAATTTCATCAAGCAAATTGATGAGATCGCTCTTACCCGCAACCAAGGCAATCAGCGGGCAATTGCCATTGGCATCGGATTCATCGCTGATAAACTTAACGCTGATTTTTTGATCGTGATGGACAGCGATCATGAAGATAACCCAGTCTACATTCCCCAACTGATTAATAAGAGCTTATCCAATAGTGATGGGCTTATTGTTTTTGCGGAACGGACACGTCGGTCCGAAGGGCCTTTGTTTAAATTTTTTTACTGGTGTTATCAGCGTATCTTTCGGCTTTTCACAGGCGCCTCTATCTCCATGGGAAATTACTGTGCGATGCCATGGTCGGCTGTTCGGCGGGTCTCACATTTGTCTGAACTTTGGACACATTTTCCGGCCGCCATTATGCGGTCCCGACTTAGATATTCTGCCATCCCAGCAGAGCGGGGCACTCGGCTTCACGGTAAGAGCAGTATGCGTATAGCCTCATTGATCGCCCACGCCTTTGGCGGATTTTGGCTCCATGCCGACGTTTTTGCAGCACGAACCTTGCTAACGGCCGCTATTTCATCTGCCCTGATTTTGCTTTGTGCCAGTGGTTTATTAATTTCGAACTACCTCACACAGGTACCACCAATTACCCGATGGACATTATTGGGACTTTCTTTATTGATAATCTTACTAGTTCAAGTTGTCAGCATTGCTGTGAATATCATGTTTCTTGCCGCGATCGCTCGTGCGCAATCACCGATGATTCCAGTAAGAGTCTACGAGCGGTTTATTTTGGTGACCGAAACACTCAAAATTATCAAGACAGACTGACATGTCGTTGAATTAACCCGTGCCCTTTGTAAAAGGCTCTTGTTCATCCCCTAGAGTGTTTTGTGATTAGCTAGACGCATATCCTGAGTTTCTGAGATAGTTAGCGCATTCCTGCGCTGAAAAGTGATCAAGGAGCGTACCAATTCTGCGCCACGTGGCCTCGACGGTTCGTTCATTGGCCTTTCTGAGTAGGCGCTTGAGCTTTGCGAAGACCTGCTCAATTGGGTTCAGATCGGGAGAATAAGGCGGCAGGAAGAATATGTAAGCGCCAACGCTCCGAATTGCTTTTCTCACGGCTTCCGTTTTGTGGGAACTGAGATTGTCCATAACCACAAAATCCCCTGCCTTCAAAGTGGGCAACAGGAATTGTGTAACCCAAGCCAGAAACCGCTCACCGTTTACGGGGCCGTCAAAGACACAAGGGGCGGTTATTCTGTCGTGTCTGAGAGCGGCGACAAAAGTCATGGTTTGCCA
>Ga0222663_1000115_pt1 | contig 56155 bp, 15 predicted proteins | sample AntAcemetagen602_FD_179852 | JGI IMG/M metagenome (GOLD analysis project Ga0222663, IMG submission 179852) | Saline water microbial communities from Ace Lake, Antarctica - #602 | ecosystem: Environmental > Aquatic > Non-marine Saline and Alkaline > Saline | place: Antarctica: Ace Lake... | reverse complement strand
CGCCACCACCACGCGACGGTGTTCCCACGCCCGCCGACCTTCCCGCAGCGATTGCGCCACCGCCCCCAACGAAAGATTCGGCTGCGCCAACAGCGTTTTCGTCAAAGCTTCGGTCGCCGCCTGCAACGCCGTCTCCGTGCGCGCTGAAATGACCAGCAACTCGTATTGTCGGCCGCCCGCCGCCGCCGCCACCACCGCCGGAGCCTCCTCCAAAATCACGTGCGCATTCGTGCCCCCCACCCCAAACGCACTCACCCCGGCTCGCCGCGGTCCACCCGCCGCTGGCGCCGCCCAGATCGAATGCTCGGCCTGCACTCGAAACGGACTGCCCGCAAAGTCGATCTTCGGATTCGCCTCCTTAAAATGCAGGGTCGCCGGCAATTCCCGGTGATGCAGTGCCAGCACGGTTTTAATAAACCCGGCAATCCCTCCCGCTGCATCCAAATGCCCGATATTCGACTTCACCGATCCCAGCGCGCAATAGCCCCTACGCGCCGTCGTCTCGCGAAACGCCTGCGTCAAAGCCTCCACCTCGATGGGGTCGCCCAACGGCGTCGCCGTGCCATGCCCTTCCACGTAGCTGATGTCATCCGCCATCACCCCCGCGTTGGCCAGCGCCTCCCCGATCACGTCCGCCTGCCCGCGCATCGCCGGCGCCGTGAACCCCGCTTTCACCGCCCCGTCGTTGTTGATCGCTGAACCCTTTACCACCGCCAAGATCCGTTCCCCGTCTCTCACCGCATCCGCCAGCCGGCGCAAGGTCACCACCCCCACGCCACTGCCAAATACCGTGCCCCGCGCCTGAGCTGAAAATGGTCGACAATGCCCGTCCGGCGACATCACGCCGTCTGCCTGATACATGTATCCACTTTCCTGGGGCAGACTCACCACCGCCCCCCCCGCCAACGCCGCGTCGCACTCAAAGTTCAGCAGCGATTGCACCGCCACGTGCACCGCCACCAACGACCCCGAACACGCCGTCTGCAACGCATACGCCGGCCCACCGAGGTTCAGCTTATAACTCACCCGCGAGGTCAGAAAATCCGAGAAGTTACCCGTGCCCAACACCGCTCCCGCCGCCGCCGCGCGCGGGTGCCCATGCAAATTTTGCAGCAGGTAGGAACTAGTTGCAGACGCGCCAAACACCCCTATCAAGCCGTCAAACTGATCCGCCGCGATCCCCGCCCGCTCCAACGCTTCGGAAGCCACCTCCAGAAACAAACGATGCTGCGGATCCATTACCTCCGCCTCCCGCGGCGGAATGCCGAAAAATGCCGCGTCAAATTGATCCACGCCCGCCAACCGTGGCCGCGCTTTAACGTAGTTCCGATCCGACAACTGCGCCTGACTTACCCCGGCCGCCCGCAACTCATCGTCGCTGAAAAAGTGAATCGACTCCACCCCAGCGCACAAGTTCGCCCAAAACGTTTCGACGTCCGGCGCCCCGGGGAACCGACCAGCCACCGCGGTCACCGCCACCGCTTGGTCGTCAATTTCCGGGCTCATGCCCCGCCCCCTTCTCGCCGCTGCCGCCGCAGCGCTCCGCGCCGCACCCGCGGCTCAATTCCCGCCGCGCCGTCGTCGTTTGCGGCTACCACCTCCGGCACCAACCGGGCCGCCACCTCCGCCACCGTCGGCGCATCCAAAAATGCCGCCACCGTGATCTCGCTGCCAAACCGCGCATTGACCCGCGCCACAACCTGCACCGCCGCCAACGAATCTCCGCCCGCTTCAAAAAAATTCTGCACCAGTCCCGTCGGGGTCGCGCCCAAGGTCTCTAGCCAAATCTCGGCCAACGCGCGCTCCGCCTCCGCCCGAGAGTAGATCGGAAGTTGCGGCGCCTCGGCCGCAGCTGCAGGACTCGAAGTCGGCCCGGTCAGAGCGGTCTTTGGTGCCAATCCATTCGCGCTAACTAACGCTCGCAAATCCCCCGGAACCACTACCCATGTGCCCATTTCTCCACGCGCTACGATCCGGCGCAAAATCTCCGCCGCCTTGGTGCCATCCATGCCGCCGTCGCCCGCTGATCCCCCCCACGCCACACTCATCCATCCCGTGCCGTCTGCCCGCGTCGCCGACTGCTCCACCATGGCCTCTAAGGCCGCGTTGGCCGCTGCATAGGCGGCCAATCCAGCTCCGCCGACCACGGTTACCACCGAAGAGATTGCGATCCGAAAATCCAATTCCTTTCCTGCCAAAACCGCGTCCAGCGCTCGCCAACCACCGACCTTGGCCGACCCCAATAGATCCACCATCACCGCGTCGGTCTCCGCCACTGCCCGCACCGATTCCGATCCCGTCAAACCCGCCGTGTGAATCACCCCGTGCACGGCACCCCAGCGTGCTTCCGCCGCGCTGACCGCTGCCCGCATCGCCTCCGCATTGCCCACATCCCCCGCCACCGCCAGCACCTCCGCCCCCAGCGTCTCGATTTCACGGATACGCTCCTCCGCGCCCGCCATACCCCGCCGGCCAACCAACACCAGCCGCGCCCGACACGCCCGCGCCAGTTCCTCGGCCAACGCCAGCCCCAACCGTCCGAACCCGCCCGAAATTAAATAGACGCCGTGCTCCCTCCACGCCCCGGGGTCCGATACTGGCACCGGTGACCAGTCCCGCACCCAGCGTCGCCCTTTCGCCCACGCCACTAGGGTCTCATCGCCCGGTGCGCCGAGTTCCCGACGCGCCGCTGCCAACCGCGCCGCGCCGGCCTCCCCTCCCGCATCCACAAAACGAATACTCAAACCGGGGAACTCATGCCGCCCGGCCGAGACGAAACCCGCCACCGCCCGCAGCTCCGGTGCCGTGATTGCCTCCCCGACCGCGCCCAGCACCCCGTCCACCAAAATCACCAAATCCCGGACCGTGCCCTTCACGGCCAAATCCCGCACGCGCTGAATCGCGTCACCCGCGCCTACCCCCGCCAGATCCAAAATTTCCCCGCGGCTACTCTCCGGCCACCACCGGGTCGCCCGCCACGCCGCCCGATGGGTCCAGGTTTCAATCCCCTGCGCCGGAGCTTCTCCGCCGCCAGCTTTCACCACCCCCGGCTCTACCCAAAAACGCGACCGCTCAAAGGCATAGGTCGGCAACGCCACCGTCTGCCCGCTCGTCGCCCCAGCCGCCGGCCAATCTCCTTCGGTCGACTCCGCCCAGCTCCGAATCGCCTCCGGCATATCCGCCGCTCCGCCAGCCGCCGCCCGCAGCGCCGTGATCGCGTCCACCCGCGAACCAGCCCGCACCACCCGCCGCACCGCGAAGGCCCGCCTCCCGTGCTGCAGCGTAAACGCGACGTCCGCCATCCGCGCATCAGGATGCGACTCCAACCAATCGGCCAAGCGCGCCACCATCCGACTGAGCGCCGGCTCGATCCGAGCCGAAACCGGCAACCAAACCGTATCCGCCTCACCAACCTCGGCGGTCGACTTGCGATCCGGCGCCTGCTCCAGCACCACGTGCGCATTCGTGCCCCCGATGCCAAACGAGCTCACCCCCGCCCGCCGCGGTCCCGTGTCCACCGGCCAATCCATCGCCGACCCACTCACCACAAACGGACTCCGCTCCAACGCCGCCGACGCATTAGCTTTCGTAAAATGAACCGTCGCCGGGATCTGCCCATGACGCACCGCCAGAGCGGCTTTGATCAACCCCGCTACCCCCGCCGCCGCATCAAGGTGACCCAAGTTCGACTTGATCGATCCCAACGCACAGCACCCGTCGTCGGCCTCACCAAAAACCTGCCGCAACGCCGCCACTTCGATCGGATCGCCCAACGGCGTCGCCGTCCCATGCGCTTCCACGAAGCCCACGCTCGCGGCCTCCACGCCCGCCGCCGCCAGGGCCAGGCCAATCACTTCCGCCTGCCCGTCCACCGCCGGCGCCGTGAACCCCACCTTGCCCGCCCCGTCGTTATTGACCGCCGCGCCCCGAATCACCGCCACAATATCATCACCCGCCACCACGGCGTCTTCTAAACGCCGCAAGGCCACTACCCCGCAACCGCTCGATGGCACCGTCCCCTGCGCCGCCGCGTCGAACGGTCGACAATGCCCATCCGGCGACGCCACCCCGCCTTCCGTATAAAGATAACCTTCTCCGTGCGGCACCTTGATCGAAACCCCACCCGCCAGAGCCAGATCGCACTGGAAATTTTGCAGACTCTGACACGCCAGTTGCACCGCCACCAACGAGGTGCTGCACGCGGTCTGCACCGTCACGGCCGGCCCCCGCAGATTGAGCGCGTAAGCCAGCCGCTGAGTCAGCGCGTCCTTATCGCTCGCAATGGCCGCGCCAAATACTCCCACCTGTTCCAGTAACCGCGGATTGGATACGAGATTATACAACAAGTAGGTATTCAGACTCGCCCCGCCAAACACCCCCACGCTGCCGTCAAACCGCGTCGGATCAATGCCCGCGCGCTCGAGCGCCGTCCACGCACATTCAAAGAAGACGCGATGCTGCGGATCGAGCACCTCGGCCTCCCGCGCGTTCACCCCAAAAAATTCCGCGTCAAAACAATCGTGATCCGCTATTTCTCCCGACACCGGCACGAGGCGCGGATCGCCGCCTTGCGGCGCTTCCCGCCGCGTCAGCCCTTCTCGCCCGGCCCGCAACATCTCCCACAACGCATCCACGTCCGACGCCCCGGGAAAGCGGCCCGCCATGCCCACGATGGCAATCGCGTCGGCCGGCAAGTCGTTCGCTGCTCCGCTCATTCCGAAGTCCCCCGGGCTTTCCGTCGCCGCGCCAGTGCCGCCCGTTGCCGGGCCGCCCGATCTTGCACCGCCGCCCGCCCCGGCGCCACCCCGGCCAGACCCGATTGACCATCCAAATGCGCCGCCAAGCTCCGCACCGTCGGATGGGCAAACAGGTCCACCACCGGAATCGGTCGCTCCCACGCTTTTTGCAGTCGATTTTGCACGTCCACCAGCAAGAGCGAGTGCCCCCCGAGGTCGAAGAAATTATCCGTGAGGCCCACACGCGTCCGATCCAATACGTCGCGCCAAATCGCCGCGATCCGCGCTTCCGCCTCCGTGCCGGTTGCCTCCGACTCACCCGGACCAACCGCCGGGATCTCGCTGGGCACCGGCAACCGTCGCCGGTCCACCTTGCCGTTAGGCGTTAGGGGCAACGCGTCCAACGCCACCAACAGGGTCGGCACCATCGCCGCCGGCAGCCGCTCCCGCAGGGCCGCCCGCCACGCCACGTCATTTCCCGGACCCACCACATAGCCCACCAACGCCGACTCGCCTTGCCACGGCCGCACCTCCACCGCGGCAGCGGTCACCCCGGGCAACGCCACGAGAGCCGCCTCCACTTCGCCCAGCTCAATGCGTTGCCCGCGGATCTTCACCTGCTGATCCGCCCGCCCGCGAAATTCCAGGGTGCCATCCTCCCGCCAACGCGCCAAATCTCCAGTCCGATAAAACCGCCGCCCCGGCTCATCCGGATCGGTCACAAAAACCGGCGCCGTCAAGTCCGACCGCCCACGGTAACCGCGCGCCAAGCTCGGCCCACCGATCCAAATCTCCCCCACCGCCCCCGGCGGCACCAGTGCCCCTCCCGCATCTCGTAGTCGCACCGTCGTATTCGCAATCGGCCGCCCCAAATCAGGCGTCGCGGATCCCGTCGCCGTTACCAGCCCGGAGGTCGCCACCACCGCATGCTCGGTCGGGCCATAGTTGTTACTCAGTCGAAACGGTAACCCGGCCGACGGACGCCGCCGCAAGCGATCTCCCCCCGCCAGCAACCACCGCAACGCCGTCGTCTTCGGCCAAGGCCAGACCAGCAACCGCTCCGCCAGCGGGGTCGGGGCAAAGCACACCGTGGCCCGCGTATCCACTATCCAATCACGCAACCGCTCCGGGACCAAAGCCGTCTCCGTCGGCACTACGTGCAAATGCGCCCCACTCGCCAAATAAGGCCACGTCTCCCAAACCGCCGCGTCGAACGCGACCCCCGCCACCAGCGTCGCCCGATCCGCCGCCGTCACGTCAAAGGCTCGCCGGTGCCAGTGCACCAGATTCAACAGCGCGCCATGCTCCACTTCGACGCCCTTCGGCTTCCCCGTCGATCCCGAGGTATAAATCACATAGGCCAACGATGACGGGACTACCAGCGGCCGCACTTCCCCGTCGCCCAGCCGTTCTATAATCGCGACGTCGCTGCTCGGAAACCGCCCAGCTCCCGCCGCATCCGTCACCACGATCTTCGTCCCTGCATCCGCCACCATCGTGGCCAGCCTTTCCGTCGGATGCACCGGGTCGAGCGGCAGGTAGGCCGCTCCCACCCGCCAAATCCCCAGTTGCGCCGCCACCCCGGCAACCGAACGCGGCAAACATACCGCCACCACATCTTCTCCGACCGTTCCGTTGGCCTGCAGCACCGCCGCCACCCGTCCCGCGCGCGTCCACAGTTCCGCGTAAGTTAGCGTGCCCGTCTCATCGGTAATCGCCGGCGCGCCCGGCGTGCGTTCCACCCACCCCGCGACCAGCCGGGGCACCGTTTGCGTCGCATCGAATTCCAGCCGCTCGCCTTCGCCCCAGCGAGTGAGCTCAACCCGCTCCGGCTCATCCGGCAACACCAGCGTCGCCCAGGCTGCGTCTGGATTCGCCACCGCCCTGCCCAACACCCGCTCCAGCAAGCGCCCAAATCGCTCCACGCCCGCCGCCGCAAAGAGGCTCGCCGCATAATCAATCGATCCCGTCAGGCCGTCTTCCCCGTCAGTCAACGCCAACGTCAGATCAAACTTCGCCACCACATCGTCCGGCGACAGCGGCGTCAGTTTCACCCCGGGCAGTGCCAGCCCGCCATCCGCCTGCGTCTCCAAGGAAAACACGGCCTGCACCAGCGGCGTCGTGCCCAGCTCCCGGTTCGGGTTCAGCCCCTCCACCAACTTTTCGAAGGGCACGTCCTGATGCGCTAGCGCCTCCTGCACGTTGCCGCGCGTGCGTTCCAGCAGCGTGCGAAAAGACACCCCGTCCTTCAATTCCGCCCGCAATACCAGCGTGTTTACGAAAAACCCAATCAAGGGCTCCAACTCTCCGCGCGTCCGTCCTGCCACCGGCGAGCCCACCGCAAAATCCCGTTGCCCGCTCCACGCCGCCAACGCCACCTGATACGCCGTCAACAGGGTCGCAAACAGCGTCGTGCCCGTGGCCCGGGCCAACCGGTGCACGTCCGCTCGCAGCTTCCCCTCCGTCGAAAACGCCACGCGCCCCCCGCGAAAATCCTGCACCGCCGATCGGGTGTAATCCGTCGGTAACGTCAGCGGCGGCAGCGCCGCCAACCGCTCCTGCCACCAGCCCAATTGCTGCGCCAACACCGGGCCCGCGAGCGTCTCATTTTGCCACGCGGCAAAGTCCGCATACTGCACCGCTAGGTCCGGCAGGGTTGCCGTCGTCCCCTGCACCGCCGCCGCGTAACACGCGCCGATCTCGCGGATCAAAACCCCCGTCGACCAACCGTCACTCACGATATGGTGGAGCGTGCAGATAATCACGTGCTCCGTCGTCGCCAGCCGCAACATCACGACCCGCATCAACGGACCCCGCTGCAGATCAAACGGTCGCATCTCCTCCTGCGCCACCCGTTCCCGCGCCGCCGCCGCCGGATCCGGTTCTGTCGCCAGATCAACGACCTCCGCTCGCCAACCACCATCCGTCACCGCCTCCACGCGCTGCACCGGCTGACCCGTCGCATCCGTCGCAAAGACGGTGCGCAGCGCATCATGCCGCGCCACCACCGCGCGCACACTGCCCGCCAACGCGTCCAAATCAAGCACCCCCGACAACTGAAACGCCGCGGATACGTTGTAGGCCGCGTTGCTCGGCACCAGTTGATCCAGAAACCACAATCGACGTTGCGCAAACGACAGCGGCGCATCCGTCCCCGCCGCGCGCCGCGGAATCGTATGACGTTGCAGGGGCGGCGAACTCGCCTTCGCTCCGGCACCTTCCGCCAACAGTCGCACCATCAGCTCCTCATCGCTCGGCGAATCACTCATGTGTCAGCCTTTGCCAAGAGCTGCGCTTTCTCCTCCGGAGTCATTGATCGCAGACGCATGCGCGCCCGCGCATACTGCTCCGCTTGTCCCGGTGCCGACTCCTGACCGATCAACTCCCGAGCACATCCTGCTACCGTGGGTGCCTCAAAAAACCGCATCAACGGCAGCTCAATCTGCAACTGCTCCCGCAATCGCGAAATCAACTGAGTTGCCAACAACGAGTGCCCGCCTAATTCAAAAAAGTTATCCGTCCGCCCCACCGTTTCGATGCCCAGCAACTCGCCCCATAGCGCTGCTACCAGTTCCTCCACCGGCCCTTCAGCCGGCACCGTGTCCGCAGTTCCTACCGCGATTGCCGCATCCTCAGGTAACGCCCGTCGGTCCAACTTGCCGTTCAGTGTGCGCGGCAACGCCGGCAGCACGTGCCAAACCGTCGGTGCCATGTGCATCGGCACCACCACCTTGACCCAATCCGCCAACGCCTCGACCGCCACTTTTTCCGCCGTTGAGCACACCACGAACGCCACCAAATAGATGCCGCGTTGCGCATGCTCCCGCGCCAGCACCGCCGTCTCGACGATCCCAGGATGCGCCTCCAGCCGCGCCTGGATTTCGCCTAGCTCCACCCGGAACCCGCGGATCTTTACCTGATGATCCCGGCGCCCCAAATACGTCAAGTGACCGTCCGAACCGTAGCGCGCCAAATCACCCGTGCGATACAATCGCCCGCCCGGCTCCGACGCAAAGGGGTCCGGCACAAAGCGCTCCGCTGTCAGCTCCGGTCGCCCAAGGTAGCCGCGCGCCACGCCTTCGCCCGCCAGCACAATTTCACCGATCGCCCCCACCGGCACCAATTGCAGACCTTCGTCCACCAGATACAGCCGCGAATTCGCGATCACGCGACCGATGTTCGCCCGCCCACTACGCACCCGCTGCGTCCAAGTCGAGTAGGTCGTGTCCTCCGACGGACCATACAGGTCGCGCACCCGTTGCACCCCGGGGAACTCATACAACTGGTCTGCCAACGCCGCCGTCAACACTTCACCCGCCAAATTAATCGAACGCAACCCCGCCGGCATCACCCCCTGGCGCGCCAGTTCCGCTGCCGCCGAGGGCACCGTGTTAAGCAGTGTCACCTCATCGCGCGCCGCCAGCGTCGGCAGCGTGAGGGCGTTCTCCGCCACGATTACGGTGCCGCCGCTCGCCAGCGTCACGAACAACTCAAACACCGATAGGTCGAAACACACCGAGGTTGAAAACAGCACCCCCGCCAGCTCCTCCGGTCCGAAGGTTGCCTGAGCCCAATGCACCAACGCCACCGCCTGCCGGTGCTCGATCGCTGCCGCCTTCGGCCGACCCGTCGACCCCGAGGTGTAAATCAAATACGCCAGATTCGCCGGCACCGCTGGGCCCGCCAACGCTCCATCCGCGCCCGCCGGCAGAGCATCCATCCATACCGTCGGCAGGTTGTGCCCGGGCAACGAGCTCGCCGTCGATCGTTGCGTCACCACCGCCCCGAGATTCGCGTCCCCAAACATGAACCGCAAACGCTCCGTCGGATACGCCGGGTCCAGCGGCACGTAAGCCGCCCCCGTTTGCAATACCCCCAGCAAAGCCACGATCAATTCCGCCCCACGCGCCAAACAAATGCCAACCCGATCCTCGGGCCCGATGCCTGCTTCTCGTAGTTGATGATCCACTACACTCACTCGCGCCGCCATCTCCGCGTAGGTAAGTCTCCGCTCGCCATCGATCACCGCGACCGCCGCGGGTGTGCGAGCCACTTGCGCCGCCCACAGGCTCGACAGGGTCGCCGTGCGATCATGCGCCAACGCCGTATCATGCCCCCACGCCATCAACTGAGCACGTTCCCCGTCATCGAGACCATCCAAGTTCCCCAACAGCGGCAACCGGGACACCCGTCGCTTAGGCTCCGCCACCGCCGTCGTCAACAGGGTTACAAACCGCGCCAGCAGTCGCTCCGCCGTCGCCCGCTCAAACAACGCCTCGTTAAATTCCAACGACAACTCCAGATCGCCCGCCCGCTCCCGCGCCGCCAACGTCAGCTCATACTTCGCCGTGCGCCCTTCGGGCCGCAACGCCTCCAGCTTAACGCCCGCCACCTCGGCCTCGCCAACCGGCGCGTTCTGCACCACCAACAACGTCTGAAACAACGGCGGACGCGACAGATCCCGCGGTGGATTCAGCGCCTCCACGATCTGCTCAAAGGGCGCATCCTGATGCGCGTAGGCATCCAATGTCGTCGCCCGCACCCGCCCCAACAGTTCTGCAAAGGTCGGGTCACCCGCGATGTCGGCCCTCAGCACCAATGTATTCAAAAACAGTCCGATCATCCCCTCTAATTCCGTCCGCGTGCGCCCCGCGATCGGCGTGCCCACCGCAAAATCTTCCTGCCCGGCATGACGGCTCAACATCGCCTCCCATGCGGCCAACAATACCATAAACAGCGTCGCCCCTTCGCCCCGCGCCAGCTTCGCCACCGCCGCGGCTTGCACCTGCCCCAGGGTCATGTGCCGCACCCCGCCGGCGTAGGTCTGCACCGCCGGACGCGCCCGGTCAGTGGGGAAATCCAATGCCGGCACGTCGGCAAGCTGTGCGCGCCAGTAGGTCATCTGCCGCTCCAACTCTCCGCCCGCCAGCCACGCTCGCTGCCACGCACTAAAATCACCGTATCCGATTATCGGTGACGCCAGTAATCGTCCGGCGTAGGCCGCCGCCAACTCCCGCACCAGCACGCCCTCCGACCAGCCGTCAAAAATTGCATGATGAAACGTAAACCCGAGCACCTGCTCTCCCGCCGCCGTTTTAATCCAACGCACCCGCCACAAGGGTCCCTGCTCAAAGTCAAACGCCGTCGCCGCATCCTCCACCAACTGCTCCGCCCAATCCCCCCCCTCTGTCTCAACCAAGGGCAGCGCTGCATCCGCCATCGGCACCTGCACCACCTCCCCGGCGACCTCCGCCAGCCCGATGCGCAAGGGTTCGTGGCGCGCCTGCACCGCCGCCAAAGCCGCCCGCAGTCGCCCTCGGTCCAGTTCACCCCGCACCCGCACCGCCAACTGTAAATGGTTCGCTGCGTTACGGGGTTGCAACCGCTCCAATAGCCAAAACCGCTGCTGCCCAAACGACGCCGGCACCGGCCCGAGCCCTGTCCGCGCCACCAATTCCGGTGGACCCTCCGCGTCCTCTCGACCCGCCCGATGCGTCGCCACTCGCTCCGCCAACCCCGCCGGGGTCGGCGCCTCAAATACCGCCCGCAGGGGTAGACCCGGTGCCGCGTATTCACGCACCCGTGACAACAGCTTTGTCGCCAACAACGAGTGCCCACCCTGCTCGAAAAAGTCATCGGTCGGCCCCACGGCCGGCCGCACCAATACTTCGGCAAAAACGCCTGCCATCCACGCCACCAACGGCGAACCCGCCTCGACCGAACCCGCCGCGTACCCCTCCATCACACCCGCTGCCAGCGCCACCTTGTCGACTTTTCCGTTCGGCGTCATGGGCAGCGATACCAGCGTCGCCCACCCCCCCGGCACCATATGGGCCGGCAACCGCGCCGCAGCCCACTCCCGCCATCCGGCCTCGTCGGTATGCGCTCCCGGAGCGACCACGACCCAAACCAACAACTGATCCTCGCCGCTCACGGTCACGGCCGCTTCCCGCACTCCGGGGTGAGCCGACACCACCGTCTCGATCTCACCTAGCTCCACGCGGTATCCGCGCACTTTCACCTGCTGGTCGATCCGACCTAAAAATTCCAACCGGCCTTCCACATCCCAACGCACAAGATCCCCCGTGCGGTAGAGGCGCTCACCGCCCATCGCCCAAGGACTCGACCCAAAGGCCGTCGCCGTCAGCTCTGGCCGCCCGAGATACCCGCGCGCCAGACTCGCTCCTCCCAGCCACAACTCACCCGGCACTCCCGGCGGCACCCGCCCACCGCCAGCGCCTACCACGTAGGCCGTCGTGCCCGCGATTGGCCGACCGATCGGCAACGCCTCATCCACCGCCGTCAATTCCGTCCAGGTCGCGACCACGGCGTTCTCGGTCGGTCCATACGCATTGATCAAGCGCCGCCCTCCGATCGCCCATGACGCCACGATGCCTGGTCGGCAGGCCTCCCCGCCCACGATCAAACACCGCAGCGATTCGCCGGACCCCGCCGGCAAATGCGCCACCGTGCTGGGCGGCAACAACGCACAGGTCACACCTTCCGCCTTCAGCGTCTCCGCCAGCGGTTCACCCGGTCGCAGCGACTCCGCCGTCGCGCCGACCAACGCTGCCCCGCTGCCCAGCGCCAAACTCAGTTCCCACACCGACGCATCAAAACTCATTGAGGCAAATTGCAGCACCCGGTCCGCCGACCCCAAGGCCAGCTCCTTCCGCTGAAACGCCGCCAGATTTGCCCACGCCCCCCGCGACACCACCACCCCCTTTGGCCGACCGGTCGAGCCCGAGGTATAAATCACATAAGCCGCCGTGGCAGCGTCGACGTCACCATCAATCGGATACTCCTCCTCATCGCTCGCCGCCTCGATCAGGTCCTCCCAGACCGTTACGTTGGGTCCCATCTGCTCGGCAAATTCCCGCCGCGCCAACACATGGGACGCTCCGCTGTCCGCCAGCATGAAATCGATCCGCACCTGCGGGTAGACCGGGTCGACCGGCAGATAGGCTCCGCCCGCCCGTAGCACGCTCAATGCAGCCACCGCCCAATCGAGAGACCGCCCCATGCCCAGCGCCACCACGGTCTCCGGCCCCACGCCCGCCGCTCGCAACCGTCGGGCCACCGCCGCGCTCCGTCGGGCCAAATCACCGTAACTCACCAGGTCGTCGCCCTGCACCAGCGCAGGCGTATCCGGCTTTCGTTCCGCCACCGTCAAAAACCGCTCCACCCAATCCGGGTTCGATCGATTTCCTCCCCCCTCACCGCTCCACGTCGTCAACTTCGCGCGCTCCTCCACCGTCACCAGATCAACGGCTGCCATCCGCCTGTCCCCGCTCGCCGTCAACTGCTTCAACGCCAGCTCCATCCGACCGGCCACCGCGACCGCATCGGCCCGCTGCACCCGCTTCCCGTCAAAAAGCACCTTCACTGCCAGACGCCCGGCGTCCTCGGCCGCCACCAGCGTCAGCGGATAATGCGTGCGCTCCAGCCCCCGTGCTTCGGCCAATCGCAGCCCCGCCGGTAAAGCCGCTCCCGCCTCGCCCGCCCCCGGGTAGTTTTCAAATACATACAGCGTCTCAAATAACGAACGACCCGCCGGCACCACACTCTCCCTCCGCACCTCACCCAACGGGGTGTGCTCATGCGCCCGCACCTGAGCCATGCGTGCCTGCTGCCCGACCAACCACGCCGATGGCGTCATCTCTTCCGCCAACGTGAACCGCAACGGAATGGTATTAATGAAAAGCCCCACAGTTTTCTCCGCCTGCGGCAATTCAGGTGGACGCCCCGAAACCGTGCACCCGAACACCACCTCCTCCTTTCCACTCATGCGCGCCAACACCAGCGCCCAAGCCCCCGCCGTCACCGTATTCAAGGTGACCCCCGCCGCTGCCGCCCAAGCCTTCAATCGCGCCGTCTCTACTTCCGAAAAAATCAACACCTCCTCACCGGCCGTCCCTTCCGTTCGCCGGGACGCTTCACTCACCGACCCCAACGGCAACGGTGTCGGCTCCTCAAATCCCGCCAGTTCTTCCCGCCAAAATGCCGCCGCGCCGGCCGTCTTGCCTTGCCGCAACCAGCGCACGAAATCGCGATACTTCGGTGCCACCGGCAACCCGCCCCCACCGCCCGCGTAAGCCGCCAACACCTCCTGTAGCACCAGTGGCAGGCTCCACCCGTCCAGCAGAAGGTGACTATGCGTCCATATCACCTGCCAGCGCCCGTCTCCGACTGACGCCACCGTCAACCGCATCAACGGCGCCGCCGCCAAATCAAATCCCTTCTCCCTATCCTCCGCCAAAAACGTATCCAGTCGGTCGCATCCACCACTGCCCCAATCTTCGGTCATCTGCGGCACCGCCACCCGCCGATGCACGATCTGCAGCGGCTTTTCCAAACCCTCCCACTGGAAGGAGGTCCGCAACGCCGGATGCCGGTCCACCACCACTTGCCAAGCCCGCTCAAATGCCGCCAGATCCAGCGTCCCCTCGAGCAAAAACGTCATTTGCTCGATGTAATCGCCGCCCGCCGGATCACGCAGATGATGAAACAAAAAACCTTCCTGCAACGGAGACAGTTCATACACGTCTTCAACGTTGGCTCGGGGGTCGGTGGGCGGCATGGAGTTCAAGTTTATTGCAACCGCGAAAACAGTTTGTCGAGATCCGTCTGACTCACCCCTTCAGCCGAGAAATCCGAGGCCGTAAAGCCGCCTGCCGCCCCATCCGCGCAATGGGCGGTAATCACCCGCAATGCCCCCTCAAAACCGGTCGCCAGACGCTCGATCGTCGCCGCCGTGTGATGGGCCTGACTGTAGCTCCAGGCGCAGCGCAGTTCCCCGCCCGTCACCGCTGCATTCAACTCGACTAAAAACGGCCGCGCGTTCTCTGGCGCACGGTCCGCTCCGCGTGCCTCCGGTGCCGCCCGAAACCCGCCCGGGCCGGCCTCAGCATCGACTTGACCCAGATAATTAAACGCGAGTTCCGGCTCTGCCCGCCCCCCCAACACTGCCCGCGTCTCCGCCGAACCCAAATAGCGCAGCAGCCCGTAACCCAACCCGCGCCGCGGCACAGCTCTCGCCTGTTCCTTCACCGTCTTGATCAACTCGCCCGGTTCCTCCGTCGCCATCAGATGCACGGGAAACAACGACGTAAACCAGCCCAGCGTTCGGCTCACATCCGGCGCGTCCGCGACGTCCTCACGGCCATGGCCTTCCATCATGATGGTTTGCCCATTGCGCCCCGTCCATTCCGTCAGCGCCCGCGCCAACGCCGCCAGCAAGAGGTCGTTGATCTGTGTGCGATACGCCTTGCCTGTCTCTTGCAATAACGTTGCCGTTTCCGCCGCCGGCAGCACGCGCTCGATCACCGCTTCATCCGCCCCACACCCTCGGCCGGGCGCGACCTGATCCCGCGGTAGGGGCTCCGCCGCCGCCACGCCCCGCCAATACGCCAACTCACTCCGCGTTTCCGGCGCGTTCGCTGCTGCCGCCAACGCATGGGTCCACGGTCCCCAAGTAGCTGTTGCCTCGGGCAACACCTCGCCGGCGTAGGCCGTTGCCAGTTCATCCAACAACACCCGCCAAGAAACTCCGTCGATCACCAGATGGTGCGCCACGAGCAACAAGCGACCTTCGCCCGTTCCGTCCGCCGCAAATACCACCGCCCGCACCAGCGGCCCGGCCGCCAAATCCAGTCCAGCCTGGGCCTCCGCCACGCCCGCGGCCAACGCCTCCAGCGGCTTCACCGCGCAGCTCACGCCGGATTCCGTCGGCCCGACTTGCCCGGGCTCATACCGCCAACGCAACACGTCGTGCCGCGCTCCGACCAACGCCAGCGCCGCCTCGAACCGGGCCGCGTCAAAACCCACCGGGGTCACCACCAACGCCGACTGATTCCAATGCCCGGGCGCCGCCAAATTCAGGCCAAAAAACCAGGCCTGCGCTGGCGTAAGCACCGGAGGCCCGTCCCCTTGTTTCCCGGCCACCGGTTCTGCCGGCATCGTCTCCGCCACCGCCGCCAATTCCGCCAGCGTCTGATGCGTAAACACCGCCTGAGCCGGCACCCGCCAACCCGCCGCCCCGGCCCGTGCCGCCACTTGCAGGGCGATAATTGAGTCTCCTCCCAGCGCAAAAAAATTGTCCGTCCGTCCCACTAGTGGCACCCGCAGCAGGTCCTGCCACAATCCGGCGAGCACCTCCTCCTTCGCCCCCACCGGCGCAACGACTGAGCCGTCCCGTCGCTCCGCCGTCGCTGAATCAGGCTCCGGCAACGCGGCCCGATTCACTTTGCCACTCGCCAGCAGCGGCCACGTCTCCACCCGCATCAACCGGGCGGGCACCATGTAGGGCGCGAGCCGCGCCCCCAGCACACGCCGCACCGTTTCCGGCCAATCCTCCGGTGCGTCCGGCCACTCTACGTATCCCACGAGTTGCCCAGCCCGCACCATCGCCGCCGCTTTCGCTAAGCCGGGCACCGCCGCCATCGCCGCCTCAACTTCACCGAGCTCGATCCGAAATCCTCGCAACTTCACCTGATCGTCCGTCCGACCCGCATAGTGCAGCTCCCCCGGCGTCCGCCAGCTCACCCGGTCACCCGTTGCATACATGCGACCGCCCGGCGTCGCCGCCCACGGGTCCGGCAAAAATCGCTCTGCCGTCATACCGGGTTGCCCCCAGTAGCCCCGCGCCACTTGCCCACCTCCGACATAAAGTTCTCCCACCACCCCGGGGGCCACCGGTTGTAGGGAATCATTCAATACGTAAAGCGCGCACCCCGCCACCGGCCCGCCGAGCGACACGGACTCGCTCTCGTCGCTGCCACCCGCGTCCGCCCGCCCTACCGCGCATTGAATGGTCGTCTCCGTGGGGCCGTAGAGATTGACCAACGGCACCGGCCGCACCGCCGCCAGCCGATCGCGCAACGTCACCGTCAATACTTCCCCTCCCGAAAAAATCCGCCGCAATGCCGTCAGATCGCTCAGGCCCGGTTCCTCTGCCAGTCGCTCCCACAACGTCGGCACCGATTGCAATACGGTCACCCCAGCCGCCCCCATCGTCGCAACCAACCCCGCCGGATCTCGCTGTGCGCCGGGCACCGCCAGCTCCAAACGTCCGCCCGTCATCAACGGACACCAAAACTCCCACACCGACGCATCAAAAGTGAAGGGCGTCTTCTGTAAAATCACGTCGTCCGGTCCAAACCCCTGCGCCGCATTAAACCCGTCCAGATGCTGCGCGAGCGCCCCGTGTGAAATCGCTACGCCCTTCGGCCGCCCCGTGGAACCCGACGTGAATAACACATAGGCCAGCGTCGCCGCCACGGTTGCGCGGGATGGTGCTTCGACGCCCACCACGGGCGCATCCCAAGCGATCAATCGCGTCGTCCCCGTCGTCGGCCAGCGCGATCGCCAAGCCCCGGGCAACAGCACCGCATCCAACCCATTCTCGTTCACGATCTCCGTCCACCGATCTGGCGGATACTCCGGGTCCAGCGGCACGTAGGCCGCCCCCACACGCCACACCCCCAGCAAGGCCGCCACCAGCGCCGGCTCGCGATCCGCCAGCACCGCCACCGTATCCCCCTGACGGATACCCGCGGCCCGCAGACGCGCGCCCATGGCCGCCGACTCGGCGTCGAGCCGCGCATAGCTCCAAGCTTCGTTTCCTTGCGTCACCGCCAGCGCATCCGGCGTGCGGATCACCTGCGCCGCAATCACCTCCGGCACCAAATCCACGCCCGCTCTCACCGGCTCTCCCCGACTCCACCGCGTCACCGCAGCCGCCTCGATCTCCGGCACCCAAGCCAGCGTCCGCACGCCCGCTTTCGGGGCCGCGACCATCCCAGCCACCACCATTTCATAACGCTCTAAAAACCGCTCCGCCGTCGCCCGGTCGAAGAGGTCTCGATTGTATTCCAAACCGATCTCCAACCCGCCATCTGCCGCCTCCGCCACCGTCAGCGACAACTCAAATTTAGCCGTCTCCCCCTCCGTCTTCACCGGCACCAATTCGAGGCCCGCCAACCTCAACGCCGCGCTCGGCGTGTTCTGCACGCTGAACATCACCTGAAACAACGGCGACCGGCTCACGTCCCGCGCGGGCTGCACCGCCTCCACCACCTGCTCAAAGGGCGCCTCCGCCCGATCATGCGCCGCCAACATCCGCGCCCGCACCGCTCGCAGCAGTTCTACAAAAGTCCCCTCCGGTCTCACGTCCGACCGCACCACCAGCGTGTTCACAAACAAACCGATCTGCGCCTCCCACTCCGGCCGGCTCCGGCCCGCCACCGGCGTGCCCACCGCGAAATCAGTCTGCCCGCTGTGCCGCCATAGCCACACTTCCCACGCCGCCAGCATCACCATGAACAGCGTCGCCCTTTCTTTCCGCGCCAGTCTGCGCACCCCAATCGCCGTCTCCGCCGCCAACCACAACTCGACTCGTCCCCCCCGATAGGTCGGCACCGCCGGTCGCGCCCGATCAAGGGGCAACTCCAGCGCTGGCACGTCCCGCAAATCCTCCGCCCACGCCGCCACGTGCTGCGCCACGACTCCCGCCGATACCCGCGCCCGTTGCCACCGCGCATAGTCACCATAACCCAAAGACAAAGGAGTCAACGCCTCCCCCGCATAGAGCCGCGCCAGCTCCCGGACGAGTATCGCCTCCGACCACCCGTCTGTCACCAGGTGATGCACCGTCAATTGCAGCCAATGCCGCTCCGATCCCAGCCGCCAGATCGCCGCGCGCCACAGCGGCCCGTTGGCCAAATCAAAGGGACGCGCAGCCTCTTCTGCCGCCCGCCGTCGCGCCTCCGCCTCCGAGCCCACAGCACCGCGCCGTACCGGCACCGCCAACGACGGTCGCACTTCCGCGCGGGCCCGACCCTCGTGGGCCGGAAACACCGTCCGCAGGCTCTCGTGCCGCGCCCCTAAAATCTGTAACGCCTGCCCCAGCGCCTCTTCATCCAACGCCCCTCGCGCTGCCAGCACGGTCGGCAGGTGATAGGTCGCGCCCACCTCGCCCAGCTGCGCCAAAACCCACATGCGTTCCTGCGCCGGCGACAACGGCACCTCCGCACCCGGCTCGCGCGGCCCTGGCGTATCCTGAATATCAATACTTACGGACTCCGTCCCGCTCACCGCCGCCGCGAAGCTCCGCACCGTCGGGAAATCAAACAACACCCGCAACGCGACTTCTCCGCCCAACGCCGCTCGGGTGCGCGCGATCACTTGCGTCGCCAACAGGGAGTGCCCGCCCAGATCAAAAAAGTTCTCGGCTGGTCCCACTGAGGGACGCCCCAACACATCCGCCCAGATCCCCGCGAGAATTTCCTCGCGCGGACTCAACCGCGGTTCGCCGTTTCCCTCCGCCGACGCGGAGTGAGCGTCGTCCCCATCCTCCGGCAACGCCCGCCGGTCCAACTTCCCGTTCGGCGTGCGCGGCAACGCCGGCAGCAGGTGCCAAACGGTCGGTGCCATGTGCGCCGGCACCACCACCTTGACCCAATCCGCCAACACCTCGGCCGTCACCGTCGCCTCCGGGGTCAGCACCACGAACGCCACCAAATAGGTGCCGCGTTGGGCATGCTCCCGCGCCAGCACCGCCGCTTCGACGATCTCAGGATGCGCCTCCAGCCGGGCCTGAATTTCACCCAGCTCCACCCGGAACCCGCGGATCTTCACCTGATGATCCCGGCGGCCCAAATAGTGCAACTGCCCGTCCGCCCCGTAGCGCGCCAAATCTCCCGTGCGATACAATCGCCCGCCCGGCTCCGGGGCAAAGGGGTCCGGCACAAAGCGTTCCGCCGTCAGGTCCGGGCGCCCAAGGTAACCGCGCGCCACGCCTTCACCCGCCAAGACGATTTCGCCGATCGCTCCCGCCGGCACCAATTGCAGATCTTCGTCCACCAGATACAGTCGCGAATTCGCGATCACCCGCCCAATCGTCGCCGGTCCACCCGGCACCCGCTGCGTCCAAGTCGAGTAGGTCGTGTCCTCCGACGGACCATACAGATCACGCACCCGCTCCACCCCGGGGAACGCATACAACCGATCCGCCAACGCCGCGGTCAGCGGTTCGCCCGCCAGATTGATCGAGCGCAACCCCGCCGGCATCGCCCCCTGCCGCGCCAGCTCTGCCGCCGCCGAGGGGACCGTGTTGACCAGCGTCACTTCATCACGCGCCGGTAAATTCGGCAGCGTGAGGGCGTTCTCCGCCACGATTACCGTGCCGCCACTCGCCAGCGTCACAAACAACTCAAACACCGATAGGTCGAAACAGACCGAGGTAGAAAACAACACCCCCGCCAACTCCTCCGGCCCGAATACATGTTGCGCCCAATGCACCAACGCCACCGCCTGCCGGTGCTCAATCGCCGTCGCTTTCGGCCGACCCGTCGATCCCGACGTGTAAATTAAATATGCCAGATTGGCCGGCAACGCCGGGCCCGCCTCCGCCCCATCCGTGCCCAACGCCAACGCATCCATCCATACCGTCGGCAGGTTGTGCTCCGGTAGCGAACTCGCCGTCGATCGTTGCGTCAACACGGCCCCGAGATTCGCGTCCTCAAACATGAACCGCAAACGCTCCTTCGGATACACCGGGTCCAGCGGCACGTAAGCCGCCCCCGCTTGCAATACCCCCAACAAAGCCACGATCAAATCCGCCCCACGCGCCAGACAAACGCCAACCCGATCCTCGGACCCGATGCCTGCCTTCCGTAGTTTATTCTCAACTACACTCACTTGCGCCGCCACCTCCGTGTAAGTCAGCCGTTGCTCGCCGTCTATCACCGCCACCGCCTCGGGCGTGCGCGCCACTTGCGCCGCCCACAGGCTCGACAGCGTCGCGGTGCGATCATGCGCCAACGCCGTATCATGGCCCCACGCCATCACCTGCGCGCGTTCCTCATTATCAAGTCCATGCACGTTCCCCAACGCCGCCTCCGCTCCCGCCGCCAAACGCCCCAACAGGGTGCGGAAATATTTCACCCAACGATCCGCCAGTTCATCCGGCAGTCGCTCCCGGTCATGCAGCATCAGCAACGTGATCTCCTCGCCCGGCGCCACAATCATCGTCGCCGGATAATGCGTGCGCTCATGGCTATGCGCCTCTTCTACCCGCAATGGCCCCAACGCTCCTGCCAGCGCCTCGTCGATCGGGTAATTCTCAAATACCAGTAAGGTCTCAAACAGCGACCGGTCCCGCGGCACCTCCGTCCAACCTTGGATTTTCACCAGCGGCGTGTGCTCAAATTCTCGCGTCGCCATCACGCGATCCTGCAACGCCCGCAACCACGCTCCCACCGGCCGCTCCGCCTCGATCTTCGCCCGCAGCGGCAATGTGTTAATAAACAGCCCCACCATGCTTTCCGCCTGCGGCAAATCCGCCGGTCGGCCCGAAACGGTGTGGCCAAAGATCACGTCCCGATCCCCGCCCAGCCGCGCCAAAAACAGCGCCCAAGCGCCTTGGAACACTGTCGCCAGCGTCACCTGCGCCTCCCGCGCAAATCCCCGTAACGCCGCCGACTCCGCCGCACTCAAACGCATCTCCCGTTCCCCGTGCCGCTCCGCCCCTTCCGGCCACGCGCCCTCTGCTGGCTGCACCCAACCGAGGGTCGTCGGCTGAGTCAAATCCCCCAACTCTGCCCGCCAGAACGCCTCCGCCTTACCCGCGTCCTGCCGCTTCAACCATCCCAGATAATCCCGAAACGGCCGCGCCTTGGTCGGTGTCACCGCTCGCCCTTGGGTCAGCGCCTGATAAGCCGCCAGCCACTCCCGCATGACGTGCGCCACACTCCACCCATCCAACAACAGGTGATGCCGGCTCCACAATAAAAACCACGCGTCATCCGCCCACCGCACCAGCGTCATCCGCGTCAACGGCGCCTTGCCCGGATCAAATCCATCCCGCGCATCCGCTGCGATCAACGCCACCCGGCGTCGCGCTCGTTCCGGCTCATCGGCATCCCGCCAGTCCTCCATCCGCACCGGCGTTTCGGCGGTTCGTCCCACCACTTGCAATGGCACCTTGCCCGTCTTCCAGGCAAAGGCCGTGCGAAAAATTGCGTGTCCTGCCGCCACCGCTCGCCACGCTTGCACGAGTCGCCCCACCTCCAGCGGCCCCCGCAGGATCGCGCTAAACTGATCGTGATACGCCCCGCCCGTCGGAGCCAACACCGCATGGTAAAGCAGCCCTTCCTGCAACGGGGTCAGCGGATAAATGTCCTCGATGTTTTTCTTCGACATGGGCGGCCGGCGTTCGCTCAGAACTCGATCTCCTCGATCGCACTTTCTAGGTCATCGTCGCTCGCGTCCGTCAGGTCAAACCGCGCCTCCGGCCCCGCCGAATCGACCGGGGTCACGACCCGACCCTCCGTCACCGCCGCCAACATTTCCCGCAAGAGCCCAAAATGCCGCTCCGCCACCCGCGCCACCGTTTCCCGCCGGTGCCGCCCCGGCGCGTAGTGCCACTCAAATTTCAATGCCCCGTCCACGATCAAGCCATTCACGTCGATCAGGTGCGCCCGTTGTCCGGCCGGTGCCGTCTGCAACCCCGCGTCCTCGGTCGCCGAGCCAAAGGGGCCGGCCGCATCCACCACCCCGTCGAACTGCCCCAGATAATTAAAACACACCTCCGCGGCCGGCACCTCCCAGCGCGCCGGTTCACTCAGCCACCGCCCGATCCCATAACCCAACCCCCGCCGCGGCACCGTCGCCAGTTGCTCCGCTACCCGCGCCACCAGCGCCGCCGGCTCAGTCACCCCCGCGATGTCCAAGGCAACTGGATACAACGCAGTGAACCAGCCCACACTCCGACTCAAGTCGATGCCCGCCTCGTCGCCTTCGCGACCATGACCTTCCAGGTGCAACGTCATCGCATCCGCCCCCGTCCACTCCCGCAGGGCTCCCGCCAGCGCCGCCAGCAGGAGGTCGTTGATCTGACACCCATAGGCCGCCAGCGCCCGGCGCAGCAGCTTCTCCGTTTCGGCCGGTGTCAGCGTTACGCTTAGAATCCTGACGTCCCTTACCGTGTTGCTTCCAGCCGGTCCGTCCTGCGGCAACCGGGTGACTGGTCGCGCCGCCAGCGCCTGCCAATGCGCCGCTTCGGCCGTCAGCTCCTCGCCCCCCAGCGATTGCCGCAGCCAGCCCGCCCATGCCGCCGCCGACACCGTCGCCCGTGGCAGCTCTGCGCCTGCATAAGCCGACCAAAGATCCTCCAACAAGATCCGCCACGACACGCCGTCCACCACCAGATGGTGCACCACGACAAAGAACCGCCGCTCCGCCCCGCCAGTGTGTTCCAGCCACAGCGCCCGCACCAACGGCCCCCGCGCCAAATCCAAAGCCGTTTGCTCCGCTGCGCACGCCGCCGTCAACTCCGCTGCCGTGCTCCAACGCACCACGCCAAAGGCCAGACTCTCGGCCAACGCCTCCACCACCCGCGCCGACCACCGTCCGGTCGCATCGACCGCGAACCGCGCCCGCAACATCGGATGATGCGCCACCACCGTGCGCAACGCCGCCTCGACGCGCGCCCCGTCCAACGGTGCGCGGGCCGTCAGTAGCACCGACTGATTCCAATGATGCGCCGCCTCAAAATCCTGCTCAAAAAACCACTGCTGAATCGGCGTCAGCGGCAGCGCCCCGCTCAGGCTGTCCGCGCACGCCACGCCTGCGCCCGACGCCGCTCCCGTCGTGCGCGCCAAATCCGCCACCGTCGGGTTCGCAAACACGCTCTTCGGACTCACGGCCAAACCCGCCTCGCGCGCCCGCGCTACCAGTTGCAGCACCTGAATCGAATCCCCGCCCAGGCTGAAATAGTTGTCGTGAATCCCCACCCGCGGCACCTTCAACACCTGCGCCCAGATCTCGGCCAGAGTAACCTCCGTCGCCGTGCGCGGCGCCGCGAAATCTGCTTCGTCGCCGTCCCTCCCCGGATCGGGCGGTGCGGGTAATGCGCGCCGATCCAACTTGCCGTTCGGCGTGCGGGGCAAAGCGCCTAGCCCCACAAACACCGCCGGCACAAAATACTCGGGCAACCGCGCCGACAACCACGGCCGACACAGTTCGTCCAACGCGCGCCCTTCCGGCAGCATCGCTCCCGCCACATATGCCACCAAGCGCGGCCCGCCCGTGGTGGTTTCGATGGCCACCACCGCCGCTGCCGCGATCTCCGCATGCTGCTCCAGCGCGTGCTGAATCTCGCCCAGTTCGATGCGAAAGCCGCGGATCTTCACCTGATAATCCCGCCGGCCCAAAAACTCTAGTTGCCCGTCCGTCAGGAACCGCGCCACGTCACCGGTCCGATACAACCGCGCTCCCGGCACCCCGCTGAACGGGTCCGGCCCAAACCGCTCCGCCGTCAGATCCGCCCGCCCCAAATAACCCCGCACCACGCCCGCGCCACCCAGATGTATTTCTCCAACGGCACCCCGCGGCACCGGCTGCCCGTCCTCATCCAACAAATACAGCTGCGACCCCGGCAGTACCCGCCCGATGGTCACCGCCCCGCCGCGCTCCCGTCGCGCCACCGTCGAATAGGTCGTGTCTTCCGACGGACCATACAGGTCGTAAACCGTCTCCACCCCAGCCGCGTAAACCCGATCCGCCAGCGCCGCACTCAACGGCTCCCCCGCTAGATTCACCACCCGCACGCCGGCCGGAATCGCCTGTTGTCGCACCAACTCCGCCACCGCCGAGGGCACGGTGTTGATCAGCGTCACCTCATCCCGCGCCGGTAACTCGGGCAGCGACAATGCGTTCTCCGCCACGATCAGCTTCCCCCCCGCCGCCAGCGTCACGAACAGCTCGAACACCGACAGATCAAAACACACCGAGGTCGCCCACAGCACCCCCGCCAGTTCCGATTCCGTATACGTCGCCTGCGCCCACGCCACTAAAGCCGTCGCTTGCCGATGTTCGATCGCGGTGGCCTTGGGTCGCCCGGTCGATCCCGACGTATAAATTAAATAGGCCAGATTTTCCGGCTGCACCTCCGCCGCCGCGACCTCCCCCACCGCAGAGTCAGTCCACGTCTCTGGTTCGACCAAGGTCCACGCCCCCTGCGGCAATCGCGCGGCCAACTCTCTTCGACTCACCAACAGCGCCACCCCGGCATCCTCACACATGAATCCGAGGCGCTCCGCAGGATAGGCTGGATCCAACGGCACGTAGGCTGCGCCCGCCTCCAATACCGCCAGCAGCGCCGTCACCAGATCCACGCCGCGCTCCAGACATACCCCCACGAGTTTTTCCGGCCCCGCCCCACGCCGACGCAACTCGGCCGCCGCTCGCCCCACGCGCTCCCCTAACTCGGCGTAAGTGAGTCGCTCAGCGCCCACCACCACCGCCACCGCTTCCGGCGCCCGCGAAACCGTCGCCCAAAACCCGTCATGCAGACACCGACGCCAGCCCCCTTCCGGCAACGCCGCCGCATTGAACGCATCCACCAATTCATCACGCTCGGCCGGCGCGAGCCAGCTCGTCGTCTCGTGCCGCCCGTCCGCCCCCGCCGCCATGGCGGCGAGCACCCGATCATAGGTCGCTACCCACGCCTCCACCTGCTCCGGGGTGAATTCCGCCGGATTAAACCGCAGCTCCAGTTGCACCGTGCCCGCTGCCGAATCCGCGCTGAACTGGGCAAAATAATCGAAGGTGTTCTGATCGAAATAATCCGCGCCCAACACGTCCAGGTCATCCCGCGCACGCAGCTCATCCAGCACGTGAAAATGCACGAAATTAAACGCAGTCTCAAACCGCGCCGCGCCGCCCGCATCCTTCTGAATTTCCGCCAGCGGATAACGCCGATGCGGCCACACGACTTCATCCGCTTGCCAAACCGCCCGCACCAATTCCCGCCAGGTGCCGGGCCGCACCGCCAGCCGGTAAGGCACGGTGTTGAGAAACAAACCCAACGCACCCGCCGCCCCGTCCAGCTCCGGTCGACCGTTTGAAATCACCCCGGTGACGATCTCCCGCTCACCGGTTCCATACGCCACCACCTTGGCGTGCGCCGCCATCAACACGTGCTTGAGCGTGACCCCTTCGCTCGCCGCCAAAGCCTGCAACCCAGCCACCCGCTCTCCCTCCCAAGTATGGAAGACCGCGCTCTGGGTGGCTGTGTCTTCGGCCTGGCGGATTGGCCACCGCGGCAATCGCCCGGCGGGCGCATCGTCAAGTTGCTCCGCCCAAAATGCCCGCGTCTCGGCCGACCCCACTGCCGCGCGTTCCAGCGCCACGAACGCCCGAAACGGAGGTAATGCCGAGCCGGGATCCGACCGCCGCCCGGCTAATCCGTCGAGGTAGGCCGTAAACAGTTCCGCCAGCAAAACCGACACGCTCCAGCCATCCAGAATCGCGTGATGCAGGCTCAGCGAAACCTGCACCGTCGTCGCGGATCGCAGGTGCACCGTCACCCGCAGCAACGGCGCCTCGCCCCAGTCAAAGCCTTGCGCCTTCTCCGCGTCCCGCCACGCCGCCAACTCCGCCTTTTGCTGCGAGTCCGCCTGCTCCCGCAGATCGACCACCGCCAACGGCAAGGCCGCTTTCGCCTGCACGCATTGCATCGGTTCGCTGAAGCCCCCCGGGTGCAAGGACGTGCGCAGAATCTCGTGCCGTGCCACCACCGTCGCCAACGCCCCGCGCAACGCCGCCTCATTCCAAACCATGCGCAGATGATAGGAAAACAGATCGTGAAACACCGGCGAGTCCGGTTGCAGCTCAGCATGAAACACCATGCCCGCCTGCAATACCGACAACGGATACGCTGCCTCCACTCCCGCCGGCAGTTTCGCGCGATCATCCGCTCCAATCAGGTCAAACGGCCCTACTGCCTTTCCCCCAGATCCCGCTTCGGTGCGCGTCAACACCGTCGCCAACTCCCGCACGGTTTGCCGCCGAAACAACTCCTGCAGCGGAAAGTCCCAACCCGCCCTACGCACCGCCGCCCGCACCTCGATGCTGCGGATCGAGTCGCCTCCTAGGGCGAAAAAATTATCCGTCACTCCCACGGTTCCCAAGCCCAACACCTTCGCCCACACGTCCGCCAGATCACGCTCCACCGCCGTCGCCGGAGCCTCCTGCACTGTCCCGACCTCCGCCCGCACTCCCGCCAGTTGGGACAGCGCCGTGCGGTCCACCTTCCCGTTGGGGGTGAGCGGCAATGCGTCCACCCAAGTAAACCCCGCCGGCACCATGTAGTCCGGCAAAAATCGACGCAGGTGCTCCCGCAACGCCGTCGCATCCGGGACGTCCGCCGCCGCCGCCGACCCGGCCACCAACCACGCCGCCAAACGCGTGTCTCCACCAGCTTCGCTCTGCGCCAACACTGCCACGCCCACCACCATTTCGTGGCGGCTTAACGCGGATTCAATCTCACCGAGTTCGATCCGGAATCCCCGCACCTTTACCTGGAAATCAATCCGGCCTAGGTATTGCAGATCTCCGTTCGCCAACCGCCGCGCCGAATCACCCGACCGGTAAAGTCGCCCACCTGCGCCCGCCAAGGCATGAGTGATAAACCGCTCCGCTGTCAGCTCCGGCCGATTTAGATAACCCTCCGCCAGACCGGCTCCGCCCACCACGATTTCACCCGCCACCCCGCACGGCACCGGCTGCAGATGGGCGTCCAACAAATGAATCGAAAGGTCCGGAATCGGTTCGCCGATCAGGCTACCGGTGTTCGCCGCCACGTCCGCCGCCCGTATCCGCCGATAGGTTACATGCACCGTCGTCTCGGTAATGCCATACATGTTGATGAGCTGCGGTGCCTCGTCCCCGTGGCGTTCGATCCACGGTCCCAACGAAACCAGATCCAGCGCCTCCCCGCCAAAGACCACCCACTTCAACGCCAGCGGTGCCGGCGTCTCCGCCCCGCCCGTCATCTCTAAATTCATCAATTGGCGGAACGCCGAAGGAGTCTGACTCAACACCGTGACCCCTTCCCGAACCAACAAGTCCCGGAGCTGATCCACCGCGCGACTCACGGCAAATGGCACCACCACCAGACGGCCGCCGTATAGCAGCGCGCCCCAAATCTCCCACACCGAGAAATCAAAGGCGAACGAGTGAAACAGCGTCCACACGTCGTCCGGCCCAAAGCCAAACCAGTGATCAGTCTGCGTAAACAATCGCGTCACGTGCCGATGCGTGATCGGCACTCCCTTGGGCTTCCCGGTCGAGCCCGACGTATAAATCACGTAGGCCCGGTGCTCCGCACGCGGCTCCGGCAGCTCCGCCGGTGGCGTCGAGGCGATCTCCGCCCACTGCGCCTCGATATCTAACCGCGGCACGCCGACCGTCGTCGTGTCCGCCGTCAGCAACAATACCGCGCCCGCATCCTCCAGCATAAATTCACGCCGATCCAGGGGATACGCCGGATCAATCGGCAGGTATCCCGCCCCCGCCTTCAAAATCCCCAACACCGCGACGAGCACCGCGCTTGAACGCTCCATCGCGAGCCCCACCAAATCCCCCGTCGCCACGCCGCGCGCCCGCAGGCACCACGCCAGTTGGTCCGATCGCTCCGCCAACTCCCGATAGGTCAACGCCGTCTCCCCGTCAGTCACCGCCACCCGCTCCGCCGCCTCCCGCGCCGTCGCGCCAAACCAGTCCACCAGGGTCGCCGTGCCCGCCGGCTCCGGCCGCGGTGTCGGCCCCGGCGGCCAAATCGCGCGGTCGGCCGCGGACACGAGCGGCAACCGCGAAATCACCGTCGTCGGTTTCGCTACCACGCCGTGCAACAGCGTCCGAAAATTCTCCGCCCACCGCGCCATCGTCGCTGCGCTGAACAAATCCGTGCTGTATTCAAACATTGCGGACACATCCCCTTCCGCCCGGTCCTCAACCACCAGCAAGAGGTCAAACTTGGCCGCCGTGATCGGCGCCGCCAACGGAGTAAATTCCACCCCGGCCAATTGCACGGATCCGGCCGCTGCATGCTGGAACGTGAACCCGACCTGGAAAACCGGATGGTGACTCAGATCCCGCGGCACCCGCAGGCGCTCCACGATTTGCTCAAATGGCATTTCTTGATGCTCAAAGGCTGCCTGCGTCGTCCGCACCACCTTGCCCAAATGAACGTCAAACGACGGGTCACCGGCCAAGTCCGCCCGCAGCGCGACCATGTTCACAAAAAACCCGACCAGCCCTTCCAACGCCGCCTCCGGCCGGTTCGCCACCGGCGACCCTACCGCAAAATCATCCTGCCCAGCATAGCGACCCAACATCACTTGCCACGCCGCCAACAGCGTCATGTAAAGCGTCGCCCCCTCGCGCCGACCCAACTCGCGCAGCCCGGCCACCAACTGCGCCGGCACCACAAACCGATGCCCCGCCCCGCAACCCGACAACGCGTCCGGTCGATCGCGATCGGCCGGCAAGACCAGCCGCGGTGTATTCGCAAGTTGGCTACACCAGAAATCCCGCGATGCTTGCCAGGCTGGGCGCTGCGCCCGCCGTCGTTGCCACGCGGCGTAATCCGCATAGCTCAGCGGCATCGGCGTCAGCGCCGTCGTCCCGCCTTTCGCCGTGTAAAGCAGACCCAACTCGCGGGTAAAAACCTCGATCGACCCTCCGTCGAACACTAGGTGGTGCACGCAAAACAACAATCGGTAGTCCTCCGGTCCCAGCCGCACCAGTCGGGCCCGCAGCAAAGGAGCCACCGCCAGATCAAACGGCGTCTCCAGCACCTCCGCCTGCCGCGCCGCCAATTCGCGGGTTTGCTCCGCCGCCGGAAGATTCGTCAGATCCTCTTCCTGCAGCACCGTCGCATCGATCTCGACCGGTGCCAGCACGTCCAACCCGCCCCGGCCGTCGCGCTCCGGAAAACAGGTCCGCAACGCTTCGTGACGTCGGATCAATTCCGCCAGCGCCTCGCCCAGCGCCGCCTGGTCCAAAGCCCCGCGCAGCTCAAATCCTTGACCGAGATGATACGCCGTGTTCGCGGGCTGGAGCTTTTGCACGAACCAAAGCCGCTCCTGCGCGAAGGACATCACCGGTGCCTCGCCGTGAGGCCGCGGACGCAAAGTCTCGCCCGAACTCGCCTCCGTCGCAGGCCCCGTCAAGCCCTTCTGGGCGAGCAGTTTTTTTAAGAGAGCTTGTTTGTCGGGAGTCATGCTCGCACGGGCGCGTCCGGAACAAAACTGCAGCACGCTGACCGGCGGAAAAGACCCGTCACGCCAGCACCGCTTCCGGGTCCGCTTTCAGCGCGCTCGCGTCGCGGCTGACCAAGAAGTCAGGCCGTAGTTCGCCGGTTGGCACCGGCACGTTGTTCACGCTGTTGTAGGTCACGATCATCATCGAGCGATCCCACGGCGAAAGATTTGGCGTCGAACCGTGGGCCAGATTCGGATGGAAAATCAGCACACTGCCCGCCGGCCCTTTCGGGGCGACAATGCCCCCTTTTTCCACCAACCCGGCCACCGTTTTCCGGTCCAGCGAATACTTGAGGTCCGCGCTGAACCCGTCCTTCCAGTTACCCTCCCCCTGCGCCGCATTCACCTCCACCATACCGTGATGGTGAGACTTTGGGATGCACATCAGCGGGCCGTTAAACTCGGTAACTTTGTCCAGAAAAACCATAATGTTCACGCAGTCGGGACGGGGCATGCCGTCGCCTTTGGCCCAGAAAATATAGTCCTGATGCCACTTCCACACGTCGCCTCCGAAGGCCGCCTTACAGTTGATTTTAAACTGATAAACGTAGGCGGAGTCGCCGACGATCTGCTCCGCCGGGCGCAACATCCGCGGCAGTCGCGTCAGGCGCGCCATGACCTCGTTCATCAGGTGACACCCGTGCAAAGCCCGCACTGTTTCTCCGTCGGCTTCAAGCACCCGGCTAGGATGATCGATCGCCGCGATCTTCTCGGTTGCCTCGGATAGCGCCGCAATCTCGGTGTCGTCAAAGAGGTTCGGGAAAAATAACAGGCCGTCTTCCTCGTAAGTGTGCAATTGCTGACTGGTAAGTTCCATAAGGTAACCCCGAAAACTGGCCCGCGATACTACCCGCTGCAAGACCCCTCTAGCCGCGCACTCGAAATTATCCGGAATAGGCCTAAAACATTATCAGATCACGACGTCGGGAAACAACTCAAGCGCGGGGCCGGGTCGAGGACGACATCTCGGGACCGGGTTGGACCTAGGACGGGTTAAAGGTGCGAGCATCGAAGCAGGTCTGAAAATGAAGTCAGTCTTTGCTCAAAGCGGTCGTAACGTCATCCGTCATCCTGCCGCCGGGCCGCTTCGTCGTCGGTCATGGCTTCCACTTCTCGCACGGTCGCCGCCACGGTTTCCCAGATTTCTGGTCCGCCGGCGACTTCGCTGCAGGCCGCCGCAAACGCCGCCAGCGTGGGATGCTCAAAAAGAGCGCGCAACGGCACGGGCAGCGTCGTCCTCGCCCGCAGTTGGGCGATCACCCGCGTCGCCAACAACGAATGCCCGCCCAAGTGAAAAAAGTGGTCCGCCCGTCCGACGCGCTCCACCCCCAGCAGCTCCGCCCATACATCCGCCACCAACTGCTCGCCTTCGCCTTTCGGTTCCTCGTAGACCGCGTCCCGCGCCATCTGGTTGACCTCAAGCGCCGGCAATCCCCCGCGGTTAATTTTCCCGCTGGGCGTCAATGGCAGGGCCGCCAACTCCACAAACACCGCCGGCACCATGTAATCCGGTAAGCGCTCCCCCACGAATCCTCGCAATTCCTCCACCCTAACCTCCGCCTCCCGCGTGAAGAATCCCACCAGACATTTGTCGCCCGCCGTGCGTTCCCGCACCACCACCACCGCTCCGGTCACCGCCGGATGCTGCACCAATCGCGACTCCACTTCACCCAGCTCTACCCGAAAACCGCGGATCTTCACCTGGTCATCTAGGCGCCCAAAAAATTCGATATTACCGTCGGCCAACCAGCGCGCCCGGTCCCCCGTGCGGTAAAGCCGATCGCCCGGTTTCAGGCCAAAGGGATTCGGCCCAAAGCGCTCTGCCGTTAGATCGGGCCGACCGTGATAATCCCGCCCCAGATTTGCCCCGCCAATGTAGAGCTCACCCGGCACTCCCACTGACACCGGATTCATGCGCGCGTCCAGCAGGTAGATCTGCGTGTTCGCGATCGGTCGCCCAATCGGCGGCGGCCGGCTCACCTGCAGCGGTGGGCCGTTAAAAGTATAGGCCGTCACCACGTGAGTTTCCGAAGGGCCGTAGTGATTGTGCATCACACAGTCCGGCATGCGGGCACTCAGCGCCAGAATCGCCGGCGTCAGAATCAAAGCCTCACCCGTCGTGATCAGCTCGCGCAACGAAGCGAAATGTTCCGGCCGATCCCCATAGTCCGCCGCCAATTGCTGCCACACCACCACCGGTAAAATCACCTTCTCGATCTGCGCCGCCGCCAGATAATCCACCAACACCGCCGAGTCGCCCCGCATCAACTCACTCGCGATATGCAGCTCCCCGCCACTGCCCAATACCGCAAAGATGTCGTGGAAACTTACATCGAAACTCAACGACGCAAAAAACAACCCGCGTGCGCCCGTCAGCAAGGTGGCGTGGTGCCAGCGGATGAGATTGCACATCGCCGCATGCCCCAAGGTCGTGCCCTTGGGTTTTCCCGTCGAACCGCTGGTATAAATAATGTAAGCGAGATTTTCCCCGCTCACGTCTGATTGCGGCGGCGTCGCCGGCCACGCCGCTAAGTCCTCCGCTACCCGGTCCAAATCCAACTCCAGCACCCCAGCCGGGAAGGCTAATTGCCCCCGACTCTCTTGGTGAGTGATGACCACCGGGGCCCTGGCATCCGCCAACATGAACTCCAGCCGATCCACCGGGTAACTGGGGTCGAGCGGCAGGTAACACCCACCCGCCTTCATCACGCCCAGCACCGCCACGATCATATCGAGCGTGCGCCCCAAATACAGCCCCACGATCACATCCGGCCCGACGCCCAAGCCCTGCAGGTGATGCCCGAGCTGGTTCGCCCGCGCCTCCAACTCCGCATAGGTAATTCGTTCCTGCTCGTCGATCAGCGCCACTTTCCCCGGCGTCCGCGTCGCCGACGCCTCGACCAACCGATGCAACAGCGGCTCCTCCGCTCCTGGCCAATTCGTCGCGGTCGCATTGAAGCCGTGCACCACCTGCCGGCGCTCCTCTTCGCCCAGCATCGGCAGATCCAGCAACGCCGCCTCCGGCTCCGCTCCCACTCCCGCTACCAGTCGTGGAAAATGCCCGGCCATGCGCGCCATCGATTCCACCGTAAACAGATCCGCCCGATACTCGATCCAGCCGTCCAGTCCCCCGTCTGCGCGGTCGCGCACCAACAGCGTGAGATCAAACTTAGCATCCGGAATCGTCGTCGGTAAAAACTCCGCCACCACCCCCGACAACGTCAGCTCGGGCAACGCAGTCTGATGCACAAACATGACGTCAAAAAACGGGTTCCGATTCTGCTCCCGGGTTGGTTGCAACGCCTCCGCCAACAATTCAAACGGGACGTCCTGCGCCGCATAGGCCGCCAGACACGTTTCTTTCACCGCGCGTAAGCATGCCCGAAACGATTCACTGCCCGCCACCGCCGTCCGCAGCACCAGCGTGTTGGTAAAGAAACCGATCAACGGCGCCGTCTCCGCCCGCGCCCGACCCGTCACCGGCGAACCCACCGCCACATCCGCCTGCCCGGTATAGCGATGTAACAACACCTTGAATACCGCCAACAGCCCCATGAATCCGGTCGCCGCTTCCGCTTGCGCGATCGCCTCCAACGCCGCTCGATCCGCCGCGGTTAAGGTGAACTCCACCGTGCCCCCGCGAGCCGAGGGTTGCGCCGGGCGGGAAAAATCCGTCTGCAACTCCAGCGCCGTCCCCGCCGCCAATTGCCCACGCCAATAATCCAGTTGTTCCTGGCAGGCCGGCGTCTCGCTCCAGCGCCGCTGCCACACCGCAAAGTCCGCATACTGCACCGCTGGTCGCACCGGCCACGGTCCCTCCCCGCGCGCCGCCGCATACCCCGCGGCCAACTCCGTTGCGAGTAAACCCAGCGACCATTGATCGCTGATGATATGGTGCATCGTCACCGCCAAGACATGCTCCGAAGAAGACAACCGCAGCAGCCGCGCCCGCAGCAACGGTCCTTCGGCTAACGCAAATGGCGCCGCCGCTTCCGCCAGCAGTCGCTCGCTCACCGCCACCTCCCGCGCGTCGGCGTCCCGTCCGCTCAAATCTTCCTCCGCCCAGGCTGCCGTCATATCCGGTCGCAGTTCGGCGGCCGGCTCGTCTCCCACCGCGACAAATACCGTGCGCAACACCTCATGCCGATCGCCCAATCCCGCCCACGCCAATCGCAGCGCCGCCGCGTCGAGATCACCCCGCAACCGCAACGCGCCCGGCACCGTGTAAGCGGCCCCGCCCGGCTCGAATTGGTCCAGAAACCAGAGCCGTTGTTGCGCGAAGGATAACACCGCCGGTGCCCCGGTATCCTCTCGCCGTCCGAGGGCCAGCTCGGCGGCCGCCCCCAAGCCTTCCTCCGCTAGCAGGAGGTCGAGCAAGGCCTTCCGATCATCTGCCGCGTCGGCCATCAGATTTCTATTTCCTCCATCGGCTCATCCGAAACCGACGCTTTCATCGCGACCACCTTGAGCTGCGCCAACAAGGTCCCCGCCAGCGCGACAACCGTCGGGCCTTCCAGCAACGCCGTCAGGGCCACGTCCACCCCCACGCCGCGTTGGATGCGATTCTTGATTTCGATCGCCACCAGCGAATCCACGCCGAGATCGGTAATCCGCGCCGTCGGCGTGATGTCCCCCACCGGCAACCGCAGCACCGCCGCGATGATGTTCGTGATCGCCGCAGCCAACAGGGTCTGCTGCTCGCTGGCCGATTTGCCCATGAGCGTCAGTTTCGGAACCCCCTCCGCGCCCTTTTCTGTTTCCCCGGTCGCGGGCAACAGCCCGCGCAACAACGGCGACAACCGGGCCGGCGGGTCAGCCTCAAAGAACCGCGGCCAATCGACCGACATAAACGCGAGTTGCGTCTCCCCGGACGCCATGGCGGACGCAAGCGTCGCCAGTCCTTGCGCCGGTGAGAAGCGTGATATCCCCAGTCCTTCCAAGCGGGCATGCGCCCGCCGCCCGTGCTCCGTAGTGGCAAAACCGACTTCCGCCCACGGCCCCCAATTGATGGTCAACGCCGTCTGACCCCGCGCCCGGCGTTCGTGCGCCAACGCATCCAAGGCCGCATTCGCCGCCGCGTAGTTACCCTGACCAGGGGCCGGCAACAGCGCCGAGAACGCCGAGAATAGCACAAACGCATCCAGCGGCTCGTCCCCCAATAAGGCGTCCAGATTACGCGCGCCCTCGACTTTGCCGGTCCAAGTCGCAGCCAGACTTTCCGCGTCTAACTCCGCCAACAGCGTATCCCGCCACGCCCCCGCCGCGTGAAACACCCCGCGGATTGCCGGCCGTCGCCCATCGGTCAACACCTTGGCCAACGCGTCTCGATTTGCGACATCGACCGCCACACTCTCCACCGCCACACCGGCATCCCGCCACGCCGCCAGTTCGGCTGCTCGCGCCGCGGTCGGTGCCCGTCGAGCCAGCAACATCAGATGCTGCGCACCCTGCTCCTTCAGCCAACGCGCCACCTCCCAACCCACGCCGTTCAACCCGCCCGTCACCACGTAGGTGGCAGCCGGTTGCACGGTGAAACCTTGCGCTCTGGCGGGTGTGCTCACCTGCGCCAACCGTGCGCTCCACCACCGTCCTTCTCGTCGAGCCAACTGGTCCTCGCCCACCACTCGGGTCAGTACCTCCGCCAAAGCCTGCGCTTGCTCCTTGACCGATTGCCCAAGATCAAGATCCACCAACCCGCCCCACCGCTCCGGCTGCTCGACGGGCAACACCCGCAGCAGACCCCACTGCGCCGCGCCCCGCGCCTCCGGTTGCGAGCCCCGCACCGCCTGTGCCCCCTGCGTCACCGTCCACACCCGGCCGCCCGAATTCCGCAACAGCCCTAGCGTATCCTCTAAATCAATACCAGAATCCAGCGGCCGACAATTCACCACCACGGCGGCCGTGGCCGCAGCCTCCAACGAGTCCGCCCGCGCCGCATCGATCCCCGCTGCGACCAAACGTGCAACCAACGCCTTCGCCAATCCGGCGGCGTCTCCCGTTACTAACCACCGGCCAGATCCGCCCATCGGTTGCGCCGCCAGATCCACCGGTTGCCAGTCGATCGCCAAACACCCTTCCACCGCGCGCCGCCGCGTCACCACCGGTCGGATTGGTTGCTCACCCGGCGGTAGGGCCCGCGCCATCTCAGTCCGAAACGCCGCCAACTCCGGCAGCATCGCCAAAACATCATCCTCCGCCGGACCAAAATCGAGGAGGCAGGCGATTTCGCTGACCCCCGCCGCCGCCAGTTCCGCCACCAGCGGCGCGCACTGCTCCGCCGGACCAAAGAGCGCCCGTGTCGCCACGAACCGGTCATACAAGAAGTCGACAAACGCCGTCTTGTCCGCGTCCGAAAGCGTGCCCACATCCACCGTCTGACCCCGGCTCGCCGCGAGCCCCGTCAATAGGTGCAGGTTCTCCCGCAGATACCGGGTAAACGGCCCCCGCACCTTAGCCTGTACCGCGGCCGCATCCGGCCCGATAAAGGTGTGCACCATCACGGTCACTCGGCCCGCCGCAGGATCATGTCCCGCCCGCTCCCGCGCCGCCCGATAAAGGGCAATCTTGCCGGCTAGTTCCGCCGCATCCTGATCCAGCAGGTGCGTCAGCATGTTCGCTCCAATCGCTCCCGCCCGCTCAAACGTTTCCGGATTGCCCGCCGCCGTCACCCACAACGGCAACTCGCTTTGCACCGGCGTCGGATAAATCCGTCGCGTCACTTCCTGGCCGTCCCCGCCCACCAGCGGCAGCGCCTCGCCCCGCCACAAACGCCGCAGTTCTTCGATCCCGGTAAAGAGTTGGTCCCGCCGCGATGCGTAATTCTCCGGCTGCAACGCAAAGTCCACCGGATTCCAACCCGCCGCGAATGACATGCCCGCGCGACCGTTCGAAAGGTTGTCCACGACCGACCATTCTTCCGCCAGCCGCCGCACGTGGTGCAAAGGCAGCACACTGCTGCCCGCCATCAAACGCACCCGCGTCGTCTCCCGCGCCAGCGCCGCATGCAGCGTAGCCGGATTCGGATACAGCCCGCCGAAATCGGTAAAATGCCGCTCCGGCAACCATACGCTCGAAAACCCCTGAGCATCCGCCAATCGCGCCGCCTCAAACAACATGCGGTAACTATCGCCCTCCGGCTTTTCACTGCCGTTGAAGAACATGATGCCAAAGTCCATCGCCCCCGCCACCGGTTCGACCGCGGCCATCGGCGGACCGGCACCCGTCACTGCGGGCTCCACCCAGTGTCGGTCACGGGAAAACGGATACGTGGGCGCGGCGACCCGCCTTCCTCGCCCGGCGCCCATCAACGCCGACCCATCTGGCGGCTCGCCCGCGCCCTCCGCCGAAATCGCCAGCGCCGCCACCAATCCAGCCGCATCCATCGCCTCGACCACCCGCCAAAACGGCAACCGTTCGCGCCCGACTGCTGCCGTCCAACACACATCGGCCACCGCCACATCGGCCGGCAACGCCGTCAAAAATTCCGCATACCGCTCTTCCAGTTGCCGCAACGCCACCAACGACTTCGCGCTCAACAGCAACCGATAGGGCTGCCCTTCCGGCCACGGCGTAACGGCCGGCTCCGCCGGCGCCTCGTCCGCCGCCAACACGAGGTGCGCAATGGTGCCCGACGAACCGAATGAGCTCACCCCGGCGACCCGCTCCGCCCCCGCCGGCCAGGCTTGATGCGTCCGCGGGATGACCGCCGGAATCTCGCTGAGGCGCACCTCCGGATTCTCGGTCTCAAAATTCCGATGCGCCGGGATCTCCCCGTGCCGCAACGCCAGCGCAACCTTGATGACACCGCCCACCCCCGCCGCTGATTCCATGTGCCCAACATTGGTCTTCAACGAGCCCAGCACAACCGGCCGCATCCTCGCCGCATCCCGACCAAACACCCCCGCCAAGGCCTCCGCTTCGATCGGATCCCCAAGGGCCGTGCCCGTGCCGTGCGCCTCCACGTAAGCTACGTCGGCCGGAGCCACGCCGGCTGACGCCAGCGCCCCGCGAATCACCGCCGTTTGCGAGGGACCATGCGGCACGGTCAAGCCGCTGCGCGCGCCATCCTGCGCCACCGCCGATCCGCGAATCACCGCGATCACCCGGTCGCCATCCGCCCGCGCCGCCGAGAGTTTTTTTAAGACCAAAACCCCACACCCCTCACCGCGCGCATAGCCATCCGCCCGTGCATCGAACGTCTTACACCGTCCGTCCGGCGACAACATGCGCGCCCGCGACACCGCGATCGAATTATCCGGCGCGAGGATCAGATTTACCCCCGCCGCCAGGGCCGTGGTGCTCTCGCCCGACCGCAAGCTCTGACACGCCAGATGCACCGCCACCAACGACGACGAACACGCCGTATCGATCGTCATCGCCGGACCGTTCAAACCAAAGAAATAACTCAGCCGCCCCGCCGCGATGTTGGCGATGTTGCCCGTCGCGCCATAGGCGTCGAGCCGGGTGAGATCATGGCGGTAAACCAGCTTCAGGTAGTCGACTACGGTCAGGCCCACGTAAACGCCCGTCGCGCTGCCCCGCAATTGTCCCGGCGGCAAACCCGCATCCTCCAGCGCCTCCCACGCCGTTTCCAGCAGGAGCCGTTGCTGCGGATCCATTGTCGCCGCCTCCCGCGGAGAAATCCCAAAAAACCGTGCGTCAAATTTGTCGACGTCCCGCAAAAACGCCCCACGCCGCGAATACATCGTGCCCGCATTTTCCGGATCCGCGTTAAAATAATCATCCACCGCCCAACGCTCCGGCGGCACGTCGCCGACCGCATCAAACCCCGCCCGCAGCTTTTCCCAAAACGCCGCCGGGCCATGGGCCCCGCCGGGAAACCGACACCCGATCCCGACGATCGCGATCGGCTCGCCCGCCGCCCCCTGCGCCGCCTCCAACTCGGCGATCCGCGCCTGCTGTTGACGTAACGCTTTCAACGCCGCCCGCAACATCACCGCCGGATCTTTGCCCGCCTCGCTCATACGCCGCCTCCTCCGGTGCTTTCGCCCATGGCCTTCAATTCGTCTTCCAATAGTCCCGCCAACTCGTCCGCCGAAAGATCATCCAAATCATCATCCGTTGCCGCCGCCACTTCCGCGTCCGGCGGCGGCAACAGCGTCGCCAGATAATCGCTCAATTGCGTGATGTTCGGATAATTAAAGACCACCGTCGCCCGCAACGACACGCCGAGCTCCGTCTGCATGCGATTCTTCACTTCAATCGCCATCAATGAATCCATACCCATCTCAAAAAATCCGCGCGTCACCGATACCGCCGCCGCATCCGGCAATCGCAACGTCGCCGCCACCCCGGCCTGCAGCCACGACGCCAGCTTGGCCAAACGGCCCGCCGCTTCCGCCGCCACCAATTCCGCCCATAACGGCGTCGAACCCGGGCGCACGACCTCCGCCGATCCCGTCCCGGCCGTCGCTCCCTCCGCCCCTGTATCGAATAAATTTTGCCGCCCTCTCACCGCAAATAGATCGCGCAATGTCGCCGCGTCGATCGACGCCGCCACTTGGCGCGGGCGCCCGGTCGCCAAAGCCAGTTCCAACACTTGGATGCCCGTCTCCGGAGTCATCGTATGCACGCCAATGCGCGCCAGCTGTTCGCGCTCGGCGCCCGCGACCATGCCGCCTTCTGACCAAGGGCCATAGTTGATGATAGTGGCCGGCAACCCGCGCGCCCGGCGGTAGTCCCCCAGCGCGTCCAGAAACTGGCTCGCAGCGGCATACAACGGCAACCCGGTCGTGCCCCACACGGTCGTGATCGACGAAAACGCCGCGAAGAAATCCAGCGCCATCCCGGACGTGAGTTCATGCAGGATCCACGCACCGCGCAGCTTCCCCGCATGCACCGGCGCATCCTCCGCATACTCCACTTCGCGCACGGGCCGATCCTCCGCCCGACCTGCCAGATGCACTACCCCCGCCAAGGCGTGACCCGACGCGGCGATGTCGTCGATAATCCCCTGCATCGCCACCCGATCGCCTGCGTCCACCGTCGCATAAGTCAGCTTCACTCCCCCGGCAGTCAGGGCCGCCACCGTCGCCCGTTTTTCCTCGCTCCAAGACTCCGGCGGTTCCCGTCCGGTCACCACCAACTGCCGAGCCCCTCGGGCCATCATCCAGCGCAACACCTCCCGGCCCATCGCGCCTAAACCACCGGTAATCAGATACGTCGCGTCCCACCGCATCACCAACGGATCATGCGCTTCCGGTGCATCCACGCGCAAACGCGGCACCCAGCACCGACCCGACCGCCACGCCCACTGGTCTTCGCCCGACCGGCTCAGCGTCGCGGTAACGTGCTGGGCTTCCTCCGCCGACCCTACCGTATCCAAATCTACCATACCGCCCCAAAGCTGAGCATGCTCCGTGGCCAGAACGCGACCGACCCCACGTGCCGGGGCCGCGCCCACCGCTATTTCCCGGCCTTCGGCCACCCCCGCCTCCGGAATCAGCTCGGCCCCGCGCGTCACTAACCAGATCGGGGTGTCCTGACTCGTCCGCAACAAAGCCTGCGCCAAATGCACCAATGCTCCCGCGCCGGTTTCGTGACCGCGTTCGATTGTTTCCCAGGACGGCTCTGCGCCCACCGGCAACGCTAGCGTCCAAGCATGAATCACTCCGCGCCAGGGTTCGCCTGCCCGCGCCAAAACAGCGTCAAAACCGTGCGGATCACTCGGGTTTACCTGCCACCGATCCGACGCCAGCCATTCCGTTTCGCGCCCGATCTCCGCATACCGCACGCGACCGCCTCCCGCGACCAAACGCTGGCCGACGGCGCGGCCCAGACTATCCGCGCGCGCTTCATCCAAAATCAACCAGTCGCCCGACCAGTCGCCCTCCGCGAGTAGGTCCGGCGTCGAATCTTCCTGCCAGTGAACGCGGTGCAGCACCTCCGCCACATCCGTCGCCGGCGGCCGACCCGCCGTTATCTTTGGGGCCGGCGGCGGCGTAACCAACCGACTCTCCTCTTCGCCCGCAAATTTTGCCCGCAAGGCATTCAGGTAGGGCAGCGAAGCCAAGACGTCGTCGGTCTTCGCTCCAAAATCGAGCAGACACGCAATCTCGTTGACCCCCGCCTTCCCCAACGCCCGCACCAACTCTGCGCACGCGTCGACCGTGCCGAACAAGGCTCGTCGCGCGTAGAACCGATCAAACAGCAGATCGGCCAGATCTTCCTTGTCCGCGTCCGACATCGCCGCCGGGTCCAGATCGCGGCCGCGACTCAGCGCCAACCCGCGCAAAAGATGAAGATTCTGTTTTAGGAAATCGACATACGGTCCGCGAATTTGCCCTTGGATCGTCGCGTCATCCAGCCCGGAAAACGCGTGCAACATCACCGTGACCCGACCGCGGGTCGGATCATGACCGCCCCGCGCTCGCGCCGCCCGATAACGCGCGATCTTCTCCGCCAATTGTTCCACTTCCTGATCAAGCAGGTGAGTCAACAAATTGGCCCCGCTTTCGCCCGCGCGCTCAAAACTGTCGGGATTCCCCGCCGCGGTGACCCACACCGGCAATTCCGATTGCAGGGGCGTCGGGTAAATCCGCACAGAGCTCGACTCGCCCTGCGGCGTGGTGACCGGCATCGATTCCCCGCGCCACAGCGCCTGCACCTGCGAGATCGTTTCCGCCAGAATTTCCCGGCGATTCGGATACGCCTCCGGTGCCATCGCGAAATCTCCGGGGTTCCACCCCGACGCAAAGGAAATGCCCACGCGCCCGCCCGAAAGATTATCGATCACCGACCAGTCTTCCGCCACCCGCAAAGGGTGATGCAGCGGGGCTACCAGACTGCCAGCCATCAAACGCAGCGTGTGCGTTTCGCGGGCCAACGCCGCCGCCAAGACCGTCGGATTCGGGTACAGTCCGCCGAATCGCGTGTAGTGACGCTCCGGGACCCACACACTGCTAAACCCATGCGTATCGGCATAACGCGCCGCCTCCAGCACCAGCCGATACTTGTCCGGCTCGCTGGCCTCCTCCGTGCCGTTGAAGAGCATGATACCAAAGGCCATTTCCTCCGCCGAAGCCGACTGCGTCCAATGCTGCAACGTGCGATTCACCCGGGCCACCGGCGGCGTCGGCTCGCGCGGCTGCACTGCTTCCAGCCAGTGGCGCTGCCGCTGGAAGGGATACCACGGCAAATCCAAATCGGCCCGTCGTCGGCCCCGGATCGCCGAGGTCGCCGCCGGCTCGACCGCGACTCCCGCCGCATAAAGTTCCGCCACCGCTCGTCGGACGGTCAGGCCCTCATCCGGCCCCGCCCGCAACGACGCCGCCGCCTTGACCGCCGGCCAAGTCTTGCGCGCCAGCGCCACCAGCACCGGCCGTGGGCCGACTTCCAAGACCTGCCCAATCCCGGACTCCGCCAACGCCTCCACGCCCGCCGCAAAGCGCACCGTGCCCAGCACGTGATCGCGCCAATGCGCGGCCTGCGTTACATCCGCATCCGGTCCTAAATTCGAAATCAGCGGCACCCGCGGCGCCGAAAAACTCACCTTCGCCAACTCCGCTTCGAACGCCGCCAACATTGGTTTCATCAAGGGCGAATGAAACGCATGTGACACGGCCAACCGCTGGGAAGTGATGCCCTCTGCCGCCCATGTTGCCGCGATCGCCTCCAGCTCGCTCACCGGACCCGCCAGCACTACTTCGCGGGCAACATTGACCGCCGCGATCGAAACTTCCGGACGTCCCTGCACCGCTGCTCGTGCCGTCGCCTCATCGGCAAATGCCGCCAACATGCCTCCGCCCGCCGGCAACGCTTGCATCAATCTCCCCCGGGCCGCGATCAAACGCAGCCCGACCTCCACCGAAAAAACCCCCGCCACGCAGGCCGCCACGTATTCGCCCACGCTGTGTCCAGTCACCACCGCCGGTTGCACGCCCCATGAGCGCCACAATTCCGCTAGGGACCATTCCAACGCAAACAACGCCGGCTGCGTGAACGCCGTCTCATTTAATCGCGCCGCCTCCGCCGTGCCTGCCTCCGCCGCGAGCATCAGGCGCAACGGCTGCGGCAACAACGGATCGAGCACCACCGCGCACCGATCCAGCGCCGCCCGAAACACCGGCTCGGTGGCGTAAAGTCCGCGCCCCATGCCCGCGTATTGGGCACCTTGCCCGGTGAACAAAAACGCCACGTGCGTCGGCGTATCCGATATTTTGTTACGTGACGCCGATCGCAATGCGGTGCTCAGCTCTTCCGCCGAGGTTCCCGCCACCGCCAAACGGTGAGCTTCGCCGCTCCGGCCCACGTTCAGCGTGTGCACCGCATCGGCCAACGGCCAGGACGCCAACCGCGACGCCACCGCCTCCGCCAACGTGACCAATGCCGGGGCCGAACGCGCCGTCAGAGCCAAGCAGTGCGCCGGGGTCGGCGCCGGGACCGTCGCGTTCTCCGGTGCCGACTCGGGCGCTGCTTCCACCACGACGTGCGCATTCGTGCCCGTAAATCCAAACGAACTCACCCCCGCTCGCCGCGGTTGCCCCGTCGGCCAAGCCTGATGGGTCGCGACCACCTTCACCGGCAATCGCTCCCACGGCACGTGCGGATTAAGCTCCGCGCAGTGCAGGCTCGCTGGCAACTCGCCGTGCTGCAGCGCCAGCACCGTTTTGATCAGACTGGCCACCCCCGCCGCCGCTTCTAGATGCCCCAGATTACTCTTCACCGACCCGACGTGCAACGCGTCCTCCGCGCCCCGCCCTTCGCCCAAAGATCTTCCCAGCGCTTGCACCTCGATCGGATCGCCCAAGGCGGTGCCCGTGCCGTGCGCCTCGACGTAGCTCACGTCCCGCGGCCCCAAACCCGCCCGCCGCAACGCCGTCCGCACCACTCGCTCCTGGGCCGGACCATTCGGCGCCGTGAGGCCGTTGCTGCGACCGTCTTGATTGACCGCACTGCCCCGGATCACCGCCAACACCGGGTCGCCCGCCGCTTGCGCATCGCGTAGCCGTTTCAGTACGACCAACCCACAACCCTCCGACCGCACGTAACCATCCGCCGTGGCGGCGAACGCCTTGCAACGACCGTCCGGCGCCAGCATCCGCGCTTGCGAAAAATTAACCGCCAGCTCCGGCCCGAGAATCACGTTGACGCCGCCCGCCAGCGCCAGCCCGCACTCCCCGAGGCGCAGCGCCTGGCTCGCTTGGTGCACCGCGACGAGCGACGACGAACACGCCGTGTCGATCGCCAGTGCCGGCCCTTCGATCCCAAGGGTGTAGGCGAGTCGACCGGCGGCTGCGCTCATCGCATTACCCGTGCCGCCGTAGGCATCGATCCTCGCCAAATCCTCGGGCGGCAACGCCCGCCGCGCATAGTCCTGCGTGCTGATGCCGACAAACACGCCCGCATCGCTGCCGTGCAACGACGACGGGGAGATACTCGCATGCTCTAGGGCGTGCCACGCCACTTCCAACAACAGCCGATGCTGCGGATCCATCGCCGCCGCCTCGCGCGGAGCGATGCCAAAGAAATCCGCATCAAAATCCTCGATCCCGGTCAGGAACCCGCCGAAACGCGAGTTGGTCTTGCCCGCCGTCGCCGCCGCCGGCGCATACACGGCCTCCACGTCAAACCGGGCCGCCGGCACCTGCTCGATCGCATCCACCCCGTCCCGTAAAACCTCCCAAAACGACGCGGCATCATGCGCGCCTCCCGGAAACCGTAGCCCCAATCCCACGATTGCGATATCGTCGCTCGCCGGCACTTTGTCTGACCCACCGGAAGGCAACGCCACTTCGGCCACCGGCAACGCCACCCCGGTCAAATGCGCGACCAAACGGGCCACACTCGGAAAGTCATAGAGCAACATCGGCGGAACGTCGCGACCGAGATATTCCTGCAACTCTCCCGACAGCCCAACCACTGCGGCCGAATCCAAACCGTGCGCCGAAAACGGCGCCTGCACATCCACCGCTGCGGCAACGCCTCCTAGTCGCTTCGCCAATCGGACGCGCAACCATGCCGTCAACCCCGCCGCCGCCGTATCCGCTACCTCCACCGCCGCCGGTATCTCCATCTCGGTCGTTGGGACGGAAACCAGGGGCGGCGTCCATTCGCCCACCACGTTGAGCTTCGCCGCCAGATAGTTTTTTCGGGCGCCCTGCCGTTGGATCTTGCCCGAGGAAGTCTTCGGCACGGTCCCCGTTTTGATCAAGACCACGGCGTGGGGCTGCACCTCGTGCTCCTGTAAGATCGCCTGCGCCATCGCCGCGCCGATTGCCGCCGTATCGGCATGGCGTAACGCCGTGCGCAGCAGCTCCTGAATAACCACCAGCCGTTCCTGTCCGTCCACGTCCACCGAAAACGCCGCCCCGCCTCCGCTCTTCAACGCCGGATGAGCCTGCTCCATCGTGAATTCGATGTCCTGCGGATAATGGTTCCGCCCACGAATGACGATCAGGTCCTTGGTGCGTCCGCAAATGTAGAGTTCCCCCGCTTCATCCACGTAGCCCAGATCACCCGTGCGCAACCAGGTCGCCGGGTCGTCCGGCAACCGCGCGCCAAAGGCCTCCGCGGTTTCCTCCGGACGCTGCCAATACCCCGCCGCCACCGTCGAGCCCGTCACCCAGACCTCCCCGATCATCCCCGGCGCCGACTGCCGACCCTGCTCCGGATCGGCGATTACCACCCGCGTATCCAAAATCATGCGACCCGAGCTCACCTGCGCCGAGGTCGTGCCCGCCGCCGCCTCCAGCGCAGCCGCTTCAAATCGTCCCGCCTCTAGCCCCACCCGGTCCACCGTTTTCACCACGGGCTCGTGGTCGACGTCGCCGCCTGAGACCATCAGCGTCGTCTCCGCCATGCCGAAACAGGGGTAGTGCGCCTCCGGCCGAAACCCGCAGTCCGCGAATGCCCCTGAAAACGCCGCCAGGGTCGCCGCCCGCACCGGCTCCGCACCGTTGTAAGCGCTCTCCCACGACGACAGATCAAGCCCCACTCGCGCCTCCGGCCCGATCCGTTCGACACACAGATCAAAACCGAAATTCGGACCGCCCCCATGCGTGCCCTTGAACCGGGTGATCGCCTCGAGCCACCGACGCGGCCGCTGGATAAAACTCACCGGTGACATCAACACGCCCAGATGCCCCGTGTAGACCGGCCCCAAAACCCCGTCGATCAAGCCCATGTCGTGGAACGAGGGTAACCAACTCACGGATACGCTCTCCCGGTGAAGCCGAAACGACTCCTGAATATAATGGGTATTATAGACGATATTGGCGTGCGTCACCATCACGCCCTTGGGCGCCCCGGTGGATCCCGAGGTGTATTGCAAAAAGGCCAGTTCATCCGCCGTCACCGCCACCGGCTCGAATCCCGCCGGTGCCTCCGCCACGGTATCCGTGGCCAACCACCCGAGATCCGCCCAGTCCGGCAACTCGCGAATCTGCCGCTGCACCGCCTCGTGGGTGCGCTCATTGGTCAGCGCGATCTTCGCTCCCGCATCCGCCGCCAGCGCCACCAACCGCGGCAAGTGACCTGGATTGCGCGGCGGATAGGCCGGCACCGCCACCATGCCCGCATAAAGGCAGCCAAAAAATCCCGCGATAAAATCCAGCCCCGGCGGATAGAGCAGCAAAGCCCGATCGCCCCGGTCGCCCATCCCCTGCAAGGCCACCGCCACCGCCCGCGCCCGCCGGTCGAGTTCGGCATAGGTCACCCGCAGCTCCTCCCCCTCCTTGTCCGCCAAAAAGATGTGTGACGTGCGCTCCGCCTCGTGTCGCGCCCGCCAGCTCAATACCGCCCCCAACGTCGTGCCGACGGGTTGCTGCCAAGCGGGCGCAGGATTGGAGTGAGATGACGGCACGGACAGGAAAATGGCGGCCCGAGCGAACGCGGTGCAACAGGAAAATCCGGCGAACCACCCCACCCACCGGACCCCAGCTAAAAATTCGGTAAACCCATTGACACGGACGTCGCTCCGTCCTGCCTAAACCCCGCACCATGCCCACGTCCCCGCCCACCGATTTGCTCGCTTTGTTGGATACTTGCTCCGCCCGCGGCATTGCCCTCGAAGCGGGTCCAACCGGCAGCCTAAAGGTCCGCGCTCCCGCCGGCGCGATTACGCCGGAACTCCAGGCCGAGCTGCGCATCCACAAAAGCGCGCTAGTCGCCTTGCTTTCGAAGCCCGGCGCCGAGCCCGCCGACCAGGCGCCGATTCCCCGGCGACCCGCCGATGCCCCCGCGCTACTTTCCTCCGCCCAAACGCGACTCTGGTTCCTGAACCAACTCGATCCCCGCAGCATTCCCGCCTATAACATCGTCGCCGCGGTGCGCATCCGCGGCCCCCTCCAGCCCGGCGCGCTCCAGGCCGCCGTGCAGGCCCTCGCCGCCCGCCATGAAACCTTGCGCACCGGCTTCGTCACCACCGCCGGTCAACCGGAACAACGCATCAACGCCACCGTCGAGGTGCCGTTCACCACGGTCGATTTGACTACCCTGGCCGCGACAGAACACGAGACCGCCGTCGCCGCCCGCCTGCGCGCCGAAGCCCAACTCCCCTTCGACCTCACCGCCGCTCCGCTCCTGCGCACCACGCTGCTGCAACTCACCCCCGACGAGCACGCCTTTCTCTTCACCCTGCATCATCTCGTATCCGACGGCTGGTCTTCCGGCGTAATCGTGCGCGACCTTGCCACTGCTTACCAAAATGCCGCCGACGGCAAACCCACCGAACTCCCGCCCCTCGCGGTGCAGTTCGCTGACTACGCCGCCTGGCAAGGCAAGCGATTGGCCGGCCCCGCCGCCGCCGCCGACCTCGCGTATTGGACCGATCGTCTGGCCGGCACCCCGGTCCTCGACCTGCCCGTCGACCATCCCCGGCCCGCCGCCATGAGCTTCGCCGGCGCCACTGCCTACGAAACATTCCCCTTGGAGCTCTCCACCGGGCTCCAGGATCTCGCCCGCCATGAACAAGCCACCCTTTTCCAGGTGCTGCTGGCGGGCTTCAAGGCCGTGCTTTGGCACTATACCGGGCAGGCCGACCTCGCCGTGGGCACCTCCATCGCCAATCGCAACCACCCCGACTTGGAGCCTTTGATCGGGTTTCTCACCAACACCCTCGTGCTCCGCACCCGCCTCGACGAGGACGCGACGTTTGGCGAGCTGGTCCAACGGGTCCGGGCAGTTGCCACCGAAGCCTACGCTCACGCGGAAACCCCGCTCGAACGCATCATCGAGACGCTGCAACCCGAACGCAGCATGAGTCAGAACCCCCTTTTCCAAGTCTGTTTTTCCCTGCTGCAGGCCCACCGGGACTCCCTTCATCTCGGCGATGGACTCGAGCTCGAGCAGCTCAACGTCGACAGCGCTACCGCTCGCTTCGACCTCACCGTCACGGTCGAAAACACCCGAGCCGGCCTGCTGGTCGCGGTCGAATACAGCCGGGACCTTTTCGAGCCGGAGACCATCACTCGGTTTCTCGCCCACTACCGCACGCTGCTGAGCGCCGCGGTTGCCGCGCCGACCACCCGGCTGCGCGCTCTGCCGCTGCTCACGCCCGATGATCGCCAGACCTTGCTCCACGATTGGAACCAGTCCGCCACCCCTTATCCCCGGGAAGCCTGTATCCACGATCTGTTTTCCGAATGCGTCCGGGCCGAGCCCCATCGGATCGCCGTGCAAGCGGGTGAACTTCAACTGACCTACGGCGAACTCAACGCTCACGCCAACCGCCTGTCGCATCGCCTCCGCGCCGCCGGCGTCACCACCGATACACCCGTGGCCGTGTGCGCCGAACGCTCACTCGAAATGATTGTCGCCCTCGTCGCCGTGCTCAAGGCCGGCGGACACTACGTGCCGTTCGACCCGGAGGATCCGCCCGCTCGGTTGCAGCGGCTGTTTGACCTCGCCCGACCCGGTCTGGTGCTCGCCCCTTCGGCGGCAGTCGCCCGGCTACCCGAGACCCCCATTCCGATGTATCCCGTCGACCTCGCCGACCCCACGTTTCTGAGTGAACCCACCGACGACCTGCCCTCCGTCACCAGTCCCGAAAACCTCGCCTACACGACCTTCACCTCCGGCTCGACCGGCGTCCCGAAAGGGATCTGTGTCCCCCATCGCGGCGTCGTGCGCCTGGTGCGCGACACCAACTACCTCGATTACGGTCCCGACCTGCGCATCCTCGAGCTCGCCCCCGTCTCGTTCGACGCCTCGACCTTCGAAATTTGGGGCGCGCTCTGCAATGGGGCTCTGCTCGTCATCTTCCGCCCCGGACCGCCCTCGATTCGTGAATTGGCCGACACCATTGAAGAGCAGCGTATCACCACGCTCTACCTGACTTCGGCCCTCTTCAACCTCATGGTCGACGAGCGCCTACCCGCCTTCGCTAGCGTGCGCCACCTCCTCGTGGGCGGAGACATCATCTCTGTCCCGCACACCCGCCTCCTCCTCGAGAAGCACGATCAGATCACGCTCATTAACGGCTACGGGCCCACCGAGACCACCACCTTCGCTAGTTGTGGCATGTTGCGCACCCCGGCCGATCTCGGGCACTCCGTGACCATCGGCCCGCCGATGTCCAATACCACCCTCTACATCCTCAACCGTGATCTGGAGCCCGTGCCCGTTGGCATACCGGGCGACCTCTACATTGGTGGCGACGGTAATGCACGCGGCTACCTCGACCGACCCGATCTCACCGCCGAAAGCTTCGTGCCCCACCCCTTTCCCGCCACCCCCGGCGAACGGCTCTACCGCACCGGCGACCTGGCCCGCTGGGCCCCCGACGGCACGGCCGAATTCATTGGTCGCCGCGATTTCCAGGTCAAGGTCCGCGGCTTCCGCATCGAGTTGGGCGAAATCGAAAGTGCGCTGTCCAGCCATCCCGACGTCGAAAAGGCCCTCGTCCTGGTCATCGAAGATCGGCCCGGAGACAAACGACTCATCGCCTGCCTCCAAGCGGCGCCCGATCAAACCGCCCCCGCCGATGCGGCCCTTCGCACCCACCTGCAATCGCGCCTGCCTGACTTTATGGTGCCCGGTGCCTTTCTAGCGGTCGAAACCTTCCCTCTCACCACCCACGGCAAGTTAGATCGAGCGGCCTTGCGCGAGGCGGCCACCGCCGCCGCCGTGCCCACCACCGCCTACGCCCCGCCCCAAGGCCCCGTCGAAGAAATCGTCGCCGACGTCTGGGCCAACGTGCTCAAAACCGAACGCATCGGGCGTGATGACGGCTTCTTCGACCACGGCGGACACTCCTTGCTCGCCACCCAAGTCATGTGGCGGATCTTCGAAGTATTCGGCGTGGAACTGCCCTTGCGTCTGCTTTTCGAACACCCGACCACCGCCACCTTCGCAGGAGCGGTCATTCGCACGGTCGACACCTCAACCGGTCAGTCCGGACGCGCCGATAAAATCGCCCGCGTTCACCTGCGGGTCAAAGCGCTTTCCCCGGCCGAGGTCGAACGGTTGCTCGCCGCCAAACGACAAAACAACTGAGGCCGCAGCGGGGACCGCACGCTCGACCAACGTCAGGTCCAGTAGATCGCCGTCTTATCGTCTTTCATCCCCATGAGGAATGAAATCGTCGACCGGAACTCGCCTTCGGCCGCCTGCGCCTGCACCGCGTGAATCAACTTGCCGTTGAAAAAATAAATATCCCCGGGGCAGATATCCAATTGAATGCAGTCGAATTTTTCCAACCACTCCGGCTGATACGGGTAACCCGTCTCCTCCAGGCCGAGCGCCTGCCGGGTCGGCATGTCCGGCTCAATATTCCAGTAGAACAACTGTCCGCCAGCCGCGCCGTTTTGCAGGCACATGTTGGCCGCCGCGAGCGGACTACCGGCCACTTCCTGGATCTCGAAACCGGCCTGCGCCTTGGCCGAGAGCTGGGCGGCATCATCATGCGCCGCCAAGGAGAATTTGCCGCCCCCACTCCATGCCCGCACCACAAATTCGCCCGCCGCATGGCCCTCATGCTCCGCGACCCGTAGCGTGACCCCGGTCTGAGCGAGTTCAGCTTCAACTTGGTCCATCAGCTCTTGGAAGACATTCCGGTGCCCGTCGAACAAGGCATGCAACGCTTGGTGCGTCTGGCCGGCTTCGCTCAAGTAGGTGCTGAGCGGCTTTGCGAAGTGATAGGTGCCCACGTAATAGGCCGGGACCGTATCGCCGCGTTGGCGCAGCTTCGGGCTCGCCCAGAAATTCCTCGTCACGCCCTCGCAAAGCTCCGGGGCCATCGCGCCGCGGAAGATGCAACCCGCCACCTCACCGCGCATGACGCGCACAATCTCCCGGGGATTGATCGTCGTGAATTCGTTGATCCGAAAATACTCAGGAGAGTAGGTCCGGCCGGTGATGTTAACGTTTTCGGTGGCGTTCATAGGTCCGCGCCGAAGCGCACCTCGTTCTTTCGTGCCGCCCGCGTCATTGTCCAGTCGATCCTGCCCGAATCCATCTAAAATCCGGCAAAAACAGCGAATTCCCCGTCGAAACCGGCAATGAGGGACTCTGTTCTTGCCTCACCCTGACCCCGCAGCCTTTCTCCAAGCTCGCCATGAATCTGCTGAATTTCGTCAAGCAAGAAAGCTCCGTCTCGCTCAAGTCGCTCATGGTTTTGACGCTGCTATCCGGCCTCGCCCAAGGCATCCTGCTGGCGATCATCAATGCGGCGGCGACTTCCGCCAGTTTCCCGGATTTGAACTTCCGCTACCTGTTGATGTTCGCCATCGCCATCGCCGTGTTTATCATCGCGAAGCGCGTCGCCCTCGAACGGTCATTCGCGATCACCGAGGAGATCATCGCGAAGTTGCGCATCCGCATCGTCGACAAGTTTCGCCGCTCCCACCTCTCGGTGGCCGAGCGCATCGGCAAGGCCAATATGGAGTCCCGCCTCTCGCAGGACACGATGACGATTTCCCAAGCCGCCGGCGAAATCGTCAATGCGGTGCAATCCGCCGTCATGATCGTGGTCTGCGTGCTCTACCTCGCTGTCCTCTCCAAGGTCGCCTTCCTCATTACGTTGGTTATGATCCTCGGCGGCATTTCGATCTACCTGCGCAACCAGCGCCAGATCACCACCGAGCTCCAGGCCGCCACCGAAAAGGAAACCGAATTCTTCGGTTCGCTGACTCAAGTCATCGAGGGTTTCAAAGAGATGAAGGTCAACCAGGCCAAGTCCGACGATCTCTTCGAAAACAACTTCACCCGCATTTGCCGCGACGCCGAGGACGTAAAGGTCCGCACCGGACTCGCCTACGTGCGTAACTTCATCTTCTCGCAGACGTTTTTTTATATCCTGATCGCGGTGCTGGTATTTCTGCTCCCCAGCCTGAGCAACGCCTATGCCGACGTCGTGGTGAAGGCGACCGCTGTCATCCTGTTCATCATTGGCCCACTGACCTCGCTCGTCGGCTCCATCCCCATCTACGCCCGGGCGGAGGTCGCCATCGGCAATATCGCCGCCCTCGATGCCTACCTCGACACCCCGGAGGCATCCGCCGAGCGCCGCGTCGAACCGGCCGATATCGATTTCTCTGATTTCAAAACCCTGACCGTCGAGAACGTCACCTTCACCTACCCCAACGAAACGGGCACCGCCGACGGCTTCGCGGTCGGCCCGTTCAACCTCGAACTCCAAGCTGGCGAGGTCGTCTTCATTGTCGGCGGCAACGGCTCCGGTAAATCCACGTTCCTCAAACTGCTCACCGGCCTCTACGCCCCCCACGGCGGCAGCCTCAAAATCGACGGCCTCAGCCTGAAACCCGCCCACTACGCTGCTTTCCGCTCCCTGTATTCGATCATTTTCACCGATTTCCACCTCTTCGACCGCCTCTACGGTATCACTCACGTGGACGAAAAGTTGGTCGCCCAGCAACTCCAGCGCCTCGAACTCGCCGACAAGACCTCCTTTGAGGATGGACGCTTTACCAATCTCAACCTCTCAACGGGTCAGCGCAAACGCCTAGCCCTGTTGATCGCCTCCCTTGAGGATCGCCCGATCCTCGCCCTCGACGAATTCGCCGCCGACCAGGATCCGGAGTTCCGTAAGTTCTTTTACGAAACCCTCGTCCCCGAGCTCAAGGCGGCTGGCAAAACGATCGTCGCCGTCACCCACGACGACCGCTACTTCCATTGCGCCGACCGCGTGATCAAAATGGAATACGGTCAGGTCCAATCCACCGCATAACTCCTCCCTCTACTGTCGCATGAGTGCCGCCTCCCCTGAATCCGAAAAAACCGCCTCCGCCCCGCTCCGTCCGCGACGGCGGGGTCTCCAAGGTTTGCTGCTGAGACTGCGCAGCTATGTCCGCAAACACACCCTGCCCCTCATGCTCGGTGGGCTCGTCTTCACTTTCTTCGCCGTCTATCTCGCCAATCGCATCTTCATCCTCATCGGGCCCGGTGAGGCTGGCGTGCTCTTTCGCCGCCTGCAAAGCGGCACGCAGACAGAGCGCATCTACGGAGAAGGCTTGTCCGTCATCGCGCCGTGGAATCGCATGTATATCTACAACGTCCGGGTCCAAGAACACCCGGAGACCGTCTCAGCTCTCAGCAGCAACGGCCTCACCATCATGGTGGATGTCTCGATGCGATATTTCCCGGACTACCCCGAGTTGCCCTTCCTCCACCAAAAAGTCGGCCCGGACTACGCCGCCAAAGTGGTGATTCCTGAGGTCATCGCCGGGGCCCGTGAAGTCATCGGCAAATACGAACCCGACGAACTCTACACGATCAAAACCAGCGCCATCTCCGATGCGATCATTCGCAGTGTGGTGCGCAGTTTGAAGGAGAAGTTCATCACGCTCGATGACGTGAACATCAAAAAAATCTCACTGCCTCCCATCGTGACCCTTGCGATCGAGAACAAACTGAGGGAGGAGCAGCTCGCCAAGGAATATGAGTTTCGCCTCGAGCGGGAACGCCTCGAAGCTGATCGGCTCGCCATTAAATCCGACGGCATCTCCCGCTTCAATTCCGGCATCATTCCCACCCTCACGCCCGAGCTGCTCCGCTTCAAAGGCATCGAGGCGACGCTCGAACTTTCATCTTCGCCCAACAGCAAGGTTATCGTGATCGGCGGCGGCTCCGATGGTCTCCCGCTGATCCTCAACGCCGACAGCGCAACTTCCCCCGCGCCCGTCAGACTGCCGGCTCCAACGAATTAGGTGGGGCGGGTGGAACGGTGTAGCGCCGCGCAACCGAAGCGGAGTTGACGTCCGCTGTCAGGCCGTAAAACCCGATCCACGGCAAAGCCTCGCAGCCAAAGGTGAGGCGGGCTTTAGGCCCGACATTCCGTCACTTGCCCCGACACCCTCTCGATGCGGATCGCTCAGTCCTGATACTCCACCCAGATGGAATCGTAGAGATATTGGACCTCGTTCAGGTCTTGGAGGATGTAAATTTTCTCCGGCGGCGGGCGGGCGTAAGACGGAGAGGTTTTTAAAGCCTCCGGTATGTCATCCAAGTCATCGCGCAGGCTGTTCGGGTAACGGCTGTAAAGGGTGACCCGACGGGAATTCTCCGGCCGAAGGGCGAAATCAATAAACTGCTTAGCCAAGGCTTTCTGCCGCGATGACCGCGGCACCGCCAAGGTATCAATCGTCAGGATTGAACCGTCCTGCGGCATCACATATTTCAGGTCGGCATTGCTCAGCTGCGCCAGGGTGATCTCGGGAGACCAAGTCGACAGCAACGCCACCTCTTCCGTCTCCAAAAGCATCCGGCCTTCGCTCAAGACAAAGCGGGGAGGGCCGCGGGCGGACCGTTGTTGAGCGAGGAAATCCCGCAGCGCCTGCAGCTCGGCTTCATTTTCGGTATTCGGCGAAAACCCCAAGCCGATCAACGCCAGCCCCAGCGTTTCCCGGGGCTCGTTCAGCACCGCCTGCTGGTCACCGTAGAGTCGGCCAAACTCCGAACTAAAAAATTCCTTCCAGGTCGATGGCGGTTCCGCCACGAGCCGCGGCACATAACCGATGCCCGCGTAGTTCAGCATGTAGGGTAGCCCATACTCGAAATCACCCGCCTGCCCCAACTCGGGGCTGTAGTAAGCCGGTGAAATATTCCGCTGATTCGGCACCGCCTCGGGTGACAATCGCTCCAGTAACTGCCAGCGGCGCATCTCAGACAGCATGTAATTCGACGGCATGATGACATCGAATTCGCTCCAGCTCACCTTCACCCGAGCCATCATCTGATCATTGCTGCGATACGTGTTCAGCTTGATCCGCGCCCCCGACTCCGCCTCGAAATCGGCCAGCACTTCGGCCGGGAAATACCCGTCCCATACGTAGAGACTCAAAACCGGACGCTGCGCTCGGAAAAACCAAGATCCGAAAACGATCAACCCGACGAGGAAGACGACTACAGACAAGGCCCAGCGATTGGATTGCATCATTATCCGTCGAAGTAAAAGGTTCCACCGCACGGGCGCAACCCATGACTGCCACGCGTCTTTATTTTGCTCTGGCCACCATCTTCGCCGGACCAGTAAATCCTCCCTGAGACCCACGCCGCATCTTTTTATCCGTCCATGACCACGCCCTCCCCCAACGCCGAAACCTATAAGGTTGTGCTCAACCACGAGGAACAATACTCGATCTGGCCCTCCTACCGTGAGAACGCTCCCGGCTGGAATGACGCAGGATTCAGCGGCCCCAAAGACGCCTGCTTGGAGCACATCAAATCCGTTTGGACCGACATGCGCCCTCTCAGCCTACGCAAGCACATGGCGGCGACCGCCGCCTCGCCCGAGCTCAACCCCTGAGCGGCGGCATGCGGTCTACTCTACCCGCGAGCCCCTGGTTCAGCTGCCCCCGCCCGACCCCCGCGGCCCAGTTGCGGTATTGGGGCATGCCCTACGCGGGTGGCGGAGCCGCTGTCTGGCATCCGTGGGCCGCGCGCCTCAGCCCCGTCGCCGAACTCGTGGCCATCCGGCTGCCCGCCCGCGAAAGCCGGCTGGCCGAACCGCCGGCCACCGACCTGCTGGCCCTCGCCCGTGAACTGGCGACCGCCATCGCTCCTCATACGCACGAACCCTACGCGCTCGGCGGACACAGCATGGGGGCACTGCTCGCCTTCGAAATCACCCGCGAGCTTCGCCGGCGCGGATTACCGCTCCCCTTAGCCCTGATTGCGTCCGGTGCCCGCGCGCCCGACTGCCCCCGCACCGAACCTGATCTTCACCACCTACCCGACGACGACTTCATTCGGGAAGTCGATCAACGCTACCAAGGCATCCCCCCCGCCTTGCTCGCGAATCGCGAGTTCCTCGATCTCTTCCTGCCGGCTTTGCGCGGTGACCTGACTGCCTTCGAAACCTACCGCCATCAGCCGGAGTCCCCGCTCGACCTT
>Ga0222663_1000107_pt1 | contig 58889 bp, 61 predicted proteins | sample AntAcemetagen602_FD_179852 | JGI IMG/M metagenome (GOLD analysis project Ga0222663, IMG submission 179852) | Saline water microbial communities from Ace Lake, Antarctica - #602 | ecosystem: Environmental > Aquatic > Non-marine Saline and Alkaline > Saline | place: Antarctica: Ace Lake... | reverse complement strand
TTAGGTTCATATTTCTGAATCTTACTAACCAAGATGCTATGGATATCTGGTGTTATTTTTTGATCTACGATCAATCGGATAATATTATCGGGTATAGAATTTTTTAATTCTTCTGCCCCTATTTTTTTCTTGGTGATATCCGATACTTTAATCTTTTTATGAACCGAGGACACTTCGTTCTCGATAAAGTCGAACGATTCATCTTCTAAATTAAATGTGTAGATCCCTCGTTCATCACCACATTCTCCAAAGTTCATCTGGAATGGACTTCCAACATACATGATTTTACCACTACTATATTCACGGTAATCTTTCTTATGAAAATGTCCCGAAACTATGAACTTAGATTTTTTAAAAAGGTCGGCTGATTCGAATCCTTTTTCACATACATGATAATTATTTTGATAGAAACTTTTGATATCTAAATGTGAAAAACATATATCAGATGTTGGAAAATCTTCCAACTTGGTTCCCCATGGAATAATCGAAACGACCTTATCAACAAGGGTTCCAAATAATTTGGGTTCCGAGTCTATAATGGTAATATTTTGCCATTCTTTGAATATCGATAAAGAATGTATTTCTGACGAGTCCCTATACCATGCATCATGATTTCCGGTGGAAATAATCAATTGAAATTCTTTAAACATATCAAAGAACTGTTTTGCAATATCTAAAGTCTTGACTGAAATATCAGATCGATTATGAAAAATATCTCCGGTAATCATTATTTCAGAAATTCCTAAATTCTCGAATTTATCCGATGCCCATTTTCCAAAGGTGAGGATATTATCATGCCATAAAGTGCTATCTTGTCCATAACCAATATGGATATCGGAAAACAATCCAATTTTTTTCGACCTGAATGATTTTATCATTGAGCAAATAAAATATCACCACACTTGATTGTGTATCCACCCAAGTAAAAATCTACAAAACACCTAATCTCACACGTTGCGATGGATATGGATAGATATTTGGTTTTATTTATCGATGTTTCCAAGGTTGTCGAGTAATATAATTCTTCGAGGTATGCTATGGCTTTGACGCTACAATCGAAGTTAACAATCGGTGATTCATAACGATCTAGGAAATCTAATAAATGTTCCCTAATATCGATGCCGGTGATACCCTTGACGTGGAATGGTTTAAATGTTTCAAAATCCATTTCTAATTCTATTTTATCTTTCATAATTATTGATCTGGTGTAATTCTCAGATTCTTATTCTTTACGATTGTATTATAGTTTTCCGAAAAAGTCAATAGTTCTTCTTTGTAACGATCATGGGTTTCTTGGGTGTGTTTTTCTTTTTTGATTCGGCAGATGAAAGAATTGAAGGCGATTCTTGTATAATATGAAAAAGGATTACGACCTTTAACATGTTGATATTTTTTACCGATCAATGCTTTCATCATCTTCACCACTGCATCACCGATCATGTCGGATTTAAACGAATAGTTGATAAAGTTAGGACTAAACGAGAGTTTGTTCGCAATCTTATCGATCATGATAGCAAGTTCATCAGATATGTGACCGCTTTCGTAATACTTCATAATTTCGTCATCAAATTCTTTAGGTTGGATATAATATTTCAACTTTCCAGTCTTGGTTGGATCTCGTATGATATCCATTTCTTTTTCACCGATATCTTCTTCTTCATCCTCATCTAAGGGTTCTTCACCATCATCTTCTTCTTCCTCTTCTTCTTCCTTTAAATGATGAAAATCTTTATCTTCAACTTCGTGCATCATAAGATCTATCTCCATTTCATGCAGAGCTTCATCATCAAAAGTCAGATCAGATTGTTTAATTTTTCGGGGTCTTTTTTTTATTGTTGTCATAATTTATAAATTTTTTTCTGTGTAAGGATACAATTCCTTCATATAAAGTTTCTTACGTTCTTCTCGATGGATATTCGCATAATGGGTATTATCAGAAATATCAAAAATTCGAGCCAATTCCTTTGTTGGGTGCAATCTAAGTGCTCTCCCAATACTCTGAATAATTTTTATTTTTGCTTTTCCGGCTGATGCGAAAATAATGTTGTGCAAGTTTGGAATATTAATTCCGGTAGAAAATATTTTAGTTGATGCAATTACGATCACATCAGAACGTTCTTCCATCAATTTACGAATAGTTTCTCGATCTTCCAATTCGGTAGACCCTTGGATGAAATAAACGGGTCGATCAGTTTTTCCTTGCAATTTTTTTAAAATATTGTCACCATTTATAATGCGGTCAACCATGATCACAGTATTTGTGGACAATTTTAAAGAAAGGTTGGTGATAACGTCATTACGTCGAGTATCATTGATCAAAAAATCCAATTCTTTAAGATATTTAGATGCAGGAGCATCTGGATCGGATGTGAAAACTTTGCGACCATGGTTTATATTTAAAATGTAAATATGAAAATTTGATACATAATCATCATTTTTAAGTTCGTCGGTTTTTTTCTCAAATAAAACGGAACCTATCTTACCTATGATATTCCATTGATCTATTTTTTCCGATGGCATCGTTCCGGTGAGTCCAAATTTGTAAGGTGTATCAAGAAATTTAAATATTTTATTTAATTGATTTTGTCTCCGCAAAACATGGGTTTCATCTATGATAAAAATATCAATATCAGCCATGATCGAAAGATCTGTGTTCTTTCCTACGAGATATTGCGTTCCGGCAATAATAATATTGGCATCACGATCTAATTTATTCTTCCCGGACCATTTTGTGATATCGGTAAGACCATATTCCTCAAAATCTTTCGAAGTTTGTTCAACCAATTGAAGAGTTGGAACCGTCACCATGACCTTTGCATCTGGTTTCCCAATATGTTTACGAATATTTGTGATCAATCCACCCGCTAAGAGAGTTTTTCCTCCACCAGTCCCAACCAGAATGACCCCACTACGATGCGCAATAGCCGTTCTAATGGCTTCTGATTGAAAATCTCGGTAAGGTATCGATAGTTCGATTAATTTATCATCACCGAACTTTAAAGCGAAATAATCTTTAACGAGCATATCAACTTTATATGAAAAACTATGAGCATCTAAAACCGATGTTACATTATCAAGCAATCCAGAGTCGAATTTACCTGTTGGGGTGATTACATAAAGTCTGGCTGATATGTAAGGTTTTTTCGATATGAATGCAGGATTTGCAACGGAAAAAGCAGATCGAACGATTGAAATCGTATCAACATCACCAACCATCTGTAACAGATTTTTTTTCTTACCACTAAATTCGATTGTAATCACGTTTAAGATTCTTCCATTTTTATCAATTTAGCCAGATTGCTGAAATCAAATGTCATACTAGAAAAAATCTTTTCAACTCGGTCTAAATATTCTACCAACAATTCAGCATTTTCGATTTCTTCATTTATAGCCTGAATTTTTTCAGATGATTCTATTTTTAGATCTAACGATGCTTTAGGAATTCCTTTTGGTATCTGAGCATATAAAGCCTCCATAACACTTTTTCTAATATCCCTTTTCTTTTTCTTTAAGGTATTTAAAGATTTTTTAGCCAACATTAAACGAGAAACCCACTTATGTCTAACCGCTGGTTGTTTCAATTGCTTATCTATGATATTTAATTGATCCAACTGCGTATCGATATTAATTTCCTTTAAATAGGTATTGAACAATTCCATATATTCCTATATACTAACATATTATAAATAAAATGCAAACTTTTTTACTGAATTATATTGACTTATTAATATTTCTATATATCCTAAAGGCGGTAGGGAGGGGAGGCGGTCTTTATAATTAATAAATATTCAAAATACTACTTGACAAATTCTAAATTTATGATATTTTGAATGGGAGGCGGACGGGGTGGAGGTGGTAGAATATTATAAATATATATAAATTACAAATATTCATGGCAGAATTTTTGGATAAGTAACTTTATGAAGTATGATTTCAACAGATTTTTCAAAAAAACCGTGCAACATTTAACCGAGGAACATGAGACAAAAATGCAAAGAGCCGAAGATGTTCATAAGATGTTTGGTGCCAAAGAAGAATTTGAAAAGAAAATGTCTGGATTGATCAATGGACAAATGATAATGGATCAATTACCTGATATAAAGGGTCCGATCATTGGCCAAATTAAGGACAAGGTTCGTGATTGGATCATCCAAAACCAATTTAAAGTCACTCCCGAAGAAGTAAATAGCAAGATACAGGAGTATTCAACCATGAAAGAAAGCAAATTTAACAAATTAGTCAATAAGATAGTCGAATCTAACACCGCAGGAGGCGCAGCAAGCGTTTTTGGTGATGTTTCCTCTACTGAGACTCATTTTTCGGGTGATAACTATGCCACCGGGGACTCTCGATTACCTAAAGCACTAGGCAAAGGAGTTATGCGTAGAACCATGCCTGAATTGACAGTGTTTGCTACCGGAGTAATTAAGAATAAGAAGAAACGGACGAAGAAGAAAAAAAATGCCAAATAAATCAAAAGCTAAAGGAAATGCGTTCGAACGAGAGCTAGTAGATATATTATCGAGAGTATTTGAACTCAATTTTCAACGTGTCCCCAACTCCGGATCTTTCACCGGAGGAAAAAATGCCTTTAGATATGATAAAATGACGGATGCTCAGAAATTATTACATGATGGTGATATAATCGTTCCAGAAGAACTATCTCATATCTCAATTGAATGTAAAAACTACAAAGAATTCGCATTTCATTCATTATTCACAGGCAAAGGTGCCATCATCGATGAATGGATCAAACAATCGGACCATACTAACAAACCAAATTGGTTATTATTCTTCAAAATCACCCGCAAGAACACCTACGTTTGTCACCCGATTGGATATAATCTCAAAATATCTAATAACACTATGATTTATCAAGGTAAGTATTATATAGAACTCGCCGAACCGTTTTTAATTGCAAACAAAGATAATTTGTTGAAAATGAAAACATATGATGATATAAAAACAGATTTAATAGAATTATGAAATGTGTATACTGTGGATCTAGCAATTATGGAAAGCCGTGCATCTTTAGCCCTACGAATACTCATGCCCATATCGACGAAATTTCCAAATGCATGTATTGTGGGTCCAAAAACATCGGAATGGGATGTTGTTACAACCCATACGGCAAAATGCACATCAGAGGAAGCAATGCAATGATCATAACACAAGAACATTTGAAAAAATCTGCGGTCATGTCACATCTTTTCGAGATGTTAGAACAAAAACCCGATAAAAAATATAGGTCACCACTTGATCGCCTATATAAGAGAATGGCAGGAACCCTTCAAAAACTATCAGAACCGTTTTTAGATGCCTTCAAGCTACAAGAAACCCCTATTATGGAGAATCTTGAACCAAACGCCCAAGAAGAAGTCGATCAATTGAGAAAAAGATTAACCGAACAACTATCGGACATTCGAAAAACGATTTTACATGCCAATTTAAGCTATCCGGTGGAATTGGTTGAAAATATTTTAACATCTGCTATAATTAATAGCAATGGAAAATCTTAAAAGTCATTTTTACTGTGTACTTTCCGAAAGATTGTTACTATTTTCGGTAGAATCGTTATCATATACCCTTGCATTGCAGTCACTTGACTTCCTTTATGAATGGAACATGATGAAAAATGGGAAAATAGTTGGAAATACGCGATGCATAAATGATTTTCTGGCTAAAACCATTACAGACTATCGCATAGGGTGTGAATCATTTGCAAAAGATAGCAACATGAGGTTATTTTATTTCAATATGGACAATTCATTTGGTAACTTATCAACATATATGGAGGATTCTGATGTTTTTGGAAAAAAAATCCAAAGATTTTGTAAAAAATACTTGTGTAATGGTAAAACCATGCCTATGATAAAGAATAAAGAATTATATGATGTATCCAAATACGACGAAATGAATATTTTTTCCCCAAAAGGCGAAGATCTAGAGAAAATTATGAAAAGGTTGACTAAAAAATAAAAAAACTACTTTATGAACGCATCGATAGAAGCATACGACCTACACAATCAACAACAAGAGGGACTACAGAAGCCGGAAATCGTCCGATCTGTTTCAGATTCACAGGATCAAATCCTGTCGAACATCCAAAAACTGCACTGCCCTGAGGGATTTGAGTGCGATATGACGTACGGCAACGGGGCGTTTTGGAAAACACTTCCCCGGCCACGACTGTGCTTCGACCTGACACCGCAGAAGCCAGAGGCGCAACAGGCCGATTCTCGGATGCTACCTGTTGATGCGGCTTCGCTTTCCAACGTGGTTTTCGATCCGCCATTCCTGACGTATGTTAAAAACGGTCGAAATCATCAAGGCGGTCGAGTGGCAATGACTGCCCGATTTGGCGGATACTACCGATACGATGATCTGGAAGATCACTATCGAGACTCAATTAGTGAGGCGTATCGAGTGCTTAAACCGGGGGGCAAGATGATCTTCAAATGTCAGGACATCATACATAATCACAAAATGCATTGCACTCATTACAAGGTGATAATGATGGCGGAAATCGAAGGGTTCCGGCTGGCTGATATGTTCATTTTGACGGCAAAGCACCGTATGCCGAGTCCGCAGAAAGGGACGCAGAAACACGCTAGGGTGTGGCACAGCTATTTTCTTGTTCTGGAGAAGGCAAAGAATCGCCGAGGGATCGGAATCACCGTGCCTCTGCAATCTATCGACAAGATGACCAATTCTGCCCCAACCAAATCGAAATCATGAAAACTGAAAAATGCAAATTATACCGAAGTGCACGATGCTCGATATGTTATTGGGCTATTTATGACGGAGACTGGTGTCAAAACTCTCGCTGCGTAATGCACGGAAAACCAGTCGGTGAAAAAAATAGAGTCTTTCTTACGAACATTGAAGCGCAAACGAGGATGCAGAACACCACTATCACCAATCCATCCCAATCAACACCCAAAAATCATGAATAAAATCAAATCTAAATCGAAGCCCAGCCCCGAAGCCCAGCCCCGAAACCCAAAGTGCCAGCGGGAATGATTCGAGTTCATCGTCTTGTTCTCCTAAGATTATCCAAATCCTGATCGCTCCGAATGACTCCACATGGCAAGGGATTCTACTCGGACTTGGGGACGATGGGATTACTTACCAAGTCGGGACAGGGACGAAATGGGAACCAATGATTCGCCATCTCGGATTTAAGGAGAACGCAAAGGTCAGAGGCGGCGGAGGTTAGGTGAGGCGTTGTCCGCCGTTCTCTGGACCGATCTTTCGACTATTTTATTTTGTCGAATGGTAAAAATGACACTAGTTGTAAGATTTTAAAGACCATCTTCGATAAATTTCGCTTCTGCATCTCTACGACGAAGCAATCCTTTCACATGAGGCCATAATCTTTTCATAGATCGGATCTGTGCAGGAATTTTAGACCATTTTTTAGATATAAATAAGTTTCGAATTTCCATCATCTCTTTTCTAGAATTTCCGGTCAACTTGGTTCCTCTATTGAACACAATAGACACTATAGCATCGCGAACACATTGGGGCGCAAATTCAAAACCAGGGAATGTTTTAGACGCTAGATTATAATATCTCTCGACGGTGTATTTATCGAACTGATCGTTGGCAATATCCCACGAAATTGTAACATCTATCAAATTACCAAGGTAATTATGAGCGGTTTCTCCATGTAACCCAATAGCACCATTCAATTTTTTAATAGTTGATCCATCTAAGAACTCACCCCATTCTTTTTTAAGAGATCTTGATGTGTTATATCCACAATCCCATCCGATACCAATGGTTACACCACTGGAAGTGGTTCGCCATGCTGGAACCGTTGGATTATTGAGGAATTTTCGATAGTATTCTCCATTAGAACCACCCGCCTCAAAATCTAAAACTAGATCTAGCCCTTTTTTGCTTAATAAATTCATTATTCTTCCTCATAATCGGGTTTACTTCTACCTTCATCTATTTGTGCAATAGATTGGTTCAAATTTTGAACCAGATTAGAATTTTCCCCCGAAAGGTTCACTGCCGATGTCGAACCATATTTAAAATCCAGAGTTGTTTGAGCACCAATATAAACCGCGATAATAACCGCCAATATTTCAACAATTTTAGAAAAAATTGTAACATATGGAACTATTATCAATGGATATAAAGATGTTATGAATAAAATCCCAACACCAACAAAAAAGAAAACTACCAATATAGCAATAGACGAGAAAATAACGAAAAATTTCTTACTTGTTAAAAAATTTAAAGATTCCAGATCCTCATTAGATCCAGCAGTTGGCGGTGATTTACCACTTTGAAGCATTGTTGCACCACCAGCGATAATATTCATTATCGATTTCCACATAATTTTAGTAATTCATCTTCTGTAGAATCTCGGCTACTCGATTTGCACCTTTTTGATAAACTGCCACAACAATAAGTTCTTCACCTTTCCATACACCAAAATTTCTTGAATTTTTATAACGAGCTACTTTGATATCAGACTGTTGTGATGTCGGTGCCGGATTATTACCGATTTCCGGATTTTGTTGTGGATTTTGTTGTGGATTTTGACCAGATGGTTGAAGATTTTTGATATCAGTCATCATACTATCCAAACCTTCGTTTATAAGTTTTTTAAAGTTCATAATATTAGATAATTAGTCCAAAAATCAAACCGATTACAAATCCAGTGATAAAAATACTGAATTTTGGGTTCTTTAGAAGCCAATCCTTGATATTTCGGACAATTGTTAAAAATTTCGATTCTATATTTGACATAAGATTACTTAGTATTCTTATTCGCCAACATTTCTCTTAGAACATTTTCGAACGAGAATTCTACAACCCCTGTAGGAGATGTTTTAGGAACATCGGGTTCTTTTGGTAATATCGAATGAAAGGTTTCCAATAATTTTTTTTCTAAATTATCTATAGTTGGATCTTTTTCGATGGTAGAACCGAACGGTCCAATTTTTTCATTACTAGATATGTATCCATATGGAGACATTTTAGAGGATGCCTTTTATACGCAAATATGTTGCCCCCAAGATCACAACGATCAGTGCAACAATAACTATATTACGTTGCAAAATAGCCAGATCTTTTTGAACCAACTTCTTTTGCATGATGTTCAGATCTTTGACCATTTTAGAATTCATTTGACTTTGTTTGGTCAATTCGTTGGTGACGCGATTTTGTAAGGATAGTAGATTTTTATTATCTCGTTCTAATTGTTTTGAAAACTCTCGGGTTTTCAATAATTCTGACCATTCTTCGGAACCTTCGATCAATAATTTAGCATCTTTGAATTTTTCTGGTATGACCAAACGTAAAACATCATTGTTATTAGAATCTAACATAGGATTTACTGGATAAGATTTGGGTGTTTGGATAGACCCAAACCTTTGTAAAGGTGGGTATACATAATCTTTATCCTTTTCAACGTTCACCTTCAAATAATGTTCTGGTGATTCATTCTTGGTAACAATTGATGAAATCTTTACACGTTTCTTAGGTGGAAATGCTAATTTTTCAGCTTCTTTAGAATAATGATCAGCAAGATCAAATCTGGCAGCGTCTATAGAATCAGCAGTAGCAGTAACGGCTTGGGAAAGTGCCTCGCTTCGTTTCTCAGTATACACTGTGCAAGATGTCGTCATAAAAAGACATGCTAAAATAATCATTATTGTTCTCATATTAAATAATTAGTTCATATGACCTACGGTAAGTTCGAAATCCTTTATCAAAATATTTTAGAATCCTATAACAAGCCAACAAGAATTGTAAAAACGATTAAAGTTGGTGATAATCAATATAAGATTGATCGAGAAATGCCCGATGGTAGCATTATGCGAAGTCCAGAAACATATGATTCTGACATGTTATCTAGAGTCCTAAAAACCTCGGAAGATATTTTAAAAAATTATGAAGACAATTTAGAAAACCAAAGAATGGAAGAAGAAGAAAAATCTTCTCCTGATTACGAAGAACCAGAAGAAGATTTTGAAACCGTTGGATTATCTGGTGAATATTGGTTCGATGATAATGGAACTACCATGTATGCCGATGCTAATGTTAGTGACATGAACCATGAAGCATATGTCGTCCAAAAATGTGCATCAGAAGTTCTATCCTACTTTGATATGGGATATGAAGATGATCCTAACCTAGAACAAAATGAAGATGCTATTCTACAATATATAGTAGATAACGGTGACTACGAAGATGATGAAGATCAATACGAAGCACTAAAACTTATGAAACATGATCCAGCCGATGCCATGATTGATTATCTTAAAAAACAAGGTGTTGAAAATGCAAACGATTTAGTTATGCACGGATATGGATGCACTAACGATTCTCGGGAATATGCTATTAAGAATTGGGGATGGTCTAGAGTTGCTGGAGATTCGATAGAAACAAAAGAATTAACCCGAGATACTTTAAAGACTATTGCCCGAGGAATTAGTAATGCACTTGACGAAGAGGGTAAAATATATGAATATGAAAGTAACCCCGAAATTCTCGATCAACATCAATATACCATATCAACTTATTTCGGTAATCGATATGACATCACTCTAACAGATATGGAAAGTGGCAATGTTCAAGGACTAGAACGATCCGATTTAGAAGTTAAGGCAACAGCAGCAACTCAACAAGTGAGACAAATGGATATAGATAGTATGCCTTCATATTATCGAAATAAAGGAGTTATAGGAGATTCTTACATTTTGCATTATATGAAAGAACTCGACTAAGTAATTTCATGTCATCTAAATTTAACGACCTTTTTAAACAATCATATATTCGATTATTCGAAGAAGAATTTCCACCTAAAGATTTTCCCGAAGAAGAGGATGAATTAAATTCACCCGAAAATGTAGTAAAGCCTAAAAATGTTCCAAATCCGATGGAAGACGAAGAACAAGATTTTGGAGACGATTTTGCACCTGTTGATCTCCCAGAGGATAACGGTAGTCAATTACCAGATCCTAAAGAATCTGAGACAGTTACTATCAATCTTCTTAATACCTTTATTGATTTTATGAATCTACCTGAAAATACTAAACAAGAATTTTTAAGAAGTTATACATCACCAACTGCTAGAGCTAATTCTGAAAATTATAAAACTATGTTAGATGTTTTAAAAAGTATTACTAATGAAAAACTACCAGAACAAATCATTTAATATTTGACTTTTAGAAAAATTACTTTATTATAAATTCATAATGAGTAAAGAAATTATATCAATTGAATTAACAAATGAAGAATATAGAACTATTCTCGAATCTTTATTGTTTTCTTGTTCTTTGGATGTTTCTTCAAAATGGTATGAAGAAGATGTCATGATTACAAAAGATCTTGCTATTCGATTGAGAACAACACGACCCGACATTTTAACCGAAAACGTAAAAGTTGTCACAAATATCAACTCGATTGATATCATGGACGACAACCACACCGACGAACTTCTAGAATTTTTTCCAGAAATAGTTGAAAAAATAAAATAGTGGTGTATATATTGTTGATATGAAAATTTGTGTAACAGGTTCGTCTAATTTAGGAAAAACTACATATATCCGAGATTTCTTGAAAAAATGGCCGATGTATACAACGCCAGAAAAATCCTACAGGGATGTAATCGAAGAAAAAAATTTGATAATTAATGAAAATGGTAGCGAAGAGTCTCAAAAAATTATTCTCGATGCCTTGATCGACCAATGCACCGCTCATTCTAAAGACGACATGGTAATTTTTGACCGATGTGTTCTAGATAATCTAGCATATACATCTTGGTTGCACATCAATGATAAAGTATCGAAAAAGTTTTTGGATACTACTAGAGATATCGTCCAAGAATGCTTGAAATTGTATGATCTTCTATTTTTCTTTCCTATTACCAAATTTTCCGAAATTGCCATCGAATCTGATGGTCTTAGGAGCACCGATCCGAAATATCGGGAAGAAATCGATCAATTGTTTAAAGCGTTTCAAACATCATATCATTCAGGTGATGGGAGAGTATTCCCAACTGGGGAATGTCCTGCAATGATAGAGATTTTTGGTAACCCCGAACAGAGAATTGCGTTAACATCTCTTTACATTACCAAAGATGGAACTCATTATGGCGACGAAGACAGTTTGATGTCTGACATCACCATGCCTCCTGAAAAAAGCATTATTGTCCCTTAAAAAGCATAAGTAATTTATATATGAACAAGACTAAATTTGATATTTTCGTTGAAAATATTTTAGATATTACCGAGGGTAGAAAACCAAAAACGTACAACAAGATGGTTATTGATTTTGATAAACTTGAAAATGATGTCAACACTTTACCTGATAGTAACCCCTTTAAAAAGATTTATACATTCGCTCTGAGAGGATTGAAGCAGTATAACGACAATGAGTATTTTTCTAACGAAGAAATGTCTGGAGAATCTAAGACTTTACCAGAATGGGAAGAAGCTATAGTCAATGCATATTCGGGACAAGCCCTAAGCTCTATAGAGAAAATTCGTTTCGCCGAAAGATTTTTTAATTTTGTTAAAGACCCAGATCGTCAGTATTTTTCCGAATATGTTGGGGAAATCCCTGCTGATAAACGTGTTGAAAGTGTTCAACAACACATTTACGATTTTATCCATCAATCCGAAAGTGGTTCTGCGTCGGTTGAAGAAGTTGTTCAGTATATTGAACGTTACGGCCATGATGCCAACGAAGTTAAAGATATTATCCAAAAAATGGTATCAGATAATCAAATATCCAACGAAGATAATATATTAACCGTATTACAAGACCCATCTTTAGATTCTTTGGACCCCGAAGAGAGTGATCTAGAAAGTTCTGGTGATGATATGGAAGCATTCCGAGATGAAACAGGTGAAGATGAAGACCCTGAATCTGGTATTTCCGACGACATTGCCGCAGAATTAGGAATCGATAAAAACGATCCGTTCGGTGATGAACAGTTTTTATCGGATAACGAATCTTACTAATAAGTGATTAAAGATATAGAGAGTTAGAAATATAATTATATAGATTATATTTCAACCCGAACAATTTGGGATTCCCTCTCTATTTTTAAAAAATCATTTGGAGACGATGTTTCCACTACACTAACCCACAATCTTCATGGTGGTGGGAGAATTTATCCAAAGGAAAAAGGATAATTTGACATAATATAATTCCGTGCCATAATACGGTATGGAATTATCCGAAGAATATGTTTTAAATGCTATATTTACCTATGCAGGTAGCCCCGAAAGAAATAGGTTTGATGGCAATTATAATTGCGGATGTCCTATTTGTAGAGAAGGAAAAAGTTGGGGTAAAAAAAAGAGATTATTCTATTACCCCAAGACTAAATCATTTTTTTGCTTCAATTGTTCAGAATCATGGACGGCTAAGAAATGGGTTCATGAAGTTTCCGGTCTTTCCTACACCGAAATGTTATCCGAAGGTGGTCAAGAAGACATTTCTATAGACATTCTACTCAATAAACCACTTAAAAAGGTAAATTTACCATCGCTTCCAAGTGATTCTGTTAATATTTCAGATGAAACACAGATATCTTACTATAAAAAAAATAAATGGGTTCGTAAGGCTCTTTCCTACATTGAAAAGAGGCGTTTAAATACCGCGATAAATGCTCCAAAGAAGTTTTACATGAGCCTCACCGATTATACCCATAAAAACCGTCTGGTGATACCTTTCTGGGATAATGCGGGGCATATATCATTTTATCAGACTCGATCACTGGATGGATCAAATCCCAGATATCTAGGAAAGTATGGATCGGATAAAACTATATTTGGAATTGAAAAAGTAGATCCAAAATTCGAATATATCTTTTTATTCGAGGGTGCTATAGATTCCTGCTTTGTTAAAAATGGGGTTGGGTTAGCTGGATTGACTCTTTCGAAAAAACAAGAAATTCAACTGGCAGAATTTCCATTTCATCAAAAAATATGGGTTTTGGATAATATTTCGGTCACTAAAGATGACGAAACTAAAAACAAAACTATAAAGTTGCTAAACGATGGAGAAAAAATTTTTAAATGGTCAAATCATCATAAAGATCTGAATGATTGGTGTATTCAAGACCAAATAGATCATATTGACCCAGAAACCATTATTCAAAATCTTTACTGAATAGGTCCGGTGGTTTGAGCCGCATCTCTCTGTTTTTTTGGTGCCGTAATTATGAATGTATTCAAAACTTCTTTCAATTTTTCAACTTCACCCGCAATACGGGTAATAGAATCGGTGGCTTTTCTGGTGATACCTCGAAGGACGCTACCTGCTCGATCAGAATCCGCCAAAATTCGATGAAGTGATGTAGATTTATCAGGATCATTCAGAAAATTTGCAAATTCGTCTAACTTATCAGCCCAAACTTTGATTTGTTGAACACTTTGTTGAGTTACGCTAGGGTCAACGCCCCGAACTTCAAAATTATCATTTTCAGTTTCCGGATTTAGAGAATTTTCAAAATCGGATTGATTTCTTTCTGGTGTGAAATCGTCGGGAGATGATCCCGTAGAGTCTTCTGACCCAGAACCATCGATAGGTTCAACGGCATCACGACCTTGTTCTCTAAGAAGTGCCGAAACAAAGCTCTTGATAAACGGAATATCGCTCTCATTTAACTCAATTGTTCGCATATTTGAATTTAAAACGCGATTTACTTCGGAATTTACCTTTTTAGATGGTTTTGGAATAAGAGATTTCATAGATTTTTTCGTGTTTTTTAATTTTACCGACATATATGAAATTACTTATTCTTTATGGTGACATATATCGAAATTATCGACTTGACATTTTCATTTATTGCTTTAACATAACAAACATGACAACCCTTAAAGATGTAATTGATAATTTTATTATAGTAACTGCTACCCGAGGATCGGGAACTGATTTGTTGATTAATCGACCAATCGGAACATTCTTAGAAAAAACTGGATGGGATAAAAAAACCGAAATCATCGAAAACAATAAGGAAGGACTTTCAAAATGTTACAATAAATTCTTAACAGATAAGTATAAAGGAAAATATATTTTATTTGTCCACGACGATCTGTTGATAAGCGATCTTTTTTTTGCTGAAAAAATCGCCTTGGCCTTTGATAAATATGACATCATCGGACTAGCAGGGTCTAAAACCTGTAATTTAGAATCCGATGTTACTGCATGGCACACCATGACCGAGCGCAAAGATATGGTGGGTGAAGTTTCTCATACAAAAGATGATAAGGTTTGGACAACTTGTTTCGGACCAACGGATTCTAGGGCACTTGTGATCGATAGTCTATTTATTGGCGTGAATGTAGACATTGCCCTAGAAAAAGGTCTTAAATTCGATGAACGATTTGACTTTCACCATCTAGATATCGATTTCTCACTAGAAGCCAATAAATTAAAAATTAAGACTGGTGTTTTTCAATTATCTGTGATACATTTCGGTCTAGGTGATTCTATGCAGTCTGAAAGATGGAAAGAATCTTCGGTAAAATTTAAGGAAAAATATAAATGAAATCGACAACACCAAAAAATAAAAAACCAAAGACGAAACATTCAAAATTAATCGCCGAGATCGATAAAACTATTTTAATCCTTCGCGATGGATGGATCGATGCGAATGCAAAGGCCAAAAAAAAATGGATCGATAAGATCGATGGTGAATTGGATAATAGACTAAAATTGATGTCTTCACGGGATGGATAACTTATTTAAATTTTTAGATTTCATTTTAAAAAAATGGGGATCTGATCCTATTGTTGATACAGACACCGTTCCTCCATTTATTTTGAATAGATGGATATCTATGACGACACCCACTAATGCCATGATCGTTAATTTGACTCATAACAGATGGAACAATGTAGAAGGGGGTTCAGATTTTATAAAATCATCTAGATTTTACCGGACCGTTTTACCCACAACTAATAAAAACGCATCATATATTAAAAAATCCGAAGCAAAGGCTATAAAGGTAGATAAAGACGATATCAATTACTTTGACCCAGCGATCATTTGTAGAAATATGGATATATCTATGAGAGAATATATTTCATATAATAAAACACTTGCAGAATTAGAGGCTATTGGTAAATAGTTTTCTATGATAGAACGTCCTCACAATATTGAAAACCTTAACCGTGGATTGGTTGAACTCGAAAGTTATAAAAATTCTGATATCAACTTAGACGGTTGGGAATTAACCACTGTCCTTTATGACACCCTATTTGTGCAATACGCAGACGTATCAGCAGACGGTAGAGAAGTTAAAAGAGGCTCCCTATATGTGCCAATTGATGCTGTAAATTTTGCATGGAGAATTGGCAAGGTTATTTTGGCTGGAACCGATTGCAAAGTCGTCAAACAAGGAGATCATGTTATGTTCCCAAACGATAAAGGAATTAAAGCCGCGAACATCAACGGAATTTCTAACGTAATTTTCCTAAGCGAAAGTCGAATTTTTGGAGTTGTAAAACCAACAGAATAATGGCCGGAATTTCGAGAGATGGTTTAAAATCTTCTGCGTTTAAAAACGTATTAGAAATAGTTTTTGTCCGGAGAGATAAAAATAGACGACCTACAGTCAGAAGAATGCTTATGACTCTCGATCCATTGCTTTTAAATTCAGAATTAGGTAAAAAAATTCTAAGATTCCGAAAACCTCGAAATGCACCAGCATATAATGCAGCATCTAAAAACCTATTGGTTGTATGGGATATTATCATGCAGGATTGGAGATCAGTCCCATTAGAAAGTATCCGAATTGCTAGGACAATTCCAACCAGATCCCAGAAAAATCTCAACAATGTTCTGGAAAACAAAAAAGCACAGCACGATTTCTGGGAATATTTTAATGGAACGGTTTTAAAATGGACACCAGCACAGAAATCAGCATTTATAGATAGACCATAATTATGTTAATTAACGGCACACCTTTAGAAAAATGTTGCAAAAATCTTTTGCAACAAAATCTGACATTCGAAATCAAAAACAAATCATTAAAAAGCGGAAAGATGATTCTTTTCTACCAAAAGAATTTCTACTTGGTTTTTGTTATAAATACGGATAAGAAAGATAAAGATAAAATTGAAATTCCTATACCATTTCAAATCGAAGAGCATCCGAGCGATAATCTGATATATTTCGATTATCGAATTTCGACGCTTCAAAAACATTTTCAAGATGCCGAGCCTTATATATCTCTATACACACCTAAAAAAAATCTTGTAAAAAACAAATTTTTTGATAATATACTGGTTATATCAAAAAACTAAAATATTATGGAAAATAAAGGCACAATTAAAATATCAGGAGGAACTAGTTTTTTCGGTCTTCTCACAATCGCATTCATAGTTTTAAAATTAACCGGATTCATCACATGGTCTTGGTTATGGGTTCTGGCACCTTTATGGGTTGGGTTCGCCATAGGATTGGCAATTTTAGCAGCAACGGCAGCAATTTTTCTAGTAGGTTTTCTCATCATTCTAATATTTGATCGATAACTATGCCTAACAAATTTATATATAGCGTGTTCTCCGGAACTATTTACCAAGTTCCTGAAAAAGATATAAAAATTCTAGATATAGGACAGATTGCCCTACTTAAACAACCGCCCAACAACTGTAAAAAATGCTATGGTCGTGGATATTCTGGACGAGATTCTGATAATTTTGCATACTATGGATGTACATGTATTCGAAAAATAGTTGATAATAGGTATACAAATATACTTGCTCAAAAGTAAAAAGTGTGATATCAATTAAAGATGTCATTAAAAGATTTCTTTCCAAAAGAATACACTCCACGAAAACAACAACTCGACGCTCTAGATAAAATTGAGAGCATCTGGACATCGGGTAAAAAATTCGCAATAGGTGTTCTTCCGACTGGTTCGGGAAAATCCCACATCTCTAAAACTATTGCAAATAGTTCGAGAGATATTGATCCATATCTCGAAAGTCTGATTCTAAATTATCAAATTTACAAAAGACGGAGGGATGGCGGATTTGCGGTTGAGGACGATTTCTTAAATGCCGAGTCATATGGTGCATTTATTTTGACGATTACCAAATCATTACAAGACCAATATCACAATCTATTTTCTGATGACTTTACGATCAAAGGAAAGAGTAATTATCAATGTTTCGTCGATAACGACTTTACTACTGATTTTGCACCATGTTCCCTATCAACTAAACAAAAACAAACATGTTTTGATGAAAATTGTTGTCCCTATTATAGAAATAGAAATCAAGGTCTTGCATCTAAAGGACCATTTTTAAATTACAATGTATTTTTCAATTTACCCGAGTTTCTTAGAAAGAGGCAATATCTTATTTTAGACGAAGCTTCTGAATTAGAAGAAGAACTTGTGGGCAAATATTCCGTAAAAATCAATTACAAAATTCTAGAGTTTGAAAAGGTAATCGTCAAACCACTAAAAAGCGAAAATTTGAATGTTGCTAAGAACTGGTTGGTGGATATCAGAACACAACTCGAAATTTTTTATGATGATGCCGTAGCCGAAGCATCGACCAACAGTTCAAATAATAACTACAAAAACATCAATCCTAAACTGGTTAAAAAAATCAGTCGATTGAATAATATGATCAAAGAACTTGATCAGGCGTTCACATATTGGACATCATGCCAATATATGGTAGAATCCTTAGATGATGAAGGCGCAACGTTTACACCTTACGACATCAGACCATTAACTCAAATCCTTTTTGATGGAGCCGATAAAGTTTTGATGATGTCTGCTACAATTTCAAACCCCGTTGAATATGCTAAATCCTTGGGAATCGACCGAGACGATTTCGAATTTTTTGAAATCTCATCAAGTTTTGATCCCAAAAAATCTCCGATCTTGTGTAGTAAAAAATACAATTTAAGTTTTAAAACCATGGAACAATTTCTGCCAAAAATTATTGAATCCGCGATTAGCGTATGCGAGACTCATGCAAACGAAAAGGGCGTGATTCACTGCCATTCTAATAGAATTCTTCAAGAAGTCAGACGACAAATTGGTGACGATCCCCGATATTTATTCAGGGAACCGGGGGTAACTAACGAAGATCTTTTAGAGATTCATAAAAACTCAACAGAACCCACTATCATGGTTAGCCCATCTATGGATACCGGAGTAAGTCTAGACGACGATCTAGGCCGATTCCAGATCATCTGTAAGGCTCCTTATCTACCTTTGGGTAGTAATCGAATCAAGAGACTCTTCAAAGAATTTCCAAAACGATATGCTATGAAGATGTTGGATAACGTAATTCAGATGAGTGGGCGATGCACTCGATCAATTGATGATTATTCAATCACATACATACTAGACGGAACCCTCGTTAGTGCGATCCAGAGAGAGAATTCACACCTACCTAAACATTTCTTAGAACGATTTAAGTAATTTTAAATAAGTAGTTCTCATAATATGAAGAACTACACATATGCATGGGAAGTCCAAACTCTATTAGAGCAGTTTATTGGAGCATTTAATGATATCACGATCAAGAGATATGATAATCAAAAGAGTGTAATTCCTTCATTAAGTGCCGTGAAGGTGATATATGTTTACGCGCCAAAATCTAGAGTTTTTGCCACTTTGAATAATCCTGCACCGGGAGGGCTAACTCTTCCAGCAGTTTCCGTGAGTATTGCTAGTATATCTAGAGATAATTCTCGGGTATTTAATAAGAATGATGGGTTCGAGATCCCATATAACAACGAAACCAATGTATATGAATACGATAAAAAAATCCCACAACCCGTTCCCATTAATATATCTGTTAATATGACGATCATTACAAAATATCAAGTTGATATGGATCAGATAATTTCAAATTTTGTTCCTTACAATGACCCGTATATTGTAATTTCGTGGAAAATGCCTCATGTTGATGCGAAATTTCCAACCGAAATTCGATCTGAAATTTTATGGAGTGGTAACATTGCCATGAATTATCCTATCGATTTAGCCGGGAACCAATCATATAGAGTCACAGCGGATACATCATTCATTATTAAAGGATGGCTATTTAAAAAAATGGAAGATGTCGTTAGTAAAATATATGTTATTGATTCTGACTACAATTCGACAAATTTCAATAATGGGTTATTGGTCGATCTAGATACATTAACAACCGAATATCTTAGCGTTTCGGCTCGACCAAATTTTTAATATGAGAAAAGTATATCCATACCACTTTAATGTTGGTAATAATACACCACCATCGAGTATATATCTAAAAATATATGGAAAACGATTTTTAGATATAAGAAATTTATATGTGAGTGGGTCGAATATTGACATGTTTGAAAATGTAACAACATTTGATCCATTTTCGTCTCGTAAATTGAAGCAACATCTAGCATATCCATCATTCGACGCCATTATTGTTCCAGAATTTGAAATTTCGTCGGAGAATATTATATCATTCAATTTACCTCAAACCCCCAAAACTGTTGGATATATCGATGTGATTATAGAAAACGAAGCGGGTTATGGGAAATTAACAATTGATAGTAGAATGCCATTTATCAGTTCGTATGTGGGAGCCGTTGATATACAAAATCCATGGGTCGATGGAATCATAATTAATAGCGATTTCGATGATCCTATAAATCCACTTCTTATTATATTAGTTGATTATCAAGGAATTGATTATTACTCAAAAGGATTCAATACACAACATTTAGGAAAATATTATAATTTAAAAGTTGTGGATTATTTTGGTAACGATATTCCTAATATCGTTTGGTCAACGGATGATTCCAATATTATAAATGTTGATCAAAGTGGTAAAATAACATCATGGACTAGTGGCGGAGTTACAATATCAGCAACGTTTTTTGAATTTGTTAATGATATAGATTTAACAATGCAAACAATATCATCCAATTTTATTGATGATATTTATCAAATTGGTAAATATATATCGACTGATTATTTCGTATATAATTTCGATGGAACTATTTTAACCGAACAGTTGGAAAATGTGTTAACAGAGCAGTTGGAAAATATAGTATTTGATAACCCACCTATAGGATCGGTAGAAACCTTATACACCACTATTAGTGTTATGACCTTGGATATCGATATCGTTGATATGTCATTCAATGGTCCTGTTACGAGTGTTGATGGACGTTATCGAGCCGTAGACTCGGGATATTTTGGGATATCTGCTGATTTTGGGACCAATGTTTTAACTTATTTGATACCGTTGACTTCGTATACCTATTATACACCATATATATATCTAAGTTTAATAAATCCTGTAACTAGTTCATATATAACAACATCATCATATCTGGATATGTATCAAGATTTATTAATATATGGTAAATCTTGGAATATTTCATCCTTTAATATTGATAATTTATTATCATTAGAATCATTATATTTTGGTATAAGTGGTCCTGTGATCATATCGGATGATTATAGAGTAATATCTACTGATAATGGGTTATTTAATATATATTTATCAGGGTCTCCTATGGGGGATCATATTTATAATATCACCGATGAATCGATGATATTTGGTATCCCATCATCATCCAATGTTCTATTCGATTCTAATTCTTTAGCATATCATATAGATAATGAAGTGCAAAAACGATTAGTTGGTAAAGCATCATCAGCATTTGTCCCGTTATACAATTTTCATCCACAAATGTCTTATTACACATCTAACACATATTCTCAAAGAAATATTAATCATTGGATGGCTGATGTCGATATGTCCTTCTATTCTATAGGTAAAAATAATACCACCAGTAATAGTCGTAGTAGAGCAACTTTAATATCTCCTGATATATGTATATTTTCTCGCCATTACCAATCAAATTTAGCATTTCCTGTGACTATTACATGGAGAAGTTCTGCTGGTGCAGCTCATACGGGATATATAACATCGTCGGCTAATACTATAGGATACGATGGATCATATTTTGGTGGAGACATAGTTATAGCTAAATTATTAAGTGCTATAAGTTCTGATATACAACCAGCTACGTTATTACCACCTGATTGGAACTTATATCTACCGAATTCGTTTTCTATCAATGGGGTGAACGGTACCCAAGATCATAAATACGCACCAGTGCGATATCGTATGACATTTCCAACAAGTGTAAGCGGTACATCTAGAACAGATAATTGGCAATGTTTCGGATATTCTGGGAATGGTGGTGCGTTAGTTGGTGGTGATAGTAGCTCACCGGAAGGATTTATAGTTAATGATGACTATATACTATTTGGGTTATCTATGTTTTCGAATTTTGGAATTGGTGGGTTATTATCATATTATTATGATATATTATATGAAAAGGCTTTAGAATTGGGGAGTACATATCCTATAAAAAAAGCAGATTTTTCCGAATTCCCAAAATATTCTCAATAAATTGGATTTATAGAATAAATCGATAAATATATTATAACATGGCATCAAACGCATTTTCACAGGCTGGCGGAAAAACAGATCAAGGTAGAGGGTTCGTCTCAAGTTTACTACAAAAATTGCCTTATGCTGAGATTGTTCAGGACGTTGATGAAAATAATCCAAAATATGAGTTATTTAGTAGATTAACTAAGAATCGTGAAGCCAAAATAATGAGGCAATCTGTCATCACTGGTCCTTATATGGATCAGTCTTGGCAGGATCAATTCTCTCCTAGTGCATTTAATACCGATAAAGGATATCATCAGTATATTTACGCCGCTTTGGACACCGATAAACCACGTAGGTTATCGGAATATCGAAGAATGGCCGCATTTGCAGAAGTTTCTGATTGTTTGGATGAAATTTGCGATGACTTTGTTAATATTGATGATAATGGACGAGCTATTTCAATCAAGTTTAACAATTTTAACAAGATAGAGTCCGAAGAACGCTCAGAGATCGAAAAAGAATTCTATCGATTCATTAATATTTTTGAAATCCAAAGAAAGGGTTGGGCTTACTGTAGAAATTGGCTTACTGAGGGAGAAGTCTTCTTTGAAAATGTTATTCATGAAGAAAAAACCAATCTTGGCATTGTTGGTGCAATAACAGTTCCCGGAGATCTTATCAATCCAGTATATGACAATGTTCAAAACACGGTAATTCAAAATTTCTTATTTCAAAAGCCTGTTGATATTCAATCCAATCCAAATGTTCCACCGAACATGAAGAATACCAATCCGGTTAATTCTTTACAACAACAGATCTTAACGTTAGAAGGAAAACAAATTACATATATCCATTCTGGTATATGGAATGAAGATTTTACAATCAGAATTCCATTTTTAGAGAATTGTCGTAGAGCCTACAAGCAAGTTTCACTCATCGAAGATGCTATTATCATTTATCGAATGGTTAGAGCACCAGAACGATTGAAATTCACTATCGACGTTGGAACATTGCCACCAGCAAAGGCAGAAGCATATATTAAACAGATGATGCATCAGTATAGGAATAGAAAATCTTATGACGGGTCGAGCCAGTCTCCCGGTGCGTCTAATGTATACGAACCTATGTCCATGTTGGATGATTATTGGTTTGCTCGAAGAAAAGGTGAAGATGGGTCTAACGTTGAGTCACTTCCGGGTGGTGGATCATTAGGCGAACTAGCCGACTTGCAATATTTCGTTAAAAAACTTTATCAATCTTTAAAAGTTCCTACTAGCAGACTAAACCCAGAGCAAAGTTTTAGCGATGGCGCAGAAATCTTGCGAGAAGAGCTTAGATTTGCCAAATTTATCATTAGAATTCAACGAGCATTTGCTCAAGGATTTAAAGCGTCATTTGTCACTCATTTAAAACTTAGAGATTGGTGGAAAGAATACGGACTACATGAATCTAATTTTGATTTAGAATTTACACCACCATCTAGTTATTTTGCAATAAGACAGCAACAATTGTTTGATTTGAAATATAACAATTTCTCGAACATGGCTCAAAACGAATCAATCTCGAAAACCTTTGCACAGAGATATTATCTTGGTCTTACCGATGATAAGATTTCTGAAAATATGGCATGGTTGCGTAAAGATGCTGCCCTACAATGGGAATTGATGCAAATTGGTCAAATGGGGCCAAATTGGAGAGATCATTTAGAGGCAATGGCTGATGCCCAAGAAGGATTAGAAGGTGGTGGAGGCCCAGAAGGTGGTGGAATGGGTGTTCCTCCTGATGGAACGGGCGCGGGTTCCGAGATGGGATCAGCAATTCCCGAATTTGGTGCTCCCGGTGACGTACCAGTAGAAGGTGGAAATTTTCCGGTAGGGACCGAACCATTAGAAAATGATGAAGAAGATCCTGAAGAAGATCTATAACATCATAAGTAATTATTAATATGTCTGTATTACCAACCAATTTTGGATCAACAACGTTCTCACCAAGGATTACTAGCTATGAACTGTTAGCTCAACGTGTTAGACGATCTTTAGGAGAACCTATGATTGATGTAGAAGCCGCAAATGAACAGATCTATGAATGTATCGATATGGCGTGTGAATTTTTCACCAAATTCGCTGGATTAACCGAGGAATTCTTAATATTTCGATCAGATCTATATCAAAGAGGATATGGACTGGAAATTGGTAAACTAATCAATATAACGCCTAATTTAATGCAGACCGGGACTACCCAATTGAGTTCTGGGTGGGATTATGATATGAACGAATATCGCAAAGTTGTCGAAGTCCATTCGTTCGAACAAGGTAACAACTCAGGTGTCAATACTTTGTTCACAATCGAAAACACTATTGCACAACAAGCGTATTTCGGTCATCTGTTGGGTAATATGGGATATGATCTTGTCACATGGCACATGCTTAAATCTTGGTTGGATACTCGTGAAAAATTGTTAGGTATGACACCATATATTAGATTTTATCCAGAAGAACAAGTACTAAGAGTTATACCAGAACCCAGTCAAAGTGGAAATCCTTATTTTGGGGTGGTTGGGTGTAAAATTCTTAAACCTATTAAAGAAATTGTCCCTCAATTGTGGGTTTGGAAATATACAATGGCACTTGTCAAAGAAAATATTGGATATATTCGTGGAAAATATACGGGAACAATTTTATTTGGTGGTCAACAAGTCAATTATAGTGATATTTTCCAACAAGGTATCAAAGAAAAGGAAGCATTAGAAGCTCAAATGATAACCAGCGGTTATGATGCTGAACCACCTAGATTTTTCTGTGCATGATTTTAAGCGGATGTGATACAGAAGTAAAACACAAACATTATTATCCCGATTTTTATGTTAAAATGTTAAATACCGTTATAGAAATTAAATCAAAATATACACTCAACCTAAATAGATACTTAAATAATAAAAAATTTAAAAAAAACTAGAGACGCTGGATATAATCTATTAGTAATTGTTGATAAAAATAATTTACTCAAATGAAAAATCTTAGAAAAAATCCCAAATATAAACAAGGGATTTATAATGCTCAACATCCTGAAAAATATAAGGGGTCTATCCCCATAATTTACCGATCAGGTTTGGAAATAAAGGCATTTAGGTGGATGGATAATAATTCTAACGTGTTAACCTGGGGTTCGGAAAGCGTAGTGGTTCCATATCAAGGACCAGACGGTAAAATACATCGGTATTTTATAGATTTAGTGTGTGAAATGCGTAGAACCGATGGATCTAACCAAAAATTTTTGATCGAAGTTAAGCCCGAAAGACAAACTATGGCACCGATCATTACACCACGTAAGGCCAAGAAGACTATTATGTATGAAAGTTATACATGGGCAGTCAATAATGCCAAATGGCAAGCTGCTGAACAGTATGCCAAACAAAAAGGTTATAAATTTATCATTTTAACCGATAAACATTTAACAGTTTAAACAGATTGAACGTATTGTTCAGTCTTGTTGGATGCATAAGCCTCGGCTTCGGCTTTAAGTGCTCTTAATAAACGAATATATACATGCTCACCAACCATTTCAGGTGTAATAGGAATTTCGTTACCAGAAACTTCATCAACTTTAACAATTCTGAAATTTTCATCAAAATCGAAATCCAAAATTTCGACACTAGCTGGTATACCCGGATCTGTATAAGTTTGTTTTTGTTCAGGAGTTGATTCCCAAGATACTTCAACATCACCGATACCATAGTATTCGTCACCGTTGATCACAACCATAGCCTGATCCTCAATCGTTACTGTATAAGGATTAGATGCATTACCACCATCATCATGGTAATATTCATTAACTTTGATATAAAGTGATTCTAAAATAAGGCTATCGTCGTCTTTCATAATATTACTTATTAATAATATCTCACAAATATTAGATATTGTAAACATATATGATAAATACTTTATAACAATACACATGGAAAATGCTTTTCAACTTATAGTCGAACAACCTAATTACGATGTAAAATATCTCATCGAAGAAAAAAATCGAAATACGCCTTCGACAATGCATATTCAAGGACCATTTTTAATGGCTGATTTGGCTAATAGAAATAATAGAATTTATCCATTGGAAGAGATGGTAAAAGAAGTTGATAGATATAATACGGAAATGATTAAAAATAATCGAGCTACTGGTGAGCTTGAACATCCGAACTGTCATCTTGAAACAGCTAAAATTCTGACGGGAGATGGTTGGAAATTTTTGAAAGATATTGATAATGAAGAGATGGTTTATTCTCTAAATCCAGATACACGCGAAATTGAATTACATCAGATCGATAAAAAGATAGATGACGCATATACTGGTAAATTATACCATATTAAAGGTAGAAATATTGATACAAAGGTAACTCCAAATCATAGATTTTTAGTTTATGATCGATATAATAAACCATCTTTCGTCACAGCCGAGGAATTATATAATAATCGAAATAAATATAACCACTCGACTATACCAAAGCAAGGAAATTGGGTTTCTGAAACCCCCGAATTATTTAAATTAGAAGGGTTAAAAAATATTAAGGACGTTGGTAGATATAATATAAATCCAGAAACCGATTCTTATATTAAATATGAAACATTTGTTAAATTTTTAGGAATTTGGTTATCTGAGGGGTGGACTGTAAAATCGGAAAAAACGATTGTGGGAATAACTCAAAAGAAATCAGACATTGTTATAAAAATAAGAGAGATGCTTTCGGAATTTCCAGATGAAATGAAATGGTCTGAAACTATCACCGATAGCGGCACATCAATTTTTAAATTGTTAGATTATCGATTAGCCGAATATCTTAAAAATAATTTTGGCACAACATGTTATAATAAAAAAATCGCAAAAGAATTTAAAAATTTAGATTCTACATTATTGGACGAATTGGTATATTGGTTTAATTTAGGAGATGGTCGATTTGGAAATTGTGATGGATACGATTTTCGAAATGTGTTTTCAACATCAGAACAGCTTATATTAGATTTGAATGAAATTTTATTCAAATCGGGCGGTTGTGGAAATATTAGAGAGATTGAAGCAGAATCGGATTATTACTTTGCGGGTCGTTTGATAAAGGCAGAAAATAAATCTATATTGTATCAATTAAATATATCAAGCACTAATAATATCCATTTAGATTCTCGATTTTTAAAAATAACACCAGTGGATGATTTTTCAGGGAGAGTTTATTGTGTCACAGTAAAACATGGAAATTTTTATTGCATGGATAACGGAAAGTCCTTTTGGACTGGAAATTCAGCAACGGTTAACCTAGAACGGGTTTGCCATGTTGTTACCGAACTTAAACAAGATGGTAATATATTTTTAGGAAAATCTAAGATTCTTTCTACTCCTATGGGTAATATTGTTAAGTCACTTATTATGGATGGTGTTAAGTTGGGTGTATCTTCTAGAGCACTTGGACGGCTCGACGAAAAGGGTGGTAAATCAATGGTTTCGGAAATCCATCTGGTTGCCGTTGATGTTGTGGCTGACCCCTCGGTTCCAACTGCCTTTGTTAATGGTATCTTAGAATCTAAGAAATGGCTTGTTGGTGAATCCGGTTTATTCGAACCAGTTTATGCTGATTTTGAAAAGAGTATTTCCAAACTTCCCAAGAAGGCTCAACAAGAATTCCTTAAAGAACAAGTCATTAATTTCATTAATGCAATCAAGAAACTCTAATTATTATTATGAATCTTAAATCATTATATTCCAAACTCATTATGAATGTTTGCGAGAACAAATATTCGGATGCCGACAAAAACCTTGATGCTATTCTCACCGAAAAGGTTAAGGTTAAGGTTAACAAGGCTGTTAAAGAAACCGATGGTTGTGGTAAGTCTAAACGATCCAAGAAATGTTGCCGTTAAAATTATCGATATCATTCTTAATAAGAAAATAGGATTATCATCAGCAGATCTCCCGGACACTGCAATATTTGCAGACGGGTTAGATGGCATCGAAGAAGGTTATTAATTTTCGTGTTGTCGGAAGAACAATCGCAGTGTTTTTATTACACTAACCTACAACCCTTATGAGCAGAACAGAATTTAAAAAATCGAACAAATTAAATTATTATTCGAAAAAAACACAAACTGTTGATGAATAAGTATAAGTAATTACACAAAATAATATGGAACTCAAAAAACTTCTCAAAAATTTAGATCCAAATCTAATTACCGAAGAAACTGCTTCTGCAATCGCAGAAGCATTTGACTCAGCAGTTAAAGAAAAGTCCGATGCTAGAGTTTCTTTGGCCGTTGAAAAGGCTTTGTTCGAGCAAGATGAAGATCATGCTGCTAAATTGAACCATATTTTAGAAAAATCGGACACCGATCATTGTGATAAGTTAAAAATTGTTGTTAAAGCTATTACAGAGTCACACACCAAGAAACTTGGTAATATCATTAACTTCTATAAGAAGTCAATCGACGAGAAAGCATCTACTTTCTCGAATAAGATCATTTGCGATCTCGATAAATTTATTTCCATGTATTTGGAAAAGAAAATTCCTTACACACAAATCCAAGAAGCGGTTAAAAACACACACGCTCGCAAGCAATTGAATGATATCCGTAAATTGGTTTCTTTTGATCCGGAAATGGTTCAAGAGAATGTTAAGTCGGTTGTTAAGTTGGGAAAGAACAAACTTGACAAGATGGCTGGTTTGTTGAGCGAGGCCAACGACCAAAATGCTAAACTACATCGTGAGTTAGGCAAAGTTAAGACTGCAATGATCCTTGAAGGTAAAACTAAAGGAATGGCATCTGCTAAAAAAGAATTTATCATTAAACTTCTCGAAGATAAGGATGTAACATACATCAGAGAAAATTTCAATTATGTTGTTGAGATGTTCGAAAACGGCGAACAGGAAGAAACACAGAAGTCAGCGGTTGCTGCAACCAAGACTGCTATCAGTCGTGATGCTAAACCCACACAGCTTGTTTCTGAAGGAGTCGTTAAAACTAATGGGGCAAACAGTCCTGTTAGCGGATATCTGAGTGAATTGGAACGTATTACTAAATAATACGTCCACCAATTTTGTATCCCATAGAAAGAAAGTAATAATATGAGTATTAAAAATGTAAAACCCGCAACCGGCTTTATTGACCGTTCACGCGCACAACAGCTTGTAGAAAAGTGGGAACCTGTTCTCGATCATAGTTCTGACAAAGTTAGTCCTATTTCCAACGAACACACCCGCCTAAATACAGCTATTCTCATGGAAAACCAAGAAAAATGGTGTTTGCAGGAGGCTGGTAATTCAGCCGCAACTGGTGGAGTCTTCGGATCTCACCAAGGAACTGCTGGCGCATTTTCTGGCGATAATTATGCTACGGGCGATGCTCGTCTACCAAAGGTATTAATACCAATGGTTCGACGTACGTTCCCAGAGTTGATTACCAATGAGATTGTCGGTGTTCAGCCAATGAGTGGTCCAGTCGGACTCGCATTCGCTCTCCGTTACCGCTATGAGGCTGATAGTTTAGGTGCCAATGGCATCGATGGTTATGCCAATGGCAAAACCACCTACGGCGCAGGAATCGAAAGATCCGGTGCCGATGGAAAAGAACTAGGCTATCAAGACTTAGATACACGCTTTACTGGCACAAGCTCGCAAGCCCTAACAGGAAACGCGAATTTCAATATCCTCGAATCCGATCAAGGTGTTGCTGCGATCCTAAGTCAGTTTGAGCTAACTGGTAATATTCCTCAAGTAACCGTCGAATTCAGCAAAACCGCTGTCGAAGCTGGCACCCGCCGCCTTGCAGCGCGTTGGTCTGTTGAACTAGAGCAGGACTTGAAGAACATGAACGGTCTCGATATCGATTCTGAACTCACCAACGCAATGTCGTATGAGTTACAGGCCGAAATCGACCGTGAAATGGTTATCAGAATGATCCAAGTAGCCCTCACAGCAGGTGCAGGAAATGGTTATAGCTTCTGGTATGCTGCTTCGGCTGACGCACGTTGGCTCGGAGAGAGAAACCGAGACTTCTATTCCAAGATCATTGTTGAAGCAAACCGTATCGCGATCCGTAACAGGCGTGGTGCTGCTAACTTCATCATCGCAACTCCTAGAGTTTGTGCGATTTTGGAAATGTTGCCTGAGTTTCAGTGGATGAGTGTGAATGGTAACGTGAATACACAACCTACTGGCATTGCCAAGGTTGGTAATCTCGGAGGCCGCTTCACAGTCTACCGCGACACCAGAACTGACGCCCAGTTCCTATCCGGAGCGAGAGACGCTGCTCTTGAATACGCTTTACTAGGTTACAAAGGTGCAGAATATTACGACACTGGCATAGTTTATTGTCCTTATATTCCCGTAATGATTCAACGAACCATCGGTCCTAATGATTTCAGCCCAAGGGTTGGTCTTATGACTCGATATGGTGTTGTTGATTATATCTTCGGAGCATCCTTGTTCTATCATGTGATCCTTGTTCGCGGCCTCGGCCAAGAATTCTCGGCATCATCTGGAAGAGTATACCTCTAAGCTTAGACAAGAACGAATAAAGTCCCAGAAAGCCCACTATCGTAAGGTAGTGGGCTTTCTCATTTTAAAAAATAAATTTGATTTACGACACCGACAGTGTTAATTATATTAAATGAACGAAAATAAATATTGTAAATGTGGTTGTGGTGAACCCCTAAAAAATCACAAAAATACATATATTTTAGGACATTCGAACCGATCCAAAGAAGTTCAAGATAAGAAGAAAATGGCATATATATCACGTTATGGTGTAGATAATCCATCCAAATCATGTGAAATAAAAATTAAAAAGGAAGAAACGAATCTTAAAAAATATGGTGTTCGATATGCTGCTCAAAATCTAGAAATCCAACAAAGAACGAAAGAAAATTTTATTGATAAATATGGAACCGATAATCCATCAAAAAATATAGAAATTAGGAAGAAAATTTCGGAAGGGGTGAAAAAATCTCGACCACATGTTAAAGAGACTATTAAAAGAAAGTTGTTAGATAAATTTTATACGAAATTGAAAAACTCAGATCGATTAAAATCGATAATTCCCCTTTTTGATATAACCGATTACGATGGGGTGCAGAACAAATATCCATTTAAATGTTCTATATGTAATAACGAATTTACTAGTGATTTGGATGATGGAAAAATTCCGAGATGCTTCGTATGTTTACCAAAAATCGAAACTAAGGGACAGTCTATAATCGAAAACGAATTAATCCAGTATATAAAAAAATACGAACATAATATAATAGAGCAAGATAGAGAAATCATAAAACCGATGGAATTGGATGTTGTAATCCCAGATAAGAATATCGCAATTGAATTAGATGGTTTGTATTGGCACTCGGAAATGTCTGGAAAAAAATCCAAATTTTACCATTATCAAAAATCTAAATTAGCAGAAAATCTAGGTTATCGGTTAATCCATATATTTGAAGATGAATGGGTGAATAAACAAAAAATTGTGAAAACGAGACTTAAAAATATTTTAGGTCACTTCACAAGAAAAATTTATGCCAGAAAATGTATCATTAAGGAAATATCTAAAGATGTCAAAAATAAATTTTTACAAAAATATCATATACAGGGGAATGATAAATCGAATGTATTCATTGGCCTTTTTTATAAAAATCGTTTAGTATCGGTTATGACTTTTTCACCCAAACGGATAGCTCTCGGTTACAATCAAACAGAAAATGAATGGGAATTGGTAAGATTTTGTTCGGTTTCTAATTTCTCAATCATTGGTGCCGCATCGAAAATGTTAAAATTCTTTGAAAGAACAAGATCACCCAAAAAAATCATAACTTATGCTGATAAGCGATGGTCTAAAGGTAACGTATATATCAATATGGGATTTCAATCTATTGGATCGACCTTACCGGGATATTGGTATATTATTGGAAACGAACGAAAACATAGATACGGCTATCGAAAAGATATCATCAAAAATAAATTAAAAATATATGATGAAACTTTAACCGAATGGGAGAATATGCAATTGAACGGACTCGATAGAATATGGGATTGTGGACATCTTAAATTCGAGAAAATATTTCCAATTTAAAAGATTGTTATCCAACATTAGCTTCGATAATATCATTATCTTCTAACTCGATTTTTTTAGGACCGTTCATCATTTTTATCGCATCGTCTCTAGAACCTACAAATATTTGGTTGTTTTGTTGACCCACCGAATTTCCAAGAAGTGGGTTCTTGTTACGACCTTCTGCTTCAATTTTTTTCATCTCGATGTTGTTTTTAGATTGTTTCTCTTGCAGATAAATCTTATTTAAATTATCTATCGATTTGGAAATGGTTGATATAAGTTGAGCATATGCGCTAATTTCTTTAGGATCTGCTGCTGTGGCTATCAATGTCTGCATACTTCGTATCGATGCCATACCTAATTCGATCATTTCGGCGGATCTGGTGTAAATATACACACCAACATTCTCATCGGTTAATTCGGGTATTGTAATTTTTGTAGGAAACTCATGCGAAGGGGCAGCACCAGCCTTTAATTCAGCTACAATATCATCAATTTCGGAATTTTCTTGCATATATTAAATATTTATCTTATACTATACATTTATCACCTTTAGATATATTTTATTGATATTTGAAAATAGTTGATAAATAGTTTTAATATGACAACGGTAATTATACAAGGCTACGGCCAATATCAGATATCTACAGAACATGTTCAATCTCTTTTAAATTGGTTGGCTCAAAATAGCGGTGTTAGAACACAGACAAATGAGCAAAACATGGTTCCCCCACAATTTGCGGGAAAAGACTTGATAAATGGTTAATATATGATACATTCATCCAATGAATCATTATGATAAACTTTGGGTTGAAAAGTGGAGACCGACTAAAATTGATGAAATTGTTCTGACTGATGATGTTAGAACCCATCTAGAAAGACTATCCACGGATATCCCACATTTGCTTTTTCATGGTAGAGCGGGGATAGGAAAGACTACAACAGCCAAAGTGCTCATAAAGGCAGTTTTGGGATGCCAATCGCTATATATCAATGCTAGTGATGAGAGTGGTATTGATGCCATTCGGACTAAGGTTATGACATTTGCTCAAACGAGGTCATTTGATGGACAAAGAAAAGTGATTTTACTCGACGAATGTGATGGTATGTCACCAACAGCGATGCGAGGACTTCGAAGTGTGATGGAGGAATATAATGAAACGACTCGTTTTATCCTCACCGCAAACCAATTTTCAAAAATCATCGAACCCATCAGGTCCAGATGCATCATTTTCAATCTAAAACCAGATTTAAAGGGGTGTATTCAACGATGTATTAAGATATTAAAAGAGGAAAACATCGATATTGGTGATAATCTACCGGAACTGATCAATTTTGTCAAGGATAGATTCCCCGATATGCGAAGAACCATCAACGATCTTCAAATGTCATCAGTGACAGGAAAATTGGTTCTGGTAAAAGGAGATATAGCCGATAATTTTACAAAAATTCTATGGACACAACTCAAAACATGTGATAGTGTGTTAAAACTCCGAAAATGCATAATCCAAGGCGAATCTGAGTTTAATTCGGATTATCAAAACCTATATAAATCTCTTTTTAACATCATTTACGATGATCCCATCGCAGATGCCAAGAAAAAAGAACTATTATTGGAATTGGGTGAGTTTACCTATCGAGACAATTTCGTAATTGACCATGAAATCAACTTTTACTGCTTTCTTATCAGTGCAGAGAAAATTTTGAAATGATCTTATCGGAGCTTGGTGTTCTTAGTAGGCAGAGATCGAGTCGTCGGAGAATTTCCTAGACCAACAAATTGAGTATCATTTACAGGGGTTGGTTTCCCTCTTTCAGAGTCTGGGTAAGAATAAGGATTTTCAGGACTCAATATCGGCGGAAGATCGTTTCCAAAATCGATAATTTCGATATGACGAAGATCGTTACCCGAAAGCATAAATTTATATGATGGATCATCTTTATAAGCAACCGAAATAACACCAAATTCCTTGTTATTAGAGTTTAGATCGTTCGCGCTTTTAACATTAGGACCAACAGTGGTTCTATTATCTGTTCGGACTTTGAAAAAATGCTGAACACCTTTTTCAAACTTTGTATTGTTTAAAACCTTTAATCTATCCAACTGTTCGGATGGGATATTCTCGATACTTTCAGATTTTGAGAAAAAACTAGGTTTTAGACGGATATTAGAACCGATTTTCAACCCATTCGAATAAACTTTCGAATCTATGGCGTTTTCTTCTTTGACGATTTTCCCCAAAGCCGATTCGTAAACCGAATTAAATTTATTGAACTTATTAATCATATGTTTGTAATAAATACTTATACAAGCATGGCAACAATTCGATTAAACACAATTACAAAGCCTAGAGAGGTCAATAAAACCAGAGAAACTGTAATTACTGGGACCACTAAAGACGCCCACGTATACACAGATATTCATCTAGATTTAGAACTACAAAAAAATGTTGGTATGGGCGCACATCCAAAATCTTCTGGTGATATAAAGGTTGATAACGATTATGACGCCATTAAAAACTCAATTAGAAATATATTTAATACTCGAAAAGGTCAAAAATTGCTAACTCCCGAGTTTGGGTCGTCACTAGATCAGTTTTTATTTGAACGTGTTGATGATTTTGTTGCTAATGTAATAGGAAATACGATCCTCACAAATTTACAGATGTTCGAACCTCGTATTGGGGTTGACAAGGTGCAAGTTAGACCAAAACCAGATGATAATCGTTATGATATACTGGTCCACTACCGCTTTTTAAAACTTAAAACTAAACATGTGGTGAATTTATCGGTAACTAATAACGGACAAATTATTGTCTAAGGGTAAATATTTATATGGCTGATAATTTATTAAACAAAAATTCATATTTAACATTTGATGGTACGAGTCTTAGAGATGTTATAGTTGATAGATTGAATAAAGACGGTGTATTTACCGATCAAAATTATCAAGGGTCCAATCTTTCTGCACTGATTGATGTGATTTCATATTCATATTCAACACTTTTATATTACCTAAACAAAACCTCATCCGAGAGTATGTTTTCAGAAGCACAGTTATATGAAAACATGAACAGAATTATAAAAGTGTTGAACTATAAACCAATCGGAAAGGTTGGACAAAGTGCTCCTATAAAAATAACAACTAACACTTTAAATAGTGGAAATTACACAATTCCTAGATACACCTACATGTTAGTAGGTAATACACCATTTTCTTTCACGGAAGATGTGTCATTCACAAAGGTATTAAATGGCGAAGAATCCATAACTGATTTAGATAATAAACATGTATTAAAACAAGGACTTTACACGGAATATCCGATATATACAGCAACCGGAGTTGATAACGAGGTTGTTTATATTTCAACAAATGATAATGCCGTAGATCATTTTGGTATAGATGTTTATGTAAAACCTGAAAACTCAACAAACTGGAGCAAGTGGGAAAGAGTTAATGAATTATTTACCAAAACAACTTCGGATAAATGTTACGAAGTTCGATATAATCAAAATAAAAATTACGAAATCAAATTTGGCGATGACATCAACGGAAAAAGGATTAACACTAATGATTTGGTGTATATCGTGTATCTTAAAATAAATATAAACTCTAGCAACATCGGACCGAACTCTTTGTTGGATAGTTATTTAATTGCATACAACACAAATAGTTTTTCTAATGTGCTCGATGACACAAAAACTAATTTTGGGACATATCTATCTAACGATTCTTTGAGATATGTGATATTGGATAATGAATTCACATCATCCGATTACACCGAAGAAGAAAGTGTTGACAGTATTAGAAAAAATGCCCCAAAAGTGTTCAGAACCCAAAACAGATTAGTCACTTCCTCCGATTTCGACACATATATTAGGAATAATTTTTCTAACATTTTAACAGATTTGCAAGTGTTGAATAATAACGAATATTTAGAATCGCATATCAAATATCTATACGATATTGGGTTAGATACTCCACAGTTAGAAAAATCGATTTTATATAACCAAATAAACTTTGCAACAAGTTGTAATTTCAACAATGTATATATTTATATGGTTCCTAAAAATACAAATCTGGAATATTTAACAACCAGTCAGAAATCTATTATATTAAATTCTTTGGATGGTATTAAAATTTTAACATCTAACGTTGTTCCAGCCGATCCGGTATACATGTATATTGATTTTTATCTACCGACAACCAAAACATCTGTAACCGATTTAGGCAATACTAAGATATATGTATATAAAAAAAATAACACACGACGAGCATCATCTGCTATTCAATCAGACATTGTAAAAACCTTTAAAACATTTTTTTCTCGCTCTGGAAACACTTTGGGTCAGAAAATAAATATATACGAATTAAATTCAACTCTTTTAAATATAGATGGTGTTGAATCTATCAAAACAACCAGAACCGACTCCGATGTTCAAATTGACGGTATATCATTTATGATATGGAATTCTGTATACCCAGAATTAGATGCCAAAACTTATAGTCAAAATGTAAACTTGGAATTATTCCAATTTCCTATTTTTAATGATATTGATAATATATCAGATCGTATTAATGTTGTTGAAAATACCGGATTCATTAAATCATCTGAATTTTAATCGATGGATATTAATTTCAATATAGACAAAGTAAGGGGTTATGAGAAGGCAACCGAATTTTTCTTCTCCGTATCTCCTACTCCTTTGAGTGCTGTATTATCCGTCAATTATATTTTTGATGATGGTAAATGGTTCACAGGATTTTCGGCGAGTCATAGATATCAACATGAGGGAGTTTATAACCCGATAGTTTTTGTATATACTAATACAGGAATCGTATCGGCAACAAAAACAATCCAAATCAACCCATATATAGATGAGTCTATCCGGTTTGATTTTGTTCCACCACCAGCATTCGCTGGTCATTATAACCGATATCCTTTCAAAATCAACATTACATCAAAAACCACGGAAGATCATTTTATCGATCTGTCAACAATGTTTTCTAGATCATACAAACATCAAGAGATAGAATCTAAGTGGGGGTTTTTACGACCAGAATGGAGATTTTTAGATCTTGCTGGAAACATCATAGATAGCATTAAAACAACCGACACAATTTTAAAAATTGATGATTATGGTAACCAAGTTTCTGATGGTACGGTTGTTGGTGTTTCTGGATCGGCAGAATTTTACTTTATTGATGATATATACAATTTTGATTTGTCTATAGCAAAGGATCAGTTCACAACTCTTATAGCCACACTTCGATCTGATAAAGTTCCTACCAAGGATGATTATGTAAAAACCGGATTGTCTGTTTATGGGTATTCAAATAGTAATAGTGTTGCGATATTCCCATACAACATTCAACCACGGCCTCCGGAAAAACTTAAAATTACCGAGAATGGAATATCTTACCATGTCAACCCAAAATGGGTTGATGTTCATACCCCGGTAATTGTTAATTCTATACCATCTAAGGATTTCACCGATGAGTGGATTGATGGAAATGGTGCATCTCAATTATATCGACCACTGGAATATTTTATCAAAGATATTCCGATTATTGATATAAAAATTCCTATAATTGTTCAAGTTTCTAATATCAATACAGTCTTTACACCATCCGATACTAGTTTAAATTTATATGATGCCACTAGGTATAAAATTCCGGGTTATTATAAAGGACAATTTGATACTAATTCATTATCAGGAACAAATTGTTTCATCACGGCATCAGCAGATATTCCAATACCTACATTGAGTAGTTTATATGTATATCCTATTTTATGGGTTTCCAATCCAGAATCAAAAACATTACACACCGCTCAATATTTCTATCAGGCTAACCTATCGGCTGTATCTGGGTTAAACATGAATAAGGCACAGACGTTCGCGTTTGACATACCAGTAGTCGAATCATCTGATTATACTAACCTTTCTATGGCCGTAACAGGCTTCCACGGCGTTTATAGCATGGCAGTGACCCCATTCCCTGATTATCATGTTTGGGCGGCAGATTCTGAGAAAAATTACATCTACAAATACTCTACACATGGGGACATGTTGTGCTCTATCAACCTAAACGATGTCGTATCAAAAAACAATCTTGGGTGGTTGGTCGATAAACAAGTATCACCAGCATCTATGGTTCTGGATAGCGATAAAAATATATGGGTTACTTTATACGATACAGTTTCTACCTTAAAATTTGACAGTATAGGAAACTTTCTATTCGCCGTAACCCCATTATCACAAACTGGCTATGCCATACCTCCTAACATCAATCCGATTTGGTTTTCCGATACACAAGTGAACAATTCATCCCCTAATGAGTCGGGCGATAATAATTTCATAGAGCCTACCGGAATCGATAGTGATTTTGATGATAATGTATGGGTTACCTATTCGTATTTTGCTAGTGGATTCCTTATCAAATATTCTAAACTGGGCGCATTGCTAAACACAATCAGCTTTCCAACTTGCGCATGTCCACAAGAAGTTGTTTGCGATAAATATGATAACGTTTGGACATTGCACAGTGACTTAATTTGGGGAGATTTTGGAAAAGTTGAAAAGAGAAATTCTAACGGGACTCTTTTAAGTTCTTTTGGAGGAATCCGACAACCCAACCACGCAACCATCGATGCTCAACAGAATTTTTGGTTTACTTTCGATTATGATAAAGTGGGTAAAATTGATAATCAAAACTCATCCTTCACGGTTATAAATCTTTCTTCTCGTGATGTATATCCATATACTCCTGATTATTGGTTCGATAAAAATAAAAATACCGACGACACGGTATTTAACGGTATTTGTACAGATTATCGTGGATTTGTATACGTTATTAATAGCATCGAAAATCAAATATATGTCTTAGACCAAATAACTTCTGAATATAAGGATAGATTCACCATAAACCCCCAAGGTATGGGTTATTATATTGGAGAGTCCTTCGGACCAACCTACACCGAATACAACCCTATTGGCAAATCTTTACAAGCTCAGGGTGACTGGTCTGGGTTTAGATGGATCAATAAATATGGTGCAGAGAAATTGTCATATTTTAACAGCACATCATCCGTCAAGGTTGCTGGAGAATCTATATCATTAAATTATTATAACGATAATCCATATTCGGTTTTTAAAATCAATGAAGATTTTGATATGGCTGGCTATATGAAATCTATGGCATTCATCCCTACGTTGAACAATGGCGAATTTTTATTCGACGATTTCTTAACTAGTATATTTGGTAAATCCGATGATCTAGATGGACTGGGGCTAAATTCTTACGAACGAATTGCAAATTTCTTATACAACAAAACTGATATTGATACATGCAACGTAGATTCTTTATATGATCTTTCCGGTTTGGTCGATATTAACACAGATGATTTTCGATTGAATTATCCAAGCAATATCAAAAGATTGATTGATTTGGCAAGCATCAATGAAAGCATTTTATGGGGATCTCTAACAGATCTAGAATTGGATATTCCAAAATTGATTAGAAATTCAGATCCCATCAACACGACAACTTATATGGTTACTGCGGGTGACTTGATGATTCTCAAAACTAAACCCCTAAATCAGTATCGCGTATTACCAACTGGTCCGATATATGGTGACACTGTTTATAGCATCCAATTATTAGCAACATCCATAGGACTAGATGCCGATTATTGGAGGGGTAGTTACGAATTTTTTCCGGCAATTGATTGTTGGAAAAATCAAAGTTATACTAGTAATATTATAGACTGGAATAATCCCAACACCAATATATCACCCGTATTATCATCGGTTGGTCCTAAATGGTTAGGTGATCAGGGTATTTTGGAAACTATGTTGTCTTATCATTTGTTTAAGGGACTGGATTATCTATCCTAACAAATAAGTAATTATATAACAAATGGGACCGTCTGAACAAGCATATACAATTAAACAGATAGGAAATTGGCCAAATGAACAATATTCTATTAAATTGGATCATAATATATTCGATCCATTGTTAGGGATTGTTCCGTATCAAAATAAATTTCTATCTCCTCAAAACATCGGTCACCAGTTTGGAAAATTAGATAATAATTTCACCGATTATAATTACGGAAGCGTAAATACGACATTTTCACCGATAGATTATAAGTTTAAATTAGACATATCGACGGGTGACACTTTATATTGGTCACCAACATCAATTCGAAAAATATTCAATGGTAGAATTGTTAACATATTTTACATAAACCTAGATCCGGGTGAAAGGTTGATCGGATATGTTCTTTACCCCACGCGATTATTTCTAAAACCTATTAGCGTAGCAAAAACAGTAGCAGGATGGTCGTTGAAAACATCTGCTATATTGTTGAGCGCAACTCCTTTATACTTCACAACTAACGGATTATCGGTATGTGCCTTAGACATCAACCAAAAGTATTTTGAAAACTTTGATAATAAAGTAGAAATACCACTATCCCAAAGTGTTTTTTTATCATATAGCCTATCGGCGGTTCAAAAGTTTTCGAGTCGTCCCGTAATTAACTATACATACGATTATAATCCGATTTATCATAATAGTATGTTAGAATCTAACGGTTCTAAGATTAAAATGGATTCCGTCAGTCTCACAAACATTCATGGGTATTATGATTTGGATGGAACTTACGAAACAATAGGTGATCCGGTTATTTTTAAAAATGATCGTAGATATTATGATTTCGATTCTTCATTATTTTTCACGGATTTAACAGCATCGCCACAGATTCAATCATTTTACATGCTCCAATCAGCAGCTAATTCGAATTTGCCTATTAATGCTAGTCAAAATTGTATGTTGAGTTCTATTATAGATGTAGATTCGACAAATTTCAAATATTATGCAAATTTTTACATCGACACTCGCGATCCTATACTGAACGTGTCGGGGGTAAATGCGACTCATTTGGGCGTAAAATATATATCAGACTCTCCGGTGTTCAGAAACACTCTAGAAACGGTGAATTCTACTATCGCGAGTTTTACAAATGCAAATATTCCTAATATTTTCATGTCGGCATCTGCGTCATCGATTGGAGCAGACACAACAGTCTGGGAGACAACGCACCCACCACATCATTATTCTTACAATCTCAAATTTGCGGATAATATAAATTTCTCTAAATTTACCGAAGAAAGTTCGTTATTATTCGACCTATCATCTAAAATTGTCAGCATCACTAGTGATACAGTAGTCCTTTCAACTTATCTTATGTCGGAATTTGGGCTAATGAATCTCGATTTAGAATCATATGGACAATCTGATATGATCAAATTTGAGTTTTTCGATGTATACGACGAATTCGTCCCATATCTATCATGTTATTATGGTAATAGCGAAACTCCTTATAGCATAACCAATCCACAATGGGTTCCTGCCAACGAAGGTTCTCGATTAAGAATTTTTTATCCAAATTCTCCATTGGGAGAGATTAACATCAGCTTAACATCTCATTTATCAACATATGCCGGATTCTTAGATTCTTATTATAGAACCAAAGTCGTCCTTGCTAATGGGGTGAGTAATGAAATTGTTCCAAATGTTAAAATTTTCCAAAATTTAATTGAAGAGGGATCGGATTACATGAAAACTACCGTCGGGCACTTAACCAGTTTAAGTGATTTTCCACTGAGGGATCTATCGGGATCGTATATTAGCTGGTCATATGAGCCAACCAATAGAGCGTTTCAAATATACACTATAAACCAAGATAACACCTATACATTATTGCCAGCTAATAGCGCAGTATTATTCGGTTCCGACACATGGAGCATTATGTTGTCTGGTTACGGTCCAACCACGGCAATTACTAAATTGTCATCTCAAAAATATAACGAAGTATCTTTATTATCATCCACATCTTCGGTGTTTGATATTTTCCGAGAAGGTAAATTTTTCATAAATCCTATAAAAAGTTTAAACAATCTCGACACTGTTAGAAATATCTCACTTTCCGCAGGAATCCCGTATGGTAATAACATATACCCGATACCAAACGATCTAACGATGTTCTGGACATGGGAATATGATAATGTAAGTAACCCAATCAATCAACCCATAAGTTCCATCTTATTATTCAACGGTAATAGATTTGAATATGGTGATTTTGGTATATCCAACAATTTAAGTGCTATTGAGGTATTCGTTAAACCCGTTACCGATAATTTCTATCCGGTAAATCATAGGGTTAAATATACTTTATCATGTTTTACTGCCAGTAAACCCATAACCGGAGAATATTTCTTCGATGTTGATTCTTTTCCAGATTCGTCGGTGATTTCGGCAGATTTTTACACATATTACCCAAACATCACCAGTTCTCCAATTGCATTCACAAAAACTAGTGATGTAATGACCAGACCATTAGATATTACATCTAAATATAAATTTGTTGCTAATAATGATATACAACAACCCAATACTAATGCTCAGTTGGTTTGGAATGTTAAGGATAGTCTTGTAACCCTATCTTCTTTGAGTGGAACGCCCACGATGTACCACAATATCACCGGAGCAAGAGTTACATATGTAACTCTAAGTGCATTGAATTGTATCGCACCTGGATGGATAAACCCACACAATATTTCTAAAACATTTACTATATATACAATTCCATTGGCCGAATTTAATAATCCGTTGGTATTCAATGTATATCCAGAGTTTTTCTGGAATTCTGGTAGAAATCTAACAATTTCGGATGCATCGAATTACACAAATTCTTTGGCACCAACATCTTATCAAAATACTACCGACAATACGTATGGTTTTTGGTTATCTGCTAACAAGACCCATGGATTTGACAAATACAATTATTCCATTGGGAATAAAACATCATCAATATCATTAGCATTGATTCCTTATAGTACCGATCTAAAATCTGCGGACGGTCTATCAATATCTTTAACGGCATTTGGTTTAGAATTTCCAGAGACAAATGGTATTTTCTACAAAGCATCTGGTGTTAATGGATTATTCACCAACAACTTTAACCTCACTGCCAAGACAACGCCTATAACCATTGGAAATTCTCAACAATTTCAAGTATCTCCCAAAATTGTTCCTTACACTTCTTGTACATTTTCTTTTTCGGCCACTGTAACTAGTTTAGATGTATCAACCAATCGATACATCACGATTCAACAAGCAATTAGCACTAACCCATTTGAGAGTCCTACACAGCCAATTGGTGGGACTATAACCTACAAACTTTCGTCAACGTATTGGGTATCCGAAGCAACGGTTCCTGCTCAAAATGGCGTCGTTGTTCCATTCTCTTTATATATTGGTGATCCATTTAATCCATTATATATTAGTGATAAATCTCTAAATACCCTATATTTAACAGCTTCTGCTAATATTATTAAGACTATTCCAGAGACGACATTTGCGAACTATCCTTCATATAATAAACCAAAGGCATTATGGTCATCGATATATGAAAACGTGTCATCTAATCATATAGAAACATTTTTTGCATATACAACTTCCGATAAAGCCAATATATATGTTTCTGACTACTATTCTTTAACTGGTAATGCCATTAATGTAGAAATTGAAAATTATTACCTAATAGATTCGGGTTCCATACAGAATTATAATTTAGATTTTGGTGATGGTTCTGGTGAAAATCTTTTCAATTTGGGTGATTCGATTTCTCATAAGTATTTGATTGAAGGATCTTACAATATAACTATTAGTTCAATATATACAGACGGTTCCAAAATTGTTTATGTAAATAACCAACCGATAACTATATTAAACGAATGGGTCGAATTTAACCAAGATGATATTAGATTTTTAGACGAAAATATTTTAAGTTTACCATATACACTAGATCAGGTATATATCCAACCCAACGAATTTGGTAATGTTGATATTTTCAATTCCGCAATCACCCGATTACAAAATAATCTAGATTATCTAAAAAATAATTCGAAAACTATCAACACCGAATCACCATCAAATATCTTTGGATGGTTGGGAACCGATGTGTATAACCAATCCGAAGGTGTTCAGTGGCACACACTAGATTACAATTTAGATATTTATGCAAATTTTGATTATGCAGTATCAATCGGAAAAACATATTTTAAAAATATACAAGATTTTTCTGAAATACGTTCGAACGGTGATTATGTCGTAATCGACGATGGTGACTTGAAATATTTTCGTTCGGGTAAAAATCCACAAGAGGTTAGTTTTATAAATTATGACATTTTTAGATCCAATTTCAAAAATCTAAAAAATATTTCATCCAATTCTGATGGAACGGTTTTATATATATCTGATAATCTAAATAATAAAATCCACAAGGTCGATTTAGAAATTTCCGAATACTCTTACATTTTTGATACCTTAGATATTGGCGGATTTGGTGATAAAAAGAGCACAAATAGATTTAATAATCCTGATAAAATTGTGTATAGAGGGAATTATGTATATGTTCTGGATTATAACAACTACTGTATCAAAAAATTCACAGGAGAATTGACATGGGTTGATACCTTTTATGTTGATATGTTTTCGTCTGATCAGATCGAAACTTTTGATGTTCACCCCAACGGTTTATTGTATGTAGCAACCAAGAGTGGTTCTGTATATATATTAGATACACCAGATGAGGTTTTTGATGTTATAAACATATCTAATATAACAGGGACCGATATATCAGATTTATCATTTGATAATATTGGTGAATTTTTCTACGTCTCAACACCAACTGGTGTATATAAATTTTCTTCGTCGGGTGTTTACATCGGAATCACCAATATACCAACAGGAACTATAAGAACAGTTATCGGTGATGGTAGAAATATGTTTAGTGTTTATCCAAAATATATGTTAAAATGGGTGGACCTTGTTAGCATCTTTAAAATTGGTAATGATATAGATGTATCGATATGGAATCTTGATAAACAGTTGTTAATATCTGACGAATTTGCATCTGATGCTAACTATAATAGATCGTTTCAACGAACCGTTCAAAATGTAAAAAAATTTAGAAATTCTATCGAATCTAAAATGGTTTTAGCAACAGAGACCACATCTGTAGGGTCGGTTACTTATTATGCCAAATATCCGGTAAAGGTATCAGAAAGACCTGTGTTTTCGAATGATGTTGAGATCGAAAATGTTAGAGTTGGGGTAAATGAGTTGCATATACCCCAAGTGTTTAATCGAGAACTTGAAAAAATTTATGATGCAATAGAATTGTTGAGACAATTCTTAAACATAAAAACAATCAACTCGGCAACAGACAATGGGTGTCAAAATATATTTTGTTGGTCGTGGAAGGCTATGAGTTGTTACAACCTATCGTTGCCAGTTATCAAATTGTGCAATATCAACCCAATTACATATGCTGAACTAAAAACATCTTTCGGGGTCAGTTATGCACCGACAAAGGCATGGAAAGATGCAAAATCTGGATGTTGTAATAGTGTTATATCACCTTTAATGTAATTGGTTAATTCCAAAGTTAAAAATATATTCATCAAAAAACATCTAATATGATAAATATTTAAAATCACTCCAAAATAGTAACTGCACTTTCGTAAAGTTTGGTTCTTTATAATGGTAACATTATAATTGGCTTGAAGAGAGACATATATTAGTAATCGTTTTCATAATCGATGGCACAGAGTTGACCATCACACATATACAAACCCGAATAACCCGAGTGCTGGACATGACCCAATAGCAAGTCAGAGCCAACCATTCTTAGGGGAATTCGTCCTAAATGGGTCATTATCGGCTGTAGCAATGCTTTCGGCATATGCAGCACATTTTTATTCCAATAACACGGCAGTCTGTGCTATTGGTGGGAAACAGGGGCTTTATGTTACAGGTACACAGAATGGTATACAAGTATTTTCAGAATATCTAGCAATATCGGCATATTCTCCAAAATTGGGAGTTTCGGTTGCATCACCTGTAAGAGCACTTTCAGCATACTCTGGATTTATTGGTGCTGATATATTTTCAGAAAATAAGGCTATCTTAGCCAGAGGTCTTAAAATCGGTCTAGAAGTTTCTTCTCCTGTAAGAGCACTTTCAGCATACTCTAATTTTATCGGTGCTGATATATTTTCAGAAAATAAGGCTATCTCGGCCAGAGGTCTTAAAATCGGTCTAGAAGTTTCTTCTCCTGTAAGAGCCATATCCGCCAATGGTAATGTCATAGGGGTAGAATCATACTCTAATAACATTTCCATATCATCATATGGTGGAACCATTGGTTTACATGTTAAATCGCCTAATAAGGCCATTTATGCCATCGGAAACGCTATAGGTGTAGAATCATACTCAACAACCCGAGCAATTTCAGCATTCGGATCATTAATTGGTTTAGAAGTTGCATCACCAATAAGAGCAATTTCGGCATACTCTGGATTTGTTGGTGCTGATATATTTTCAGAAAATAAGGCTATCTCGGCCAGAGGTCTTAAAATCGGTCTAGAAGTTTCTTCCCCTATTCGAGCAATTTCGGCATACGGTGGAATAATTGGCATCGAATCATATAGTTTAAACATCCCCCTATCGACAGCATTTGGTAAAAATATTATGCACGGTTGGGTTGGTATCAACAATAATACACCAACATCGGCACTGGAAGTCAAAGGAAGCACCGTTTTGGATGGCAATGTTAGAATCACCCAAGAAGTTAAATTGGACTCCAATTTGACAATTTTTGGGAACTTATCAACACTTGGTAATATTTCATATCTCGATACGTTCGTAACCGTGACTAGCGCGATGTCTATCACTAATACCGGAACGGGTCCTGCACTAACAGTCACACAGACCGGAGATGAACCTATTGCACGTTTCTATGATGATGCAGGATTGGTTGCTCTTTACGTAGAGGGTCAATCGACAAAACCGGGATGGGTGGGTATCGGAACAGATAATCCAAATATGGCACTAACGGTTGTCGGAAGCATTAGTGCATTAAGTTCCCTATATGTTGATCAAACTATAACAGCATCTAGCTCACTATACGTAGGACACAATGCCTATATAAACAATGAACTTGCTGTCGGACAAGGAACACAAACACCAATGCTATCAACAACCACGATCCAAAGTTTAGGATCTGAGGGTGTTAAGGTTAAAGCATCTACCGGACTATATGATATTGCACATTTCTCTAATGATGGTAACACAACGCTTAGTGCAAATCTTGTTATCGGTGGGACTGTCACGGCGGCAAATGCCACGGATGTGAGCAGCAATCGGTTGGCTAATGTCGGCGCATTGGATAATCGCTACGACTACATGGCAGGCAACCGGTACCTGGAGATTGATCTACACAATTTCACAACAGCAATGCTGACCGCTGTTGGCGGTGCAGCGTCACCGAGTATAACCACTGGAGCCGTAGATGTTCCCGCGTGGGTTTATCGGCCATTAAATACTACCGACGGGGCCGCTAACTGCCAGGCACTGCTGGGACCGTACAACAATTTGTCAGCATCACCCAAATCGCGATCGACTAAAAACTGGAGCAAGGCCACGGTCCTGAGTGTCAGATTCCAGCACCCAGTAGTAAGCGCGGGGACCTTGCGCTATTATCTAGGCCCGCAGGCATCAACTTGGGCTGGGGGGAGTCTCGCCGTTAAAGGCATTGGTTTTGAAATTGTTGCAAATAGCTTGTTCGCTGTTTGTCACGACGGCACAACAAAAACCACCGCAGGATCAGGGGTTGCGATGACGACATCGACACAAAACATCATTGTAATTGCATCCGATGGGGCCGGTGGCGCCCGCTGGTGGGTAAACGGGGCGGAACAAACCGCTCTTTCTGGTGGGCCGACAGGAGACTCCGCAGGTTCGCAATATGGATTTTGCACCGAGGCAGTAAATCCAACTCCCGCGACGGCAACATTTATTTCAATCCAACATATTAACATCAAATCCGCCCTGTGAAAAAACTAACTCTACTCCTCGCGGCCCTAGCGGCCCTCACCCTGCACGCAAGACTGGCTCATGGCTAATTGTCACCACAATGTAATGATTAATTCTCAGACCATACAGGTAGATAACTCAACAGATGGTTCTACGATATCTTCGTATTCCCCATTGTCTCTGACACTATGTACATCTGGGTTCACACCATTAAATAAAATATGGAAAATCGAATGTGATTTTGGTAATGATCTACAGTCAACCGAGGAACTTATACCTCTACTAGATCAACCAACAGGAACTTTCATCTTAGATGAATCGGGTGATCCTAGAAACAAGTTACTAACAACCTCATACTTCTTTGATGATACGGCTCAAAAAATTTACAATATCAAGATACAGTTCTACGAAATAGGAATATCAACCCCAGAGGAAGTAAACTTCACAATTAGTCTAACACTACCAAGTCTAGAAACCATATTAGGGGATTCTACAAACTTTAAACTTGTGGGATCTCGAATGTTTGGGGTAACTGACCGCCTGCTATATATGTTTGAGTCTCAGAGTCCAAATTACTTACTTCCGGTTCTTCTAGAATTTTAGGCTCGTCTGAGGGTTTAGATGTAGCCATCGACAGGAGATAGTCGGCCTTATTGATCTCCGAGAATATCTCTTCCAGTTTGTTATTGATACCATTCTTAGGGGCATTATCAACAAAGTCGGTAAAGTCGTTTAGTGTTAGAATTGAATACAATTCATTAACAATAAGCTTAAAGGAATCATAACAATCCGATTCACAATCTACCACAGGTACCACAATGGAATTTTCAGGAAAAACCAAGCTTTTATCGGATTTGTATAGTCCGACCACTTCTTCCATTAAAGAGTCAAAGTCGTTTGATAGAGCACCGTAAAGAGCACCGTAAATTGTGTGGGTGCTGTAGTTGTTGGTGAATACATGACACAACCGTATACCTGATAAAATACTATTCAGGTGTTCACAAAAATTGTATACGGTCTGTAGACAATTTTCATCTTCGGGTAATTTTACCACTACTATTTCTATATCATTCATAAATTGTAATAAGGCTTTTTTATAAGTTCTTCCATGGTCGTGATGGTCTCTACCTTCATTGGTGGCTCTACGATTGGCTCATTATCTGATTTGGGTTCTTCACCCTCTTTATGTAGGATGATCCCATGTTTCTTATAATCAGCATTCAATGATGTTTCTAGATCGTCATGTGTTTTAAAGAAAATTCTCCAGAAGGGGATAGGGATTAGAATATTCAAGGCCATTCTTCGATTGCTACATGTTTGACACGGTTCTAGGTTACCTGTTATGAGATATGTTATAGGCCCGATAAATTTTGAATGTAATGTAGCAGCTATGAAGTCACCCAGACCATAACCATATCGAAATTTTAACACAGGGTTAAAACCTTTTGTCTTACTTAAATACAGCTTTATGTTTCTCATAAATTTCTTCTTTCGTTTCTATATTATTTTCTTCCTTTAAAGACTTAACCAAGTTGTCGTAATAATCAATAAGAGGCATGATATCATCACACATATTTTTGAAATTATCATCAAAACATTCTAATTTTTCAGATATTTTATGAATTTGTTTGATGCACAGAATATGGCTGATCTCATTAGAATATAGAGCCTTCATTTTATCAACAAATTCTTCCTCGATATGAAAAGCATTCAATTTCTTGGCTTTGAGAGGTCTTACACAACCAGAAAGGAAGTCACCATCCCAAAATGATGTCATGGGATCGAATTCATTCCCCAAATCTTTTATTTTTTTGATGTGTGGAGGAACAACCTCACAATACCCTAAAAAAACATCACCATCGTTGAAAATTGCTATCATAATATTTCTGTATTTACCCAAACATCAGAAACCATCTCAAATTTGAAATTTTTACTTTTTACAATATATACATCATTTTTTGTAAAATCTACGATCCAATACTGTGATCGTGGATAATCCTGATAAGGGCCATCTACAGTAGAAATAAATTCCCCACTGCTACTATATAACAGAAACGATATATTGACTATAGACTTAGGTAGATATTCAGAAACCGGAAAATTTGCATTTATATACGTCTGGGCGATCAAAGAAAGATTTTGATCGGCAATAGTATCTAAATAATAATTTTTTAGAGATACATTAGAATCCGAAACAAAATTTATAGGATATTGGACCGTTATTTCAGGAGTATTCCAATAAGAACTCAAAAGAGTGACTGCTGTAAATGCTTCCTTATAACCAGATACATCATTGTAAACATTTCCTATATTAATCAAAGATTCTGATATATTTAAAAAATCGTTAAATTCTTTATATATGTTAGGATTATCTAAAAAGAATATAGATGATACGCCACAAAGTTTATCATCTAGATTGATAAAATTGTAGTTATATTTTCCTAACGAGTCACCGACACATTCGTAATCTAATATTTCATAGGTATAATTCATTTTATAAATTCCTTTCGAACGTCCAAGAACAATCTTTAACAGTATACATCATACCTTTTAATTCTCGTTCATATACATCTTGAAAACGACTATTGATCGTTGCCTGTATATATCGATTTGTTGAATTTGTATTCGTTTCTGGATATCTACATGACACTGTTGCACATGATTGACATGCCCCACCAGCACAACCACCGCATGACTGTTGTTGTCCTCTGCACGATGTCGAACCCCTACCTACACGGTTTTGACACCTTACGCACCCCGTAGCACTGTCTTGTGAATAGCATCCGGCAACTTCGTTAGAGTTTTGTACGAAACTATCATTAACCACATCTTTGATTGTATTTGTGTAGTAGTATATTATAGCTCTTTGATTTTCTATATGGTTAGGAGCAATGGTTGGATCTGGTAAAATAGGATATAGATCATTGAAAGAACTAACAATTATATTTAAAGTGCTCAATGCTATCGGATACCTATAAACCGTTGGGTGGATAAAAACTATAGGTTTGATCCACTTTGCGCTATTGGTGGATACCAATGTTCTCATAGTTTCCCAATTAGCACTATAAGTCTGCGTGGTTGTTATTAATGATTTGAATCTATCTTTATGGGTTACATAGAATTCCATCAAAGGTTCAAATAAATTATAGGCACTTACGTGCAGACCATATGTGAAAGCATCCAACCCCTTAAATGATAGATTTATAGATGATAGAGTATTACCAATATCTTCGGTGTTTATAATAGGTGATAATGTTAAATTCATATTAATGTCCAGACATTGTTAATATTTATATATTCTACTTTTATGTTTCTAGGTATAAACCCATCGGACATATATCTACTATAATTCAGATTCAAGGTCGTCTGTCCCCCTAACGATCTACATGTTACCGATCCTGATTTACTCTCACCTCTCACATCGCAATTGTTACATAGGTTGCAACTTGGTATATCTTTTTTACCATCAGCATCCGGGTGATTACATTTCACCTGACCTATATTGCATCTACCACAGCTTATACCACGAGAACTGTAGATATAACAGCTTTCATAATAACTTCTCTGGAATTTAAAGTCGAAATTCACATTTTTGAATAGGTTAATACAAACAACTAGTTTTTGATTCATGTAGAAATCCGTGGGTGGGAAAACATAATCTAACCAATTTTTGATAACAACCGTTTCGTAGTTGTTTGTATAAGAATACCAATCATCCATAACAATTAATTTCGGATATATAATTTCTAAGGGAGTTTGCCAATAAGAACTTGTAGACTCTACCGTGGAATACGCACTATTCCAACTAGCACTTAAAGTGTGGATATTATCGAAGGCTTTTAAAATATTTGCGCTATTTACCGTAAACGTGGTATATATGTTATAAAAATCGTTGGCATATGTTTCTAAATTTAGTAAACTAGAAGACAATCCAGAGAAATTCGCATTCATTATTTGATACGAATCACCCAGACATAAATTTTCATCTATTAGATAAACATTTGAACATGCATCGTTTGCGGATATATTAAAATCGGTTAATTTTGACATATTATACCCATTCTATTTTATTCAACCCACTATAAGATGGGATGATTTTCTTAACAACATTTTTTAACGATTCCTCGATAATTAATTTTAAAGAGTTGTCAACTTCCATATTATGAATATTTATGTTGAAGTGTCTACTTTTCAAACCAGTAAGTTGCATCTTGTACCACTTATCAACACATTCGATGAAATTCCTCTCACCCGTTGGCATGTTCCAATGTAATGGGATAGGTTTTACCGAATATGGAAATGTGAAGTATAATGCTCTAATCTGGTTAGATGTAAGTGCCTTAGAATATATACGTAGATCCGAAACCTTACCTATAAATTTATATGAATTGTTAATTCTGATCACATCATTCAATATTTTATTTTTAACCGTATTGGCACCCAACAGAAGCGGAGATCTATAAGAAAAAGCTAATTTATATATATATTTATCAAATTTTACAGAGTCCACCAATATACTATCTATGTAATAACTTGCTTCACCTTTAAGAGTATCGAATGCAAAGGTAAACATGTGCCAACCTTTGTATAAATTTTTCGCTGTGTGCTTCAATGTTATATTTCTATTATCGGTTCCATCCAACTTGGAAATTTTGAATTTCCATGCCAATGATTTATCGGAGTAGCCATATTTTCTGAGATATTGGTATCCGGTAAAATCTCCTTCGGCATAGTATTTAAAATCGCCAGAATCTTTTCCATCTCGCAAATTCATTTTAGATAACATATCACCATTTTGATTGATTATGTAAATTTCATTATCAAAATTATCAACAATGACCGCCAAATCTTCGGAAATTTTTCCATTAGGAACTTTCAAGAAGTCTATCGTTCTGAATTTATCAGGAATACTTGCCAATACGCACGGATCTTCTGGTAAAGATGATCGAGTCCCTATTCTTAAACTAAAGGTGAATGCATCAATAGAAGTATTTAATTTTGAAACCGTATCTTGCCCATGTAAAATCCATAGATTGTCTAGAGCATCAAATAATATTTCTTGAACAAGTCCTACATTACCATATATCTGTTTATTCTTATATAGATTTCCACCAACAATTTCCCATAGATTATTAGAACTATCTATATCAGCAAATGATCCATAACAATCAATTAAATTATCATTCAAATCAATCTGGAAAGAATTTCCGGTTATAGATCTTGTATTTGTGTAATTTCCATCACTATCCAGAACCAATATATTATGATTGTCTTTATCATATAAATACAAACTCTGGGCGGAATCTATTTTTACTTGTGTGATGGTACTCAATGTGGGTGATATGTCAGAGGTTGGTATAACATCCAAAAGTTTTCCTTCAATGTCATATCGTCTACCTATCAAATTAATACAATCAAAAACCCAATAATCGAAATTAGGCAATTTTTGTATAATTCTATTTTCTTGATCATCAAGAGGTTCAAACATCACCTCATCAATTTCTAACATTCGGTAATTATATGTAGATATTTTTCCTGCGGTGTTTTCAACTATGGTGAACAGTGGTGATGGGTATGCAGAACTATTAACAAATCCATATCCACCGTTGTAATAATTTCCGAAAATTTGTTCACCTTGTATATCAGACCAATCATCTACATTAACCCAAAGACTCGTTGTGAATTCGGTATCGTTTAATAGAATATTATCAGACGAAAATACTGCATGGTTTTCACCATCCATAACCCAATAATCCCCTTTGAAGTTATCAAAATTATTGTAGAATACTAACCCATCGTGTTTATACGGAGTCTCATCGAGAAGAGGATCAGAATTCCATTTTTTAATATGTAATATTTTTCCACCAAGTTCCATCGATGGGTCAAAATCAAAACTTTTTATATAGTCATCCACATCGTACTGACCAATTCTCATATATGAATATCGAATTCCCGGTTCGAAATACATGGTAGATATATCATCCCACATATTAGTGGATATATTTCTATGTTTTGGATTGTAGACAACATTTCCAGCCGATATAGCTTGATCTAATGTGTAATACGCAGAATTATAAAACCTATCCATCCAAATAGAATCGCCTAAATGATTGCCACTCAACCAAGAACATGCCCATGTTCCATCAAATTTCTTGATGGTTGATGATGTTGCCAAGAATTCGGAATAGTCTATATTATTAACAAAAACTTTATCAGAATCAAATGGTATTTCACCGCTTTTGGCACCATCTTCGATTAACCCAGAATCCCCGATATATATTCTCGGTGCATTGAATGGATAGAAAAATTTTGTATTTTTATTTGGGTCGAAAATTTGTTCGGAAGTCTTTCCTCGGTAGCCCAAAAAAACATTATCATTTCCGCCATATTGATTACTACCAGTAAAAATCTTATCGTAATCTCTTCGGGTGGATGAGTTGTTTAGATATGTCTCAGACCCTTTACTATAGGCATATTCGGGCGTTTGGTAGTTTTTAAGACCGTTGATATATAAAGGGTATCCATTATCAGTTTTATATTCGTAGGGAAAAATAACCAGATAATTTTGTTTATATTCTAGGTCGTCTATTCGTTTCAGAGATTCGGTTGATGTGATAGGGTTGTTTTCATACGTGACAACCGAGGTTTCTAACAATCCATAGTTGTTTAAAGCATCTGTAAATGCATACATTTTTAAAATGTATAATGACGAGTTTGATGAGAATGTATTGTAGTTATAAGAACTAACTGATAGAGGATTTGTAGAAACTACGATTTTAGACCGATTGTAACCATATGGATAAAGATATAGTAAATTATCATTTAAATTATAATCAAATTTTTGTAAATTTGAATCTGATATTATTTTTGGGATAAATGATAATGTATCATCTGTTGGGTTATGTGTTAGATAAAAGTTCCTGTTATTTTTTATATGTAAATAATCAGAAACCTTTAAAAATGTTAATGTATCTGGGATATCCGCTACAGTTTTGTTGGTGAAGTGTAGATTATTCGATGATGCGGAAATAACAAAATTATTAGATGTTGTTATGGGCGAATCCATATTTGAAAAATTTAACTTTGATATGACATCAGATGATTCAAAAATCTCTGAATTGGATCGGAGACTACTTAACAACAATCCACTTTTATTATTGAATGAGAAATCTTTGGCACCTGACAGAACGTTATATATAGACAATTTTAAACCATTATCTAAACAAACACTAGTACATTCCAAATTGGACTCCTGAGATACAGGTGAAAATTTGAAAAATTCTAGGTTTACCGACGAAAATGAATTATATGATGAAACGATCACTTAACTATTTATAGGGCCAATGTGATTTTAAATATATAAAACATTGGTGATTCGAGATGTGATTAATGGTTGGTTAGGCAAAACCAAGTTTAAACTATCAAGTATCATCGTATTTTTGGTTTTCACATTCCACGATAACAAATTTACATCACTCAGGCTCGATGTGCTAAATACCAAACTTATATTAAAATTAGTAGTATCTTGATTATAGCAGACCTTTAGGCCATCCACGGTAGTAATAGGCTCTGATACGATATCGAATGCTAAATGACGTTTTTTGTCATATAGGTTGTTCAAAATATCAAATTCATAAATCTCAAAATTGAATTTATTATCGAGTGCAGACATTCCTCCAAAAAAAGTGTATATTTTTTGGGTCGGTTCGTCGAACCAATAATCCAAACTACAATTCTTCGGTATTGTATGAGAATTGTTATAATTTAAAATAGGAACAGGAATATTATCATCGTTGATGTAGAATTTATCGATAAAAAATGCACTGATTGTTTTTACCAATAAAACATCTTGAATAACATCTAAATCCTTGATGTGGTTGTCGGTTATATTGGAATACAAATCATAATCAATATTTCGGTATTTTATCCCAAAACTTGATAGGGCTATGTTACATGATAATATTTTACCATCCGAAGATCTATACCAAGATTCTCCTATATTGTTTTGTTTTTCGTATATTGTCATATTATTCTATTGTCATGTATTCTAACAGTTCTGTTAATAAGTTTAACATTTCTTCGGTTTTTATGAAGTTGGTATCATCAATATTATCACCTTTATACACACCAAATTCGTTTCCGTATATATCACTTTTCCACTGAACCAAAACACCTCTATTTACCAAGAATGTTTTAATTTTCTCTAGTAGAACTTCGACTGTTAGTTCATTTCTAAGAGTTAGATTATAAGAAGGATCGTTCCATTTTGCAGGATCGGCTGGATGCCATAATTGTAAATCGTCTCCTTGTCTAGAAAGGCCGAAGTAATTTTTACCTTTGTTTTCGTAATCAGTCTGGTAAGGAAGCAATTTTTGAATCCTTTGTGGGTTTTTAATGATTCCGGCCCTATTGTTGTTGAAATATGACTCAGATATCCATCGATTATCTAATTCATCCAATTCCGAAATGGTGACCTGATCGTTTTTGGTTAATCCTCGATTACGGTTTCCATATTTGTTCAAATCATAATATAATCTTTCGGCGGATAATCCATCAACAATGGTTAGTTGTGAACTGGTTATTTTATAAGTGTACCCTCTACCAAGATAATGAGATGTTCCCAAATTTTCTGGTAATAGATAATGACCTACAGATTTTTCGGTGATACAATTTTTTGGAAATTCTTCAATCGCGATTGTTGGAAAATGGACGTTTGTTAAATTATTATATGGGTTGGTTGGGTCGATATAATAACCCGTTAAGAATGTAACAAAACTATTAACATCTCGATTACTATAATATAGGGGTTGAGAATATTTAAAAGGTTTTCGAGCGTAGTAATTATATTTAGCAGGTTTAAATTGTGAGTATCCTTCTAGAACCAAATCACTGTCCTCAAAAGTTGGTATTGAAACCCGATCTATGGTTCCATTCTTTAAAATTTCTGATAAATTGGAAGTATTGGTTATGAATTCTAATTTTTTCCATCGATTTACCTTAGTTGTGATAACAAAATCTAAAGGTTGATCCCATGAAAATTTATATAAATCTTTTCGATTATATGTTATTAGAGAATCGTTCTCCAAAATCATCGGAGATACATTTGGTTGAGTTATTGGGGTATATTCTTCAAAATATCTAATATGTCCACCAAATATATTAGTTTCTTTATTGAATCGATTTTCAATGGTTTTATCGGAATATGCTTCACCCCAGAAAGGTTTAGCCCCAAAATTCAGACCTATGGATGTTAATGAGAATGTATTGGTTGTGTAATCCCACCCATCCAATTTAAAATTAGTTGTGAAATTTATAGCAATGTTTGTGAAATCTGAATAACTATCGAATCCTCTATATGTAACAACGTCTTGATGGACATATGATAAGAAATCACCCGCTCTTATTATCAAATCACTAACTTCACCATTTCCGGACCAGTTGCCATTTGCATCGCGAACCGCCTTCATCCATCTTGGTGATATAGGTCTACATCCATTAATTTTTCTTGATATGTGTTCAACGAAAGAGTTTATATCTCCATCGCCATATATCATATATCGTTGTAGGTTAAAATATGTTTGAATAGAATCTGTGGAAATTTCTTCCATAAGATTATTTAAATTAGCCAATTCACCAAAGTCTACGGAATGGATTTCCACACCCATAGATTTTACGAAATTTGCATATTCGATTACACCAGAAGGTTCGTACGAATCTGAACCATCACTGATTATTAATATTTTTTTAGATGCGTCCGGTCTAGGCACGTTGAAAGATTTTGCAGATGAACCACTATTTATAATGGTTGATGCTAAGGACTTACATAATTTTGAGAAATCTGCATATTCATCAGATCCTGTGGGTATGGGGGTGGTTAAGATATAGTAAGCCATTTCTAGGGCACCTTTAATGTTTGTGGCGTAATCCGGATAAATAGATTTGATGGAAACTTGATTTATATAGAAATTCAACACATCGGAATCTTTACTTAAATATCCAACAACAATTGTATCATTATCGAATGCAATAATCGATACTTTGGTGGTTGACCCTACGGAATATGCTATTAATTTTTTGGCCAATAACTTTACAACATCCTTAGCATTGCCAAAAACATTTTCTTGTGTTTTGGAAATATCCCAAAGAATGACTATATCGCTTTTACCCGGATAACATAACCCAACAATTTTTTTGTAGGGGTACTTAACCACAAAATATGGTGCCGGATCATCAGTTGTATTATCTCGTCGTTGTGATGATCTATAGTACGTATAACGCTTCCCGGTTTTAAGGACCATTCGTTGACCATTACCGGTTTTCCAAAACCCATCACCCCAACCAACCTTAGAATCCCCTGAAGTTATTTTATAGAATGAGAATTGTGGACTATTTTTTACGGTTAAGTTTCGGGTATCTTTCCAACTATTGAGGGCAAAATCTTCACCAACACCATCA